>LNAP01001845.1_pt1 | contig 21920 bp, 24 predicted proteins | sample 602601 | NCBI WGS metagenome assembly LNAP01 (sample SAMN02440304, study PRJNA202911) | soil metagenome | biome: Subtropical and temperate rainforests or woodlands; isolation source: soil samples (1 kg each in a 20% v/v slurry with milli Q water) were... ...
AAACGAATGGCGTACGGTTACCGGGATAGCGAATTCTTTTTCATGAAGATCAAGAGCGTCTTTCCCGGTATTCCGTGAAGAACCTTTTTTATTGCCTGTTATTTCGGTTTTTCCGCCGTCGGCTAAAGCACCATCCGATATAACGGTTATAACTCGAAGCTGGAAATATTTTAAAAACAGTCCTTTACAGCAACGATATGACACTACACTTCAACTCAAGCGGCATGATCCGCTTCCGGCGAGTCTGACCGATCCACCGCTGCCAAGCTCCCCCATCAGGCCTCGCCGGCCACTTTCACGCTTCGAGGGCTTTATGGGTATTGCCGCCAGCGAACTGTGCCGCTACGTGATCCGCCCAACCCTGATCTATCTGGGCAACCACAGTCGCACCGCAGAATCACTGCTGCTAGGCATCGCCGCCAGCCAATCCGCCCTCGGCTCCGCCCTGCACGACCGCAGGGGCCACGGCCTCTACCGCATCGCCGAACCCCGCCACCAGGCACTCTGGGACCACTATCTGGCGCTGGATCCGGAACGCGCCAGCCTGGTTCGCGGCCTGGCCAGCCAGCACGCATTCCTCAGCGGCCCGCACTTGGAATTGACCGTCAACCTGCGTTACGCCACCGCCATCGCCTGGCTGCTGGTAGAAGAGCAGAACACCCCGCTCCCCGAAGCCGGCGACCTGCTCGGCATGGCTCGCATCTGGAAGCAGATCTTCCAGCCACAAGGACGCTTGCGGGACTTTGCCGATGCCTGGCAAACCTGTGTTGCACCACTGAATCAGGTCGCCTGCTGATCGGACTTTTTGCAAGTTCGTGCAAACAACGGCAATTTTGGTCTGATTGTCCTACAAAACCGCTCTATCTCAAGCCATACAGGCTATAGCGCTGAGGAGGAAATGTTGGTAATTTTCGCTCCGGTGATCACCAGGAGTTCTAATAATGAAAAAAGTAATACTCAAAACCAGTCTTAGCCTTGCCGTTGCCATGGCATCCACCCAACTTTTCGCAAGTGGTTTTGCCCTGAACGAACAAAGCATCAGCGGCATGGGTACTGGTTTCGCCGGTCGATCCTCTGCTGCGGACGATGCAAGCACAGTTTTTGGCAACCCTGCCGGTATGTCGCGCCTGAAACGCCAGCAAATCACTGGTGGCGTCGCGGCCATTGATGCATCCACCGACATCAACGATGCCAGCGGCAGCCGTAGCGGCACCAACAAAGGCGACATGGTGCCTTTCACTGCCGTGCCGATGGGCTACTACGTCAAGCCTATCGACGATCAGTGGGCCTTCGGTCTGGGTGTCTATGCCCCATTCGGCCTGATCACCGACTACGAAAACGGCTTCCAGGGCCGTAACTTCGGCAGCAAGAGCGAAGTTAAAGTCATCACCTTCCAGCCAACCGTCAGCTACGCCTTCAACGATAAGGTGTCGATCGGTTTCGGTCCGACCATCAACCGTATCTCCGGCACCCTGGAATCGGCACTGACCACCCCTCTTTCGCCTAACGACGGCCGTGTGCAAATCAAGGGTGACGACATTGGCTACGGCTACAACATTGGGCTGCTGGTCCAGGCAACCGACACCACCCGCGTGGGCCTGACCTACCACTCGAAGGTCAAGTACAAGCTGGAAGGCCACACCGAAGTCAGCCCAGGCGCCGGTACTCCAGGCGCTCTGCTGCGTGGCGCTCGCTACGATGCCTCGCTGGACATCACCACCCCTGAATCGGCCGACCTGTCGGTGACCCAGGACCTCAACGATGCCTGGAAACTCTATGCCGGTGCGACCTGGACCCGCTGGAGCCGCCTGAAAGACATCACCGTGCAAAACGAAGGTGTAACTGCCAGCGCCGGCGGTCTTCTGGCCCCGGGTGCGCTCAGCAGCATCAAGGAAGAGCAGAACTGGCACGACACCTGGGCCTACGCCATCGGTACTTCCTACCAGTTGAACAAGCAGTGGGTACTGCGTACCGGCCTGAGCTTCGACCAGTCGCCAGCCAACAACACCAACCGTTCGCCACGCATTCCTACCGGCGACCGGACCATCTTCAGCCTTGGCGCCGGCTGGAGCCCAACCGAAGACCTGACCATCGATGTGGCTTACTCCTACCTCAAGGAAGAGAAAGTCAAGGTCAACAACCACAATACGCTCGGCCAGTCTTACAGCTCCGAGTACGAGAACAGCGCGAACGGCTTTGGCGTGGGTGCAACCTACCGCTTCTGAAGCCTGACGGCCTGAACGAAAAAGCCCCCGCATCCAAGGATGCCGGGGCTTTTTTATTGACCGCGGATAACACTCAAGGCTTGGACGCCAGCGCCTGTTCCACCGCCTCGATCAGTTCCGGACTGTCCGGCTTGGTCAGGCTGGAGAAATTGGCGATCACCTTGCCCTGGCGATCGACCACATACTTGTAGAAATTCCACTTCGGCGCACTGCTCTGCTCGGCCAGGACCTTGAACAGATGCACCGCGTCCGGGCCTCGGACCTGCTGCGGTTCGGTCATGGTGAAGGTGACGCCGTAGTTCACATAACAGACCTTGGCCGTTTCCGCGCCATCCTTGGACTCCTGCTTGAAGTCATTGGACGGCACGCCTACCAGCTCCAGCCCCTGATCCTTGTAACGCTGGTACAGCGCTTCGAGCCCCTTGAACTGCGGGGCAAAGCCGCAAAAGCTCGCGGTATTGACCACCACCAGCGGCTTGCCGGCAAAGCGCTGGCACAGGTCGATGGATTCCTTGGCGCGTAGCTTGGGCAGCGAGCCCTGCAACAGCGACGGACATTCGTCCGCCCAGGTCGAACCTGCGAACACCATGAGTACAGCTGGAACAGCAAGCCAGCGCGCCAACATATTCAACTCCTTGAAAGTACCGTCAGAGGGTGAAGCTACTCGCCCGGCGGACGCCCTAGCAAGCGCTTCCTAGCAGACGCCCATGCCCAGCTGCATCAGCGCCAGCCCACCCTGGTGCCAGCCCCACCAGGCCAACGCCAACAGCACGACGACAACCGCCAGGCCGACCCAGCGCAGGCCTGCCCGGCTCATGCCACGCTTGCCTGCAAACGCGCGACCGGACGCTCGCGCACCGGCCAGTTCAAGGCCGCGGCCAGCAGACTGAGGAGAATCGCCACCTGCCAGATCAAGTCATAACTCCCGGTTCGATCGTAGACCACCCCGCCGAGCCAGCCGCCGAGGAACGAGCCCAACTGGTGAAACAGAAACACGATGCCGCCCAGCATGGACAGGTTGCGCACCCCGAACAAGGTGGCCACCGTGCCATTGGTCAGGGGCACCGTCGACAGCCACAGGAAGCCCATGGCCATGCCGAACAGATATGCGCTGAGTTGCGTCACCGGCAGCCAGAGGAACAGGCCGATGACCACCGCGCGCAACAGGTACAGGCCGGTCAGCAAGCGTGGCTTGGACATGCGTCCGCCCAGCCAGCCAGCGGTGTAGGTCCCGAAGATATTGAACAGGCCGATCAGCGCCAGCACCGTGGTGCCCACTGTGGCCGGCAAATGCTGGTCCACCAGGTAAGCCGGCAAATGCACGCCGATGAATACCACCTGGAAACCACAGACGAAAAAGCCGAACGCCAGCAGCCAGAACCCGGAATGTGAGCAGGCTTCACGCAAGGCCTCGGAAAGGCTCTGTTCATGGCCCAGGCTTGGCAGCGGCTTGTCCTTGAGCATGCTCACCAGCGGCACGATCAACGCCACCAACAACCCCAGCACCAGCAGCGCTGACGACCAGCCGAGCCAGCCGATCAAACCCAGGGTGCCCGGCAGCATGGCGAACTGACCGAACGAACCGGCCGCACTGGCGATGCCCATGCCCATGCTGCGTTTTTCCGCCGGCAGTGCACGCCCCACCACGCCGAGAATCACCGAGAACGAGGTCCCCGAAAGGCCGATACCGATCAGCAATCCGGCGCTCACCGACAGCGACAGTGGCGAGTCGGCCAACCCCATGAACAACAGGCCCACGGCGTACAGTACGCCGCCGATCATCACCACCTTGGCCGCGCCGAAGCGGTCGGCCAGGGCGCCGGTGAAGGGCTGGGCCAGGCCCCAGATCAGGTTCTGCAAGGCAATGGCAAAGGCAAACACCTCGCGCCCCCAGCCGAACTCGGCGCTCATGGGCGGCAGAAACAGACCGAAACCGTGTCTTACCCCCAGGGACAAGGCCAGGATCAGCGCACTCCCGAGAAGAACCCAACCGTTGGTACGCCACATCGAAGTCATCGTTATTCTCCATTTACGGGTATATACCCGCTTATCATCGAACAAAAGGCGTTCACGCCAGTTCGTTCAGCAAGGCCAGCAAGGTTTCGCGTTTCTCTGCACCCAGACGGTCGATCAAACGCTGTTGCGCCGCCTCCCAGGCCGGCAAGGCCGCCAGCAATCGCTGCTGGCCTTCCTCGGTCAGCTGGACGATGCGATTGCGTTGATCCTCGCCTTCGGACAACCGGACCAGCCCCTCGCCTTCCAGCACCCGCAGGTTACGGCCCAGGGTGCTGCGATCCAGCCCCATCGCTTCGGCCAGGCTGGAAATGCTCGGTTGGTCCAGGCGCTGCAGGTTGCTCAGCAAGGAATACTGGGCAACGTTGATCCCGAAGCCGTCGAGAGCGCCGTCGTAGAACCTGCTGACGCCACGGGCGGCGCGACGCAGGTTGGTGCACAAACATTGAGAAGGAAGCATGGTGCGTGTATATACCCGCGATTAATGGAATGCAAGAATTTTGCAAAGCCCAGGGCGCGGATAAAACCCGCGCCCCGCCTTTCTAGAACAGCGCCAACCCCACCAGGACCGCCACCTCCAGCAGTTCCAGCAGAGCCCCCGCCGTATCCCCGGTGGTGCCGCCCAGACGACGCAGCATCAGCTGCCGCAAGCCGACAAACACCACGCCCGCCAGCAGCAACGCCAGCACCGCGCTATAGCCTCCGAGCACTATGCACACCAACGCAGCAAGCCCCAGCACCCACTTGCCGGCCGGACGCGGCAGATGATTCGCCAGCGCCTGCCCAAGGCCACCAGGGCGTACATAAGGCGTACAGAGGAACAGCCCGAGCAAGGCGCCGCGACCGATCAGCGGCGCCAGCAGCAAGGCAACGCCGGCCTGCTGCTCGATCAGCGCCACCAGCGCGGCGAACTTGAGCAGCAACACCAGCCCCAGGGTGACCACGGCGATCGGCCCGCTGCGCGGGTCCTTCATGATCGTCAACGTACGCTCGCGATCGCCGAAGCCGCCCAGCCAAGCGTCCGCGCTGTCGGCCAGCCCATCCAGATGCAAGGCTCCACTGAGCAGCACCCAGACCGTCAGCAACAGCGCCCCATGCAGTAACAACGGCGCGCCCATCAACAACTGGTTCATGCCCCAGAGCAGCAGCCCGAACAGCAGGCCGATCAGCGGATAGAACAGCAATGACCGGCCCATTTCCTCGGGCGACGGCATGCCCGGCAAACGCACCGGAAAACTGCTGAGAAACTGCAGGGCGATCCAGAATGGCAGCATGCTCAGACTCCTTCGCTCAACGCCAGGCCGGCCTCGACAGTCAGGGCGAACAAGGCACCGTGCGCGACCTCGACATTCAGCAACTGCTCGCGCGGCAAACCCCGAGCCCGGGCCAGCAACAAGCGCATGACTCCGCCATGGCTGACCAGCAGCACCCGCTCGCCGGCATGACGCTGGTGCAGACGTTCGACCGCCCCCAGCACCCGCTCGGAAAACGCCAGCACCGGCTCGCCCTGCGGCGGAGTAAAGGCATAGGGATCGGCCCAGAACCGCCCCAGCGCCTCGGCGTCGGTCGCCATCAGTGCCGCCGCGCTCTGCCCTTCCCAGGCGCCGAAATGCAGCTCCTGCAGATCCGGGTCCAGGCTCACCGGCAGCGCCAGGCGCGCCCCAAGCTCCTCGGCGAAACGCGCGCAGCGTTGCAAGGGCGAACTCACCAGCCGATCCCAGGGTCCCTGGCCGGCAACGGCAGCACGCATCTGCTGCCATCCGGCGTCGGTCAGGGCATCGTCGAGGCTGCCGCGCAGGCCGCCACCGAGCTCGGTTTCACCATGGCGCAGCAGGTCCAGGCGCAAGGTCATGCAGGGCGATCCGCCACGGCCGCTTCGGCGAAAGTCGCCATCTGCCCGTGCAGGTCGCAGGCCAGACGCAGCAACGGCACCGCCAGCGCCGCGCCGCTACCCTCGCCCAGGCGCAGGCCGAGGTCCAGCAAAGGCTCGGCCTCGAGGGTTTGCAGGATATGCCGATGCCCCGGCTCGGCCCCACGGTGGCCGAACAGCAACCACTGCCGGCACCCGGGGTTGAGCCGCACCGCCACCAGCGCCGCCACGCTGCAAATGAAGCCGTCGACCAGCACCGCCACGCCTTCCTGGGCACAGGCCAGGTACGCCCCCACCAGCGCAGCAATTTCGAAACCGCCAAGGTTGAACAAGGTCTGCACGGCATCGCCACGCTGGGCCGCATGCAGGCTCAAGGCACGCTCGATCACTCGCGCCTTGTGGCTGACACCCGCTGCATCCAGGCCGGTGCCCGGACCCGCCAGGAGCGCTACCGGAATGTCCAGCAAGGCACAGGCCACGGCACTGGCCGCGGTGGTGTTGCCAATGCCCATCTCGCCACCGATAAACAGCTCGCTGCCCTGCTCGACAGCCCGCAGCACACTGTCACGTCCGGCCTGTAGGGCCTGCTCGCCCTGGGTCTGGGTCATGGCCGGCCCCTCGACGAAGTTGCGGGTACCCGCCCCGAGATTCAAATGACGCACGCCAGGCAGGTTCAGCCCGGGCGTCACCGTGCCGAGGTCGACCACTTCCAGGTGTGCCCGCAGCTGTCGCGCCAACACGCTGATGGCCGCGCCGCCGGTGACGAAGTTGTGCAGCATCTGCCCGGTGACTTCCTGCGGATAAGCCGAAACGCCCTCGGCCACCACCCCGTGGTCGCCGGCGAAAATCGCGATCCACAGCTGCTCCAGGCCAGGCTTTACCCGCCCCTGCAAGCCGGCCAGCTGTACCGCTACCCGCTCCAGCTGCCCCAGCGAACCCGTGGGCTTGGTCAATTGCTGCTGACGCGACTGCGCCGCCTCCAGGGCTTGAGTGTCGAGCGCCTTGCACGGCCGCAGCCACCAGAAGTCATTCATAACGCAGTTCCTTTCAGAGTCAGGGGCAGGCCGGCCACCGTCAGCACTACCCGCTGACAACGCTCGGCCAGGGCTTGATGCAGCCAACCGGCTTCATCGACATAACGGCGAGTCAATTCGCCCAGCGGCACGACACCCATTCCGGTCTCGTTGCTGACAAAAATGATTTCGCCCGGCAGCGACGCCAGGCACTGCAACAGCGCTTCGCGCTCACTGGCGAGCCGCTCGGCATCCTCCAGCAGCAACAGGTTGGTCAGCCACAAGGTCAGGCAATCCACCAGCAGGCAGCGTTCGGCGCTCGCCGCTTCACGCAGCACCCGCGCCAGCTCCAGGGGTTCCTCGATCAATGCCCATTCGGCCGGACGCCGTTCGCGGTGATGCTCGATGCGCTGGTTCATTTCGCCGTCCAGCGCCTGGCTGGTGGCGATATAGGTCACGGCCAGACCGCTCTCGCCGGCGAGCTTTTCAGCCAGGCGACTCTTGCCGGAGCGGGCGCCGCCGAGGATCAGTTGCAACATGCTTGGAAACCCTTGAATTGAGGTACAGCCACAGCGGCGCCGCACTACCGGCGCCGACGCTCTAAAGCCCGCAAAGCTGGCGCAGGTGCTCGGTGTCCAGATGCTGTTCCACCAGATCGGCCAGGCGCTCGATGTCGCGCTCGCGCAGGGCGTGGTAGTCGACCGCCTGCACCTCGCGCAACCCCGCCCAGCGCAGCAATGCGCTGCAGGCCGCCGGCGCCTCGAACAGGCCGTGCAGATAGGTACCGAGAATCTGCCCATCGTCACTGCGCGCACCGTCGCAACGACCGTCATCCAGAGTCACGGCCGGCAGTTCCAGCGCAGGCCCCGTGGTGACCCCGGCATGGATCTCGTAACCGCTGACCTCGGCCTCCTCCAGCGCCAGACGCCCACGTACGTTGCGCAGTTGCTTCTCGTGTTCCAGCACCGTCTCGAACGCCAGCAGCCCCAAACCCGCGCTGGAACCTGGCGCGCCTTCCAGCCCCTGGGGATCGTGCAACTGCTCGCCGAGCATCTGCAAACCACCGCAGATGCCCAGCACCTTGCCGCCATAGCGCAGGTGCCGGGCGATGGCCCTGTCCCAGCCCTGGGCACGTAGATACGCCAGGTCGCTGCGCACGCTTTTCGAGCCGGGCAGGATGATCAGGTCGGCCGGCGGAATCGCTTGGCCCGGACCGATAAATTGCAGGTCCACCTGGGGGTGCAGGCGCAGCGGGTCGAAGTCGGTGTGATTGCTGATGCGCGGTAACACCGGCACCAGCACTTTCAGCACCTGCTCGGCCTTGTCGGCCTGACGTTGGTCGATGCCGTCCTCGGCTTCCAGATGCAGGTCCAGCACGTAGGGCAGCACGCCAATCACCGGTTTGCCGGTACGCGCTTCGAGCCAGTCGAGGCCCGGTTGCAACAGGGCGATATCGCCGCGAAAACGGTTGATGATGAAACCTTTGACCCGCGCCTGCTCGCTCGGCGACAACAGCTCCAGGGTGCCCACCAGATGGGCGAAAACCCCGCCACGATTGATGTCGGCGATCAGCAGCACCGGGCAGTCCACCGCTTCGGCAAAGCCCATGTTGGCGATGTCGCCAGCCCGCAGATTGATCTCCGCCGGCGAGCCCGCGCCCTCCACCATCACCACCGGATAGGCCGCGCTCAGGCGTTGGTGAGAGGCCAGCACCGCCTGCATGGCGATGGCCTTGTAGTCGTGATAGGCCACGGCATTCATGGTGGTCACCGCGCGGCCGTGAATGATCACCTGGGCCCCGGTGTCGCTGTTGGGTTTGAGCAGCACTGGGTTCATGTCGGTGTGCGGCTCCAGGTGCGCGGCCTGGGCCTGCACCGCCTGGGCGCGGCCGATCTCGCCGCCGTCGGCGGTCACCGCGCTGTTGAGGGCCATGTTCTGCGGCTTGAAGGGCACGACGCTGACACCCTGGCGCGTCAGCCAGCGGCAGAGCGCCGTCACCAGGGTGCTTTTACCGGCATCGGAGGTGGTGCCCTGCACCATCAGGGTGGTCATGGATGTTCCTTGGCGTAGGCGACGAAGGCCTGTTCGAGACGCGACCAATCGGCTTCATCGGCCGGCAGGCCAAAGCGCAGGCTGCTGTTATGGGTGAACAACCGCAGCAGGATGCCCCGGCGCGCCATGAACTCATGCAACAGCTCGGCGCGATCGGTGATCAGCCACTGGAACAGCGCACAGCCACCCTGGGGTTTCAGGCCGTGGCGCTCGAGCAGGTGCGCCAGGCGCAGGCTCGCCACTTCGCTGCGCAGCCGTTGCCGTGCATGGCCTTGGCTGTCACGCAGGCACACCTGGCCCAGCACCCGGGTCGGTCCGCTGACGGCCCAGGGGCCGACCTGTTCGGCCAGCAGCTTGAGCAACTTGCGCTCGGCCAGGACGAAGCCCAGGCGTACACCGGCCAGGCCGAAAAACTTGCCGAAGGAGCGCAGGACAATCAACCCCACCTGATCGGCCTGGGCCGCCAGGCTCAGATGGGGAGTGTTGTCCATGAAGGCCTCGTCGACCACCAGCCAGCCACCGCGCTGCGCCAGGCGCGCGTGCCAGTCCAGCAGGCGCTCCGGGGTCAGGCTCAGGCCCGTGGGGTTGTTCGGGTTGACCACCACCAGCACGTCCAGGCTGTCGAGGAAAAAGTCCACTTCCTGTTCCAGCACTTCACGCACGATGTAGCCGCTGCGGCGCCAGGCTTCGGCGTGCTCGGCATAACAGGGCGACAGCACGCCGACCTTGCCGGCGCGGCGCAAACGCGGAAGCAGCTGGATCGCCGCCTGGGAGCCAGGCACCGGCAACACATGGGCGGCGCCGTAATAGTCGCGGGCAGCCTGCTCCAGGCCATCGTCGGTTTCCGGCAGGCGCGCCCAGGCCCGCATCCCAATCTCGGGAATCGGCCACGGCCAGGGCGCCAGGCCGCTGGACAGGTCCAGCCAGTCGGCCTCGGCGATGCCGTATTGCTCGGCCGCCTTGCGCAGGCGACCACCGTGCTCAAGCATAGAACTCAGCTCCCACGCAGAGAATCAGCAGCCATAACCAGACCCCGCGCTGTACCAGTTGCCAGCCGCGATCGATGGACGAAGCGTCGGCCGCCGTCCCCTCGCCCAGCTGCGGCCGCTGGTGCAGCTCGCCGTGATAGATCGCCGCGCCGCCCAGCTCGACACCCAGGGCTCCGGCCCCGGCCGCCATCACCGGCCCGGCGTTCGGACTGTCCCAGGTCGGCCCCTGGCGGCGCCAGCATTTCAGCGCCAGGCGGGTCTTGCCCAGCAACGCGTAAGTCAGGGCCACCAGGCGGGCCGGAATATAGTTGAGCAGGTCGTCGATCTTCGCCGCCGCCCAGCCGAAACGCTCGAAACGCTCATTACGATAGCCCCACATCGCATCCAGGGTGTTGCTCAGGCGGTAGAGCACCACGCCTGGCGCGCCGGCCACGGCAAACCAGAACAGGGCGGCGAACACCGCGTCGCTGCCGTTCTCCAGCACCGACTCGGTGGCGGCGCGGGCGACCTCGGTGGCATCCAGTTCGCTGGTCTGGCGACTGACCAGATAGCCGACCCGCTGCCGCGCCTGGTCCAGGTCGTCGCTGCGCAAGGCTTGGGCCACCGGCTCGACATGCTCGCCGAGACTGCGCAGGCCGAGGGCGCAGTACAGCGCCAGGATCTCGAACAACCAGCCGATATAGGGCAGCCAGGAAAACAACGTCGCCAGCAGGGTCAGCGGCAGCACCGCGATGACCCAGGCAGTGACGCCATGACTGCGCCAGCCGCGACCGCCGGAGTTGAAACGTTGCTCGATGCGGTCGGCAAAACGACCGAACGCCACCAGCGGATGCCAGCGTTTGGGTTCGCCCAGCAACGCGTCCAGCGCTACCCCGGCGACACTCAGCAACGCCACACTCATTGACTCACTCCCCAGTAATTTTCATACAGCAATTCACTCAGCGAACGCTCCCGCGCCCAGCCTTCGAGCACCAGCATCGGCGCTGGGTAAAACTCACCGACCGGGCCCAGGCACAACACCGCCAGCGGCTTGGCTCCGGCCGGCAGGCCAAGCAGCTCGGCCAGGGCAATGGGCTCGAACAGCGACACCCAGCCCATGCCCAGCCCTTCGGCCCGGGCCGCCAGCCAGAGGTTCTGAATCGCGCAGGAGAGCGAAGCCAGGTCCATCTCCGGCAAGGTACGCCGGCCAAAAATATGCCGCTCACGGTCGTCCATCAGCGCCGCCACCAGGACCTCGGCGCAGTCGTTGATGCCTTCAACCTTGAGCTTCATGAACTCATCGGAGCGTTCGCCCAGGGCCTCGGCGGTGCGCACCCGTTCCTCTTCCACCAGTTGCTGGATCTGCCCACGCAACGGTCGGTCGCTGATACGGATGAAACGCCAAGGCTGCATCAGGCCGACGCTGGGCGCCTGGTGCGCCGCCTCCAGCAGGCGACGCAAGACCGGCGGCTCGACCGTGCCCCCGACGAAGTGGCGCATGTCACGACGTTCGGCGATCGCGCGATAGACCGCGTCGCGTTCGGCCGCGGAAAAGGCGTTGTCGGTCATGGGCACCGCGCGAGCACGCTCGCTCCTGCCGGCGCCAGCAGGGCCGCCACCGCTTCGGGGTTGGACGGAAAATAGAAATGCACATAGGAGGCGGTCATCCGCCCTTCGCGGTAAACCGCTTCCGCGCCGCGCCCGCCATTCGGGCTCAGGCCCCGGGCGATCGGCGCAAGCTCGGTGCTGGTCAACGAGTGGTGGTAGGTATGGCCGCGCAGCGAGCCTTCCGGCAGCTCCACCGCCTGCAAGGCCAGGGCCGCCAGGCGCTTTTGCATCACCGCATCGCCGGGCAACAGGCCCAGCAGTTCGGCGCGCTCGCCGTCGACGTCGGTCAGGGAGTCCAGCAGATACAACATGCCGCCGCACTCGGCGAGCAAGGGTTTGCCGGCGGCGTGATGCGCGCGGATCGCGCTGAGCATCGAGCCGTTCGCCGCCAGCGCCCGGTGATGCAGCTCCGGGTAACCGCCTGGCAGGTACAGGCTGTCTGCCTCGGGCAGTACCGCGTCATGGATCGGCGAGAAAAAGCCCAGCTCGGCGCCCATGGCCCGCAGCAGATCCAGGCTCGCGCCATAGGTAAAGGCAAAGGCTTCGTCGCGGGCCACGGCAATGCGCACCCCGGCCAACAGCGGCTCGACGGCAACCGTCTGGGGAGCGGCAAACGCCACGGCGGGCGGCAAGGCCACTTCGCAGCTGTCAGCCAAGGCGGCTGCCGCCGCGTCGAGACGCAGATCCAGATCGTTGAGTTCGCTGGCCTGCACCAGCCCCAGATGGCGGCTGGGCAGTTCGATGCCGGTTTCCCGGGACAGCGCGCCGTACCAGCGCAGGCCTTCGGTCAGGCTGCCTTCGAGCAACTGCGCATGACGCAGGGTGCCGACCCGATTGGCCAACACGCCGGCGAACGGCAGGTCCGGCTGATAGCGCGCCAGCCCCAACGCCAGGGCCCCGAAGGTCTGGGCCATGGCGGTGCCATCGATTACCGCGAGCACTGGCACCCCGAAATGCCGCGCCAGGTCGGCGCTGGACGGCGTGCCGTCGAACAGCCCCATCACGCCCTCGATCAGGATCAGGTCCGCCTCGCCGGCGGCCTCCCACAACAGGCGGCGGCTTTCCTGTTCGCCGACCATCCACATGTCCAGCTGATACACCGGCGCACCGCTGGCGCGCTCGAGAATCATCGGGTCGAGAAAATCCGGGCCGCATTTGAACACGCGCACCTTGCGCCCCTGATTGCGATGCAGTCGGGCGAGCGCGGCGGTCACGGTGGTCTTGCCCTGACCGGAAGCCGGCGCGGCAATCAATACCGCCGGGCAATGACGGGCATCACTCACAGTTCGACGCCTTTTTGCGCTTTGATCCCGGCCTGGAAGGCATGCTTGACCATGCCCATTTCGGTGACGGTGTCGGCCAGCTCGATCATCTCCGGCTTGGCACCACGCCCGGTCACCACCACATGCTGCATCGGCGGCCGCGCCTGCAGGTCGCTGAGCACCTGGTCCAGGTCCAGATAGCCGTGCTTGAGGGCGATGTTTAATTCGTCGAGCACCACCAGGCCGATATTCGGGTCGCTCAGCAGCTCGCGGGAAACCGCCCAGGCGGCTTCGGCAGCGGCGATGTCGCGCTGGCGGTCCTGGGTTTCCCAGGTGAAACCTTCGCCCATGACATGGAAACGCACCTGCTCCGGGAAACGCCGGAAGAACAATTCCTCGCCGGTGCTGTTGCGGCCCTTGATGAACTGCACCACGCCGCACTGCATGCCGTGGCCCATGGCCCGCGCGAGCATGCCGAAGGCCGAGCTGCTTTTGCCTTTGCCGTTGCCGGTCAGCACCAGCAGCAAGCCGCATTCGTTCGGCGAGTTGGCGATGCGTTCATCGATCACGGCTTTTTTGCGCAACATGCGCGCCAGATGGCGTTCGTCACGATCAGGGGATTCAGTCATGGGGCAGCTCTCCGTTGGGGCTGGATAACGGGGGGCAGGAATAGGAATAGACGGCGCAAGCCTGGCATCGCCCACCGTGATGCCGTTGGATGGATCAGGCCGGTCTCCGGGCTTGTGAGTGGCTGGGATGCCCAACTGCGCGCCTTCCCATGTCGACAGTCGACACAGTGGCATCAGGCGCAGTCTTGACTCACTTACCGTTGCGGGGGCAGCGCCGGAATCGTCGTGCGTGCGCCTTCGGCACGCGTACTCACCGGCTTCCCTGTTTCACTCTGTCGACCTGCGGCCACAGAGCACCTGAAACAAGTCGCGAAGGTTAGAGGGTTGGGGGTGGAGCGTCAATTAAAGCCGGGGCCCGGCAGATCGACGAATGGCTGCCATATCGGAAAAGTGACGCCAATCTTGTGCCACACTCAACGCAGTGATATCAAATAGCCATAATCGCGTTAAAAAACTCCAATATCTCAACAATAATAGGAAAAGTCCGATGCAAGGCATGATCATCAGCAATCCGAAACTGGAATTCCTGCGCCCTGCCCTGGAACGCTGGTTCGATTGCATCGACCGCTACAACGCCGTGCGCGGCGATAACGAAAGCCCTTACTGGTTCGACGAAAAAGCCAACCTGGGATTGCTCTCGGCGGCGGCCTGGATGGCGGAGATGGTCACCCTGGAACACACACCGAGCAAAAAACAGGTCGAGGACGGCGACCGCAGCGGCCGCACCGACCTGTACATCGCCACGCAGGAGGAGCGTGTCTATATCCAGACCACCCAGCGCTGGCCCCGGGTCAATAGCCTGCACCTGACCCAACCGCTGCTGGATGCCGCCAGCGACGCGAAAAAAGCCAGCTACCCCAGCGACCTGAAACTCGGCTGCCTGTTCGTCACGCCGCAGAAAACCCAGCACAGCGCCACCCCGGAAGAACTGCAGGACATGGTCGACGACCTGCAAAAGGAACACTGCTGCGCCGTCGCCTGGTACTTCCCCTACGCGTACCGCAAATTGCGCAACGAAGCCGGCAACTATCACCCCGGCGTTGCCGTGCTGTTCAAGGAAGCACGCTGAGCAGGTGGAACCATCGTCCATCTGTGCTTCTCTATGACTACACCGACTTCGTGCATTCATAGGGAAATCAGCATGCTCAAGCTTCGATACGCCATCCTTGTCGCCGTCGCCGCAGGCCTCGCCGCCTGTGGCGAAACTTCCACCCTCCAGGTCTCCGACGGCACCGGCCCCTCGCCGAAATTGCCCGAACCGAACAAGACCCTGTTCCCGACCGTGAACATCGCGCCCGCGATCGGCTGGCCGCAAGGCGCCAAACCGGTGGCCGCCGCCGGCACCCAGGTGGCCGCATTCGCCGAAGGCCTGGAGCATCCGCGCTGGCTGTACGTGCTACCCAATGGCGACGTACTGGTGGCAGAGACCAACGCCCCGCCCTCCCCCGATGACAGCAAAGGTTTCCGCGGCTGGATCGCCAGCAAGATCATGAGCCGTGCCGGCGCTGGCGTGCCCAGCCCGAACCGCATCACCCTGCTGCGGGACAAGGATCACGATGGCGTGGCGGAAACCCGCACGGTGTTCCTGGAAAACCTCAACTCGCCGTTCGGCATGACCCTGGTGGGCAATGACCTGTACGTCGCCGACACCGATCGCCTGCTGCGCTTCCCCTATAAGGACGGCGACACCAAGATCAGCGCCCAGCCGACCAAGGTGGTCGACCTGCCTGGTGGCAAGCTGAACCACCACTGGACCAAAAACGTGATTGCCAGCAAGGACGGCAGCAAGCTGTACGTCACGGTCGGCTCCAACAGCAACGTCGGCGAAAACGGCATGGACCAGGAGGAAGGTCGCGCTGCCATCTGGGAAGTCGACCGCGCCACCGGCAAGCAACGGATTTTCGCCTCGGGCCTGCGCAACCCCAACGGCATGGCCTGGGAACCGCAAAGTGGCCAGCTGTGGACCGCGGTCAACGAGCGCGACGAGATCGGCAGCGATCTGGTGCCGGACTACATCACCTCGGTCAAGGACGGCGCCTTCTACGGCTGGCCATTCAGCTACTACGGCCAGCATGTGGACGTGCGAGTCACTCCGCAGAACCCGGACCTGGTGGCCAAGGCCATCGCCCCGGATTATGCCGTCGGCCCGCATACCGCCTCCCTCGGCCTGGCATTCGCCGAAGGCAGCAAGCTGCCGGCGCCGTTCACCCAGGGCGTGTTCATCGGCCAGCATGGCTCATGGAACCGCAAGCCCCACAGCGGCTACAAAGTGATCTTCGTGCCCTTCGCCAATGGCAAGCCGGTGGGCCAACCGGTGGACGTCCTGACCGGCTTCCTCAGCGCCGACGAGAAAGCCATGGGCCGGCCGGTCGGCGTAGTGATCGACAAGCAAGGGGATCTACTGGTGGCCGATGATGTCGGCAACAAGGTCTGGCGCGTGTCAGCAGCCAAGGCGCAATAGGTTCAGCGCTTGCGGCACAGGGTCAAGCCATCGCCCAGGGGCAGCAGCGACAGGTCGACACGCGGGTCATCCTTCAAGGCACGATTGAGTGCCTGGATGGCTCGGGTGTCTTCGCTCTGGGGATTCTCCTCCAGCACCCGACCGCTCCACAGCGTGTTATCGAACACCGCCAGCCCGCCCACGCGCAGCAGGCGCAAGGCACTTTCCAGATAAGCCGGGTAATTGGCCTTGTCGGCGTCGATGAAGACCAGGTCGAAACCACCCTCGCCCTCCTCCTGCTCGACCCTGGCCAAGGTCTCCAGGGCCGGCGCCAGACGCAACTCGATCCGCCCGGCGACACCTGCTTCCCGCCAGTAGCGGCGCGCGGTGGCGTTGTAGTCGCCCGGGATGTCACAGCAGATCAACTGGCCATCGTCCGGCAAGGCCGCAGCCATGGACAAGGCGCTGTAGCCGGTGAAGGTCCCCACCTCCAGCACACGCCGGGCACCGATAAGCTTGACCAGCAAGGCGAGGAACTGCCCCTGTTCGGGCGCCACCTGCCAGCGCGCCATGGGCAGTGCCTGGGTTTCGTCACGCAGACGGCGCAGCAGCGGCGTTTCGCGCAGGGAAACGTCGAGCAGGTAGTGATAGAGGGCGTCGTCGAGGTTGAGGGTACGAGCGGTCATGGCAACCTCGACATTGAGATAGGACCTAAGGGTTGTGCGCCAGATGCTCTGGCTGCAACACGCGCTTGGCGCTCAGGTAGGCTTTTTGCCAATAGGCCTTGGACAGGCTGTCCAGCTTCACCGTACCGCCGGTGGCCGGTGCATGGACGAAGCGGCCTTCACCGACATAGATGCCCGCGTGGCTGACCTGAGAACCGCCATTGGTGGCAAAAAATATCAGGTCGCCGGTCTGCAAGGCGTTCTTGCCGACATTCGGCGCACGCATGCCGATCATTTCGCGGGTCGAGCGCGGCAACGAGATACCGGCCGCGTCGCGATAGACGTAGCCGATCAGGCCACTGCAATCGAAACCGGAATCCGGCGTGTTGCCGCCCCAGCGATAAGGCGTGCCCACCAGGCCCAACGCACGAAACAGCACGTCTTCGGCAGCGGGCGAGAAGGTCTGGGGAGTATTGAAAACGGGAGCACGTACCACAGGCGCGGGTGGCGGGGTACGGCTGGCACACGCGCTGAGCAGCGCGGCGAGAACGATCAATGCGAGGCGGGCCGACGTCGACATATGCAGAACAATCCTGATCTGGATGCGGCTTTCTCTGCCGTGAGGCCGAAAACAAAACCGCGTAAGCAGGGCTTACGCGGTTAGTTTTCAACAATAGATCAGGATTCTAGCGTCTACGCGCCAAACTTCAAGTAAGACTTTAACTTCACCTTACAAAAAGTCCGCTTACTTGCGTGCGGTGACCACAGTCGGGGCCATTGCGAGGGCGCGTTTGGCTTCGATGAAGGTCTTGCTCCAGTAGCTGTCGCCCAGGCTGTCCACCCGCACACCACCGCTGCGGCGGCTGCTGGAATGGATGAACTGGTCATCGCCCAGGTAGATGCCAGCGTGGCTTACGCGACCGCGGCGGCCATTGGTGGCGAAGAACAGCAGATCGCCCGGCTGCAGCTTGTTACGTGCAACCAACGGAGCGTCAACGTTGATCATTTCACGGGTGGAGCGCGGCAGATTCATGCCGGCTTCTTCACGGAACAGGTAGCCGATGAAACCGCTGCAATCGAAACCGGCTTCAGAGGTACCGCCGAAACGGTAACGGGTACCGATCAGGGACATGCCACGCTCGAGGATACTGTCGGCCAAGACTGGCAGCTGGTAAGGCTTGCTGTCAGCGAACTCGGCGAGTTCTTTTTCGGTTGCCAGCTCTTCCTGGAAAATAGCGGAAGACTGGGCTTTTGAAGAGTTTTGAGCCTGTTGCTGCTCTTGTTGGCTCACCGGAGAGTGGGTGGCGCAACCAAACAACAGGGTGACGAGTGCAAGAGGCACGAGGGGTGCGAAGCGCTTCAGCATGGGCACGACCGTGGCTTAAAGTTATAAAGAAGCCGCGACTATGCCTTCTATCGCTCTAATTTGCAAATTCAATCGATTGAAATGTGACTTATCGGTTTCTACTCAACATCTAAGGCCTTAAGCCCAATTTAAACGCACGCGCCTCTGGAAACGCTTCCGGATGCGGGTTTTCTGGCGCCTGAAATATACCAAAAAGCCACTACCGCCCGCGGTTTTACCAGCCCAGGGTTTCCTTGAGGAAGGGAATGGTGAGCTTGCGCTGAGCCTGCAAGGACGCCTGATCGAGGCGCTCCAGCAGTTCGAACAAGGCGCTCATGCTGCGGGTGCCGCGGGTCAGGATAAAGTGCCCGACTTCGTCGGTCAGGTGCAGCCCGCGACGCGAGGCGCGCAATTGCAATGCACGCAATTTGTCTTCGTCAGAGAGCGGGCGCATCTGGAAGATCAGCGCCAGGGTCAGGCGGGATTTGAGGTCCGCCAGCTTCACTGGCAACTCCCGGGGAGAGGTCGAGGCCGCGATCAACAGACGCCGGCCGCTGTCACGCAGGCGGTTGAACAGATGAAACAGCGCCTCTTCCCAGTCAGCCTTGCCCGCCACCGCTTGCAAGTCGTCCAGGCAGACCAGCTCGTACTGTTCCAGGTTGTCGAGGATTTCGATGCCGCGATCCAGCAATTCCGCCAGGGGCAGATAGACCGCTGGCTCCCCCAGTTGCTCGAACCGCAGGCAGGCCGCCTGCAGCAAGTGCGTACGCCCTACCCCATCCTTGCCCCAGAGGTAGATCAGGCTTTCGGTCCAGCCGGCGTCGGCTTCGCAAAGCCGCTCGACATAGCCGAGTGCAGCGGCATTGGCGCCTGGGTAGTAGTTGATGAAGGTGGCGTCATCACGCAGACGCACACCTAGGGGCAGCTGAATCGGTTTCATGCTGACTGAACAGTTCCAAACGAACCGTTAGTGGCCTCTGTGTAAAGTTTGCAAAGTTTATACCCGTGACGCCGGGCGCACAATGCAGCAGACCACAAGCAAAATCAAAGGTTTGCGTTAGCCTGATGAAATCACGGGGGGTTCTTTGACGGTGGATGTGACAGCTGTAAAGACTCTCAGAGGCGCCCGCCTGAAACACGGGCGCCCCTAAAACATCAACAGTAGGCGTTACTGCTCGGACTCCTCTACACCGCTATAGATGTCCGAATCCTTGTACAAGTCGTGCACATGGCGCACCAGCACCATGATCACCGCCGCTACCGGCAAGGCCAGCAGGATGCCGGTGAAACCGAACAACTCGCCCCCCGCGAGAATCGCGAAGATCACCGCCACCGGGTGCAGGCCGATCCGATCCCCCACCAGCAAGGGGGTCAGCACCATGCCCTCCAGGGCCTGGCCAACCATGAACACCGCCACGATGCCGATCATCGGGTACAGGTCGCCGCCGAACTGGAACAACCCGGCAATCAGCGCTGCGCCGATGCCGATGACAAAGCCCATGTACGGCACAATCGCCGCCAGACCGGCAATCAGGCCGATCAACAGGCCCAGCTCAAGCCCGACCAGCATCAGGCCGGCGGCATAGATCATTCCCAGAGCGACCATCACCAGCAGCTGACCACGGACGAACGCCCCCAGCACCTCATGGCATTCCCCGGCCAGCGCCACCACCCGCTCCTCGCGATCACGAGGCAACAGGCTGCGGATCTTCGCCATCATCAGGTCCCAGTCGCGCAGCAGGTAAAAGCTGACCACCGGAATCAGCACCAGGTTGGCCAGCCAGCCGATCAGCGCCAGGCTGGAGGCCGTTGCCTGGCTCAGGACCACGCCGACGATATCGGTGGTCTGCCCCATGTGTTCGCTGATCGCCGCCTTGACCTTGTCGAACTTCCAGAAACCGTCGGACAAGCCCAGCTTGGACTGCGCCCAGGGCATCGCCGTGTGCTGCAACCAGTCGAGCATCTGCGGCGCCAGCTCGTACAGGCGCAGCAGCTGCTTGGCGAGCATAGGCACCAACACCAACAACAACGCCATGACGATCAGGGTGAACAGGGCAAATACCGCCACCACGCCCCAGGTGCGCGACAAGCCGAGCTTTTCCAGGCGGTCCACCAGCGGATCGAACAGATAGGCCAACAGCAAGGCCACCAGGAACGGCGTCAGGATCGGATGCAACAGGTACACAAAACCACCGAGCAGGACCAACCCACCCAACCAGACCCATCGACGCGTATCAGCCATGAACCACTCCATTGCTTCTATATAAAGAAAGAAAACCTACCAACGAAAATGCAGTTGCGCGGCCGGTGCAGGCGCGGGCGCTGGTGTCGCGCCTTCGACAACCGGCTGGACAGGCGCAGCGCCCGCTGGGACCTCCTGCAACCGAGCCAGGCTCAGCTGCGCGCGCAATTGCTCGGCACTGCCGCTGACCCGGTACACCGAGCGATCGCCATCGACGCTCTGCAAACGCCCACCGAAGGGTTCGAGCAAACGCCCCAACGCCGCATAACGTTCCAGATTCATGCCCTGCACTTCCAGCAACTGCTCGCTGGATGCGCCCGGCTTGACCACGAACCGCGGCGCCAGGCGCTGGCTGACCGCCAATAGCACGGCATCGGCCAAGGCCGGCACATCGGCGCCCTGGACGCTGCCCTGCTCCTTCTGGTCCCCCATCCACAGGCGCCATTTGGCCTGCCACTGACCGCCCTCTTCACTGGCGTGCACCGCCAGCAGGGCATCCGCGCCGTAACGCTCCGACGCAGCACGCAATGGCGCCGAATCGGAACCTTCGAGATTCGGCGCCGTGGCGACGATCTGTTCGTTCAGGTCAGCCAGCGGCAAACGCAGCGGCAAGCCGCGATGCAGGGCTGCACGGCGCAACGGCGTGGCACTGGCCTGGCCATCGCCGACCAGGCTGGAACCTTCACTGGAGTCGGTCAGCCACCAGCCGAGAATCGATGGGCGATTACTGCCCCACAGCGACAGGCCAGCCTGGCGCAACGCCCGATCGGTGCTGGCCGGATCGAAGTCGACCTGCAGGCTCTCGGGAGGACCGGCGTCGTAGCCGTACTGGCTGATGATCTGCTGCGGGTCCTTGCGGATCGCCGCCAGCCCCGGGTTCTGCAAGGCCTTGCTATCGCCGGTCAGGCGCAGCACCAGGGTTTCCAGGGCCCGCTGGGTGGCCTGATCGCGCTCGCCAGGGGACTGGCTGCCGACCGGTTCGCGGACCTGATACAGGTTATTGAGGGTTTCGGCATGACTCGCCAGGCTGACCAATGACAAACAGCCCATAAAAAGAAATTTGCACAAACGCATGGAGGATTCCCGACGACAAAAGGCGGCTGGAACGGACCGCATGAACAGGATTGACCCAGGCTGTGACCACAAAGCCCAGGCAAACATTCACCCGATCGATGGAAGTTTTCGTGCTGTCATAACGACAGCGAGTACAAGGCTATACCTTATACAGTCCTGAGCGACGCGATCGACACACGCAATTGCAGTTTTTTTAAGCGGATATGCCCTGCCCGTCGGCCCGAGGATGGCCGCTACACCTCAAGCCTGATAAAATCGCGCGCCTTCGCAGACCGGCAACAGCCGGGGTCGCTGAAATGATTGCGTGGCATTGCCGCCGCGACTGTTTCAATGGCCTCCCTGGACTCGGTCGATACCCCCTGAATCCCCCCTAAAGGCCTGGATCATGAGCAAGCAACCCTCCCTGAGCTACAAAGACGCCGGTGTAGACATCGACGCCGGTGAAGCATTGGTCGAACGCATCAAGAGCGTCGCCAAGCGCACTGCGCGCCCGGAAGTCATGGGCGGCCTGGGC
>LNAP01001847.1_pt1 | contig 21903 bp, 18 predicted proteins | sample 602601 | NCBI WGS metagenome assembly LNAP01 (sample SAMN02440304, study PRJNA202911) | soil metagenome | biome: Subtropical and temperate rainforests or woodlands; isolation source: soil samples (1 kg each in a 20% v/v slurry with milli Q water) were... ...
GTGAGCTACACGTCGGCGGCCTGAGCAAATATCAGCAGAGCGAAAACCGGGACAGCGAAATTCGCAAAATGCTCGAATTTGCCCGCCACCTGCCGCAAGAGTTCGAGGCCATCGAACGCGCAGCCCGCACCGCAGTGGTTAACGTAACTGCCTGCTTGCGTCAGTTACGCGACGGCCTGCATACCTTCAAGAGCAAGATGCGTCAGTTCAATCAATTGATTGGCCGTCGCCGTCTCTCCGATCTGGCCGTTTTTAAGATTGAACCTGAGGATGAGCGCGAACTGGTTGAGGCCATCGACAAATTGATCAGCACCGCTGAGCAGGTTGACTCCGGAGAGACCTTCGAACTTTTTAATCATGGCAGTGTGCTTGATGACGAAACCCTCAACCGCGCTAAAACGCTACTCATTCGTGAGGGCGAGGCCCGCGCAGGACTGCGTGTTGAGCACTTATTCCGGCTAAGTTTCATCGTCGGCAAGGAGGGGCAGAAGTCGGAGGCTTTTGCCGATATCGACGGTGCTGCCTCAAATGGCACGGTATTGATGGCCAAGCTGGTCACCGGCCTAGCGTTGCTGCACCAGATGCAGGACAAACGACATATGGTCCGTGCAGCCTGTTACCTGGACGAAGCCTTGGCCCTCGATGGACCCAATCAAACCAGTCTCATCGAAACAGCTGCAGAGTTCGGCTTTGCACTGATTTTCGCCTCTCCAGCGCCACTGGCGACTGCACGCTATTGCGTGCCCATTAGCCGGCACAACGGGCAAAACCAGATCAGTCAGAAGAGTTGGCAAATCCTCGAACCGAAAGAGCCCGGAGTCTTCGCGTGAGCCGCCCTCTGGCCGACGCCTTAAGCAAGCTATTGAAGAGTGACAACGGGCTGGCCAGCAGTCAGTTCACAGTCGCTCAACGCTGCGCGCTGGAGGAGTTTTCGCGAAAAACTCAGGCCGTCCGCCTCATTACCCAGGGGCGCGGTACTTTGTATCGGGTGTTCGAGCGCGCAGTAGCCGTCGCGCACCTTAAGCAAATGCGCCCGATGCAATCAGAGGATTTGTCCGCAGCACTACCACTGCGAGCCACCAATCTGGCGCTCTATCGCAACAGTAAAGGGGCAGCTGCAGGCCATGCCGTGCAGTACCTGTTGTTCAAGTCCATCAATGCTGACACTCGCTGGCAAAATGAGCAGGGACACACTATGGACCTGCCAACGCTCACCCATCTACATGGTGCTGCTGCGCTGGCAGTACAGACGCAAGATGGATGGTGCACTGATTCGCCACTCTGGCTGGTAGAGAATCAGGCTCTGTTTGATGACCTGCGCTGGCTCCCCGCAGATGCCAGCGGCACAGTTTGCTATTACGCCGGGCAAATCAGCGGTGGCCTACTCGACTGGCTGTCCTTACGTGCACGTGCCCCAAGGGTAATACTGTTTCCCGATTACGACGGCATTGGCCTGCAAAACTTTGCGCGCCTGCGTGAACGCCTATGCAACAACTGTGAGTTCTGGCTAATGCCAAACTGGGCAGAGCTATTACATCGACACGGAAATCGAGAAATTTGGCTCAACAATCTGGCCAACTTTCAGGACGCAGTGGCTCGTCTACAGACTCAGGCAATGTCACCGATGTTAGAAGAACTGTGCCGATCAATGCAGGTTTCGGGACTGGCACTTGAGCAGGAAGCTGTATTTCTTAACTTCGACGAATAACCTGCATGAATTCGAGCAGGCTCTTGGCTTACGCGTTGAGGTTAAGTACGGCCCAGCGAGGCTATCCATTATGGTCAATTATTGTTCGAGGTATAATTTATACCTCGAACAATAATTGACCATAAAAGGCATCGAAAATGGCGATCCTCATTCTCGAGTTCGGTCGCCTAGCTTCCTAGAAAACTGTATCGATCCTGCCATCCATCTGAGCCAATCGATGGTAATTCTGTGTACGCCGTAGTGGTGGCCATCGGTGCCTCGGCAGCGCGTTGATTGGTGCACCTACACTAAAAAGCATCCAAAAGCTCTGCGAGAGCGAAAGTAGCTATTGCACTGCAGTAGTCAAAAATGTGGATTGTATTGAAAATGGGATATTACAAACTCATCATCGAGCTTGATCGTGACCGGAGGACCTTAAATGGTGCGGCATGATATTCGCGATTGACCTGATCCTCAGTAATCGCTATGGTTAGAGCCATATTCAGACCTTCTTTCACCGATTAATCTCGATACCCACCACACAGCCTGACCTCTCTCCGAAGGCAGGGGTCGTGGGTTCGAATCCCGCCGGGTGCACCAGATACAGAGAAAAAGCCCCAGGTCGCAAGACCTGGGGCTTTTTTGTGGGCGCTGTTACAAAGACTCTTCTGCCGGCCATATCCAACTAGGCAAAGCGCTTTTGCGTTGTAAGTGGGAGTGCGTAAACTGGCAACGCGAAGAGTGCACTACATAAGTTTGTTCTCATTTTGCAGCTGGCCGTTAGCTTACTGAGTTGTCACTTCACCGGCCTTGTGAAAGAGCTTGGCGAAGATCATCCACTGGCCATCGACTTTCATCAAGTTCAAGTAGTCGACCATGACGTTATTGAATAGGCGCAAACGCACTTTAACGATGGCCATTTCCGCAGACATCACATCAATCATCAACACTTCATCAAGTTGTGGAAAACCACCTTCCTGTGGCGACTGACGGCCTTGAACCATGGCCCTGTACTCATCAAAAGACCGGACGACCACGGTCGAGTCTTGTGCGCTATATAACACGCAACCCCGATGAAAGACCCGATCAAACAGATTCAAATCCTGGGTTTGCAGTACATCAAAGTAGTTTTTCAGAAACGACTGGATTTCATTGATCATGGCGAACAACTCCCGTTTTATTAGCATGACATTATTTAAATAATTAAATCGTCGCTATTATCGGTATCTCGCTCGCTTCACGTATAGCGGCTATTATTAGACTTTTCCGTGAAAGGAATTCACCTATTGAAGCTCCCTCCACTCGCCGCATTGCGCGCCTTCGAGGCTTTGGCCCGGCTGGGCAAGGTGAATTTGGCGGCCGTTGAGCTGCACGTGACCCACAGTGCCGTCAGCCATCAGATTGGCTCTCTTGAAGAGTATTTGGGTATTGCCTTGGTGATGCGCAGCGGACGTTCCCTGGTGTTGACGGAAGAGGGGCGCATTTATGCCTACCAGATCAGGCAGGCGCTGGGTGAAATCGCCGGGGTCACAGAAAAATTTCTGGCGAGAAGCAATTTCCCGCAACTGACCCTGTCGGTGCTGCCCTCCTATGCCATGCACTGGTTATTGCCGCGCTTGCACGGCTTCATGAGTGCCCATCCCGGGCTGCGCCTGAAATTGGAATCGACCATGGCGTTCGCCGGTTTAGAACAGGGCCTGGTCAATTGCGCAATCCGCTTCGGTCACGGCCAATGGCCCGATATGCATTGCGAAACACTGATGAGCGACTCATTGCTGGTGGTCGCTGCTCGCGACTTCAACCACGGTGTATTGCCAGACACGCCGCACGCCATCCTCGAGCAGCCACTGCTGCACGCCAGTGAAAGCTGGGCAACCTGGCTGTGCGCCGCAGGCGTGGAGGGGCAGCGCCCTCACGCCTCGCTGGAGTTTACCGACTCCACCTTGCTGCTCGAAGCGGTACGGCTCGGGCACGGCGTCGCATTGACGCGCCGCTCGATCGCCCATTCACTGATTCAACGTGGGGAGCTGGTCAAACTCACCGACATCGAACCGGCGCATTCTTCGAGCTACTACCTGGTCTGGCCACTGGGGATTAAACGTTCGGCGCAATTAACCTCCCTGCACAGCTGGCTCAAAGACCAAGTCGTGGCGTATCAAGACAGCCTATAAAACCGCTGCCTGTAGCTCTTAGTTCAAACCGCGCCGGGAGCCGCAGATACAGACGAAAAGCCCCAGGTCGCAAGACCTGGGGCTTTTTTATGGGCGCGGGTTCAACGCTTTTGCAACGCCTCCAACCGGGCGGGCAGGTCTTCGTCAGGAAAGCGCTTGTGCAGCGCCAGCAGTTTCTCATCCGCCGCCCTGCTCTCTCCCGCCTCGCGCAGATGCACAATCTCCTCAAGCCCCTGCTCCAGAGACTGCGGTTTGGCGGCTATCTGCTTGCTCATTTTCGCCACGGGCTCATCGGCCATGACCGCCGCCATCTCGGCCTGGACCGACGCGCTGTCAGCCTGTGGTGCCATCGCCATAAGGGCCATGGGCGCGGGGGCGGCGGGGGCAGACAGTGCCTGCGGCGGTGGCGCAGCGGCATATTCGGCGGCTTCGGGCAGGTCGATATCAGGTACTGGCGAGCGCATTACCACGCCAATCATCAGTGCGACCCCGGCCACGGTGGCAAACGCCATCTGCCAGCGTGGTCGTTGGCAAGCTTGCAGCCAGCGTTGCCACAGGTTTGGCCCGGGAGCCGGTGCTTCGCGGCGGGCGGCGGCGAGGATGAAGGCGTCGAGGGACGCAGGCGGCTCGCTGGCGCTGTGTTGGCGAAAGTGCTGGATCAGCCCTTCGTCAGTCGGATCCTGGGGGTGTCGGGAGTCAGTCATACGGGTACCTCCTCGGCCAGCAGCCGACGCAATTTCTGCTGGGCGTAACGCAAGCGGCTTTTTACCGTTTCCAGTGGGCTGCCGGTCAGGGCGGCGATTTGCGGCAGTTCCAGGTCGCCGTGCAGGCGCAGCATAAACACTTCGCGCTGGTCTTCGGGCAGGTCTTGCAACGCTGCATCGAGACGACCCTGGTCGCGGCTCAGGCTCAGTTGCTGCTCGGGGCCGGAGCCGGCGTCGGGCTGGGCGTGCAGTTGTTCGTCGTAGCTGTCGTGCAGCGGGTTGTGGATGCCGTGCTTGCGCCAATGGTCGATCAGGCGGTTGCGGGCAATCTGGAACAGCCAGGTACGAAAACTCGCGCGGCCTTGTGGCTGGGTAGTGCTGCGGATCAGGCTGAGCCAGGTGTCCTGGTAGATTTCCTCAGCCAGTTCGGCCTTGTTGCAGAGGCCCACGAGAAACCGGTAAAGGCCCTGGCGGTGCCGGGCATAAAGGATTTCGAAGGCGCCTGCATCGCCGCTGCGGTAGCGGGCCAGCAGCGATTCGTCGCTGGGTGGATCATCTGGTACGGCCATGTTAAGTGGCGAACTCCTTTCGATGGATCACTGCAGATTACCTGTGGGAGCCGGGCAAGCCAGCTCCCACATTAGAGCTGTATCGTGTGCAAGATCAGTGTTTGAGGCTCTGGGCCAGTTCCACCAACTGTACAAATTCATTACGCAGGCCGTAGGGATCAACACCGCGGGCCGAGCGGGCCAGGGCGGCGGTGTCTTTTAGGCTCATGCTGCCAGTGTAGCGGCCATCGCCCTTGAGCTGTTGGGCGAAGGCGGCCACGGCGGCCGAGAAGCGCAGGTCGTCGCTGGGCGTGTGTTGAGCACTCTTGATCGGGTGTTCGATCAGGCGACTGCTGCCACCCGCCGCCGGCTTGTAGCGTACCCGCAACATGGCCAGTTCTGTGGCATTGCCATCGCCAGTCTTGGCCTGGGTATAGCGCAGCGGTTCCAGCCAGCCTTTTGAACCCTTGGGTACGATTTCATACAGCGCTGTCACGGTATGCCCGGCACCGATTTCGCCGGCGTCCACCTTGTCATTGCTGAAATCCTCACGTTTCAAGGCGCGGTTTTCATAGCCCAGCAGGCGATATTCGCTGACCTGGGCCGGGTTGAATTCCACCTGCAGCTTTACATCCCGCGCCACCACGGCCAGGGTCGAGCTGAGTTGCTCCACCAGTACCTTGCGCGCTTCGCGCAGGTTGTCGATATAGGCGTAGTTGCCATCGCCCGCGTCGGCCAGTTGTTCCATCAGGTGTTCGTTGTAGTTGTCCACACCAAACCCCAGGGTGGTCAGGGATACCCCGCTTTTGCGCTGGTCCACGGCCATCTGCTTGAGGCTGTCGAAGTCGCTGATGCCGACGTTGAAGTCACCGTCGGTGGCCAGCAGGATGCGGTTGATACCCTGGTCGATAAACCCTTCGCGGGCCATCTGATAGGCCAGTTCGATGCCCGATGCGCCCGCCGTGGAGCCGCCAGCGGTCAGTTGCTCGATGGCGTTGCGGATTTTTGCCTTGTCGCGCCCGGAGGTGGGCTTGAGCACCACCCGCGACTCGCCGGCATACACCACCAGCGACACGCGGTCCTGATCGCGCAGTTGGTCGACCAGCAGCTTGAGGGTGCTTTTCACCAGCGGCAGGCCTTCGCGGCGGTCCCTGGAGCCGGAAACATCCACCAGGAACACCAGATTGGCCGGCGCCAATTCGGCCACCGCACGCTCGGCGGCCTTGATGCCGACGCGCAGCAGGCGCGTGTTGGGGTTCCAGGGGGTGGCGGCGACTTCGGTGGTCACGCCGAACGGTGAGCCATCGCTCGGCAGTGGGTAGTCGTAGGGGAAGTAATTGACCATTTCCTCAAGTCGCACGGCACCTTCGGGCGGCAGCTGGCCTTGGTTGAGGAAACGCCTGACATTGGCATAGCTGCCCGTATCGACATCGACGCTGAAGGTCGAGACCGGGGTTTCGGCAACGCTGTGCACCGGGTTGTCCGGCAGGTTTTGATACTGCTCACGCGGCTCGGCGCGGTACTCCATCGCCACGGCGTCATGCATGGCCATCGGTGCCGGCATCGCCATTCTTTTGAGCATGGCGCCCTGAGCCTGGACAGGCGCACTTTGCAGTTCGGGGACGACAGCCGCTTCGGGCGCCTTGGCCTCGTCACGGGATGACAGCCCACACCCGGCAAGTGCCACCAGCAAGGTCACGGCGAAGCCCTGGGCAGCGGGGCGCAGGAGGAGAAGAGGATGGGACATGGGCTGAACCTCGCGTGTGAATGATGCGTTCACAAGGTCAGACGTAGGAGCGTCGGGATTCGGGTTAGCGTCTGGTCACTCAACCTATGTGGGAGCTGGCTTGACCTGCGATAGCGGTGGGCGAGTCAATACATACGGTGACTGACCTACCGCTATCGCGGGCAAGCCCGCTCCCACATTGGATCGGCAGTGACTGGTCCAGATCAGTCCGAGCCGTACTTGGGCGAGCGCGGGCCGTATAGGATCCCGGTGCGCTGCCCGGCCGACAACAGGCGCGCGCTGGTGATACCAGCAATCGGATGCGCCGCGTCGGTGGAGCTGTTGATCACTTGCTTGACCGCCGCAGTGATCAGCATGCCCACCAGGCCGCCGCCGTTGTTGTTGCCTTCCTCGCTGGACGCCCGTGCCGAGCCGGTCCACAGGGTGGTGCCGGTGCGCAGGTCGACCAGTTTGGCCGAGGCTGTCACGGAGGTGTCGCTGGTGATCAGCATGTACTTGGTGCCGTACTCGCTGACGGTGATGTACAGCGCCGCGTCTGCGCCGAAGATCTCATGCAGCTTGCCCGGCGGCACGCCCTGGATATCGTTGGCGGTGGTCAGGCCGTTCTGGCGGAAGGTTTCGTCCACCAGGGCAATCGGCATCACGTAGTAGCCGGCTTCCGCCAACGGGTAGGTCACCTGCGATACCAGGCTGTAGGAGGCCTGCACTTCAGGGGACTCGTTGATCGGTGGCAGCACCAGGATCGACTTCGGCCGCGCCTGCTTGTAGGCCGAGTAATCGACGGTCTTGGGTGCTGCGCAACCGCCCAGCAAGGCCAGGGCGAGCAAGGCGCCGGTGAGTTTCAAAAAGCTCATTTCTTCACCTCTGGGGCCTTGGCGTTCTTGAGCAAAAAGTCCATGTAGGCAGCAGACTCGGGGAACAGCGCCTTCTCGGTGCGCAACTGCTGCACCATCTGGTCATCCTTGCCCATGCTCAGGTACAGCAAGCCCAGGTGGGCGTGGTAGCCCGGCGGGGCCTGGCGGCCACTGGCGTTGATCTTTTGCAGGTCGCGTTCCAGCGCTTCGACCTGGGCTTCCTTGGGCTCGCCCTTGAAGTACTCATAAACCTGTGGCTGGTAGCTTTCCCATTGATACAGGGGCTTGGGTGCCGTCTGGCACCCTGCAACCAGCGCGGTTGCTGTCAGCATCAGCGCTAACTTAACTGCCTTGCTCATCCGTGTACTGCTCCTTGAAAACACTTAAATCAGTTACGCGGGTTCCAGGCGCCGGCGTTGATACCGTCGACCAGGCGGTTGATCGCTTCGCGCATGGCCAGGTCCAGGACCTTGCCATTGAGGGTGGAGTCATAGCTGGCGGTGCCGCCAAAGCCCACGACTTCACGGTTCGACAGCGCGTATTCACCGGCGCCCTGGGTGGAATACACCACTTCGGAGGTGCTGATGTTGACGATATTCAGGTTGATCTTGGCGTAGGCCACCTGGGTCTTGCCACGGCCGAGAATGCCGAACAACTGGCGGTCGCCGGTTTCTTTGCGGCCGAACTCGGTCACATCGCCGGTCACCACGTAGTCAGCACCCTTGAGGTTCTGGACGGTGCCCTTGATTTTCGCTTCCTGGGAGATTTCGCCCATGTTGTCGCGGTCCAGCACGCTGAAGCGGTTGGTCTGCTGCAAGTGGGTGATCAGGATGGTCTTGGCCTGGCCACCGAGGCGGTCCACGCCATCGGAGAAGATCCCGCGCATGTAGCTGGAGCGGTTATCGAACTTGCCCACGGCAATCGGCACGCGTACGCCGGAGTAGGCGACGCTGGCGCTGGCGACTTTTTCGATCGGCAGTGCGCGGGAGCTTTCCGTGGCGCAACCGGCCAGGGTCAGCAGTGCCGTGGCGGCAAGGCCGGACAGCAGGATTTTGCAGAGTGATTTCACAGGGTGCTCCTAGGTGAATAAATCCGGGGTATTAACGTGAGGGTATGGCGCGCAGGTCGTGCACGATGTAATTGCTCAAGCCACCGGTGAAATGGCGCTCGATATTGGCGTTGCCTTCATTGGTCAGGACCCCGCCAACGGTCTTCCATTGCTGCACCCGGCCGCCCCAGTTATTGGGCACCAGGCCACCCCGATCCTGGGCAAAATGCAGCACCTCGGCGTCGGCTTTCTTGACCTTGACCTTGTAGCCGAAGTCGATGCTTTGCAGGATGGTGTTGTCGTCGACCACCAGGCTGGTGATACCGCCCTTGGAGTCGAGGAGATGGCGCACGTAGACGATATCCACGTCCAGCAGGTAGTCAGCGGTCTGCTTGCTGCTGGCGTAGCGCTTGGCCTTGAGCAGACGGTCGACCAGGTCGACGCCCAGTTGCTCGCGGACTTTGGCGTCCGACATGAAAATTCGGCCCTGCCCCACCACGTTGACGTCGAAGGTATCGACCCAGAAGGTGGCGGTCTTGGGAATGGTCACGGGTGCTGGAGAGATGTAGTACGGGGGTTTGGAAGCGCAGCCGGCCAGAAAGGAAAGAGCCAGCAGTAGGGCAAAAATGCGCATCTTCGAATTCATCCCTGATTAAGTGCTGCGGCATTTTACGGGGTTGCGAGCGGTTCTCAAGGTGTTTCGCACTGGTGGGAGCAGGCTTGTGTGGGAGCAGGCTTACCAGTTCCCACACACGCTCGCTCCTACCAGGACGGTTTAGAACGCGTAACGGGCCTTGAGCATGACGCCATCGGCATCAAATCCACTGCGAGCCTGACGGGTGTAGCTGGCGCCGACGCTGAACGCCGAGACCTGGTAGTTCACGCCCACGCTGGCTTCATAGCTGTCACGCGCCACCGAAGCGCCGGTCACGCTGAACGTCGAACCGCCGTTCACAAAACTGGAAGTCTGCGCCACGCGATCACCCATCAGGTCGTGATAGGCCATCAAGGTCGCTTCCGGTTGCAGAGTGCCGGCACCCAGCGCCAGGTTGCCTGCCACACGCAGGCCGGCGCCCAGCTCACCGACTTCGTAACGTTGGGAACCAGTGTTCAGCGCCGCCGAAGAGCCCTTCTCATGCAGGCTGTCCATGTGCACGCTGGAGTAACGCGCGGCGACACGCGGTTCGATCAGCACGCTGTCCGACGCCTTGAAGCTGTAACCGCCCACCACACTGGCCGACAGTGCCTGGCTGTCGTAGCTGCCCTTCGCTGTAGTGCCGGTGATATGACGCTTGCTGTCGTTGTCGTTGACGCCGTAGCTCAGGCTGCCATCGACAAACCAGTTCTGCAGCGACCAGTTGCCATACAGCGACAGCGCGTTGCCCTGCACTTCAGTCTTGTTGCCCAGGTCCGAGTGGATGTTGGAGTTGAGGTAGCTGTACGCCACGCCCACGCGGGTGCTGTCGTTCAAACGCCCGTCCACGCCGACGGCCACGCCGCTGCTGTTGGCTGAGTAACCGTTATCGCCACCGCGACCGTCCTGGTCCATGTTGCTGCTCAGGCCTTGCACCCACACACCGCCGCGTTCGCTGCCATCGCGCTGGCCGGCCAGGCGGTTGAGGATCGTGCCGTTGATCACGGTCTGCCCGGACAAGGCCACGTCCAGCGCGCCACGGTTTACGTCAGGTTTGAGCTGTTCGCCAATCTGCGCCAGTTGCTGGGCGCTGCCGGCGTTGGCCACGGCCTGGAACACTGCGTCGTCCTGGCTCAGTTGCCCCAGCACTTCGTTTTTCAGCAGGTTCACGGCGGTGACTACCGAGGTGCTGGCGCCCACGCCGCCGAGGTCGGTTTGCACCTGCTCGTCTGGCTTCAAGCCCACCACGGCCTTGACCGTCTGCGCATCGGCCGAGTAGCTGAGCACATCGAGCAACGATGAGCTGCTGGCGACCGTCAGGCCGTTGTTTTGCACGCTGCTAGCTTGCAGCAGGGTGTATTCGGTGCCGCTGGGCGCTGCGGTGAAATCACCGGGCTTGGCGCTCAAGGTCACGTTGGAGCCCTGGGCGAAGTGCGCGGCGCCGCTGACCGTGAGGTAAGGCGTGGTCGGTACGACGCTATTGGACAGGCGCATATCAACCCCGGCGCCGCTGGCTACATTCAGGTCGCCAGTGATGGTGGTGCCGGCGCCGGACAGGTTCAACGAACCCGCGTTGACCGATACCGGGCCGCCAATGCGCGCGCCGGTAAAATCGGCCTGGCCGTTGATGTTCACAGCCGTGACACCGAGCACATCACCGACGATTTTGCCGCCGCTCCAGTTCAGGCTCGCCAGGTTGGCCGCGTCGATGGCGGTGCCGGAGTTGCTGCGGATTTCCCCGGCTTGCTGGTTGATTTCGAAGGGGGAGGTTTGCTTGCCAGCATCGACCTTGATCGCAATGCCATCGGCGCTGACAGTGCCACGGTTGACGATGCCGCGAGAGCCGATGGGGCTGTTTTGCGCAAAGCTTGCACCACGGAAGTCGAAAGCGTTGGCGTTGGCGCCTTTGGCTTCTAGGACACCTGTATTGAGGATGTAGTCGACGGTACCGTCATAAAACACCACGCCGGACGCACCAGCGCCATTTGCCGAAAGCAGGCCGCTGTTTTCGATGCGTAAAGGAGTAGTTTCGGTTTCCACCTCAAAGGCCCAAGCGTCTTTACCCGTCACCGACAACGTCCCGGAGTTGAGGATCTTGCCCCCAATACTGGTGAGTTGCGTGCCCCGCCGGTCCAGTGCAATACCAAGGGAATCATCTCCGACCAATGAGATCACACCGGTATTGGAGACATCCCCTCCCACCGTGGCGCCATGCAGGTAAATACCATCTCCGCCTCTCTGGGAACTGGTTGTGGCTTGGATGGTGCCGGAGTTGATGACACTTCCGCCGATGGTCGCTCCACCGATTTCAAGGCCCTCATAACCACCGTTATTCAGGATGATCTTTCCAGCCTGGATCACATCCCCCCGTGATGGTGCTACTACGCGGATTAGTAGTCATTTCCAGAGATGCGTCCACGGCAAGCGCCCGAATGGGGCGGTCGTGATCACCCAGAACGATATCGGCCCGATTGATCAGCGACCCCTCGATCCTCGTATCGGCGATACTCACCCCCATCCAATTGCTCGTGACTAGGTTGGCGGTCACGTTCGTGGGCTGAGTCACCGTCCCGGTGAGGGTCAATGACTGATTAAGTGTCTCGCCTAACCAAGAGGTCTTGCCTTGACCAACATCCACTTCAACGGCCAGCACTTGAGTGCTGATTGCCCCAACGATCAAAGCCAGCAGGCTTTTTTTAAACGGCTTTGGCTTCACGTAAAACTCCATGTATGACTGGGGCTCCGCTCACAATCTCGGCGGCAGCAGGTATAAAACCGAAACAGCCTGTTTGAGCCCTTGCACTGACCGACGACCTGCATCATTTGAGCTGATCAATGGCCTGCTCAATTTCCCGCAGATTGAGCAAGCGTTCGCGGTCATCGCCGAACAGGTTGTCAGCACACAGGCTCTCAAATTGAGCGAGGACCTCATTTTGATTCACAGCCAACCCATTGATTTATAACGAACAACTACTCATCAAACGTTTAAAGGCGCGCAACTCCGTGATTGTCAGTGGGCCGCCGAGGCGAGATAAATAGGACTACTCTTAAATTTATTGGCGAATCTTCCTGCAACAAAAGGTCACTTTTCCTACGCTCCTAGTTTTCCTGCCCCACCACCAGTTTTAACCCTGGCCGCCGCACCTCAAGGGAGTGATGCGCCGTCACCGCCTGCACCCCGCCCTCCTGATCGTTATGAATCACCAACACCCCCGGCCGGCGTAGTTGCTCAAGCTCGCCTGCCGCCAGGCGGAAGCTCTCGCTCAAGCCGTGGTCGCTCAAAGCCTTGGTCGCCGCGCGCCGCTGGGCGAATTGCTTGCCGCGTCGTTGTTGGTAGCGCGCCCAGACGATCAGCAGCACCGCGTTGAACAAGGCGATCCACAGGTAGATCTGCAAGGTGTTCAGCGCGGCAAAAATCGGTGCATCGATGCGTGGGCCGCCATTGCTATCGAGCATCGGCACCAGGCCGCGCACCAGCAGGATCACCAGGCCGGCCCAGGCCATCAGGGTCAGGAAAATATCAATGGCCTGCATCACAGGCCGCTGTGGGGTACGGATCAGGTTCATGGCTTAACTTCCTTGGCAGGTGCCTTGATGCCGCGATCCGGGCTGACCCAGCGCGCGCGTTTTTGATGTTGGCGGAACAGGACTTTGGGAAAGCTGACTAGGGTGGTGAACAGGCTCACCAGCCAGAACACCAGCGGGTACCAGACGGTCCAGAACAGGGTTTTCCACAGGCCGCGCTCGTAGCGCCGGTCAATCATGATGCTCACGGCAAATTGCACCAGGCACACCACCGCCAGCAGCAACCCGGTGAAGGCCGGCGGCATCAGCGAACCGACGGCAATCGCCTCGGGCAACGGCACCACTTTCCCTACGCCCCAGAAGATCACCGACAGCAGGAAAGTGAAGGCCCAGCCGGTGGACAGGCAGTACTCGAACAGCAGCGGCCACAGGTAGCGATGGCGCCATTGCCAGATCCCGCGAATATTCTTGAACAGCACTTCGGCGCCGCCCTGGGCCCAGCGCAGACGCTGTTTCCACAGGCCGCCGAGGGTTTCCGGCATGAGGATCCAGCACAGCGCACGCGGCTCGTAGAAGATGCTCCAGTGGTCCAGTTGCAGCTTCCAGCTCACGTCGATGTCTTCGGTGATCATGTCGGTGCTCCAGTAGTCGACCCGGTCCAGGGCCGCCCGCCGAAACGCCACCACCACGCCAGACACGGTGAAGATCCGCCCGAAAACCCGCTGGGTACGCTTGATCAAACCAATGATCGAAGAGAACTCGCCCACCTGTACCCGACCAATCAAGGTCGAGCGCGTGCGGATGCGCGGGTTGCCGGTGACCGCGCCAAGCCGTGGGTTGTCGAGCATCGGCGCCACCAGGTAGGCCGCCGCGTTGCGGTCGAGCAAAGCGTCACCGTCGATGCACACCAGGTATTCGCTGCGCGCCGCCACGGCGCCCATGCGCAGGGCCACGGCCTTGCCCTGGTTTTGCGCCAGGTGCAGCACCCGCAGGCGCGGCTCTTGCAGCGCCAGGGCATCGAGTACTTCGGCGGTGTTGTCGCTGGAGCCGTCGTTGATCGCAATCACTTCCAGGTTGCGATAGCGCTGGGCCAACGCCGCGCCGATGGTCTCGGCGGCGTTGTCGCCTTCGTTGTAGCAAGGGATCAGGATCGAGATCAGCGGCTCGCCTTTGAGCACCGGCGCCGGGGTGTCATCGGACCACGGCCAGTGGCGCTCCCAGTGCAGCCAGAAGTACAGGCCGCCGGCGATCCACAGCCCGGACATGAACAACGGGTAGAAAAACACGAACTCCATCAGGAACTGCCCGGTGACCAGGAAGATCAGGCCCAGGGGCACACCCAACACCAATGCCAACACGAGAAGAGCAAGGATTCTGTCGAACATGAGTCAAGGATTCCATTTGTTGGAAAGGGCCGGACGCACGGTGTTCAGATCCGGCGAATTCTCCAGGAAGTTGTCGGGGTAGTAGCCAAAACTGCTGGCACCCTGGCGCTTGAGCACCCCCATCCACTCGGCCATTTGCACGCCGGAAATGTCCGGGGCGGCTGGAGTGCGCCAATCCTTGGCCTGTAGCTCGAAGACCGTGCGCTGCATCGCACCGGGCCGGGCCTTGACCGTGGCCACGAGCTTTTCCAGCCAGGCGTTGGAGTTTTTCAGTGACTGACCTTCCATCAATGGCATCGCCATCGGCGCAGTCCAGTCGTAGTGCTGGAGGAAGTCGTCGAGGTTCTGCGCAAACCAGGCTTCGCTGGCTGGGTTGAGCATCGGCTCGGCGAAGATATTGCGCGCGGTGAGCACTTCCGGGCCGCGCAGGGCGCGGACCTTGGCGGTCAGTTCATGGGTGAAGTCGATCAGGTACCGGCTCTTGAAACGGGTCCAGCGCTGCATCACTTCAGGGTCGGCGCGCAGCGCCTGGATGCTGCCCGGCAGGCCGTTGGCGGCGTAGGTTTTCAGGGCTTGGGGGCTGGCGTCTTCAAAGTCCGAGAGCACGGCGTCATCGTGGAACAACACACCGTGGATAGCGCTGGTACGGGCCAGGTCTTCGTAGATCTCACCGATGACTTTGCGCACCTGGGGATCGAACGGCGACAGGCGCTGGTACTGTTTCGGGTCGACGGCGACCTTGCCGGTGGCCGGGTCCCAGCGGCTGACGCGGGGTAGCTTGGCATCCAGGGCAAAGCTCAGCACGGGCATCCAGGCGTAGACCTTGACCAGGCCGGCACGGGTATGCAGCTGCCAACTGACACGGTTGAACAGGTCGGCACGCATCGGCAGATGGCGGTTGGGGAAGTACAGCGAACGCGCCAGGCCATCGCCCTTGGGGTCGGCGAACGCCTGGAGGAATACAGTGTCGACGCCCATGTCCAGCACACGCTGGACCAGCGCGTCGAGGTTGCGCACCTCCTGCGCCTTGTCCGGGTCGTAGACATGATCGAGGTCCACATGCAGCACGCGCATCGGTGCTTTGACCTGCGCCGAGACCATGCTGTTGGCGAAGTCCTCACCGTACGGGTCGTTGTCCACCAGAAAGCGCGGGCTGCTCATCAAGTTGCCGAGGTTGTCGAGGCCGTCCTCCAGGGTCAGGGCCATCTGGTAACCCTGCTCACCCACCACCGTCAGAGCAGTGCCATCCGCCGCCCCATACGGCCATACCCACACACGCGGGGCCTTGCCGGTAACGGCGCGGATCTTATTGGAAATCGCCGCGACGTCGGCGCGCATCCGCGCCCGGAACTGCGCTTCGGACTCATAACTGCGGGTGACCGGGTCATAGCGCCGGGTGGCGGCGGCCGGTTGCAGGTTGCCCTGGGGGTTGGCCAGCACACCCTTGTGGTTGGCGTCGGTGTGGGCAGCGATTTCCACCAGGCCCGATTGCGCCACTTCGCGCACTTGTTGCCAGGTCAAAAACTCCCCGCGGTCACGGGGCACGCCGGCAAAATCCACCGGTTGGTTCAACGGCGTGTCGACCCAACTGCCCACTGGCGCCAGCACGGCCGGCCACTGGTAGGCACGCAGGATCGGCATAACGCGGGTGTAAAAGCTCGAATAACCGTCGTCGAAGCTGAGCATGACGGCTTTGGGCGGCAGCTCTGGCCCGCCGGCACGGGCGGCGAGGACCTGGTCGACGCTGACCGCCTGGTAACCGTTCTCGCGCAGCCAGGACAACTGTTCGATCAGGCGTTCGGTACGCACCGCCACCACTCTCTGGTCGGGGTCACGGTCGTTGACATCGTGGTAGGCAATGCCCAGGAAATGGTTTTTCGGCCACGGCGCTTCGTTGACCGGTTTGAGTCGTTCAGCAGGTGGCGTAAAAGGCGCGGGGGACTGGGCACAGGCACTGCTCAGCACAAAACCCAGGGCCAGCAGGCAACGGGAAACAAGGGTCATGATCGGACTCTTCTAGAAACGGTAAGTGAGGTCGACGATCAGGCGCACATCGCTTTCGCGCTCACCGTCATAAGGTCGGTTGATCCAGCTCAGGTTGGCGCCGGTTTCCAGTACGTCGTTCCAGCGATAACGCTGGCCGTAACTGAGCAAACCTATCGCGCCGGTGGAGTAATCGCGCTGGCTGTAAGTGCCCGCACCGGCCTGGAACTGCTGACTCCACTGGGTTTCGTAGCGGTGATAAAGCACATGGTTGACGCTCACCGTGGGCAGCACGCTGAAGTCTGAGCGCGGGTTGAAATACGCGGCCTCTTCCTTACTGTTGCGGCTGGCGGCGACTTCCAGGCCAAGGTCCACTTGCACGCCCGGCGAGCGGTAAACACCCTCACGGCCGATGAGCGACGCTTCGACACGGTCGTTACCGTCACTGAAGTGGGACGGGCTCAGCGCCAGTTTCCACTCACGGCTCTCGTTGGCGCTCCAGCGGATAAACCCGCTGCCGCCGTTGGCGGTGACGTTGGCATTGAGCGCGCGCAACGGCGTGCTGGCGGCCAGGTAGTCAAGACTGCCCCCGTACTGCCAGTGGTCGTTGATGTCGCGGGCAATCGCCAGGCGTGCGCCCTGCTTGGTGCCTTTGCCGTAGGAGTGATTGGAGACTTCGGCCTCCAGGGTCATATCACGGGTACGCCGCTCCACACCCAGGCGCTGCCAGCGGTGGTGGCCCGTGCCTTCTTCAAAGTCGGCGGTGGCGTAGCCGATACCGCCGAATATCCGCCAGTCTTCATCGATGGGCGGGCTGTAGAGCAGGGTTTCGATCCCCCAGTCACGGCTACCGGCAACCGCCCCGCCGCCATGGCTTTTACCGGTCTCGGCTTCGATACGCAGCTCGGCCATCTCATGCACCTTGCGCAGGCGCTGGAGACGTTGGACCTGGCGATTGTCCGGGGCGCGGGCGACCACGTCATCGGCGAGCATATCGAGCTGGCGCCACTCCTGCAGATCCAGCGCGTTGTAGCCTTGGGAGACTTCCAGGTCGATATGGCGCGGGTTCTGGTTTTCGGCGTTCTTGAGGGCAATTTCGGCACGTCGCGGCCAGGCGCGGGCGCGGAACATGTCCGCCTGGGCCACGCGCATGCCGACATTGCCGGGCGAGGTGCGCACCAGAGTTTCCAGGCTTTTTTCACTGGTCGGCAGATCGGCGCCGTAGGTCGCGGCCTGGGCCGCCAGTTGCTGGGCGGCCAGCCACGCGTCGTTGGGGTTACCGAGGGGCAGCCCCTTGAGTTCAACCCGAGGCCTTTGCGTGCTCGCCAGGTCGTTTGCGACGGCGCGAGCTTCGCGGGTCTGGTCGTTTTCCAGCAGGGAGTAGTACAGCGCGGTGCTGTCGACCACTTGGTTGCTGGGGTCGGCATCCGACGCGGTCACTGCCTGGCGATACAGCGGCGCGGCCTTCTCGGGCAAACGCTGGTCGAGGTAGGCGGCGGCCACCCAGCGCAGGGCGTAGTTGGGCAGTTGCACGCCTTGAGCTTGCAAGGCTTCGTAGTCGTGGAGCACCTCGGCGGTACGTGCGCGGGCCTTGAGCGCGCCCAGGCGGTCGATGCGCCAGCGCACCACATCGTCATGGGCACTGGCGTCCGGGGTCCAGGTGGCGAGCAGTTGGTCGTAATTCTTGAGGGCGCGGTCGGCGATCACAAAGCGTTCGCTTTCACTGCGCGTCGGGAATTCAGCCAGGCGCACGCGTTCGGCAGCCAGGTCGCCTTCCAGGCGGCGCTGGGTCACCGGGTCCAGCAAGCCGGGGTGGCGGGCGCTCAGGCGCAGGGCCGGTTCCGGCATACGTGCACGTTGCAGGGCGATCAGGTATTCGCGCACCACCTCGGGCTGGTTACCGGCGCGGATAAACGCCTGGTCGAATTCGAACAGCGAATCATAGGGCTGCCCGGCACGGGACAACGCATAGCCCAGGGCCATACGCCGCTCGACATTCTCGGGCTTGGCCGCCACCAGGGTGCGGGCACGCTGCACGGCTTCGGCGGTTTTGCCGCCATCGGCCAGGGTCATGGCCAGGCCCAGTTGCAGGTCCGGGTTGCTCGGTTCGCGCAGCAAGGCCTGGCGATACACCGCCTCGGCGGGGGCCCAGCGCTGTTGATTGCGGTAGGTGCGGGCCACGGTGGTCAGCGCTTGGGTGGTCAGTTGGCGCTGGCGCCCCTGGGCCTCATAGACCTTGAGTACTTCGTCATCCTGGCGCGCCCAACTGGCGATCAACAGGTGATCGCTGACCTGGCCAGAGGTCTGGCGCTCGGCAGGCAATTGGCGCAACAGGTTGAGCGCTGGCGTGTAGTTGCCGGTACGGGCCTGGCGAATCAGGGAATCATAGGCAGGATCGGCCACGGCCAGGGTCGGCAGCAACAAGGCAGCACCGATCAGTAGACGCAGGCGGCCAGGGCCAGAGGGAGAGAAATTACGCAACATGTCGTCAGCTTCCTTACTCGGAAAGCTGTAGCGATAGGTTCGCCTGTACAACACGCATCAGGCCGCCGGTGTCTGATGACCCGGCCAAGCTTTCCTGGGCGCAATATCCCTGAGAAGGATATGGAATAGGACAAATTAGGACAATTGTTCAGAATTGTCCTACAAGCCAGTTGAGATCAAACGTGGGGCTTGTGTGGGAGCTGGCCTCTGTGGGAGCTGGCTTGCCTGCGATGGCATCACCTCTGTTTCACTGACACACCGAGGTGATGCTATCGCAGGCAAGCCAGCGCCTACACAAACCGTATTCCTACAGGGGGTCGGGCAGCCTTATTGGGCGCCGCTGACCGCACCCAGCTTGCCCAGTACGCCGCCGATAAACTGCTCGACGGTCATTTTCTGGCCATTGAAGGTCACTTCATTGTTGGCGTAGTGCAGCTTGGCCAGGATGTCGTTGCCTTCCAGGGTCGCCAGTTGCGTGCCCACGGCCATGCCGCTGACCATCTCGCTGGCCATCTGGGCCTGCTGCTCGATGGCTTTGGGGTCAGTCACACCACCGATCTGCGCTTGCAGGGCGGCCACGTCAGCGATCATCGGCTTGGACAGGGTCAGATTGGCATCCAGCAGCGTGATCATCTGCTTGGCCAGTTCAACCGGCGGCAGCTCCATGGTGGACGGCTTGGTCAGGTCTACCACCAGGTTGAAGCGGCTTTCGCCATTGGCGGTCTTCAGGGACAGATTTTCCAGGGCCACTTGCGGCTTGGCGGCCAGCAGCAGATCAACGTTGGCCTGGGCCAGCACTTGCTCGGCTTCGCTCAGTTGCAGCTCAGGAATCGGTTGGCCGGCAGCCTGGGCAGCCTGCACCGGTTGCATCTTGTCCTGATACAGCTTGGTCAGCACCATGGTCGATGGCACATCGATGTTCTTGACGCTCACGGCCATGGCCGCCGAACCCACGGGCTTGCCCTGGTAACCGATCTCGGTGATTTTGTAGTCGACGCGACCGTCCAGGTTGTTGTCCTTGGTATCGCTGCTGTCTTTCTGCTCGAACCCTTTGACGGTCAGCACGGCTTGTTCCGGGCCAAAGGTGAACGTGCTGTTGCTCAACACGACGGTATTCTGGCCGACATAAAAACCAAAGCTGCTCTTGGTCAAGTTACTGGCGAGGGTCAAGCCATTGAGCTCTGCCTGGAACGGTGCCCCCTTGGGGTCGACCAGGGAGACCTTGAGGGCGTCCATGTAACCGTCGACCTTGATCTCTGTCGCCTTTTCGGTGTTGAAGTAGTCCATGTTCAAGCCGGAGAAGGTGACGCTGGTGGTGCCGTCCTTGTACTCCAGGGGCAGCAGCTCCAGGTTGCCCGTGACCGAACGGTTGAAACCGATGTTGGCGACGCCTTTGACCGGCGAAACGTCCTTGGTGGCGGCGAACCATTTTTCGGTGGTCGGGTTCTTCTCAAGGGCCAGGTGACTGGTAGCCAGCACTGGCCACCACTTCAGGGTGACCAGGCGCGAGACCGGCAGTGGACCGTGTTCGATACGGTCGACAAACAGCAGCTCGCTGTCTTTGAACTGTTCACCGAACACCGCGCCTTCAGCCTTGAGACGGAAGTGGCCGGTGCTGCTGAACCAGCCGCGATCCAGGGAGACCATCTCCAGGGTCATACGGCCATCGACACCGGCCAGGGAGCGTTCCATCTCCTTGTTGGCGTCTTCGATCGTGGTTTTAAGCACACCTTCCAATTGGCTGCCGGTGTACCAGGCACCGCCGGCACTGACCACGCCGACGGCGGCAACAAAACCCAAAAGTACAACGGCTGATTTATTCATGAAGTGTCCTGATCCAATCCTGTGCGAAGTGGGCTGTCTTCCCTGAACCCCGAAGTGGGGCGTCGGCTCAAGCCCGCCGAAAATCGGGGCAAGGTTAGCACTGGCGGGGGGGCTCGTTGCAATCTCTTGTGGCGGACAACGCGGCCCAGGGGATGGAAATGGAACATTGTGGCAAGGGGGCTTGCCCCCGTTGGGCCGCGTAGCAGCCCCAATAAGACTCACTGAGTTTTATCAGATCCACCGGACTCAGCCCTGGGTCAGGAGTATTCCATCTCGATTTCGTCGAGTTGGTGATCAAAACTCTTCAGCCGCGCCGTCCAGGTGTACACCAGCACTTCAAACTCGCGGTGAATCACCGCATTGCCCGGCGTATCCGCCTTGGGGTCGTAGAAGTCCAGTTGGTAACGCTCGCGGGCCATGGCGGTGGCGACGTCGGACAGTTCCCGGGCGTTGTTCAGCCAGTGCCGCCCTTCGGCCACTTGTCGGTCGAGTACCACGCATTGTTGCTTCAAGGCTTCGAGGCTTTTTTCCAGGGGCGTGCCGGTCAGTTCGCCCATGACTTCCTGGAAGGTGCGCCCAGGCTGCCAGTAGCTGCCCCAGAAATAGCGGTCAAACACGGTTTCGACCCGACGCAGGGCGACCTTGGTGTCCCAGATCGCCACCCGCGTCTTGCCTTGTTCGAGGATTTTTTTCTGGGTGCGCTGGCCCTGGTAGGAAGCCCAGGCCACCACGCCAATGGACAACGCGGCGATCAACGCACAGGCGCTGTCGAGGAACACCATGGCCTTATCCAGTTGATGGGCCAGCATGACGCCGTAAAAGTAAGTCGCCGATAACAACACCAGTGCGAAGAGCACGCACCAGAACGCGGGAGCATAAGGGTTTTTCATTATTGGAATCCCCATGAGCAACGCAGGCAGTGATCAGCGGGCCATCACGCAAGCCCGTCTGATCAAAGCATAGCAACCGCCTCAGGGTTTGCCGGGTTGTGTGCCTTGCGTTCGTCCGCTTTCCCAGCCGCCGCCCAGGGCCAGGAACAGGTCGATCTGGCTCATCGCCACTTGGGTGTTGGCCTGAGCCAGTTGCGCACGCATATCGGTGTAGGTGCGCGTGGCTTGCAGGTCGGCGAGGAACGACTCGCGCCCGGCCTGGAAGAAGCGGTGCGTCTGGTCGGCGGCCTGTTGCGCCGACTGCTCGGCCTCGGCCAGGGCATCGCGGCGCTGCAGTTGGGCAGTGTATTGCGCAAGCCCGGTCTGGGTCTCGCGGATGGCATTGAGCACCACTCCATCGAAGTGCGCCAAGGCGCCCT
>LNAP01001848.1_pt1 | contig 21902 bp, 21 predicted proteins | sample 602601 | NCBI WGS metagenome assembly LNAP01 (sample SAMN02440304, study PRJNA202911) | soil metagenome | biome: Subtropical and temperate rainforests or woodlands; isolation source: soil samples (1 kg each in a 20% v/v slurry with milli Q water) were... ...
GGTGCGCCATCCGCTGGTGGCGCGCATCGTGGACGCCTATGACGCGCCACGCCGCGCGCCGGCCCCGCGTGGCCGCACCGCATGAATGCTCCTATTTTAATAGCTATCAGCGCTTGATACATAAGCACTAGAGGCATAAATGACCTTGAATCAACTTTCCCTGTCGCTGCAGTTCGGCCGTTTTGACGGCGCCGCCGTCCACCGCGCCGTGCTGCCGCGCCACAAGGTCACGCGCTGGATTCGCCACGCCCTGGCCACCGACGCCGAGATCACCGTGCGCATCGTCGATGCCGAAGAAGGCCAACAACTGAACCGCGACTACCGCAAGAAAGACTACGCCACCAACGTGCTCACATTCGACTACACCCAGGAGCCCGTGGTGACCGCCGACCTGGTGCTCTGCGCCCCCGTGGTCGAGCGCGAGGCGCGCGAGCAGAACAAGAGCCTGGAAGAGCACTACGCCCACCTGCTGGTGCACGGCACGCTGCACGCCCAGGGCTGGGACCATGAAACCAGCGCGCAAGACGCTGACGAGATGGAGGCGTACGAAACCGCCATCCTGCAAGAGCTGGGATTTGCAGACCCATACGCCAAGTAGGTCGGCTGAAAACGGTGTGGCACGGCAGCTGCCGTGCCACACCGCCCGTGCATCACGCCTCCTTGCGCTCGATCAGCCGGTTGATGCGCAGCGCCGCCAAGGTGCACACCACCCCCGACAGCAAGTACAGCGATACGGCGCCCAGCCCAAACTTGGCAGACAGACCTAACGCCACCAGGGGTGCAAACCCGGCGCCGAGCAGCCACGCCAGGTCGGCCGACAGCGCCGCCCCGGTGTACCGGTATTGCGCAGAGAAATTGGCCGTCACGGTGCCAGAAGCCTGTCCGTAAGACAGCCCCAGCAGCACAAACCCCACCAGCAGGAACACGTTGTTGCCCACCTGCCCCGCGCCCAGCAGCCAGGGCGTGGTAAAGCTGAACAGCCCGATCAAGACAGCCATGGCCCCCAGCAGGTTGCGGCGCCCCACCCGGTCGGCCAGCCACCCTGACAGCACCATGGCGGCAGCGGCCAGCAAGGCGCCCACGATCTGAACGCTCAGCACTTCGGTGATGGATTGTTCGGAATACAGGGCGATCCAGGACAAAGGGAACACCGTCGCCAGATGGAACAGCGCGAAGCTGGCCAAAGCGGCAAAAGCGCCCAGCAACACATTGCCCCCTTCGTCGCGCATCACCTGGGTCACGCTCACAGGCTGCAGTTCCAGTTGCTGCAACAGTTCGGCATACGATTGGCCCACCACCAGGCGCAGACGCGCGAACAGGGCCACTACATTGATGGCAAAGGCCACGAAGAAGGGATAGCGCCATCCCCAGTCGAGGAATTCAGCCGCGCTGAGGCTGCTGTACAGATAGGCAAACAGGCTGGCAGCCAGCATGAAGCCCACCGGTGCGCCCAGCTGCCCGATCATGGCAAACCAGCCGCGCCGCTCTGGGGGGGCGCTCATGGCCAGCAGCGAGGGCAGACCATCCCAGGTGCCTCCCAAGGCCAACCCCTGACCGATGCGCAGGATGACCAGCGCAGCAATGGCCTTGCTCCCCACCGAGGCATAGCCGGGCAGGAAGGCCATGCCTGCAGTGCAGGCCCCCAGCAGGAAGAGCGCCAGCGTCAGCTTGGTGCCACGCCCCCAGCGCCGCTGCACCGCCATGGAAATCGCCGTGCCCACAGGCCGGGCCACAAAAGCCAGTGAAAAGATGGCAAAAGCCATCAAGGTACCGTCCAGCCGCGACAGGAACGGAAACAACAGGGATGGAAAAACCAGCACGCTGGCGATGCCGAACACAAAGAAATCAAAGTATTCGGACGACCGCCCAATGACCACCCCCACCGCAATTTCTCCGGGTGTCACGTCCTCATCGGTATGGGCCCGCGCCAGAGACACCGAACTCTCAAAATTTGGCACGGGCAGTGCGGCAGAAATTTGGCTAACCATATTGACACTCCTCAAGCAACGGATCCGAACGGCTCTTTTCTACACCCGAAAGGCCCCTAGCCGCCGTGCTTTTGCGGACTTGGCCCACAGGAAAACCCCGATGGCCAGCCCCCAAACGGGAAAATCACGGTGCACGGAAGACCCCAAACCCACCACGACAAACACAAAACCAGCGGGCCATCATTGATCTTGGACAAAATGTCCAATGGACAATTTCGCTAGTGGTACTACATTGCGAACCCTCAGTCACTCGCGTTTACCCCTAAGCACTTCGTGGTCGCGCCCCCTAGCATGCTCAAAAACAAGAAACTCCGCAGGCCCGCCTGGCTTGCAGCGATCGCCATGACGGCCGGCCTGGCCGGCTGCAGCAAGGCCGTCGTTCTGAACCCGGCCGGCGATATCGCCGCCCAACAAGGCCAGATGGTCATCACCGCCACGCTGCTGATGCTCGTCATCATCGTGCCGGTGATCGCGCTCACCCTCTTTTTTGCCTGGAAGTACCGCCAGGGCAACACCGAGGCCGAGTACGACCCCGAGTGGCACCACTCCACCACGCTGGAACTGGTGATCTGGACTGTGCCCCTGCTCATCATCATTGCCTTGGGCGCGCTCACCTGGATCGGCACCCACAAGCTCGACCCCTACCGCCCGCTGGACCGCATCGACGCCCAGCGTCCTCTGGCCGCCAACGTCACGCCGCTGGAGGTGCAGGTGGTGGCGATGGACTGGAAATGGCTGTTCTTCTACCCCGAACAAGGCATTGCCACGGTGAACGAGGTGGCCGCGCCAGTGGACCGCCCCATTCTGTTCAAACTGACGGCCACCTCCACCATGAACGCGTTCTACGTGCCCGACCTGGCCGGCATGATTTACGCCATGCCTGGCATGCAGACCGAGCTGAACGCCGTGATCAACAAGCCTGGCGTGTTCAATGGCATGTCGTCGCACTACAGCGGCGCGGGTTTTTCGGGCATGACCTTCAAGTTCCACGGCCTGAGCGACAGCGACTTTGCCCAGTGGGTGCAAAAGGCCAAGACCGAAGGCAAGCCCCTGGACCGCAGCACTTACCTGAACTTGGTCCAGCCCAGCGAGCGCGACCCCGTGCAGCGCTTTGCCACGGTGGAAGAAGGCCTGTACGACAAGGTGCTCAATCGCTGCGTGGAAGACGGAAAGATGTGCATGCACCACATGATGGCCATCGACGCCCACAGCGGTGATGCCCATGTACGCGCCGCGGGCCTGAACCTGCCGCAGGACTGGTGCACCGCCCGGAACGCCACCGAGGTGGTGGCCGCACTCGAACCCCGCAATGCCACAGCACCGGCACAAAGCGCCGACATTCGCCAATGAGCCTCCCTATGTCCTCCCCCACCATTTCCCCCTCCCACTGGGCCCTGGGCCGGCTCAACTGGGACGCTGTACCGATGGCCCATGAGCCCATCGTGCTCTGGACCTTCATCGCCGTCGTGCTGGGCGGCATCGCCGTCATGGCAGGCATTGCCAAGTTCCGCCTGTGGGGCCCGCTGTGGCGCGACTGGATCTGCAGCATCGACCACAAAAAGATCGGGATCATGTACATGATTCTGGGCATCGTCATGCTGCTGCGCGGCTTTGCCGACGCCGTGATGATGCGCCTGCAACAGGCCATGGCTTTTGGCGACAACCTGGGCTACCTTCCGCCGCACCACTACGACCAGATCTTCACGGCCCACGGCGTGATCATGATCTTCTTCGTGGCCATGCCGCTGGTCACGGGCCTGATGAACTACCTCGTGCCCCTGCAGATCGGTGCACGCGATGTGTCTTTCCCCTTCCTGAACAATTTCAGCTTCTGGATGACTACCGCCGGCGCCGTGCTGGTGATGGTGTCGCTGTTCCTGGGTGAGTTCTCCACCTCGGGCTGGCTGGCCCTGTCCAACCTGGGCGCGCAGAGCCCGAGCACCGGGCTCGATTACTACATCTGGGCGCTGCAGATAGCAGGGGTGGGCACCACGCTCTCGGGCATCAACCTGATCGTGACCATCATCAAGATGCGCGCGCCGGGCATGAGCCTGATGAAGATGCCCATCTTCACCTGGACCGCGCTGTGCACCAACGCCCTCATCGTGGCCTCCTTCCCCGTGCTGACGGCCGCCCTGGTGCTGATGTCGCTGGACCGCTACGTGGGAACGAACTTCTTCACCAACGAGCTGGGCGGCAACCCCATGCTCTACGTGAACCTGATCTGGATCTGGGGCCACCCCGAGGTCTACATCCTGATCCTGCCCTGCTTCGGCATCTTCTCCGAAGTGGTGGCCACCTTCTGCAAGAAGCGCCTGTTCGGCTACACCTCCATGGTCTACGCCACGGTGGTGATCACCATCCTGTCGTATCTGGTGTGGCTGCACCACTTCTTCACGATGGGCTCGGGCGCGAGCGTGAACACCTTCTTCGGCATCACGACGATGATCATCTCGATCCCGACGGGCGCCAAGATCTTCAACTGGCTGTTCACCATGTACAAGGGCCGCATCCGCTTCGAGCTGCCCATGATGTGGACCGTGGCCTTCATGGTGACGTTTGCCATCGGCGGCATGACCGGCGTGCTGCTGGCCGTGCCCCCGGCCGACTTCGTGCTGCACAACAGCCTGTTCCTGATCGCCCACTTCCACAACGTGATCATCGGCGGCGTGCTGTTCGGCCTGTTCGCCGGCATCAACTACTGGTACCCCAAGGCCTTTGGCTACAAGCTCGACCGCACCTGGGGCCTGCGCTCCTTCTGGTTGTGGGTGGTGGGCTTCTGGGTGGCCTTCGGGCCGCTCTATGTGCTGGGCCTGATGGGCGTGACCCGCCGTGCCAACCACTTTGAAGACCAGTCGCTGCAGATCTGGTTCGTGATCGCCGCCATCGGCGCTGCCATGATCGCTGCGGGCATTGGCTGCTTCCTGATCCAGCTCGTGGTGAGCTACCTCAAGCGCGAGCAGCTGCGCGACTGGAGTGGCGACCCCTGGGATGCGCGCACGCTGGAGTGGGCCACCTCCTCGCCCCCGCCCGACTACAACTTCGCCTTCACCCCCGTGGTGCACGAGATTGATGCCTGGTGGGACATGAAGAAGCACGGCTACCAGCGCCCGCTCACCGGCTTTGCGCCCATCCACATGCCCGCCAACACGGGCTCGGGTGCGGTGATCTCGGCCCTGGCGCTGGTGTTCGGCTTTGCGCTGATCTGGCACATGTGGCTGGTGGCCGGCGTGTCGTTTGCGGCGCTGCTGATTGCTTCGATCATCCACACGTTCAACTACCAGCGTGACTTCTACATCCCGGCGGCCGCTGTCGTCGCCACCGAAGAAGCCCGCACACTTCAACTCGCCCGCCATGTCTGATATACGCCTCCACGCTGGCGCCGCCGCAGGCGCCCTGGCCCCACGCGAATACCACCTCGCGCATGAGCCCCACCCAGAAAATGGTACCGCCCTGGGCTTCTGGCTGTACCTGATGAGCGATTGCCTCATCTTTGCCGCCCTGTTTGCCACCTACGGTGTGCTGGGCCGCAGCTATGCGGCCGGCCCCACGGGCGCGCAGTTGTTCGACCTGCCCCTGGTGGCCCTCAACACGGCCTTTCTGCTTCTTTCATCCATCACCTTCGGCTTTGCCATGCTGGAAAAGCAGAAGAAGAACGTCAAGACCACGCTGATCTGGCTGGCGGTTACCGGCCTGCTGGGCCTGTGCTTTCTGGGCCTGGAGCTGTATGAGTTCTCGCACCTCATTCACGAGGGCGCCGGCCCGCAGCGCAGCGCCTTTCTGTCGGCATTCTTCACACTGGTTGGCACGCACGGCCTGCACGTCACCTTTGGCCTGGTCTGGCTGGTGGTGCTGATGATCCAGACGGCCAGGCATGGCCTGATCCCTGCAAACACGCGCCGCCTGATGTGCCTGTCGATGTTCTGGCACTTTCTGGACGTGGTCTGGATCGGCGTCTTCACCTTTGTGTACCTGATGGGGGTGCTGTAAATGAGCGCACAACACACACAAGATGCCCATGGGCATGACGACCATCACGGTCACCATGATGATGGCCCGCACAGCACCTTCTCGGGCTACATGGCCGGTTTCGTGCTGTCCATCATCCTCACCGCCATTCCGTTCTGGCTGGTCATGACCAAGGTGATTGCCGACCGCAACACCGCCGTGCTGGTGCTCGGTGGTTTTGCGGTGATCCAGATCCTGGTGCACATGGTGTTCTTCCTGCACATGAACGGCAAGGTCGAAGGCGGCTGGACCCTGCTGTCCACCATCTTCACCGTGGTGTTTGTGGCCATTGCCATCACCGGCACGCTGTGGGTCATGTTCCACATGAACGCCAACATGACGCCTGAGTATCCGCAGGTGCCGGCGTCGGCGCAGCACGGGCAAGGCGCCGCGCACAACGCAGCCCCCTGACCTGCTGCACCACCCCACTGTGCAAACACCGCAAGCGGGCCGCAAGCGCCCGCATTCCAATGCAACCCTGGCGATGCTCACCTTGGTGGGCATCGCTCTTTTCATGGGGTTCATCGCACTGGGCCTGTGGCAAGTGCAGCGCCGCGCCTGGAAGCTCGACCTCATCGAGCGCGTCACGCTGCGCATCCAGGCAGCGCCCGGCACATTGCCCCCGCCAGCACAGTGGCTCCAGGTGGATGCCGCCGGCTATGAATACCAGGCCGTGCGCCTGCAGGGGCAGTGGCTGGCAGAAAAGACCGTGCTGACGCAGGCCACCACGGCGCTCGGGGCAGGCTATTGGGTGCTGACCCCTTTGCAGCTGACCGATGGCGTGCAGGTGCTGGTCAACCAGGGGTTCATACCGCCGGACCAGCGCGCGCAGTGGCAAGGACGCCAGGCCATTTCAGCCGCAGAACCCGTCACTGTGGAAGGCCTGCTGCGCATGAGCGAGCCTGGCGGCGGATTCTTGCGCCGCAATGACCCGGCGGCGCAACGCTGGTATTCGCGCGACGTGGCCGCCATTGCCCAGAGCCGCCGACTCACACAGGCCGCGCCTTTCTTCGTGGATGCAGGCATACCCGCTCTGCAAAGCGCCAGCACGGCAGAACTGCCCCCGTCACCGCAGGGCCCGTGGCCGCGCCAGGGCATGACGGTGGTGCGCTTTGCCAACACCCACCTGGTCTATGCGCTGACATGGTTTGGAATGGCACTCCTGGTTGTGGTGGCTGCGGTGCTTATGGCACGCTACGAGGTCCGGCTGCGCACGGCCCGCAGCAAAGACCCCGCCCATGAACAGCAGCGCTAGCCCTTCCATCCCGCCCTTGAAAAAGGCCCGCTCTGCGAATGCAGCCGCCGGCCTCAAGAACCTGCACCAGCTGATCCAGCTGCGCTGGATCGCCGTGGTGGGCCAGTTGCTCACCATCGAGGCCACCCACTACAGCCTGGGCATGCCCCTGCCGTTGCGGGAGATGCTCACCATCGTGGGCTGCATGGCGCTCTTCAACCTGGCCAGCCTGGTGCGCTGGCGCACGCGGCGCAGCGTGCATGACATTGAAATCTTCATCGCACTGCTGGTGGACGTTGCCGCACTGACTGCGCAGCTGTACCTGAGCGGAGGCATCAGCAATCCCTTTGTTTTCTTGTACCTGCTGCAGATTGCCGTGAGTGCCATGCTGCTGCGGGGCGGCTATATGTGGTTCATCGTGCTGATCGCATCGTCCTGCGTGGTCTTGCTGGCACAGCACAGCCAGCCGCTGCCCTTGGCGACCAACCTGCACGAGGGCTGGGCCAGCCCCTATGTGCTGGGCCTGCTGGTGTGTTTCATGCTCAATGCCATCCTGGTGGTCATCTTCATCACGCGCATCAGCCACAACCTGCGGCGGCGCGATGCGCGGCTGGCTGCCGTGCGCCAGAGGGCCGCAGAGGAAGAACACATTGTCCGGATGGGCCTGCTTGCATCCGGGGCGGCGCACGAGCTGGGCACGCCACTGGCCACGATGGCCGTCATCCTGGGTGACTGGCGCCGCATCCCGGCCCTGGCAAACGATGCGGTGCTGCAGGAAGAGATCGCCGAGATGCAGGCCCAGGTCCAGCGCTGCAAGGCCATCGTGAGCGGCATCCTGCTGTCTGCGGGCGAAACACGCGGCGAAGACTCCAGCCAGACCACGGTCTGCGAGTTTTTGGACACCCTGGTCAGGGACTGGCGTGCCACGCGCTCCATCGACACTTTTGTGTATGACAACGTCATCCAGCACGACAGCCCCATGGTGGCCGATGCCACGCTCCAGCAAATGGTTTTCAATGTGCTGGACAATGCGCGGGACGCATCACCCCACTGGGTGGCGCTGCAGGCACAGTGCGATGAAGATGCCTTGCGCATCAGGGTCACTGACCGGGGGCCGGGATTTTCGCCAGAGGTGCTGGCCCAGATCGGCACCCCCTACCAGTCCACCAAGGGGCGCCCTGGCGGCGGGCTGGGCCTGTTCCTGTCAATGAACGTCGCGCGCACCCTGGGGGGCAGCCTGGTGGCGCGCAACCGGCCCGAGGGAGGCGCGGAAGTCACCATCACGATCGCACTGGCCACCATCGCACTGCAGGACACCGGACAAGGCACCCATGGACACTGAACGCTTGTTGCTCATCGTGGAAGATGACGAGGCCTTCGCCCGCACGCTGGCGCGGTCTTTCGAACGGCGCGGCTACCGGGTGCTGCAGGCCGACAGCCTGGCGCGCATGGACGAACTTCTGTCCGGAAACACCCCCGGCTATGCGGTGGTGGACCTCAAACTCAAGGGCGAGGCATCGGGCCTGGCCTGCGTGCGCAAGCTCCACGAGCACCACGCGCACATGCGCATCGTGGTGCTCACCGGCTTTGCCAGCATCGCCACGGCGGTGGAGGCCATCAAGCTGGGCGCAGCGCACTACCTGGCCAAGCCGTCCAACACCGACGACATCGAAGCCGCCTTCGGCCTGCAGGAAGGCAATGCCGATGTCGAACTGACCAACCGCTCCAGCTCCATCAAGACCCTCGAATGGGAGCGCATCCACGAGGTGCTGGCTGAAACCGACTTCAACATCTCGGAAGCCGCCCGCCGGCTGGGCATGCACCGCCGCACGCTCAGCCGCAAACTGGGCAAGCAACGCGTATAGCGCCCGCGCGGGGCCTTGCGATGCAGGCCCCATCGACGACTTTTGAGCAAAACACTTTAACGCCCCGCGTCGCCGGCCTACAAGGGCATTTTCGCTGTCCGCAAAAATTTTTCAGGCTGCGCGTGAGCGCCAGCAGCAGGGCACTGCGGGCACCATGAACAGATCGTAAACACGCTCCAAGATCACACACCGACCTCGACACACAGTCACAAGTCGCGCGCCTGAAAACCCCTGAAGAAGACATGTTCGAAATTACCCTGCTGCTCGCCGCCGCGTTTGTCGCCGGCGCCCTCAATGCCGTTGCCGGAGGCGGCAGCTTTCTGACGCTGCCCGCCCTGGTTTTCACCGGTGTACCGCCCGTGGTGGCCAATGCCACCGGCACGGTGGCGCTGCTGCCGGGCTATATGGCTGGCGCCTGGGGTTTTCGCAAGGACACCGCCCCGCCGCCCGGGCTGTCGATGTGGCGGCTGGTGGTGCTGTCGCTCTTCGGCGGTGCGGCGGGCGCGGCGTTGCTGCTGGTCACGCCCGACGCCACCTTCCGCCGCGTGGTGCCCTGGCTGCTGCTGTCGGCCACGGCGCTGTTTGCGTTCGGGCCGCAGTTGCGCCAGCTGCTGGCCGGTGGCAAGCCATCTACCGCCAAGGCCACCGCGGGCGTACTGGCCGTGGCCGCGTATGGCGGCTATTTCAACGGCGGCCTGGGCATTTTGCTGCTGGCCCTGTTCGGCCTGCTGGGCCAGACCAACCTGAACGCCATGAACGGCCTCAAGAACTGGGTATCGGCCCTGCTCACCGGCATTGCCGTGGCCATCTATGCCGCAGGCGGCCTGGTGCTGTGGCCGCAGGCATTGCTGATGATGGTGGCCGCAACGCTGGGCGGATATGGCGGCGCGCGCGTGGCGCGGCGCATTCCGGCGCCGTGGCTGCGCTGGGGCATCGTGGCGACGGGACTGGTGATGGCGGGGCTGTTTTTCTGGCGGCAATAGGGCCGGTTGGTTGCCGGGCTAACGCCGCGGTGCAAGGGGTGCGGCGCGATCCGCCAGCGCGTAGGCCTTGAGCCACTGCGCGCAGACCAGATAGCCCAGAACCAGAACGCCCATGCCCGCCAGCATGTCGGCGGGGGGCGCCACAAAACCGAACCAGGCCCCCACCGGCGTGAACGGCAGCGCCATGGCCACCAGCAAGGCCATCAGCGACGACGCCGCCAGGGCCGGGTGCGGAAGGTCCCGCCACGGCCGGGCGCGGGTGCGGATGATGAAGATCACCAGGATCTGCGTGGCCATGGACTCCATGAACCACAGCGTGCGAAATTCCTCGGGGGTGGCCTGAAAAAGCCACAGCAGCCCGCCGAACGTGGCCAGATCGAACAGCGACGACAGCGGCCCCATGGTGCCGGCAAAGCGCAGCAGGCCCTGCATGTCCCACACCTGGGGCTGCGCGATGACCTCGGGGCGCACCGTGTCGAGCGGTATGCCGATTTCCGAAAAGTCGTACAGCAGGTTGTTGAGCAGGATCTGCGTGGGCAGCATGGGCAAAAACGGCAGGAACAGCGAGGCCACCGCCATCGACAGCATGTTGCCGAAGTTGGAGCTGGCGCCCATGCGCACATATTTGAGGATGTTGACGAAGGTGCGCCGGCCCTCCTCCACGCCATCGGCCACCACCTCGAGGTCCGATGCCATCAGGATCATGTCGGCCGCCGCCTGGGCCACGCCGCTGGCGCCTTCCACCGACAGCCCGATGTCGGCCACCTTGAGCGCGGGGGCGTCGTTGATGCCGTCGCCCAGGAAGCCCACCACTGCCCCACGCGACCGCAGCGCCCGCACCCGCATCCGCTGCCAATGGTCCCGTCGCCGCCGCCGCCGTCGCCGCTTCATCGTAAAGGCTCTGCTCTGCGGTCTGCTTCTTTTCTTTCTTTCCTTTGGTCGCATGCGCATCCAACGTGGCTACTGTACTTCCTCCCTTTCCTCTTCTTCTGCATGCAAGCGCGGATGCCCCGGCGCGGGCCCCCCCGGGCCCCCGGCCCCACGCTGCTGTTTGTATCATACTTTCATGATAATATCATGATTCATGATAGCTTTCGTTCCCATGACGACCATACAATTCCTTGCTTTTATGATATTCCATGTTTATGAATTTCATGTTATTCCGTAAATTCATGATATGTCATGCTTGCGCTGACGCATGGAATATCATGACATCATGATATATCATGATCTATTAGGGTTATTAGGGTTATTTGCCTGTTGAAACAGTTGAAGGGCAGATTATGCGTCAACCATAAAAGATAATCAATTTCTGCACCCAGCCAAAATTCAAGTATGGGTAGGACAACATTTGACTTAGTGAGTTTGCAAAAATTTATGAAGTGTGAATTAGATATGGCCGTGGTCAAGTACAAAGGCTATGTCTGAGGCTCAGCTCGTGTCTGGAAACTGATGCCGCTCCCACAATTCAGGAAGTTAGGGGTTTCAACTTTTGACACCGCCATCCATTAGCAGGTCATACGATCGGGTTTGGGTGAAAGTTTCAGGTCGATATCATCATTGGTCATTGAGTTATGACGCCTCCAGGTTTAAATAACCCTACTTGCAATTCAGCCAACACTCGCACATTGCCAAAATTCTAACTTCTTTATTTGTGACAATGAGCTATTGTGCGTATCATATTCCGAATCAGCATGATCAGGAGAATTATGTGCACATGTTGCAATAATTTTTGTGTCTATAGTTGATGTGTAATGATGAGGTGAAGGTTTGAGTGGTGAAGCCGATGGGAGCAGCATGACATTCCATAAAGCTGACATCCCACACATTTATGATATATTATGATGTATGATATATCATGACACCTCAAGCAAAAAACAAAATGGTTGTCGGATGAAGGGCTTGAACCCTGGTCACCGCGGCTGCGGTCCATCGCCTTAACCACTGAGCCATTCAGATAACATGCAGTCATGATATGTCATGTTTTTGTGATATTCCATGATATTGCTGTCCTAAGGGTTATAACCATGGCATTCTATGAAACGTTAGGCGCACTTAATCGAGTATAGCATATGAAATAAAAAATATTTTTTTACAAAACAACATTGGTATGTAATCGCTCCACCTGGCAAACATTTTGGTGTGGTGGTCAACAATTTGGCATGAGTGTAATGTCTTCAGGTGTGAGCTTTCAAGTTCCCCCCCCCCTTCTAAGCTTTTTATGATATTATCATAAAACTATTTATCATGTTTTGGTATGATATTCCATGGACCTCAAAATTCCTTATAGTGGAATCGAAGTGGACGATGCGACAGAGCGAACTGCTGGCTGCGGCCATTAATATTAATTCCGCGAGCCCGGAGAGAGACAAAACTTGCAATTGCCACGATCGCGATCGCGAGCTCGCGATATTCGCGATCGAGCTCGACGCATGGACATGGTGAGTCGACGATTGTGCGCGTGAGCGGGCAGCCGGCCGACGCGCCAGCGAGCCAGCTGCGGGCCATGACCATCAACGGCCAGTTCCTGATGTTCCACGTCAAGCGTCCCCAGTTCGAGCCCTTCACGACCGAGCACGCCCGCCTGGTCAAAGCAATGGTGGTGGATCAGACGCGCGCCCTCTTGAACCGTCTGGCCTCCGAGTCCGGGATGGCCCGGCCAAGCCCTGTCAAGGGAAGCAGTTGATCGCAGCCATGCCTGAGCGCGGAGCAGACCACCCAATCCGAGCAACTCTTCTGGCACTTCTAGGTGCCATTACCGCGCGTTGGCGCGGGCTTGGACACCTCGATCATCTGCGCCACCGTCGAACGCTTCGGCGGCCGACGGGACACGAAGCCCTGGCCGCCGTGCTTGACTCCTGCTGCGCCGAATAACGCCTATGCCGGACCCAGGAAGCGCTCTGCATCGAGGGCCGCCATGCAGCCGAAGCCGGCCGAGGTGATGGCTTGGCGGTAATGCTGGTCGGCGACGTCGCCGGCGGCGAATACGCCCTCCACCGAGGTCTGGGTGGCATTGCCGCCCAGGCCCGAGCGGATCTCCAGGTAGCCGTTGTTCATCGCCAGCTGACCGTCGAACAGGCTGGTGTTGGGATGGTGGCCGATGGCGACGAAGAAGCCATGGGCCTCGATGTCCCGGGTGCTGCCATCTATCACCGACTTCACCCGTACGCCGGTGACGCCAGAGTCGTCGCCCAGTACCTCGTCCACCTGATGGTGCCAGACGGTCTCGATCCTGCCGGCCTCGACCTTGGCGAACAGCTTGTCCTGCATGATCTTCTCCGCGCGTAGGGTGTCGCGGCGGTGCACCAGGTAGACCTTGCGGGCGATATTGGACAGGTACAGTGCTTCCTCGACTGCGGTATTGCCGCCGCCGACCACCACCACATCCTGGTCCTTATAGAAGAAGCCGTCGCAGGTGGCGCAGGCGGACACGCCGCGGCCCTTGAACGACTCCTCGGACGGGATGCCCAGGTACTTGGCGGTGGCGCCGGTGGCGATGACCAGCGCGTCGCAGCTGTACTCGCCGCTGTCGCCGATCAGCTTGAACGGCCGTTGCGACAAGTCGGCGGTATGGATGTGGTCGAACACCACTTCGGTGTCGAAGCGCTCGGCATGGGCCTGCATGCGCGCCATCAGGTCCGGGCCCATCAGGCCATGGGCATCGCCGGGCCAGTTGTCCACCTCGGTGGTGGTCATCAACTGGCCACCCTGTTGCAGGCCGGTGATCACCAGCGGCTTGAGGTTGGCGCGGGCGGCGTAGACCGCGGCGGTCCAGCCAGCGGGGCCGGAGCCGAGAATGATGAGTTGGCGATGTGTTGTCATGGCTGTAATGGGTGATCAATAGAAGTGGCTGGTCAAACCGCTCAGATTGCGAGAGCGACCAGAAAGCGGGACACCATGTTGTATGCCGCGACCGTCGCAACGGCTTCGACAGTCTGCTGCTCCCCAAAGAGTTCCTTGAGCTTCTCGATGACAACTTCATCCACTTCGACGTTGCGGGTGGATTGGTCCGTCAGTTCGAGCAGCGCTCGCTCCTTGTCATCGAATAGCGAGGAAATACCATCGGTACGCAGTGCATCGCATTTCTGCTGCGTGCCTCCGGCTTGCAGGTAGGCGGGCTTGTGAACATTCCACTCGAATTCGGCTCGGTTGAGCACCGCCACGCGACACATGATGAGTTCACGGTATTCGAGCGGCAGCTCAAACTCCGCTCGCACGCGACCGAGCAAGCCGTTCCAGCCGGTTGCGAGCGGGAAGCTCTTAAGCAGTACACGGTCGATGCCGATCAACTCGCCATTCGGGCGACGCGCCCGCATGCTTTCCAGAAGTTCGGTTGGAGCCGCATCGCCGTCTTGCCACGGTTTCACTCTTACATGCGTCATGGGTGCTTCTCTCTTGGGAGGCTCGGTATGCTGATTGCGGCCCAGCCGGTCATGCGAACGGCCGAACGACGACAGTCAACGAAGATGGTTGTTGATGAAGCGGATGACATTGGGTTTCGGAGCAGCGCCGGTCATCCGGTCGACCACCTGTCCATCCTTGAACAGCAACACGGTTGGGATGCTCTGCACGCCGTAACGGCCCGCCAACTCCGGCGAGCCATCGATATCGACTTCACCGAACCGCGCGAGGCCTTGCATGTCCTGGGCCACGTCCTTGAAGACCGGCGACATCACCCTGCAGGGACCACACCATTCCGCCCAAAAGCGGACCGCGTATACACCAGGCGATTGACCGAGCGCAGTATCGAAATTCTCGTTTGTGAGTTCTTGAAGCATGGGTTGAGGCTCCTGAGTTGCGAAAGAATCACCGGGATGGCCGGCGCGAGACACTTGGGAGGGGATTGCGGTGACGCGGCAGGGATGGACGTAAACGGCCGGTTGCGGGCACGGGCCGCGCCATTGCAACTGGAAGCCGGGGAACTGCCTGCCGACCGAATCGCCGTGGGTGGATATCCGAAGCATGAAAAGCCAACTCCTGAGTTGCTGGTACGGGATGCCGGAGCGCAGGTCGGTTACTTCGGCGCGAACATCTCTTTGAGTTCCTTGTCGCGGACCTTCTTGGCCATGCCGGTCAGCAGCACCTTGAACATCAGTCCGCTGACCAGCGTGGACAGCGTCAGGCTGAAGAACGCGGCGACGATCCAATCCACCAGTAGGAAGCCACTGCTGACGATGGCGGGGCGGAAAATGGCAATGCCCAGGAACACGACCCAGTGGCTGATGCAGAAGAAGCACTGGAACAAGTGGCCGGTCATGTGGCCGACTTTTTGCGCCCAGTTGCGCAAAGGGGCGAACAACTCGCCCTGGCTGATGGAAACCGAAATGCTGCTGCTCGCCAGGGCGATCACGAAGCAGATCCATAGCGCATCCCATGTGGCAGGCGTAAGTACTGTGCTCATATTCAAAACTCCAGAACGGCTGATCCAAGGGGTCCTGTGCCAGCCAATTCCGTGGCCAAGAACAAAGGAGAAAGCACGTCACACTATCATTCAATCAATTGCTTGAATGATAGTGTGATGGTATGGTCGTGTCAATGAGCCCGCATTTCCATCCCGACGGCGTCAGCCGTCTCGACCCATTGGCCGAGGTCGCCAAGACCTTGGGGCATCCGCATCGCCTGGCGCTGCTGGAGCAGATCGTGCGTGGGGAGCGGTCGGTCGAGAAACTGGCCGAGCTGACCGGGATATCGGTGGCGAATGCTTCGCAGCACCTCCAGCATCTGAAGCGCGCGGGTTGTGTCCAGACCCGCAGGGATGGCAAGCACATGCTGTATCGCCTGGGCCCAGGGCCACTGGCCGCCGTGGTCTCGGCATTGCACGACTATGTGGCGTTCCAGCACGCCCGCATCCGCGAAGCCATTACGGACAGTCGGCAGCGGCCGCAGGAGATGGAGTCCGTCTCCATTGACAGCCTGCTTGATCGTCTGGAAGAAGGAGCGGTCGTGCTGCTGGATATCCGCGACGGTGACGAGTTCGCACAAGGCCACCTGCCAGGTGCGATCAACATCCCGCTGGAGCAGCTTGCGGATCGCGTCGGAGAACTGTCGCGAGGAACAGAAGTGGTGGCCTACTGCCGCGGCCCCTATTGCGTGTTGTCGATGCAGGCCGTCACCATCCTGCAAACCCTCGGTGTGCAGGCAACCGCGCTGGCCGGCGGCGTGCCGGAATGGCGGGCGGCAGGCTTGCCGCTACATACCGCCGTTGATGAGGCACCGTAGTCCAGCTCAGCGCGCGTTCCACGCCGCGCCGTGGCGGCAAGCTGACCATCGGCAGATCGACGTTCTGGAGTTCCCCAGCATAGTCTGAAGCGTTGCACCCGAATGCCGGCTCTCTACCGCTATGGCGTGCTTAAACCGACGGCCTGCATAACCTGTCGCAGAAGGTAGGACAACACACCCAGGCTCAGCACGCTTGCTGACCAGATGGCAATCAACCACATCAGGCGCTGCCATAAAGGTCTTTTCCCCTCGGATCTGGGCATCAGTGATACCCCTGTCCCAGCTTTACCTTGCCTCTGAAAACGTAGTAGCTCCACGCCGTGTAAACCAGAATGATCGGAATGATGAAAAGCGCGCCCACGAGCGTGAAACCCTGGCTTTGAGGGGGAGCGGCGGCTTGCCAGAGGGTGAGCGACCCCGGAACGATGTTGGGCCACAAGCTGATGATCAGGCCAGTGAATCCCAGGAAGATCATGGCCAAGGTCAGCAGGAAGGGCTTTACGTGATCACCTCTCGACGCCGAGCGAAGCAGAAAGAAAAAGGCGGTCAACACCAGGATCGGCACGGGAACGAACCAAAAGAAGTTGGGCAGGCTGAACCATCGATCGGCGATGCTTGGCTGGGCAAGTGGCGTCCACAGACTCACGATACCGATCGCCGCCAGAAGCAGGACGGCCAACGGTCGAGCAATCCGGTGCATTTCTTGTTGCAGAGGCCCCTCTGTTTTCAGAATGAGCCATGTGCAGCCAAGCAAAGCATATGCTGCGATCAGCGCCACCCCGGTAAACAGGGGGAACGGCGAAAGCCAGGCGAGCGAGTCGCCGGCAAATGCGCGATTCTGAACCGGAACGCCATTGATAAATGCGCCTAGCGTCACGCCCTGAAAAAAGGTGGCGATGAGAGATCCTCCAATGAAGGCTTTATCCCAAATATGGCGCTTGTGGTCCTTGGCCTTGAAGCGGAACTCGAAAGCCACCCCTCTAAAGACAAGTCCCAGCAGCATGAACATCAAGGGAAGATAAAACGCGCTGAGAATCACCGAATACGCCAGCGGGAACGCTGCATAAAGACCCGCGCCCCCCAGGACCAGCCAGGTTTCGTTGCCATCCCAGACCGGAGCGACGCTGTTCATCATCGCGTCCCGTTCGGCCTTGTCCCGGACGAAGGGAAAGAGGATGCCAATGCCGAGATCAAAGCCATCCATGACGACGTACATCATCACCCCAAAGACGGTGATCACGGCCCATATGATCGACAGATCGACGCCCACCATCTTCATACCCTCCCGTTGTGTTCGGCATTCATCGGATCGCCTTCCAGGCCGTTTTCCGCAGCAGATAGCGGTCGTGCGGGCGTGCGTGACGTGCCGGGGCCCCCGTGCTCCGCTCCAGCGCCTTCGCCCATCGCTGGCCCCTTGCGTACCAAGCGCAGAACGTAGCCTGTGCCGGCTCCGAACACAGCAAAGTAGACGATCACGAACAAGGCCAGAGACAATCCCAGCTGGTTGGCGCTGTGCGCGGAAACGCCATCCGCGGTCCGCATCAATCCGTAGACGACCCAAGGTTGGCGCCCGACCTCGGTTGTGATCCAGCCCGCGAGAATCGCGATCAGCCCGGACGGCCCCATCCACAGGCAGAAACGCAGGAACGCTCGCGATTCATACAGCTTTTTATTCCAGCGCAAAAAGACACTCCAAAGACCTGCGAGTATCATCAATAAGCCCAAGGCCACCATGATTCGGAACGACCAGAATACGATCGTGGAGTTTGGACGATCCTCTGGCTTGAACTCCTTGAGCGCCGGAACCTGTTTGGACAGGGAATGGGTAAGGATCAGGCTCCCGAGATATGGCACTTTCACACTGAAGCGGGTTTCCTCGCGCTGCATATCGGGCCAGCCAAAAAGCGTCAGTGGCGTTGATTCCCCCGGGGGATTGGACCAGTGCCCTTCGATGGCGGCAATCTTTGCGGGTTGATGCTCCAGTGTGTTGAGTCCATGCAGGTCGCCGAGCAGAAGCTGCAATGGCGCCACGAACACAGCCATCCACAGTGCCATGGAAAACATCTTTCGGATGGCGGGGTTCGTGCTGCCGCGCAGCAGGTGCCATGCTGCAGACGCACCGACAAAGAACGCCGTGGCAAGGAATGCGGCCGTCGACATGTGTGCCAAGCGGTACGGGAACGAAGGGTTGAATACAACCGCGAACCAATCTACCGGGATGACACGCCCATCCATCAGCTCGAAGCCTTGCGGGGTCTGCATCCAGCTATTGGAGGAGAGAATCCAGAAGGTCGACACCAGTGTGCCGATCGCCACCATGATCGTGGAGAAAAAGTGCAAGCCGGGTCCGACGCGGTTCCATCCGAAGAGCATGACGCCCAGGAAGCCGGCTTCCAGGAAGAATGCGGTCAGCACCTCGTATGCCAGCAGAGGGCCGGTAACGGAACCTGCGAAGTCCGAAAAGGCACTCCAGTTCGTACCGAACTGATAGGCCATTACCAACCCAGACACAACGCCCATGCCGAAGTTGACGGCGAATATCTTCGACCAGAAATGATAGAGATCCCGATAGGTCTGGGTTCCCGTCTTCAGCCACAGTCCTTCCAGAACGGCGAGATAACTGGCCAAGCCGATCGTGATGGCAGGAAATAGGATGTGGAAAGAAATGGTGAAGGCGAATTGAATTCGCGCGAGTTCCAGAGCATCTAGGCCTAGCATGGCAGAACCTCAGTTCGTATCCTGAAATCAAAGAGCGCTGCCTTCACTCTGTACTCAAAGGCAGTTGCTTGGGTGCATGTCTGCATACGGTGCCGCACACATCTACCCTTGACCAACAGCGTTGCGCTTGTTCCCGCTGGGCGCGGCAAACAGGGCGACTAGAGCTATCGCGAGCGGAACGAACGACACCCACAAGACGGTGTACCAGTCGTAGGCCGCAAGAAGACTGCCTGAGGCAAAAGAGCCCACCGCCATGGTGCCGAAGACGATGAAATCGTTGAGAGACTGCACCCGTGTCTTTTCTTCGGGACGATGGCATTCCAGCACCAAAGCAGAAGCGCCGATGAAACCAAAATTCCAGCCTACGCCGAGTAGGACCAGGGTGAGCCAGAAATGGGCGACATCGACTCCCAGCAACCCCACGGCGGCGGATAGCCCGGTGAGCAGCAGGCCCGCAACGACGATACGGCCAGCGCCAAAGCGCGTGATCAGCCGCCCTGTGAAGAAGCTGGGGGCGTACATGGCAATGACGTGCCACTGCAGACCCAGATTGGAGCTTTCCTGCGAGTGTCCGCACATCTGCATTGCCAATGGCGCGGCCGTCATCAGGAAGTTCATCAGCATGTAGGAGACCGCGCCGCAAATGGCGGCAATGATGAATAACGGTTGGCGCGCGATGGTGCCCAGCGGCCGGCCTCCCGCGACCTCCGCGGCGGAAGGCATGGGTAGGCGCACGCCGTACAGGACGATGGCCGATAGCGCCGCCACGATCGCCTGGGCGATGAACGTGGCTGCGAACATATGCGCTGGCCAAAGGTGCATGGTGTGGGTGACCAACTGCGGTCCCACGACCCCCGCGACCACGCCACCTCCCATCACGAAGGACAACGCCCGTGCCCGCCGCGGTGCGGCGACACCATCCGCTGCTGCGAAGCGGAACGACAACACCACCGCCGCATAGGCGCCGCCAAAGAAGGTGGCCAGGCAGAACAGCCAGAACGATCCCAGCACGACTGCCAATGCCGCCAGCAGCCCGGTCAGCACCCCTCCGCCTGTGCCGGCAAGGAAAGCCGCACGACGGCCGTGACGTCTGGCGATGGCTCCCGCCGGAAGGATGCAAGCGGCCATGCCGACCACGAAGATGGAAATCGGAAGCGTAGCCAGCGCCTTGCTCGGCGCCAGCATATGGCCAATGATCGCGCCCGTGGCATAGACCACTACCGAATTGGCCCCGGCCAGCGCCTGAGCCACGGTGAGCCGGATGATGTTGCCGCGCTGATCGCGTTCGGAGAGTTCAAGCGTAGGGGTATTCGATGCGACGGCGTGGGGACTTGGCATGGGCAGCTCGGGCAGATCAAGAATTCGTTCAATGGAAGTAGCAAAACACCGCCCTGCGCCAAGCATCTGGACAAGGGGGTGTTTCGCTGGTTCATGAACCGTGTCAAGGCACTCCTGAACCTGGGGAATGCCGACGGCATTGGGCTAGAACGTATAGCTTTGCCCGTCTTCGGGAATCAGCACGCGCTTCGGGTCGAGTTGCTTCTCGGCGATGAATTCGGCCAGTTCCTTGCGTGATTGGGTCGCGTGGCTCAGCGCATCCATATGGCTGGCAATGATGTAGGCGGTCGGCACGGCACGGCTGGCCCGAAGGAGATCCTCCTTACCCATGATGATCGCCCCGTCCAGGCCCTTGAAGCGGACGTAGCCGGTGTTCAGGACGATGACGTCAGGCCGGTAGGCCGCCAGCGCGGTCTCGACGTGTTGGTTCCACACCGTATCGCCGGCGAGGTAGAGTGTTTTGAATCCAGGGCGCTGGAACACCACGCCGGACACTTTACCGAGCTGTGGGCCGCGCACGGCCATGGCGGCATCGCTGCCATGCTGGCCGCTGGTTTTCGTCAGGCGCACGCCATTGAACTCGGTGCCCTCGCCGAATACCCGAACGTCGCGGAATCCGGCCTCCCGGATTTTTTCAGCATCCTCGGGATTCTGCGCAAAGATGGGCATGTCCTTGGGGATGTGCTGCTTTGCCGCTTCGTCCCAATGGTCGAAATGCAGGTGGGTGACGATGACCGCGTCGGCTTGGATCACCTTGTCGATGCTGGTGGGGAGATCGACGCGCGGGTTGCGCAGGTGGTCGTTGAAGGCGCCCGGCGCGGTGGGATAGGTTTCCTTCTCCGCCAGCATCGGGTCGATCAGGAAAGTGGTGTCGCCATAGCTGACCTTGACGGTCGCATTGCGGATTTGCTCGAAGCTGACGGGATGGGTGTCCTGGGCCGCCACCCTCGCTGATTCGGTCTGCGTGCCAACTGCCGCGCAGGCTGAAAGGGAAATGGCGGCGATGATGCCAAAGAGTTTTGGTGTGAGAGATCGTAAAGACATGGAAGCCTCCGGTGGATATCGTTCGGGAAAAGGCTCGCAGAGCCTATCTGGCAAGCATTAATTGAAACTTTGGGCGCATGCCTCAATGGGACTGATTCATGGTGAGCACCATGCGGAACTTGACGTCGCCGGATTTCATCCGCAGGTAGGCGTCCTGGGCGTTTTCCAAGGGCATGGTTTCAATCCACGGGCGCACATCCGCCAGAACGCTGAAGCCCAGGGTCTTCTCGTTGTCGTAAGGCGTGCCGGTGATCGAGCCGAGGATGCTGCGCTGGCCGCCGACGAGCAGGCCGGCGGGTACCAGCAGGGGCTCCTTGCCGGGGTTGAGCACGACAAGCCGCCCTTCGGGCGCCAGGCCGGCCAGCAGCGCCGATACCGTCTCGGCGTGGTCGATCATGGTCACGATGGCCTGCGCGCCTCCCATGCTCTTGAGCCTGGCTGCCGCGTCTTCCTCGCGGGTGTCGATGTAGAGGTGAGCCCCCAGCGTCAGCGCGTCTTCGGCGAT
>LNAP01001849.1_pt1 | contig 21898 bp, 22 predicted proteins | sample 602601 | NCBI WGS metagenome assembly LNAP01 (sample SAMN02440304, study PRJNA202911) | soil metagenome | biome: Subtropical and temperate rainforests or woodlands; isolation source: soil samples (1 kg each in a 20% v/v slurry with milli Q water) were... ...
ACTCCTCCAAGTGGGAAGTGATCGAGGCCGGCCTCAAGTGCATCCAGGGCAAGGGCATCGTCAACTCGATCTCCATGAAGGAAGGCGTCGAGGCGTTCAAGCACCACGCTCGTCTGTGCAAGCGCTACGGCGCCGCCGTGGTGGTGCTGGCCTTCCTGATGCTCAAACCCACGGTCATCCCGCAAGAGGTGCGCACCGTCGCCGTGTTGTCCGGCGAGAAGGCCCCTGGCGCGTTGGTGCTGAATACGCTGCCTGACAAGAGCTTGTCCGTGCAGCCCATGCAAGACCTGGTGGCGCTGGCCGACGGCCGCGCGCTGGAACTGTGGGCGATCTCGCCCGGCCAGGCGCCGCGTTCGCTGGGCCTGGTGCTACCCGGCCAGACCACCGTACTGACGCCTCGCCTGCCGCCCCTGCCGGGCGATACGGTCGCCGTCACGCTGGAACCGGCGGGGGGCGCGCCCAACGGCATCCCCACGGGGCCGATCGTGCTCAGCGGCAAGGTCATCTGATCCGGGTTTGTACCTAGAAAATAAGCGCATCCAATCGGCAGCCAGCCCCGTATCTCCTCATGACGGCCACACAAAAGGAGATCGTCATGAAATTGCTAGCCTCGATTGCCATCGCCTGCTCTGCCCTGACCCTGGCGCCCACGTATGCCGCCGACGTCATGGTCGGCGGACAGGCGATGATGCCCGCGAAGAACATTGTCGCGAACGCCGTGAATTCCGCGGACCACACCACACTGGTCGCGGCAGTGAAAGCTGCGGGCCTGGTCGATACGCTGCAAGGCAAGGGCCCGTTCACGGTCTTTGCCCCCACCAACGCTGCCTTCGGCAAACTGCCAGCCGGCACAGTCGACACCCTGGTCAAGCCGGAAAACAAGGCAACGCTGACCCAGATCCTGACCTATCACGTCGTGCCCGGAAAGCTGGACTTCGACGCCCTGGCGGCCAAGATCAAGAAGGGCGGCGGCTCGACGGAACTGGCCACCGCCAGCGGCGGCAAGCTGTGGGTGATGATGAACGGCAAGCACAACCTGACCCTGAAGGACGAAAAGGGCGGCGTGTCCACCATCAGCACCTACGATGTCTACCAGTCCAACGGCGTGATCCACGTCATCGATACCGTGCTGATGCCGAAGTAACCGCACCGGCAAACCCGTAGCGCAAGCAGCCCGGCCGTCCCGCCGGGCTTTTTCTTGCCGGCGGCCGCAGTTCCGGTATCGTAGGCACCCATCCCTTCTTCCGAACCACCGCCCTCATGCTTGCGACCCTGCGCCGCCGTTTGACGTCTTTTTTGCTTGGTTCGCCGCTACTTGCGCTGGCTTGTTCCCTGACGCCGTCCGCCGCCTTGGCGCAAACCGCGTCCCAGCTGGACCATGCCTATCAAACCGAACTGCAGGCCGAGAACGAAGCCCTGCGCGCGCGCATCCAGCAGTTGCCGCCCGCCATGCAGGCATTGAACGCGCAGGTTTCCGCGGCATTGCGTGCCGGCGACCGCGCGCAAGCGCTGCGCATCGGCGAAGAGATGGCGCGGCAGGATCCGCGCAATGCGGATGTGTTGCTGTTCCTGGGCAAGCTGCAAAGCCAGCAAGGCAACTCTGCCGCCGCGCAAGCGCTGATCGACCGTTCCATCACGCTGAATCCCGACAGCAAGTGGGCCTACATCAACAAGGCGGGCGCGCAAGCCGAACGTTCCGACCTGCCCAACGCGCTGGCAACCACGTACGAGCTGACCCGGCGCTATCCGGACTGGAGCATCGGCTACAACCTGCAGGCCTCGTTGCTGGACGCCATGGAGCGTGAAGCCGAAGCGCTCCAGACCTATCGGAAAGCCGTCGCGGCCAAGCCCGCCAGCGCGCTGATCCTGACCAACATGGGCAACCTTCAACGCCGGCTGGGCCGCTTGAGCGACGCCCGCCGGTCCTACGAAGCGGCGCTGCGCCTGCAGCCCGGATACCCACTGGCCGCGTCCGAACTGGACAGCATGCCAAAATGAGCCCGTCTTGCCTGGAGCCCTGATGACCCGCCGGACCCTGTTGCTTGCCATGGCCAGCCTGCCCCTTGCGCCGTTGCGCGCCGTCGCGGCGCCGGGTCGCGACGCGATCATCCGGCAGATTTATGAAACGCCCTCCGGCACCCTGGCCTTCACCGGCCAACACGCGGCGTTGATGCGCGTGTTGCGCGTGCTGTGGATGCCCGTGGAGTCCGGCGCGCCGACCATCGATTTCGAACAACCGCTGCTGGGCGGGCCCGACACGCTGGGCACCGCGCGCAAGATACTCAAGACCACGGACGATGGGCTGGCCATCCGCCGCCTGGCGGAGGTCTGCCGCTTGATCCCGCGCTACGTGGGTTCACTGGGCATGTTGCGGCCGGGGCGCTACGCCGTGCCGGCCGAAATGAAAGAGGCCTTCGACTTCCCGCAAAGTGGCGTGGATGCGCAAGGCGGGTTCACGCTGCGCAACGCGCACCTGACCTTGCTGCGCGCGGCTGCCTGGCGCGAGGTGGACGCGAAATCGCTGCAAGCCGTGCTACGCGAAGGCGAGCGTTTCTGGCCGATGCCATACATCGACGGCAAACGTCCGTATGGCGATGCCAGCTACTACCAGATCGACATGGCCCGCTTGCTGGGCGAGCCGTATCCGCTGGACAGCAAGGGCTATGCCGTGACCGATCCCGCCAAGGACGCCCGGTTGGAACGGCTGCACTATGAAACGCTGGCGGCGCTACAGGTATTCCTGAACCACTCTGCGGTGACCAAGGCGACGTCATAGCGGACGTCGGCTAGGCGCGATGGAAGAAGCTGCGGATATCGTCCGTGATCGGCACCATCGCCAGCAACGTCAGCAGAAGCGCCAACGGCCAGGTCGAGCCGAAGCCGAAATGAAAAAACGAATACGCGCCCGTCACGCCCCCCACGAAGAACAACGTGACCATCAGGCTCAGCACGGTCAGCTTGCCACGGTCGGCGCGCACGGGCGGCATGGCGTGAGCGTCGCTCTTGGCCACGTTCCAGTAAAAGAGCTTGCCCAGTTCGATGCCGATGTCGGTCACCATGCCCGTCACGTGCGTCGTGCGTATCTCGGAGCGTGACACCTTGGTGATCATGGCGTTTTGCAGGCCCATGATGTAGCACAACAGCATCACGGTGCCCGGCACATAGAACCAGCGCAGCGTCTCAAGATTGGCGCCCAGCAGCCCGAAGGCAAGCAGCAAGACGGCTTCAAGCAACAGCGGCAAGGCATATTCGCTGGACAAGCGCGAGCGCCGGCCGAAATTGATCAGGAAAGCGGAGCCTGCCGCGCCGGCCAGAAAAGAAAGCAATGCCGCCAGGCCCTGCAGCACGACGATCATGCCGCCCAGCGCCATGTGGTCGGCCATCATCGAGACGATGCCCGACATGTGCGAGGTGTATTGCTGAACGGCCAGGAAGCCGCCGGCGTTGACGGCGCCAGCGGTGAAGGTCAGAAAATAGGCAAGATGCCGGTTGGCTTGCGGGCTGCGGCTGACAGCCGTCAACCGCCGCAAATACGGTATGGCCACGCTTGCCCCTTCAAAACAAGAACGTTGAACGTCACAGCGAGAACTCACGAAGATTGGCGACGCGTTCAGCCAAGCCCTCGGCCCCCAGATAATGGCCCAGTTTGCCCGCCCGCACACGGCGCAGGTCTTCTTCGTAGGTATTGGCCATGGAATCGCGCACGTCGGCGAACGCGGTCTGGACGCCTTCTCCGCAAGCCGCGGCGATCAGGCGGGCAGCCTCGGGCGATCCGCAAGCCACGCACCGGGCGACGCCCAGGGCATCGGGAACGGCGCCCTGGGCCAGCAGACGCTGCACCAACTGGGGCGGAGGCTTGCGCTCGATGCGATGGATCGCCGTGGGGCAGACCGGCGCGCCGGCCTCCAGCAACGCGTCGGCCGCCGCGTAGGCATGCTGGATCAGCGCGACCTCGACCGGCGTGGCGCTACCGCGCAGGGGCCCATCGAAAACCATGCCCAGCGCAGCCAATTGGCGTACCAGCGCGTCATCATCATGGGCTAGCGCATGCTGCAGGGCCAGGCCGGCCAAATACGCAGACTCAAGCAGCGTGCCGGCGGCCAGCGGGCCACGCCAGTCCAGCCGCGCCCGCAGGTAGAACGCCGTCAGCTTATCCGCCAGCGCCTGCGGCATGCCGTGGTCGGATACCCGTTCGTCCAGATACTCCAGCACGCGCACGCCGGGGCTGTCTTCGTCATGTTCCGGGTCGGTCTCCAGGCACAGCGCGGCGAAAGCGGCGTGCAGATTCGGCGCGATGGTCGCAATGCCGTCCTGTTGCAAGGCATGTGTCCAGCCCGGCAAGCCCATTTTCCACGCCACGATGCTGCCGGCATGCGGACCGGGTTCGACCGTCACATAGACCCGGTCGCAATATTCAAAGCCGCCGATCGGCAGATAGCGCAACTTGCCATTCCAGGTTTCCCCGTGTTCGGTCGCCGCCTCTTCAGCACACTCTTGTTCGTGTTCGATCCACCCTTGCAAATCGCGATAGTGGTCGCTGCCGTCATAAAACAGTTCGGCCCAGCTCAGCGCCTCTTCATTGCCGTCCATGTTCGCGCGCAGATCGTAGGCCAGTTCGCCCCCCGCGGTCAGGCGCCACAACGCGCGCAACGCCTCGGGCAAGGGGCCCGCGCAGGCCGTTTCGATTTCTGCAATGCGCGCCTCGGTCAGGGGCGGTTGCACGCCAATCAACACGCGGTCGGCGAACAACGCAATACCGTGTTCGCGCAGCGCGCGAATGTCGTCGGAGGAGAAAAAGTCGCTCATGTGGAATCTTCGGAGTGGCAACTGCGGAGATTCTACTAGCGGGATGCCGCAAAAAGATGGCGGGTCCCCGCCGGGACCCGCCTGGCTTACGCCGCGCCGGATTCGGCGAGCTGCTTGCGTCGGAACTCGCCCTGGCGCACGTGCATCCAGCCCGGGTACTCGGGCGGCAGCGCGCTGACCTTGTCCAGCGCGGCCAGCTCATCGTCCGACAGCTTGATGGCAGTGGCCGCCAGGTTGTCGTCCAGCTGATCGACACGCTTGGCGCCGATGATGACGCTGGTCACCGCTTGCTGGTGCAGCAACCAGGCCAACGCGACCTGCGCGACCGACACGCCGCGTGCATCGGCCACCGTTTTCAGTGCGTCGATGCTGTCATAGGCGCGGTCGCGGTCCACCGGCGGGAAATCAAACGCGGCGCGGCGGCTGCCAGCTTCGGCGCTGCCATCACGGCCATACTTGCCGCTGAGCAAACCGCCCGCCAGCGGGCTCCACACCATCAGGCCCACGCCTTCGCTTTGCAGCATGGGCACGATTTCGCGTTCCAGGTCGCGGCCGGCAATCGTGTAATAGGCCTGCAGCGACTCGAACCGCGCCAACCCCAGACGTTCGGCGATGCCCAGCGCCTTCATGATCTGCCAGGCAGCCCAGTTGGATACGCCCACATAGCGCACATGGCCGTGCTGCACCAGGTTGTCCAGCGCGCGCACGGTTTCCTCGACAGGCGTGGCCGGGTCGAAGCCGTGGATCTGGTAGAGGTCGATATGGTCCAGTTGCAGGCGCGACAGGCTTTTCTTGACGCTATCCATGATGTGAAAGCGTGAATTGCCCCGCGCGTTCACGCCGGCGCCCGTCTGGCCGAAGACCTTGGTGGCGATGACGACGTCGTCGCGCGCCACGTTCAAATCACGTAGCGCCTGGCCGGTAATGATCTCGGACCGGCCTTCGGAGTACACGTCGGCCGTGTCGATGAAATTGACGCCCGCGTCCAAGGCGCGGCCGACCAGGCGGTTGGCGTCCTCTTGTTGCAGGCTGCCGATCTTGCTCCACAGTTCGCCTTCGCCGCCGAAGGTCATGGTGCCCAGGCAGAGTTCCGAGACGAACAGGCCGGTGCTGCCAAATTTCTTGTACCGCATGATTGCACTCCTTCAGGGGGCCAGCCGGCCCACGCGCCCCGGGATGGGACGCCGGACGCTTGCTTGCCGGGGTCGACACAGTATGCGTCCGCCCCGCCGCCCATGCGCTGCTTGATCCTGCCCTTTTTTTGCCTGATTCTCTGGCTGCCATGGCAGAGAATCAGGCATGCGCCCGATCCTCCAAACTTTTTGCCCATTTCTCCACACCCCAAAATAGCCACTGTCCAGCCCGTGGCTCCGGGGCATACACTGGAGTCCGCTTAATCCTCTGCTCCGCCGGTCGCGTGCGCGGGCGGCATGCCTTCAGGAGCCTCCATGCCTATTACTACCGTTCGACCCGGAGATTTCGTCAGCACCGCCCCGCTGGACATCGCCTACGAACCGGCTCGCCGCGAACTGCTTTGCACGCTGGACCGGATGACGGGCGACCTGGAGGGGGCGCTGGATACCCCCATCGAAGGGCTGTACCTGCATCGCCTGTCGCAACCCACCGGTGCCAAGCCCGGTTTGCAAAAGGCCGCGTTGGCCGTCATTGCCCAGGGTTCCAAGCGCGTGCTGATCGGCGACGAGTCCTATGAATACGATCCCTTCCACTACCTGATCTCGTCCGTGGACCTGCCGGTGGTGGCCAAGGTCTCGGTCGCCAGCCCGACACTGCCCTATCTGGGCCTGCGGCTGGACCTGAATCCGGAAGAGATCGCAGAGCTGATCAGCGACGAGCACCTGCCGCCGCTGCTGCCGGCCGAAGCGTCGCGCGCGCTGTGCGTGAATCCCCTGGGCGGGTCGTTGCTGGACGTGGTGCTTCGACTGTTGCGGCTGCTGGATACCCCGCGCGACATCCCCATCCTGGCGCCCATGGTCAAGCGCGAACTGCTGTACCGCCTGCTGATGAACGGCCAGGGCGTGGTGCTGCGCCAGACCGTGCTGCAGGACAGCCAGCTGAATCGCGTGGCAAAAGCCATCCGCATCCTGCGCGACAACTACGCCCAGCCGCTGCGCGTGGAAGAGATCGCCCGCGACGTGCACATGAGCGTGTCGTCGCTGCATCATCACTTCAAGCAGGCCACCGCGATGAGCCCGCTGCAATACCAGAAACACCTGCGGCTACAAGAGGCGCGCCGCCTGATGCTGAGCGACGACGCCGGGGTGGCGCTGGCCGCGCACGCCGTCGGGTACGAGAGCTCGTCGCAGTTCAGCCGCGAATACAGCCGCCTGTTCGGCACACCGCCGCTGCGCGACAAACAACGCTGGAAAGAGGAAGCGGCCGCCGCGGCCGCCTGATCCCGCAGCCCCTTCAAGCCGACATACCGCAGGCTTTCCGCTTGGGCGGGTGGCGGGCGTTATATGCTCGCGACTATGCCCAATCTTCAGAACAGCGGACAGTCCATGCACGACTTGAATGATCTCTATTATTTTGTCCAGGTCGTCAGGAATGGCGGCTTCGCGCCAGCCGGACGTGCCCTGGACATTCCCAAGTCCCGGCTCAGCCGTCGTATCGCGCTGCTGGAAGAGCGGTTGGGCGTGCGCCTGATCCAGCGCTCGACCCGCACTTTCGCCGTTACCGAACTGGGCCAGGAGTATTTCGACCAGTGCCTGTCGATGCTGGCTGGCGCCGAAGCCGCACAAGACGTCATCGACCGCACCCATGCCGAACCCCAAGGCACGATCCGCATGAGCGCGCCGCCCGCGTTGATCTATTACTTCCTGGGCGACGTCGTGGCGCGCTTCATGGAAAAGTGCCCCAAGGTGCAGGTGTACCTGAAGAGCTTCTCCCGGCCCGTCGACGTGCTGCGCGAAGGATTCGACCTGGCGGTGCGCGTGCGCTTCGGCCCGATCGAAAGCAGCGACCTGGTGATGAAGCACCTGGGCACCAGTTGCCAGAGCCTGGTGGCCAGCCCGGCGCTAGCGCGCACCCTGCCCGCCAATGCCGACATCAGCCAGGTCAGCCAGTTGCCCACGCTGGCGCTCGGCACCGAACAGCGCGAATGCCAGTGGCGTCTGGATGGCCCCGACGGCGCGCGGCAAAACCTGCCCTTCACGCCCCGCCTGGTCACCGACGACATGCTGGCGCTGAAGCAAGCGACCTTGCGCGGCGTGGGCGTCGCCGCGCTGCCCCTGATGATGATCCGCGACGAACTGGACGCCGGCACGCTCGTGCCGGTCGGTGCGCCCTGGTATCCGGAACCCGGCGCCGTGCACGCGGTCTTCCCGTCGCGGCGCGGCCTGCTGCCCGCCGTGCGGGAGCTACTGGATTTCATGAATACGGAGTACCGTGAAAACGCCCGCCTGGAGTCCGACACACAACGGCGCCACGGCATTCCCGTCCTGAAGGGTGGGCACTTATCGTCCGATATATAGAACGCTGAAGCGCGAATATCCTATCTACCGACGCCATTGGCTTGTATTTAGAATTCTGTTCATGCACTCACGTGTTTAACCCCGCGCCGATACCGCGCACCCCGATCTGACGACATCACGGAGCAAACCATGACCAAACCCTATGTGAAGCTGGACAAGAACGAAGCCGCCGTCCTGTTGGTTGACCACCAGGCCGGCCTGCTTTCCCTGGTGCGCGATTTCCAACCGGACCAATTCAAGAACAACGTGCTGGCGCTGGCGGATCTGGCCGAGTATTTCAAGCTGCCCACGATCCTGACCACCAGCTTCGAAGACGGCCCCAACGGCCCGCTGGTCCAGGAACTGAAAGACAAATTCCCCAAGGCCCCTTACATCGCCCGCCCCGGCAACATCAACGCCTGGGACAACGAAGATTTCGTCAAGGCGGTCAAGGCTACCGGCAAGAAGCAGTTGATCATCGCTGGCGTGGTCACCGAAGTGTGCGTGGCCTTCCCCGCCCTGTCGGCCCTGGAAGAAGGCTTTGACGTGTTCGTCGTGACGGATGCCTCGGGTACCTTCAACGAAGTCACCCGCAACGCCGCGTGGAGCCGCATGGAGCAGGCCGGCGCGCAACTGATGTCCTGGTTCGGCGTGGCATGCGAGCTGCATCGCGACTGGCGCAACGACGTCGAAGGCCTGGGCACGCTGTTCGCCAACCACATCCCCGACTATCGCAACCTGATGGCCTCGTACTCGGCCAACCGCGCCGCGAAGTAACCGCGCCAGATGCGGCCGGACGAAAATAATTTCGTCCGGACTGCATCCAAAGCGGCTTCCCCCGTGTAGTACCTGTACCGGCGCGCATCGTGCGCGTCGTCTACTGGCTCTTACACGCCGCTGGAGACCGCTCATGAAGACCCAACGTTCGAATCGCCTTCCCACCGTTGCCGGCCTGTTCGCCGTGTCGCTCCTGGCCGCTTGCGGCTCGATGAGTTCCAAGTCCATGGCCTATTCACAGGCCGCCCTTCCCGCCAGCATCCAGGTGCCCGCCGGCAACAAGGTAGCGTGGGAGACCGTGGGCGTGGGCGAAATCACCTATGAATGCCGCGCCAAGGCCGACATGAAAAGCCAGGCCGAATGGGTCTTCGCGGGTCCCAAGGCGGTGTTGAACGACCGCCAGGGCAAGCAGGTGGGCACCTACTACGGCCCGCCGGCCACCTGGGAAGCCATGGACGGATCCAAACTGACCGGCACCCAGCTGGCGGTTGCCCCGTCGGGTGACGGCAATATCCCCTATCAGCTGGTGAAGGCCAATCCCGCCATGGGCGCGGGCGCGCTGACTGGCGTGACGTACATCCAGCGCGTGGCGCTCAAGGGTGGCGTGGCGCCGAAGACGCCCTGCACGCCTGCCATGCTGGGCCAGAAGAGCCAGGTGCAATATCAAGCCGACTACATCTTCTGGAAGGCGAACTAAAGCGCCGCCCGTGCCAGCCCTCCGGCTGGCGCGGGTAGCGCGCAGGGAGTCCGGTAAGATGGCGCCATTCCCACCGTGCGCCCCCTGCCCGCACGGCCGCCCACTTCCCGCTCCCGTTCTCGCATGCCGAACCGCCTGGCCCCGGATTTCGATTACGAAGCTGCCCTGAAGGCGTGTGCGGCCGGCCGTCGGCCCGCGCTGGAAGCCCTTTACCGGCAAGAAGGCCCGCGCCTGCTTGGCGTGGCCCAACGACTGCTGCGCGACCGCGCTTGGGCAGAGGACATCGTGCATGACGCTTTCGTCAAGATCTGGAATCAGGCCGGCAGCTTCGATGCCGGCCGCGGTTCAGGGCGCGGCTGGGTCTACAGCATCACCCGCAACCTGGCGCTGAACGCGTTGCGCGACACTGCTCGCGAGACGGGCGTCGACGAAGACACCGCCGCTGCGCTGGATGCCCGCGACGCCATCGAAGCGTGGCACGACACACGCGACGCCTTCGACTGGCGCGCCAGTGCCGGCCAGATCGGCCCTTGCCTGGAGCAATTGGAACCCGTGCGCCGCAACTGTGTGTTGCACGCCTATGTGGAAGGGCTGTCGCATAGCGAAATCGCCCAGCGCCTGGGCGCGCCGCTGGGCACCGTCAAGGCCTGGATCAAGCGCAGCCTGCAAGCGCTCAAGGAGTGCCTGGCATGACCGCGCCCCAAGCCACCCCCGATAGCCTGGACGATCTGGCGGGCGAATATGTGCTGGGCACCTTGTCCGCGCAGGCGCGCCGCGAGGTTCAGGCCCGGTTGACGCACGACGCCGCCCTGCGCGCCGCGGTCACCCGCTGGGAAGAACGGCTGCTGCCGCTGACGAATCTGTCCTCGCCCGTCGAACCCTCCGCCAGCCTATGGCCGCGCATCACCCGCACGCTGGACGGCAAGCGCTTCCAACACCAGCCTTCCGCCCCCCGCCGCAGTCCGGGCCTGTGGGATAGCCTGCGCTTCTGGCGTAGCCTGGCGGCCGGTGGCATGGCTGCCGTGCTGATCCTGGGAAGCACGCTCGCGCTACGGCCTGCGACCGTGCCGGGTACGCCGCAATATGTGGTGGTGCTGGTGGCGCCGCAATCGCAGGCGCCGGGCTGGGTGGTGCAAGCGCAGGCGGGTCAAAACACCGTGCAATTGGTGCCGCTGGCCGCGACCGAAGTCCCACCGGACCGCGCCCTGGAATTCTGGACCAAGGCCGACGGGTGGGCCGGCCCTGTGTCGCTGGGCCTGGTCAAGCCCGGCGAGCCCGTTCGCATCCCGCTGGACAAGCTGCCGCCGCTGGAACCCAATCAGCTCTTCGAGCTGACCCTGGAGCCCAAGACCGGTTCGCCCATCGGCAAACCCACGGGTCCGATTCAATTCATCGGGCGCGCGGTCAAGATGCTGTAGGGAAACGGCCGATGGGGAAACGGCCGATGGGGAGTCGTCCGGGCGCGCTGGCCCGGACGCCGGGAAGAGCTACTTTTTGCGCAGGAAGGGATACGCCTGCTGCGCCAGAAAGGTGCCCGGCATGTCGTTGTCCAGGATGCCGTAGTTCTCGGGCAGGCGCTTGCTCACGCCTCGCACCGCCGTGCCAAATGCATAGTCGATGAACGAGAAGTGCGCGGCATAGTTGCGGTCGATCGCCTCGGTATCCGACGAGTGGTGCCAGTGATGCGAGTCCGGCGTCACGATGATGTAACGCAGCCAGCCCCAGGGCAGCCTGACATTGGAATGGATCAGCACCGCCTGGAAGCCGACGATGATGATGTAGGCGTCCAGCACCGGCTTGGAAAAGCCCAGCGCGAACAGCACGCCCAGCACGGCGACCCGGGTGATCAGCAATTCGACGATATGCAGGCGCGAACCGGCCAGCCAGTCCAGCGTGCGGGTGCTGTGATGCACCGCGTGGATGCGCCACAGGAACGGCACCTCGTGATACGCGCGATGCGCCGCGTACTGCACCAGATCCGCCACCAGCACGGCCAGGAACAGCTCCGCCAGATAGGGCAGCGACACGATCGCCTGCTGCAAGGGCTCGTAGGCGGCCCAGGAAAAAAGCCGGTGCACGAAAAAGTTGATGCACAACAGCACCGCCCCCACCGACAGGTGGTTGAACAGGAAGTGCTTCATGTCCACCTGCCACTCGCCGCGGAACACCGGCTGGCCCGGGTACAGCGGGAACAGCTTCTCGAAAATGATGAACACGGTGCTGGAAGCAAGCAGGTCCAGGATGAACCAGTCCAGCCCCAGATAGGGGTGATTACCGGTATTGGACGACGTCACCACGACGTTGCTGCCGCCCGCGGCAACCGCCCCGCAAACCAGCACGAAGGCCGCGATGTTCAGCCAGCGCTGACGGCCAAGCACCGTGTTGGCCAGCGCGATCGTGCCCGACACCAGCAGCGCCCCGAACAGCAGGCCGCGCATCACGTCCACGTTGTAGAAGCTGCGCAGCTCCGGCGTGGTCAGGTAAGCGGGAAAGTGGAACGCCAGGACGCCCAGCACCGCCAGGATGGCCAGGAACAGCGCAATCACGCCGCTCATCATGCCCGTTCCCGGGTGGATCCTCCCGTCCTGCTTGAAAAGATCGAAGACTTGGCGAAGGATGGACGCGCGCTGATTCATTTCAAATTTATGGCAGACCACGGGGAAGCGAGTGTATCGCCGGGGACGGATCCGCATGTAAGCAAAGGTGATCAGCCGCGACAGAATCAGTGCCGGCCGGGCTTGCGCGGCATCAATCCGCCGGTTGGCCGCGGCCGCCCGGGCGGTTGACAACGACGCGGGCTTGGCGTGTCATGGAATCGAAAGCTTTATGGATCATCAGGTTCCCCGGTTCCCCGCAGTGCCCATCAACCGGTTCTTTAAAGAGGCCCCTATGTTCCCTGAATACCGTCACCTCATTACCCAACTGAAATCCGAAAACGCGCATTTCTCCGCGCTGTTCCAGCGTCACAACGACCTGGACCAGGAAATCAAGAACATGGAGGCCGGCATCCAGCCGGCGTCGGGCAACGAGGTCGAAGTGCTCAAGAAGGAGAAACTGCACCTGAAGGACAAGCTGTACGGCATCCTGCGCGCCGCCGATCAGGGCGGCAGCTGAGTTCACCGCAACGCTTCGGGCGGCATCGGACCACTCCGGTCCCGTGCCGCCATCGCCGGCTCCTCTCGACCCGCGGGATGCACCGCGAAAATTAGTAAAACTGAATAATGATTAGGAAAATTAGTTTTCCTAATCATTTGGCAAAGGCTAGTCTGTCGCCCTTCCCTGAAGGGTATCGATGACCACCGCCTACATTCCCGGATTCCTGCTCGGCCTGAGCCTCATCATGGCGATCGGCGCGCAGAACGCCTTCGTCCTGCGCCAGGGACTGCGCCAGGAACATGTCTTTGCCGTCTGCCTGGCCTGCGCCCTGTCGGACGCCATCCTGATCAGCGCCGGCGTGGCCGGTTTCGGCCTGGCGGTCGGCGCGCTGCCCTGGCTGGAACCCGCCCTGCGCTATGGCGGCGCCCTGTTCCTGTTCGCCTACGCCGCGCGCAGCCTGAGGTCGGCGCTGCGCGCCCGCCATGACAGCCTGACGCCGTCGTCCACCCAGACCGCGGGACGCGCCGCCGCGCTGGCGACCTGCCTGGCCCTGACCTGGCTCAATCCCCACGTGTACCTGGACACGGTGGTCCTGCTGGGATCGGTATCCAGCCAATACGACGGCCACAAGACCGCCTTCGCGCTGGGCGCGATTTCGGCCTCGTTCGCTTTCTTCTTTGCCCTGGGCTATGGGGCGCGCCTGTTGCGGCCCATCTTCGCCAATCCCAATGCCTGGCGGGTGTTGGATGGCTGCGTCGCCGCGGCCATGTTCGCCATCGGGCTGAAGCTGGTGCTCTGACCGCCCGGGCCGCAGCCCCTGCCGGTTTACCGGTTCTTGCCCGACCCGGCCGACGCGTTCACGTAGTCCTTCACCGTGCGGTCCTTGTTGAAAATCACCGTCAGCGTCTGCTGGTTGTCCATCGCGCCGTAGGCGCTGTTGTTGAAATAGAACCAGGTGGCCGTGGTCAATCCATCCCGGTTAACGCTCTGGGAACGGGGCGGGCCGTAGTCGCGCACCATCTCGTCGTAGGTCGTGACGTTGAGCTTGATCGCTGCCACCTTCGACTCGGTCAGCAGGTCGCCGGAACTGCTGGCGCAGCCCGTCACGATGGCGGCTACGAAAAGCAAGGATGTTCTCATTCTGTCTTCCCCGGTCTGGCGGGCCGCGGCTGGGCGGCCGGCGTGTTTGCGTCTGCTGGTTAGGCCGAGATTAGAACTTAAATTTGCGCGCCGCGGCGTGTCTATTCCACCTGCATCTTGCCGATGTCGGGCGCAAACGCCTCGGGTGGCTTGCTGGCGATGGAGCGGCACAGCAGCTCGGACATGCCCTTTGCCAACTGTTTGTTGTTCCATTCACCCGCGTCCGAATACCACTTCGGCACCCAGTTCACGGCGCCGAAAATGGAGAATATGGCCAGCTTCGGGTCGCACTGGATGATGCTGCCGTCCTCCATGCCCTCACGCACGAAGCCGCGCAGCTTGGCTTCGAAGCGGTCCCGCTGCTTGACGATCTCGGCGCGGTCGTCCGGCTCCAGCGCGTGTTCTTCGGTGATGATCACGCAGCGGCTCATTTCGCTGAGCGTTACCTGCAAATACTCGCGCAGCGCGAGCTGCAGCTTCTCCAGGCCGGTGCCACCATGGCGTTCCGCCTCTTCAATCGCTTCGAAACCCACGCGCAGCGCTTCGGCAAAGGCCTCGTACAGCAGGGCATGCTTGTTCGGAAAATAGTGATAGAGCGCAGCCTTGGTGACGCCCAGGCTGGTGGCGATGTCTCCCAGCGAGGTGGCGTGGAACCCTTTCTGGTTGAAGGCGGCAATCGCCTGGCGCAGCAGCGCTTCACGCTTCAATTGGTGCATCGCCTTGTGCGTCGGCACCGAATTATTCCATGTTGCCACTGATCAAACCCTCCCGGTGAATTGCGTGGACCGGCCGCATATTTAACTTTTTTTCCCAGAGAGGAACAACTCGGTGAGCGTCCCCTCATAGGCCTCCGCGGCAAACGCCAGCGTCTCCGACAAGGTCGGGTGCGGGTGTATGGTAAGCGCGATGTCACCGGGCTCCGCGCCCATCTCGATGGCCAGCGCCGCTTCAGAGATCAGGTCGCCCGCCTGCGGACCCACCATGCCCACCCCCAGCAAGGCGCGGGTCCGTGGCTCGACCAGGATCTTGGTCAGTCCCTCGCCGCGTCCCAGGCTCAGCGCGCGGCCGCTGGCGGCCCAGGGGAAGCTGGCCGACTCGAACGCCACGCCGTCCCGGCGCGCGGCGGTCTCGGTCAAGCCCACCCACGCCACTTCCGGATCCGTGTAGGCGACTGCCGGAATTACCTTGGCATCGTTGCCTGCCTTCTTGCCCGCCGCTATCTCGGCCGCCACCTTGCCCTCGTAGGCCGCCTTGTGCGCCAGCATCGGTTCGCCGACGACATCGCCTATGGCAAGAATATGGGGGACATTGGTGCGCTGGCGTTCATCCACCGCAATGAAACCGCGTTCGTCCACGTGGACTCCGGCGCGGTCTGCTCCGATCCGGGCCCCGTTGGGCCGGCGGCCGACCGCGACCAAGACGGCATCATACACCTGGGGTCCGACGCCATGCGGCCCGCTGAACACGACGTGCACCCCGTCCTCCCGCGCGCTGGCCGAGACCACCCGCGTGCCAGTCAGAATGGCCTCGTATCGGCTCGCCACCCGCTGCTCCAGGGGCTTCACCAGATCGCGGTCGCATCCCGGCAGGAGGCCGTCGGTCAGCTCCACCACCGTCACCCTCGTGCCAAGCGCCGCGTACACCGTGGCCAGTTCCATGCCGATGATGCCGCCACCCACCACAAGCAGGCGCTGGGGCACACGCTCAAGCGCCAGGGCATCACTGGAATCCATGATGCGAGGATCGTCCGGCAAGCCCGCCAGGCGCACGGGATGCGAGCCCACGGCAATGATGGCCTGTTTGAAGCGCACGGTTTGGCCGCCGGCGACCTCCAGGGTATTGGGCCCAGTGAACTGCCCCAGGCCATGCACGACGCGAACCTTGCGCCGTTTTGCCAGGCCCGCCAGTCCGCCGTTCAGTTTGGCGACCAACGTCTCCTTCCACCGCCGCAACTTGTCGAGGCGGATGCGCGGCTCGCCGAACTCGATGCCCAGCTCGTGCAGGCCTCGCGTCTCTTCCAGGGCGCGGGCTGCGTGCAGCAGGGCCTTGGAAGGGATGCAACCCACGTTCAGGCATACGCCTCCGAGGGCCGGCCGTTCCTCGACCAGCGTCACCGACAGCCCCAGATCGGCGGCGCGGAAGGCCGCCGTATAACCGCCCGGCCCGCCGCCCAGTACCAGCAGTTCGGTATCGATGATTTCGCCCACGGGCGGCCTGTCCTTGTTTTCGGTCTGCATGTCTGCCTATTCCGTTCTGCCTGCGCCCAGATAGGCGCTGGACAGCGCCGCCCCCGCGCCGCCCGTCAGCACTTCGCGTGTGCCCTCGAAGACCGTCGTACCGTGCTTGAGCACGTAGCCGAAATCGGCCACTCTGAGCGCCAGGCTGGCCATCTGCTCGCTGAGCAAAACCACACGGCCGCCCTGCGCGCAATACTGTTTGATGAAGTCGAATATCTGCGCCACGACGATGGGAGCCAGCCCCAGGGACGGCTCGTCCAGCAGCACGCAGCGCGGCTCATGCAACGTGGCCATCGACAGGATCAGCATCTGCTGCTGGCCGCCGCTCAGGGTCCCCGCCTTCGCTGCCCGGCGTTGCGCCAAAACCGGAAAATTGCCGTACACCTGCTCCAGCGCTGCCTTGAAATTGCCCTTGGGTTTGCGAAAGTGCCAAGCCGTAATCAGGTTTTCCTCTACCGTGTGTTGATGGAAGATGCGCCGCCCCTCCATGGCATGCGCCAGCCCCCGCCGCGCGCGCTCGTGCGGAGGCAGGCGAGATATGTCCTCGCCATCCAGCAGAATCTGCCCGCCCTTGATCGGCGTCACTCCTGATATCGCTCGCATCAGCGACGATTTGCCAGCGCCGTTCGCGCCTATCAGAGCCGTGATGCCGTCAGGGCGCGCCGTCAGGCTGACACCACGCACGGCATCGATCGCGCCGTAACTTACCTGCAGGTTGCGGACTTCAAGCATGGGCCGGCTCCTCAACGCCAAGATAGGCCTGGATCACGGCCGGGTCGGCGCGCATGCCGTCCATGTCACCCCGGTAGATTTCCTCGCCGGCTTCGAACACCACCACTTCCTCGACCAGTTCGGCCAGGAAATCCATGTGGTGATCAATGATCATGATGGCCACGCCATGGTCACGCGCCAGGCGGACCAGCCTGACCAGGTGTTCGGACTCCACTTCGGACAGGCCGGCGGCCGGTTCGTCCAGCAGCAGCAGCTCCGGATCGCTCGCCAGAGCGCGGGCAACCTCGGCCAGACGCTGTATGCCGTAGGGCAATTCGCTCATGATGGCGTCCGAATGCCCGGCCAACCCGGCCGCCTGCATCAAGGCTTCGACCTGGCGCAGCAGGGCGCCTTCCTCGCGCCTCGCACCAGGCGTATTGAACGCTGCGGCAAGGGCGCCGTGCCGATAGCGGCGATGGGCACCCATCAAGATGTTCTCGCGCACGGTGAAGCTGGGCACGTTGCGCGGATCCTGGAAGGTTCGGGTGATGCCAGCCTGCGCCACCCTGTGGGAGGGCCAGCCGGCGATGTCCTGGCCTTTGTACAGAATGCGCCCCGAAGTCGGCGCATAGATGCCGCTGATGACGTTGACCAGCGTGCTCTTGCCCGAGCCATTGGGGCCGACCAGCGCGGTGATGCTGCCGGCGCTGAGCTCGAGCGAGACTCCTGCCAGCGCGCGCAGGCCTGAAAACTCCATGACCACGCCTTCGACACGCACCAACGCTTGTCCTCCACCAATGCCAGCCGCGGGCTGCCGCCGCGACATTGGCGGCTCGGCCGTGCTGTCCGCTGCGGGGCGCAATTGGTCGAACTTGCTGTAGCGCGTCTGCGTGCGCAGCAAGCCGGCCAGGCCCTTGGGCAACAGGGAGAAGATGAACACCAGAATCAAGCCATAGACGATGTACTGGTAGTCATTGAAAGCCTGCAGCTTCTGCGGCAGGTAGGTGAACAGCACCGCGCCGTATACCTGTCCCGCGAGCGAACCCAGGCCGCCCACGATGGACATCACCAGGATCTCGATGGAGCGCATCAGGCCGAAGCTCTCCGGCGTCAGATAGCCGATCATGTGCGCATAGAAGCCCCCTGCCAGGCCCGCGAGCCCGCCGCTGATGGCATAGGCGGCACGTTTGACGGCGGCCTGGGAGATGCCGAGTGAACCGGCGGCGATTTCGCTGACGTGCACGGCGTAGAACGCCCTGCCGAAATGGCTTTTGACGAAGTTGCGCAACATCAGCATGACAACCAGCAACACCACCAGCAGGATGCGGAAGTACGCAACGGTGTCGATGCTCCAACCGAAGATCTGCAAGGTTCCTATCTGCGACGACGGAATGCCGCGCATGCCCATCACCCCTCCCGTCACGCCGCGCAACTCGCGCGCCAGTTCATAGACGATCAGGCCGAAGCCCAGCGACATCATCGCCAGATAGAACTCGCGCACTCGGCCCGCAGGGCCCGCCAGCAGCAAGCCGACCGCCGCCGCGCCAAAGGTGGCCAGTACCAGCGCCACGGGGAACGGCACCCCCCAGGATTTCATCGCGATGGCGCTGGCATAGGCGCCAATGGCGAAGAATCCGGCGTGGCCCAGCGAAATCTGCCCGCTGATGCCGGTCAGCAGATTGATGCCCTGCGCAAGCAGGATATTGATGATGACGAAGCTCCACATCTGGACCGTGCCGGTGGCGACATGGCCGGCGCCTACCGCCAGCGCCACGGCCAACGCACCAAGCGTCCAGGAGTTCGACAGGATTTTTCCTAGCTGTTTCATCGTCCTCACACCTTCACCGTTTCGCGCTTGCCGAACAGGCCCTGCGGCCGGATCGTCAACACGCCTATCAAGAGCACGAAGGCCACGACCTCGGCCGCGGCGGGCGAGACATAGCCGCCTACCAGCTTTTCCAGGATGCCCAGGATCAACCCGCCCACCAGCGAGCCGAACGCGCTGCCCATGCCGCCCATGACGGCCGCAACGAACGCCAGGATCAACAGATGCAGGCCGAAGTTCGGATCCACCGTGCCCGATACCTGCGACACCAGGATGCCGGCGATGCCCGCCAGCACGCCGCTCACGAGGAAGGAGAAGACGACCACGCGGTAGACCGGTATGCCCATCAGCGACGCCAGGTCGCGGTCATGGGCAACCGCGCGCACGCCGTAGCCCCAGATGGAATGGCGCAGGAACAGTTCCATCAGGCCGACGATCATCACACTGATGACGAAAACGGCGATGTACTGGAGAGAGATATAGGCGCCCATGAACTCCACCGTGTCGGTGCTACGGAAGAGCACGTCCGGAAACGCCACGGCCTGGGTGCCGAACAGCCAGCTCGCCACTCCCTGCAGGAATATGCCTATCCCAAGCGTGGATACCACCCATCCCATGCTGCCGGCGACGCGCCGCGTAGGCCGCACGCCGACGACCTCGACCACCCACAGGATGAAGGCCGTTGCCAGCAACGACACGCCCACGGCCAGGAACACGTTGACGCCGGCGCCGACCATGACGGCCGTCAGCATCGCGCCGGCCATCAGCACCGAACCCTGTCCGAAATTGAGCACGCGCGTGGTCCAGAACGTCAGGTTCAGGCCCAGACCGATCAGCGCATAGGCAGCGCCGACGCTCAGTCCCGACACGATCATTTGGATAAAGAAATCCATATCACCCTCATCCATGCAGGCGGGCGACCGTCCGGCGTCCCCGCGCGGGACAGTCGCCGCGCCGATTACTGGGCGACCGGCTGCAGCCGGACCTTGTCGTCCTTCTTGACGTACTCGAACACCTTGACGCCGTCCGTCTCGATGCCGTGATGGCGTTCCTTCGAGAAGTTGTAGGTGGTGTTGACGCCCTGGAAGTCCTTGATCGATTCGATGGCCGCGATGATGGCCTTGGGGTCGGTCGAGTTGGCCATCCTGATGCCTTCGAACAGCACGTTCGCCGCGTCGTAGCCGTTGGACACCGAGATCGCCATGAACAGCTGCGGATTCTCGGGATCGTTGCCCCACCAGCGGTCGGCGCCGTACTTCGCCTTATAGGCCTTGGCGAACTCCGCCGCTGCCGGACGCATGGGATTTCCAAACGCGCCGATCATCGTGCCCAAGGTGCCCAGCGTCAGTTCACCCGCGCCTTCCTGGTAGGGTTGTCCCAAGGCGCCATTGGATGCCACCAGCGGCACGTTCACGTTCAGCCTGGCCATGGTCCGGCGCAGCACGGCCAGGTCCTTGCCCAGGCCGATGGCGGCGATCGCGTCGACGTTGGCGCGCTTCAGGCGCGCAACCTGCGCGGTCATGTCCTGAGCGCCCTGGTTGTAGGAATCGGTCGCGACAGGCTTGGCGCCACCGTTCTTGCCTATGGCGGCGGACAGGTAGTCGACGCCCGTCACGCCGTAGGCGGTGCTTTCATGCACGATGCCGATGCGCTTGAAGCGCTTGGCCAGGTATTCGCCCATCGCCACGGCCTCGATGTCGTTCTGCAGCGCGAACGAGAACACGTTGGGCCGCGGCTTCTCCCCGGTCTTCTCGCCCGCGTAGGTCACGACAGGCGTCTGCGCGATCGGATTCATGTAGGGCCGGCCGTCGGCCTGGGCCATGTCGATCACGGCTAGCGTCGGACCGCTACCCGCCGGGCCGATGATGCCGACGATCTCCTTGTTGTCCAGGATGGCGCGCATGTTCTGCACCGCGCGGTCCGGATTCAACTGATCGTCCAGCAGCATCGCGATCTCGATTTTCTTGCCGTTGATGCCGCCCTTGGCGTTCCATTGCTCGACCGCAAGCTCGACGGCGCGGCGGTTGCCCTCGCCGAATTCGCTATAGGGGCCGGTCAGGGCCGACGTCATGCCGATCTTGACCGTATCGGCCGCCAACGCGGTTCCCGAAACCAATGCCGCCACTGCGACCGCCAGCCAAGCAGGCGTGGATTTCCTGTACCAGGACATGTTGTCTCCTCCTAGGTTCTTGCACGTTGTAGTGACGCGCTCCGAGGTCGCGGAGCGCCATCCGCCGGCCTCTCAGCGGGCCGTCTGGATCTCTTTGAAAGCGGCGAGGACATCGTCCAGGTCCGCATCCGGCAGCGCAGCCGCGAATCGTTCGATATGGTCATAGGCGCGCTGCGCCACGTCGGTTTCCTCGCCAATGCCGCGGATCAGCGCCGACACCCGCGTCCGGTCATAGCTGTATTCCGTGTGATCCGTGTCCATCCGCACCGCCAGCGGTTCGCCCCCGCCCTCCAGCTCCGCCTCGATACGGCAGGCCAGCAGGCCGAGTGAGTCATCGGCGTGCAGCCGGATCCGCGGGATCAGGCCCGCGACGGCCGCATCATCGAATTCAGCCATGCGCGCAATGGTCGGGGTCCCATGCAGCAAGGTCGTGGCGACGCAGAACTGCGTGCTCATCAGCGTTCCCGAAATGCTTCGGAACGGCCCCTCCTGGTCCATGCCCGCATAGCCCACGACGGTGGGGTTCAGATACACGCGCAAGACCTTGAGCGCGCCTGCGCGCGCACCCAGCAGGTCGCGCAGCCGCAGGCAGGCGCGCACCGGCGTCTGGTTGAGCGCGCAGACGGGGTATGGTTTGAAAGTCACCTTGAGCAGTGACCAGTCCTTGCCCAAGCGGCCGGCAATGGCGTCGACGTCGCACTCCGTCCTGACGAAGGCCCGGGCGAAGCCGGACGCCCCCTCGAAGGCTCCGTCCGCGGATACGGAACCATGGGCCGCCAGCGCCGCCGCGGCCAGCCCGTTGCGCCCGGCCATTCCGACCTGATAGCGCCATTCATCGGTGCCGTCGCCGAAGGACTGCAGGATGCCACCCGTGAACGAGGCCGCGTTGGACAGGGCGGCGGCGGTCCGATCCACGGACAGCCGCCACAGCCGGGCAACCGCGGCCGCGGCGGCGATCGTGCCGTACAG
>LNAP01002737.1_pt1 | contig 21889 bp, 18 predicted proteins | sample 602601 | NCBI WGS metagenome assembly LNAP01 (sample SAMN02440304, study PRJNA202911) | soil metagenome | biome: Subtropical and temperate rainforests or woodlands; isolation source: soil samples (1 kg each in a 20% v/v slurry with milli Q water) were... ...
GCAGAACGGTCTGGGCAGCCAGGACGAGGTCGCCGCCCTGCTGCCGCAGGCGCGCTGCCTGTTTGCCTCCAGCACCGAAGGCGCCTTCCGCCGCGCCGACTTCCACGTGGTGTTCGCCGGCGCCGGGCACACCTGGCTCGGCAGCGTGCCGGCAACACCGGCACCGGACTGGCTGGCCGAGCTGGCGCAGGCGCAGATCCCCGTCAGCTGGACGGCGGACATCCTGGCCCGCCTGTGGCGCAAGCTGGCGCTGAACTGCGCGATCAACCCGCTGACCGTGCTGTATGGCTGCCGCAACGGCGGCCTGCAGGCGCATGCCGAGGAGGTCGCCGCACTGTGCGCCGAACTGGTCGAGCTGCTGGTCGCCTGCGGCCAGGCGGCTGCGGCAGTCGATCTGCAGGCCGAAGTGGAGCGGGTGATCGCCGCCACCGCCGCCAACTATTCATCCATGTACCAGGACGTCGCCGCCGGCCGCCGTACCGAGATCGCCTATCTGCTCGGCCACGCCTGCCGCGAGGCCGCGCACCGGCGGCTGGCGCTACCGCGACTGCCGGCCCTCGAGCAGCGCCTGCGCGCCCATCTGGGCGCACGCGGATTGCCGCAGGACTGAGCGCCGGCTACCCTGCCGGCTGACATTGCCAGCCAACAGGACCTGCACCATGGGCTTTCGCCTGTCGAAGATCTACACCCGCACCGGCGATGCCGGCGAAACCGGCCTGGCCGACGGCCGCCGGGTGACCAAGGACCACCCACGCATCGAGGCGATGGGCGAGGTCGACACCTTGAACAGCCAGCTCGGCCTGCTGCTCGCCGAACTGGCCGAGCAGGAAGCTCTGTATCCGGGACTGACGGAAATCCTCGAGCTGCTCGCGCCCTGCCAGCACCGCCTGTTCGACCTCGGCGGCGAACTGGCGATGCCCGCCTACCAGGCCCTGCAGCAGCCGGAAGTCGCGCGTCTGGAGCAGGCCATCGATGCCTGGAACGAGGAAGTCGGCCCGCTGAAGAACTTCATCCTGCCCGGCGGCTCGCACCTGGTGGCCCAGGCGCACGTCTGCCGCAGCTTCGCCCGCAGCGCCGAACGCCGCTGCCAGCACCTCAACGCGGTAGAGCCGCTGCGCGGCGAGTGCCTAGCCTATCTCAACCGCCTGTCCGACCTGCTGTTCGTCGGCGCACGGCTGATCGCCCGCCGCCAGCAGATCAACGAGGTGCTGTGGCAGGCGGCCGCGGAGCCGGGACAGCCCGAGTGAAGCCAGACGACCTGCTCCTCCTGGTCAGACGGGAGATGCCGTTCGGCAAGTATCAGGGGCGCCTGATCTGCGACCTGCCCGGCCACTACCTGGCCTGGTTCGCCCGCAACGGCTTTCCGCCGGGCGAGATCGGCCGCCTGCTGGCGCTGATGCACGAGATCGATCACAACGGCCTGCGCGCCCTGCTCGAGCCGCTGCGCCAGCGTTGAGCCGGCGCGGGCCAGCGCCTCAGGCTGGCCAGAACGCGCGGATCCCGGCCACGCCCTGGGCGCCGATCTGCCAGGCCCGCGCCTGCTCGGCCGGACCGACGCCACCCAGCAGGTACACCGGCTGATTGCAGCCGCGGATCAGCTCGGTGGCCGCCTCCCAGCCCAGCGGCGCTGCCTCGGGATGGGTCTGGGTGGCCTGCAGCGGCGACAGGGTGACGAAGTCCACCCCCATCTGCGCCGCCAGCGCCAGTTCCTCGCCGTTGTGGCAGGAAGCCGCCAGCCAGCGCTCGGTCGGGAACGGTCGGCCCTTGGCTGCGTACTTGCGCAGCTGCTCGGCGGTCAGGTGCCAGCCGGCGGCGGGAAAGTCGCCCAGCCACTCCAGCGGCCCCTTGAGCATCAGCTGCGCCTTGCCGGCGCACAGGCCCTGGATGTCCACCGCCAGGTCGCGGTATTCGGCGCTGTACATGTTCGGCGCGCGTAGCTGCAGCAGACGGACGCCATTGGCCAGCGCCTGGCGGATGCCGCGCAGCAGCTCGGCGGGCTCGAGGTTGTCGGGGGTAATCAGGTACTGCGCCGGCAGCCGCGCCGCGGCGACGATCGGCCGGTTGGCATCGGGAAACTCGTAGTGCGGCAACTCGCGCGGCGCCACCCAGGCCAGCGGCTGGCCTTCGGCGCCATGGGCCTCGCCAGTGAAGGCGCTCACCTCGTGGACGTCGAGCAGCACCGCCAGGTCGGCATAGTCGTGACGCACCTGGATCAGCGGCCGGGATACCGTCACGCGGATGCCCAGCTCCTCATGCAGCTCGCGCGCCAGGGCGGCTTCCACCGCCTCGCCGGCCTCGACCTTGCCGCCGGGGAACTCCCACAGTCCGCCCTGGTGCTTGTGTTCGGGACGCCGGGCAATCAGCACCCGGCCATCGCCGCCGCGGATCACCGCCGCGGCTACGTGCAGTCGTTTCATCGACGCGGACTCCACAGGTCAGCCCGGGCGCAAGACGCTGCGCCCAGGCGGGCGGCCGGCGTCGCCCGCCATCTCCGGCAGGCGACGCCGGTCGTGCTTCAGGAACGGTACTCGGCGTTGATCCGCACGTACTCGTGGGACAGGTCGGTGGTCCAGATGGTCTCGCTGAACGAGCCACGGCCCAGTTCGATGCGGATGCCGATCTCGGCCTGGGCCATCACCGCCGCGCCCTGCTCCTCGGTGTAGCTGGCGGCACGGCCACCCTGGCTGGCGATGCACACGTCGCCGAGGAACACGTCGATCAAGCTGACGTCCAGCTGCGGCACGCCGGCATAGCCGACCGCAGCGAGGATGCGCCCCCAGTTGGGGTCGGAGGCGAACAGCGCGGTCTTGATCAGCGGCGAGTGGGCCACGGCGTAGGCCACGTCGAGGCACTCCTGGGCATTGCCGCCGCCGTTGACCTGCACGGTGACGAACTTGGTGGCGCCCTCGCCGTCACGGACGATGGCCTGGGCCACCTCCATGAACACCTCGAACACCGCCTGCTTGAGCCTGGCGAACAGCTCGCCGCTCTTCTCGGTGATCTCCGGCAGGGCCGCCTGGCCGGTGGCGATCAGCATGCAGCAGTCGTTGGTCGAGGTGTCGCCGTCGATGGTGATGCGGTTGAACGACTTGTTGGCCGCATCGCGCACCAGATCCTGCAGCACGTCGCGGGCGACCTTGGCGTCGGTGGCGATGTAGCCGAGCATGGTCGCCATGTTCGGGCGGATCATGCCGGCACCCTTGCTGATGCCGGTGACGGTGACTGTGACGCCGTCATGCTGGAACTGGCGGCTGGCACCCTTGGGCAGGGTGTCGGTGGTCATGATGCCCTCGGCAGCCTGCGCCCAGTTGTCGACCTTGAGGTCGGCCAGCGCGGCCTGCAGGGCGGCCTCGATCTTCTCCACCGGCAGCGGTTCGCCGATCACCCCGGTGGAGAACGGCAGCACGGCGCTCTCGGCCACCCCGGCCAGCTCGGCGAGCTTGGCACAGGCGCGGCGGGCGCGGACCAGACCGTCCGGACCGGTGCCGGCGTTGGCGTTGCCGGTGTTGGTCAGCAAGTAGCGAACCTCGCCCGCCAGACGCTCACGGGTGATCAGCACCGGCGCGGCGCAGAAGGCGTTGGTGGTGGTCACGCCGGCGATGGTCGAGCCCTCGGCGCAGCGCATGACCACGACATCCTTGCGCCCGACGCGCTTGATGCCGGCCGAAGCGATGCCGAGTTCGAAGCCGGCAACCGGATGCAGGGTGGGCAGGGGGCCAAGACCGACAGCCATGGGAAACTCCTTGAGATGCGCAAGACGCGAAAATGATGGGGTCAATATGGAAAGCGCCGCGAGCGGCTGGGCCGGTCGCGGCGCGTTCAAGCTAGCCGACGATCAGCTTACCTGACCGTGGCAGTGCTTGTACTTCTTGCCGGAACCGCACGGGCAGGGCTCGTTGCGACCAACCTTCGGCTCCTGGCGCAGCGCGGTGACGGCCGCCACCTGGCCGGGCTCGGCCTCGGACTCTTCAGCCTCCAGCGGCTGATCCAGCGCCGGCGCGGCAGCGTGCTGGAACTGCATGCGCGAAGCCAGCGCCTCGGCCTCGCGGCGCAGGCGCTCCTCTTCTTCCGCCGGATCTTCCTGGCGGACCTGCACGTAGGACAGCACACGGATGGCGTCGCGCTTGATGTTGTCCAGCAGCTCGCGGAACAGGGCGAACGACTCGCGCTTGTACTCCTGCTTCGGATTCTTCTGCGCGTAACCGCGCAGGTGAATGCCGTGGCGCAGATGATCCATGGTCGACAGGTGATCCTTCCACAGGTCGTCGAGCACGCGCAGGAGGATCTGCTTCTCGAAGGTACGCAGCGCCTCGGCACCGGCCAGCTCTTCCTTCTCGGCGTAGGCCTTGACCAGCTCGGCGAGGATGCGCTCGCGCAGGGTTTCCTCGTAGAGCTTGTCATCCTCGTCGAGCCACTGCTGCACCGGCAGCTTGATACCGAAATCGCTCTGCAGCGCGGCTTCCAGCCCGGCGACGTCCCACTGTTCGGGCAGCGACTGCGGCGGAATGTGCGCATCGATGGCCCGCGCCAGCACTTCGGCGCGGAACTCGGCGATGGTCTCGCCAAGATCGTCGGCGGCCAGCAGGCTGTTGCGCATGTGGTAGATCACCTTGCGCTGCTCGTTGGCCACGTCGTCGAACTCGAGCAGCTGCTTGCGGATGTCGAAGTTGTTGCGCTGCGCCTTCTCGATGGCGTTGGTCACCATGCGGTGCTCGATGGCCTCGCCGGCCTGCATGCCGAGGGCCTTCATGAAGTTCTTCACCCGGTCCGAGGCGAAGATGCGCATCAGGTTGTCTTCCAGCGACAGGTAGAAGCGGCTCGAACCCGGATCGCCCTGGCGACCGGCACGACCGCGCAGCTGGTTGTCGATGCGCCGCGACTCGTGGCGCTCGGAAGCGATGACGTGCAGGCCGCCGGCCTCGATCACCTGCTGATGGCGCTTCTGCCACTCGGCCTTGATCTGCGCGATCTGCTCGTCGGTAGGCTGCCCCTGATTAGAGAGTTCCAGCGCGGCGACTTCCACTTCCCAGTTACCGCCGAGCAGGATGTCGGTACCGCGACCGGCCATGTTGGTGGCGATGGTCACCGCGCCGGGACGACCGGCCTGGGCGATGATCTCGGCTTCCTTGTCGTGGTACTTGGCGTTGAGCACCTTGTGCTCGATGCCGGCCTCGACCAGCAGCTGCGACAGGTATTCGGAGCCCTCGACCGAGGCTGTACCGACCAGCACCGGGCGCCCCTGGGCCTGGCAGGCCTTGACGTCCTCGATGATCGCCGCGTACTTCTCGCCCTGGGTCAGATAGACCAGGTCGTTGAAGTCCTTGCGCGCGACCGGCCGATGGGTCGGGATCACCACCACGTCGAGGCCGTAGATCTGGCGGAACTCGAAGGCCTCGGTATCGGCGGTGCCGGTCATGCCGGCCAGCTTGTTGTACAGGCGGAAGTAGTTCTGGAAGGTGGTCGAAGCCAGGGTCTGGCTCTCGGCCTGGATCTGCACGCCTTCCTTCGCCTCGATGGCCTGGTGCAGGCCCTCGGACAGACGACGGCCCTGCATGGTACGGCCAGTGTGCTCGTCGATCAGCACCACCTGGTTGTTCTGCACGATGTATTCGACGTCGCGGTGGAACAGGGTATGCGCGCGCAGTGCCGCATACACATGGGTCAGCAGGCTGATGTTGTGCGGCGCATAGAGGCTCTCGCCCTCGGCGAGCAGACCGCTCTGGGTCAGCATGTCCTCGATGAACTGGTGACCCTGCTCGTTGATTTCGACCTGGCGGGCCTTCTCGTCGATGCTGTAGTGGCCCTCCTGCTCCACCACGCCCTCTTCCGTCTCGACATGACGCTTGAGCTGGGGAATCAGCTGGTTCATCTGGGTGTACAGACGCGAGCTGTCCTCGGCCGGCCCGGAGATGATCAGCGGCGTGCGCGCCTCGTCGATGAGGATCGAGTCCACCTCGTCGACCACGGCGAAGTTCAGCTCGCGCTGGAACTTGTCGTCCAGGCTGAAGGCCATGTTGTCGCGCAGGTAGTCGAAACCGAATTCGTTGTTGGTGCCGTAGGTGATGTCGGCGGCGTAGGCTGCGCGCTTTTCGTCCGGGTCCTGGAACGGGCTGACGATGCCCACCGTCAGGCCGAGGAATTCGTACAGAGGGCGCATCCAGTTACCGTCGCGGCGAGCGAGGTAATCGTTGACCGTGACCACGTGCACGCCCTTGCCTTCGAGGGCGTTGAGATACACCGCCAGGGTACCCACCAGGGTCTTGCCTTCGCCGGTACGCATCTCGGCGATCTTGCCCTCGTGCAGGGTCATGCCACCGATCAGCTGCACGTCGAAGTGACGCATGCCCATTACCCGCTTGCCGGCCTCGCGGGCCACGGCAAAGGCTTCCGGCAACAGTTTGTCGAGGGTCTCGCCCTGGGTCAGGCGCGCCTTGAACTCTTCAGTCTTGGCTTTGAGCTGCTCGTCGGACAGCGCGACCATCTGCTCTTCCAGGACGTTGACCGCCTGAACTGCCTTGGCCATGCGTTTGACTTCACGCTCGTTCTTGCTTCCAAAGAGTTTTCTCAACAAAGGCGCAAACATATCGGGAGGGTCTTCCATCTGTGGAAATGGAGGGCACTCCCGGGGAGTGCCCAGTGCCGTCACTACGGCAGCGAAGGGGGCATTCTACTCGGAAACGGCGGCGAGAAAAGACGCCTCACTCATCACTGGCAGCACGTGCGATATAAGTGGCGGGATCGATCTGCAGGCCGTCTTTTTGCACCTCGAAATGCACGTGCGGACCGGTGGATCGTCCGCTGCTGCCGACCAGGGCAAGGGTCTGACCGCGCTGCACCAGCTCGCCGACCTGCACCAGGTTGCGCTGGTTGTGCCCGTACAGGGTGACATAGCCATCGGCATGGCTGACTTCGACGACCCAGCCGTAGCCGGACTTGCGTCCGGCCCAGGTGACCACGCCGGCGGCCACCGCGACGATCTCGGTGCCGCGCCGGGCGGCGAAGTCCACGCCCTTGTGCATGCGCGCACCACCGTGGAACGGATCGCGGCGGCGGCCGAACTCCGAGGACTGGTAACCGCTGGCCACCGGCCGCCCGGCAATCAGGCGCGAGTCATCCAGTCGGCGCTCGGCGAGCACCTGCTGCATCACCTCCAGCTGCTGTTCGCGATTGTCGAGGCGCGCCGCCAGGGCATCGAGACTGCCGAGCACCTCGTTGCCGCTGAAGGGCTCGGCATCCAGCAACTCGTCCGGACCGCCCTGCCCGACCGGCTGGGAGAAGTCGAACTCGCCGCCCTCCAGCCCGCTCAGCTCGGTCAGGCGCTCACCCAGGGCGTCGAGCCGGGTCATGCGCGCCTGCAGGTCGGCCAGATGCACGCCAAGGGCGTCCAGCTGCCGCTGTGCCGCGGCGCGGGCCTCCACCAGCTCCTGCGGACGGATCCCGCTCGCAGCGCCGACCGACTCGGGAACCATCGGCAAGGGCTGGGGTCTCACCCAAGAGCCCAGTGCGACGCCGACTGCCAGCGTGCAGCCGAGCAGCATCGTGGCCAGGGTCAGCCCCTGGCGCGGGGCGAGAGTCAGCGAACGTGCCGCGCCGTGGCGGCGACTCATGAAGATGATATGCATGGTGCATCCCGCTCAAGGAATCAGGGCAGCCGTTTGCTAAGATGGCCGCTCGGTTTTTCTCCAGGCGTCCTGCCATGACTTTTCGTCCCCTGCCGGCCCGCGCTCCCGCCACACTGCTGCGCGGAACGAAAACGCTCAAGCATCTGTTCGGTGAGGCGCAGCGGCTCGGCCAGCTGCAGCAACTGCTGGAAAGCCAGCTGCAACCGGCCGCACGACCGCACTGCCGGGTCGCCGCCTTCCGCGACGGCAGCCTGCTGCTGATCGTCACCGACGGCCAGTGGGCCACCCACCTGCGCTACCAGCAGAAACGCCTGCTGCGCCAGCTACGGAACTTCAAGGAATTTGTGAACTTAGCGAACATCCTGTTCAAGGTTCAACCAACAACCGCCGAAAGGCATGCCACCGGTCGAAATCCGACCCTCTCTTCCAGTGCCGCCGAGACCCTGCGTACCGCCGCCAGCGGTATCGACGACCCGCGCCTGCGCGCCGCCCTCGAACGCCTGGCCAGCCACACCCGACCGCCTGACTGACGCGCCCAGAAAAAACGCGGACGAAAAAAAGGCCACCGCAGGGGTGGCCTCAAGAGAAAGGGAGAGTCTTGCTTCAGACAGCAGCTGCCGGGCGCATGTAGGAAATGGGCGCGGTGCTGGCATCTGCGAAAGTCACCACTTCCCAGGCATCCTTCTCGGCGATCAGGGTGCGCAGGAGGCGGTTGTTCAGGGCGTGGCCGGACTTGTGGCCGCGGAACTCGCCGATCAGGCTGGTGCCGAGCAGGTACAGGTCACCGATGGCGTCCAGGATCTTGTGCTTGACGAACTCGTCCTCGTAGCGCAGGCCGTCCTCGTTGAGCACGCGGAACTCGTCGACCACGATGGCGTTGTCCACGCTGCCACCCAGTGCCAGATTCTGCGAGCGCAGGAACTCGATATCACGCATGAAGCCGAAGGTCCGCGCGCGGCTGACCTCCTTGACGAACGAGGTGCTGGAGAAATCGACGCAGGCACGCTGGGTGCGACCGCGGAACACCGGGTGATCGAAGTCGATCTCGAAGCTCACCTTGAAGCCGTCGAACGGCAGGAAGGTGGCGCTCTTCTCGCCCTCATGCACGGTCACTTCGCGCTTGATGCGGATGAACTTCTTCGGCGCTTCCTGCTCCTGCAGACCCGCGGACTGGATCAGGAACACGAAGGGACCCGCGCTGCCATCCATGATCGGCACTTCCGGTGCCGACAGCTCGATGTAGGCGTTATCGATACCCAGGCCAGCCATGGCCGACAGCAGGTGCTCAACGGTATCCACCTTGATATCACCCTTGACCAGCGTGGTCGACAGGGTGGTATCACCGACGTTCTCGGCCCGGGCCGGAATTTCCACCACCGGATCGAGATCGGTGCGGCAGAACACGATCCCGGTATCCACAGGAGCCGGCTTCAGGGTGAGGTAGACCTTCTCCCCCGAATGCAAACCGACGCCAGTGGCCCGGATGATGTTCTTCAAAGTGCGTTGTTTGATCATGGCTTTGGCCGTATCTGCACAAGTTGTGAACTGTTCTCAGTAGGCGGGGATAATAGCAGAGCCCGCCTTTGCTGAAAACCAATCACGTCAATACCTCTGATATAGCGAATCAATCAGCCTGACGCCGCAGGAAGGCCGGGATATCCAGATAGTCCAGATCCTCCTGGGTATTGACCTTGACCGCCGGAGCGGCGCCACCGGTGCTCGGGTTGCTGCGCATCACGGTCGGACGGTCGAGGTCCCGATAGTTGACCGCTGCGCCTTGCTGCGCCATCGACGGGGCGACGGACGGAGCAGCCTGCACGCCGTTGTCGACCACCTTGGCCGGCTTCTCCATGCGCGCACCGAGACCGGTGGCGACCACGGTGACATGCAGCTCATCGCGCATTTCCGGATCGATGACCGCACCGATCTTGACGGTGGCATGGTCGGAAGTGAACTGCTCGATGATGCTGCCGACTTCGGTGTACTCACCCAGCGACAGGTCGAGACCGGCGGTGATGTTGACCAGGATACCGCGGGCCCCCTGCAGGTTGATGTCCTCCAGCAGCGGGTTGCGGATCGCCGCCTCGGTGGCCTCGCGGGCGCGGTTCGGGCCGCTGGCGTGGCCGGTGCCCATCATCGCCATGCCCATCTCGCTCATCACGGTACGCACGTCGGCAAAGTCGACGTTCATCAGGCCGGGACGCTGCATGATGTCGGAGATGCCGCGTACGGCACCGGCCAGCACGTCGTCGGCCTTGGCGAAGGCGGACAGCAGGCTGGCATCCTTGCCGAGGATGGTCAGCAGCTTCTCGTTGGGAATGGTGATCAGCGAGTCGACATGCTCGGACAGGGCACGGATGCCCTCGTCGGCGATCTGCATGCGGCGACGGCCCTCGAAGGGGAACGGGCGGGTGACCACGGCCACGGTGAGGATGCCCATTTCCTTGGCCACCTCGGCGATGATCGGCGCGGCGCCGGTGCCGGTGCCGCCACCCATGCCGGTGGTGATGAACACCATGTTGGCGCCCTGGAGGATCTCGGCGATGCGCTCGCGATCTTCCAGCGCAGCCTGACGGCCGACTTCCGGATTGGTCCCGGCACCCAATCCCTTGGTGATGCCCTGGCCGAGCTGGAGGACAGTCTTGGCCTCGACCTTCTTCAACGCCTGGGCGTCGGTGTTGGCACAGATGAAATCGATGTCTTCGATGTTGCAGCGCAGCATGTGGTTGACCGCGTTGCCGCCGCCACCGCCGACACCGATGACCTTGATGACTGCGCTCGATTGGACGTTATCCGCTAATTCGAACATATTCCCTCTCCTCTGCCCTGTTCTTGCTTTTTAGCCGCCAGCGGCGCTTTTAACTCAAAAACTGCCCTGTACCCAGCGCTTGAAGCGCTCGAACATGGGCGGCTTGCTTTCTTCGACAACACCGCTGGCGAAGGTTGCCGAGCCCTGCTTGCGCAGGCCGTACAGCAACAATCCGACCCCCGTCGCGTAGGCGGGGTTGCGCACGACATCGTCCAGGCCCCTGACGCCCTGCGGCAGGCCCAGACGTACCGGCATGTGAAAAATCTCCTCGGCCAGCTCGACCGCACCTTCCATCTTCGCGGTGCCACCGGTGAGCACGATCCCGGCCGGGATCAGGTCCTCGAAACCACTGCGGCGCAGTTCGCCCTGCACCAGGCAGAACAGCTCCTCGTAGCGCGGCTCGACCACCTCTGCCAGCGCCTGGCGCGACAGCTCGCGCGGCGGGCGGTCGCCGACACTCGGCACCTTGATGGTCTGCCCGGCGCCGGCCAGCTTGGCCAGGGCGCAGGCATAGCGAATCTTGATTTCCTCAGCATACTGAGTCGGCGTACGCAGGGCCATGGCGATGTCGTTGGTGACCTGGTCGCCGGCGATCGGAATGACCGCACTGTGACGAATCGCACCTTCGGTGAAGATGGCGATGTCGGTGGTACCGCCGCCGATGTCCACCAGGCACACGCCCAGTTCCTTCTCGTCATCGGTCAGCACCGAGCTGGAAGACGCCAGCTGCTCGAGGATGATGTCATCCACCTCGAGGCCGCAGCGGCGCACGCACTTCTCGATGTTCTGCGCCGCGTTCACCGCGCAGGTGACCACGTGCACCTTGGCTTCCAGGCGCACGCCGGACATCCCCAGCGGCTCGCGCACGCCTTCCTGGTTGTCGATCACGTAATCCTGGGCCAGGGTGTGCAGCACCCGCTGATCGGCCGGAATGGCCACCGCCTGGGCGGCGTCCAGCACCCGCTCGATATCGGCCTGACTGACCTCGCGATCACGAATGGCCACGATGCCATGCGAGTTCAGGCTGCGGATGTGGCTGCCGGCCACGCCGACGAACGCCGAGTGGATCCGGCAGCCGGCCATCTGCTGCGCCTCGTCGATGGCGTGCTGGATGGCCTGCACGGTGGACTCGATATTGACCACCACGCCCTTCTTCAGGCCCCGCGAGGGATGGGTACCGATGCCAACGATTTCCAGTTGGCCATCGCTCGCCACTTCGCCGACCAGCGCCACCACCTTGGAGGTGCCGACATCCAGACCGACGATCATCTTGCCGCTGTGCGCGCTTGCCATGATCCCAGTTATCTCCTCAAGTCACTGCGGGTTCCCGGTAGTACCGGGAGCCGGTGCGGCCGGTTGCTCGCGCCACGCCACGGCCAGGCCGTTGGGGTAGCGCAGGTCGACGCGCGCGATGTTCGTATTGTGTTCTTTCAGGGCCTTTTCGTAGACGCTGACGAAACGGCGCAATTTTTCCACTACATGATCCCGCCCGAGCAGCAGTTCCAGCCCCTGCCCGGTGGTGAGAAACCAGCTGCCGCGCTCGCGCAGCTCCAGCCGCGCCACGGTGAACTCCAGTGGGCGCAGCAGCTGGCTGAGCATCTGATACTGCTGCATGATCTGCTGCTGTGCGCGCTGCGGCCCCCACAACTGCGGCAGATGAGCGTAGCCGCCCGCCTCGCCGGCCGCGAAGGCCTGGCCCTGATTGTTCAGCAGCGCCTCGTCGCCCCAGCGCGCCACCGGCAGCTGCTCCTCCAGACGGATCAGCACCTGGTCCGGCCAGACCCGGCGCACCTCGGCCTCGGCGATCCACGGCATCTGCTCCAGTTCGCTGCGCATCGACGCCAGATCGACATTGAAGAAGCTGGAATGGATGAACGGCGCCACCTTGGCCGCCACTGCCGCGCGGCTGACGTACTGTAGGTCGCCCTGCACGTTGACCTGGGCGATCGGCTGGTCGGCGTAGGGCAGCAGACGCTGCCCCAGTTCGTAGGCACCGAAGCCGAGGCCGAGCAGCAACAGCGGCCAGGCGAGTCGCTTGAGACCGCTCAGCGACGGACGCGGCAGGCGCTTGCGCAGCGGTTCGCGCACCACCAGTCGGCTGGCCCCGCGGGGGACCGGCTTGCGCAGCGGCCCCACCGGGGCCGGACGCTGGTGACGCAGCAGCGCGATCATGGGATCAGCTCCTTGCCTCGAGACTGTCGGCCAGCACTTCCAGCACCAGCTGCTGGAAGTCCCGGCCGGCAGCACGCGCGGCCATGGGTACGAGGCTGTGGTCGGTCATCCCGGGGACGGTGTTGATCTCCAGCAGCCAGAATTGCCCACCGGCATCCTGCATCACGTCGGCCCGGGCCCAGCCACGGACCCCGACCGCTTCGCAGGCGCGTGCGGTGAGCGCCTTGAGTTCGTTTTCCTTGTCCGCATCCAGACCGCAGGGGACCTGGTAGCGGGTGTCGTCGGCCAGGTACTTGGCCTCGTAGTCGTAGAAGCTGTGGGTGGTGCCCAGGCGGATCGGCGGCAGCACCTCGCCACGCAGCATGGCGACGGTGAACTCCGGGCCGCTGATCCACTGCTCCACCAGCACCTGCGGGTCATAGCGCCGCGCGTCCTGCCAGGCAGCGAGCAGCTGCTCGAAGCTCTCCACCCGCGCCATGCCGATGCTCGAACCCTCGTGGGCCGGTTTGACGATCAGCGGGAAGCCCAGCTCGGCGGCGGCCCGCTCGCAGTCGGCGGCCGAAGCCAGCACCGCATGGCGCGGGGTCGGCAGGCCGAGGCTCTGCCACACCTGCTTGGTGCGCAGCTTGTCCATCGCCAGAGCCGAGGCCAGCACGCCGCTGCCGGTGTAGGGAATGCCCAGGCACTCGAGCAGGCCCTGCATGCTGCCGTCTTCACCGCCGCGGCCATGCAGGACGATGAAGGCACGATCGATCTTCTCGCCGGCCAGCCGTTGCAGCAGGTCGTCGCCGACCTCGATGCCGAAGGCATCCACACCAGCGCCCTGCAGCGCCGCCAGCACGGCTTGGCCGGACTTCAGCGACACCTCGCGTTCGGCGCTCTTGCCGCCGAACAGCACGGCGACGCGACCGAAGATGGCGGGATCCAGGTTGGCTTGCAGACTCATTTCGACTCACCTTGCAGCACGAACAACGGGTGTTTGATCAATTGCGGAGCAACGCTGCCGATGTCGCCGGCCCCCTGGCAGAGCAGGATGTCGCCGGCGCGCAGCAGCGGCTTGAGCAGCGGCGCCAGATCGGCGCCACGCTCGACATAGATGGGATCGAGCACGCCGCGCTGGCGGATGCTGTGGCACAGCTGGCGGCTGTCGGCGCCCGGAATCGGCTCCTCGCCGGCCGGGTAGACCTCCAGCAGCAGCAGCACGTTGGCCTCGCCGAGCACCTGCACGAAATCGTCGTAGAGGTCGCGGGTGCGGCTGTAGCGGTGCGGCTGGTAGACCATCACCAGGCGCCGTTCCGGCCAGCCGCCGCGCACGGCCTTGATCACCGCGGCCACTTCGCGCGGATGGTGGCCGTAGTCGTCGACCAGCATCACGCTGCCGCCGTCGACCGGCAGGTCGCCGTAGACCTGGAAGCGGCGGCCGACACCCTGGAAGCCGGACAGACCGGCGACGATGGCCGCATCGTCGATGCCCTCGTCGGTGGCGATGGCGATGGTGGCCAGGGCATTGAGCACGTTGTGGTTGCCCGGCATGTTCACCGACACCTCGAGCGGCTCACGGTCCTTGCGCAGCACAGTGAAGAAGGTGCGCATGCCTTCCTGGCGCACATCGATCGCGCGCAGGTCGGCACCCTCGTCGAAGCCGTAGGTGACGATCGGCCGCTTCACCTGCGGGAGGATCTCGCGCACCACCGGATCGTCGACGCAGAGCACTGCCAGGCCGTAGAACGGCAGGTTGTGCAGGAACTCAACGAAGGTCTTCTTCAGCTTGTTGAAGTCGCCGCCGTAGGTGCTCATGTGGTCGGCGTCGATGTTGGTGACCACCGAAACCATCGGCTGCAGATGCAGGAAGCTGGCGTCGCTCTCGTCGGCCTCGGCCACCAGGTAGCGACTGGCGCCGAGCTGGGCGTTGGTGCCGGCGGCATTCAGCCGGCCGCCGATGACGAAGGTCGGATCGAGGCCGGCGGCGGCGAACACCGAGGCAATCAGGCTGGTGGTGGTGGTCTTGCCATGGGTGCCGGCCACCGCGATGCCGTGGCGGTAGCGCATCAGTTCGGCAAGCATCTCGGCGCGCGGCACCACCGGGATGCGCCGATCGAGCGCGTTGGCGACCTCCGGGTTGGCCGGATTGATCGCGCTGGACACCACCAGCACGTCGGCCTGCTCGGCGTTCTCGGCGCGGTGGCCGATGAAGATCTGCGCGCCGAAGCTTTCCAGGCGCTCGGTTACCGGCGAGGCCTTGAGGTCGGAGCCGGACACCTGGTAACCGAGGTTGAGCAGCACCTCGGCGATGCCGCACATGCCCACCCCGCCGATGCCGACGAAATGGATGCGGCGGATACGGCGCATGCGCCGCAGTTCGGCGGAATTTTTGCCGCGCAGGGCATCAGCCATGGGCCACCTCCAGGCAGATGTCCACCACCGTGCGGGTCGCATCGGGCTTGGCCAGGCGGCGCGCAGTGGCGCCCATGGCCGCGAGTTTGTCGCTGTGCATCAGAACCTCGGTCAGCTGCGCGGCCAGCGTGGCCGCATCAGTCGCATGTTGCGGCAGCAGCACGGCAGCGCCGGCCTTCGCCAGATATTCGGCATTACGGGTCTGGTGGTCATCGATCGCATGGGGCAGCGGCACCAGCAGCGACGGCAGCCCGGCAGCGGCCAGTTCGCTGACGGTCAGCGCGCCGGCGCGACAGATCACCAGATCGGCCCAGGCGTAGGCGCGGGCCATGTCCTTGATGAACGGCACCACCTCGGCGTCGACCGCGGCGGCGCGATAGCGCTCGGCGGTCACCTCGGCGTGCTGCTTGCCGGCCTGGTGGTAGACCTGCGGGCGCAGCTCGCCGGACACCTGTGCCAGCGCCGCCGGCAACAGCTTGTTCAGCGGCTCGGCGCCCAGACTGCCACCCAGCACCAGCAGACGGGCCTGACGGCGGGCCAGGTTTTGACGCGGTGTGGCAAGAAACAGTTCCTCACGCACCGGATTGCCGGTGGTGCGCCGCTTGGCGCTGGCCGCGAAGGTCTCCGGGAAGGCCTCGCAGACCCGGCTGGCGAACGGGGCCAGGCCACGGTTGGCGGTGCCGGCCACGGCGTTCTGCTCGTGGATGATCAGCGGCACGCCGGCCAGCCGCGCGGCGATGCCGCCGGGGCCGGTGACGAAACCACCCATGCCGAGCACGCATACCGGCTGCAGCTCGCGCAGCACCTTGCGGGCCTGCCACAGGGCCTTGGCAATCTGCAGCGGCGCCTTGAGCAGCGACAGCACACCCTTGCCGCGCAGACCGCTGATCTCGATACGGTGCAGCGGCAGTCCGGCCTGCGGCACCAGCTCGTTCTCGATGCCGCGCGGCGTGCCCAGCCAGTGCACGCTATAACCACGGGCCTGGAACTCGCGGGCACAGGCCAGCGCCGGGAACACGTGCCCGCCGGTACCGCCGGCCATGATCAACACGTTACCGGGCATGACGCGGCTCCTCCTCGGCAAAATCCTCTTCGGTAAACTCCATCTCGGCATTTCCCAGCAGGTTGCGCCGCTCCCAGTCGATGCGCAGCAGCAGGGCCAGGCTGACGCAGCAGAGCACCAGCGAACTGCCGCCATAACTGAGGAATGGCAGGGTCAGGCCCTTGGTCGGCAACAGGCCGACGTTCACGCCGATGTTGATCAGGAACTGGCCGATCCACTGAATCGCCACGCCATAGGCCACGTAGGCGGAGAAATATTGCTGCTCCTTCTCGGCGCACAGGCCGATATGCAACGCGCGCAGGGTCACCACCACGAACAGCGCCACCGTCAGCAGCGCGCCGACCATGCCCAGCTCCTCGGCCAGCACGGCGAACACGAAGTCGGTGTGCGCCTCGGGCAGGTAGAACTGCTTCTGCACACTGTTGCCCAGCCCCACCCCCAGCCATTCGCCGCGGCCGAAGGCGATCAGCGCCTGGCTCAGTTGGTAGCCGGCGCCGAACTGGTCGGCCCAGGGGTCGATGAAGTTGGTCAGGCGCTTGAGGCGGTAGGCCTGGCTGGTCATCACCACGCCGCCGATGATCAGCACCCCGACCACCATCGGCAGGAAGCGCCACAGGCTGACGCCGCCGAGGAACAGCATGACGATGCCAGCGCCGACCAGCACCACGGTGGCCCCGAAGTCCGGCTCGGAGAGCAGCAGGCCGGCCATCAGACCGAGCACGATCAGCGGCATGAACAGGCCTTTCCAGGACGAGCGCACATCCGCCTGGCGCCGCACCAGATAGCCCCCCAGATAGATCGCGGTGAACAGCTTGGCGAGCTCGGAAGGCTGGATGTTGAAGATGCCGAAACCGATCCAGCGCCGCGCACCGTTGACCTCGCGGCCAATGCCCGGCACCAGCACCAGCACCAGCAGGATGAAGGCGGCGATCAGCAGCTTGCCGCCGTTCTTCTGCCAGCTGGCTACCGGCACCAACAGGACCAGGCCGCCGGCCGCAAAGCCGATGGCCAGATAGATCAGGTGGCGGATCATGTAGTACAGCGAATTGCCCGACTGCGCTGCGGCCACCTCGGACGAGGCCGAGGACACCATCACGAAACCGAGACCGAGCAGCGCCAGACAACCCGCCAGCAGCGGGAAGTCCAGATCGACGCCGCGGCGGCTCAGCAGCGGTGAGGGCGACAGGCGCAGCAGCGAGAACATCAGGGCAGCTCCTCTACGGCCTGGGCGAACAGGCGGCCGCGCTCTTCGAAGCTCTTGAACATGTCGAGACTGGCGCAGGCTGGCGACAGCAGCACGGCATCGCCCGCCGCGGCCAGCTCGGCGCAGCGCTGCACAGCCTCGTCGAGGGTCGCCACGCGCAGCAGCGGCACCACGTCGCGGCCATCCGCGTCCTTGAGCGCGGCAGCGATCAGCTCGGCATCGCGCCCCAGCAGCACCACGGCGCGGCAGTACTTGGCTACGCTGGCGCGCAGCGGCGTGAAGTCGGCGCCCTTGCCGTCACCGCCGGCGATCAGCAGCAGCTTGCCGGCGATCTCCGCACCCAGGCCGTCGATGGCCGCCAGGGCGGCGCCGACGTTGGTCGCCTTGGAGTCGTCGTAGAAGGTCACGCCGCTGCGCTCGCGCACCCACTGGCAACGGTGCGCCAGGCCGGTGAAGCGGCGCAGGGTATCCAGCATCGGCGCCAGCGGCAGGCCGACGGCATGGCCCAGGGCCAGCGCCGCCAGGGCGTTGGCCTGGTTGTGCGCGCCGCGGATCTTCAGCTCGCGCACCGGCATCAGCTTGCTGAACTGGAAGGCGAGGAACTTCTCGCCGCCCTCCTCAAGGATGCCGAACGACTTGAAGTCCGGCTTGTCCAGGCCGAAGCTCCAGCACGGCACTTGGTCGGCGATCAGCGGGCGCGACAGCGGATCCTGGCGGTTCACCACCACCTGGCGGGCGCCACGGAAGATGCGGTGCTTGGCCAGGTGATAGGTCTGCAGACCGCTGTAGCGGTCCATGTGGTCGTCGCTGACGTTCAGGCAGGTGGCCACTTCGGCGTTGACCCGCTCGGTGCTTTCCAGCTGGAAGCTGGACAGCTCGAGCACGTACAGCTCGATGTCGTCGGCCAGAAGATCCAGGGCCGGGGTACCGAGGTTGCCGCCGACCGCCACCTTCTTGCCGGCCGCCGCGGCCATCTCGCCGACCAGGGTGGTCACGGTGCTCTTGGCGTTGGAGCCGGTGATGGCAACGATCGGCGCCTTGGCATGGCGCACGAACAGGTCGATGTCGCCGGACAGCTTGACCCCGCGCGCCGCCGCCTCGCGCAGCGCCGCGGTGGCCAGCGGCAGGCCGGGGCTGACGTACAGTTCGCTGGCGCGGCAGAGAAACTCCACGTCCAGCGCGCCGCAGCGCACTTCAACCTGAGGAAACTCGGCCTGCAGGGTCGCCAGCTCCGGCGGACTCATGCGCGTGTCGGCCACGGCAAAGGGCACGCCCTGACGGGCGAGGAAGCGCACCAGCGACATGCCGCTCTTGCCGAGGCCGACAACGATGCGGAACTGGTCGGAAGCGATCAGCGTCATCCGGGTTACCTCAGCTTCAACGTGGACAGGCCGATCAGCACCAGGATCACGGTGATGATCCAGAAGCGCACGATCACCCGCGGCTCGGGCCAGCCCTTGAGTTCGAAATGGTGGTGGATCGGCGCCATGCGGAACACGCGGCGGCCGGTGAGCTTGAACGAGGCGACCTGGATCACCACCGACAGGGTTTCCATGACGAACACCCCGCCCATGATGAACAGCACCACTTCCTGGCGCACGATCACCGCGATGGTGCCCAGCGCCGCGCCGAGGGCCAGCGCACCGACGTCGCCCATGAACACCTGGGCCGGGTAGGTGTTGAACCAGAGGAAGCCCAGCCCGGCGCCGATCAGCGCGCCGCAGAACACGATCAGCTCGCCGGAGCCCGGCACGTAGGGAATCAGCAGGTATTCGGCGAACTTGGCGTTGCCCGACAGGTAGCAGAAGATGCCCAGGGCGCCGCCGACCAGTACCGTCGGCATGATCGCCAGACCGTCGAGGCCGTCGGTGAGGTTCACCGCGTTGCTCGAACCGACGATGACGAAGTAGGTGAGCACGACGAAGAAGATCCCCAGTGGGATCTCGATGGTCTTCAGCAGCGGCAGGATCAGGGTGGTTTCCACCGGCGTGGTGGCGGTCACGTAGAGGAACACCGCCGCGCCGAGACCGAACACCGACTGCCAGAAGTACTTCCAGCGGCTCGGCAGGCCGCGCGAGTTCTTCTCGATCACCTTGCGGTAGTCATCGACCCAGCCGACGGCTCCGAACAGCAGGGTCACCGCCAGCACCACCCAGACGTAGCGGTTGCTCAGGTCGGCCCACAGCAGGGTACTGATGCCGATGGCGGAAAGGATCAGCGCGCCGCCCATGGTCGGCGTGCCCTTCTTCGACAGGTGCGATTGCGGGCCGTCGTCGCGCACCGACTGGCCGATCTGGCGGCTGCGCAGGGTACGGATCATCCACGGCCCCAGCCACAGGGACAGGGTCAGGGCAGTGAGCACGCCGAGAATTCCACGCAGGGTCAGATACTGAAAGACCGCGAAGCCCTTGTAGAACTGTTGCAGATACTCGGCCAACAGCAGCAGCATTTAATGTCCTCCAGCACAGGCACAGAACGCAGCGACGACGTTTTCCATCGCTGCGCTGCGCGAGCCTTTGATCAACAGGGTGGTTTCCGGAGACTGTTCGGCAGTCAGCGCGGCAATCAGTTCAGCCTGATCGGCAAAATGCCGTGCCCCGGCACCGAAGGCATTGACGGCATGGGCCATCTGCGCGCCGACGGCATACAGGGCCGAGACCTTGTCACGGGCATAGGCACCCACCTCACGATGGCTCGCCTCGGCCCAGGCACCCAGCTCGCCCATGTCGCCGAGCACCAGGACGGTGCGTCCGGAAAAGCCGGCCAGTATATCAATCGCGGCCTTGATTGACGCGGGATTGGCGTTGTAACTGTCGTCGATCACGCGCATGCCGCTGGGTGCCAGCTGCGCCACGGCACGGCCCTTGACCGGCTGCAAGCTTTCCAGCCCGGCACGGATCGCTTCCAGCCCCACGCCCAGGGCATGGGCGGCGGCGGCGGCGGCCAGGGCGTTGCTCACGTTGTGCTCGCCGAGCAGGTTGAGCTGGATGCGCAGCTCGCCGGCGGGGCTGGCCAGGGTGAACGCCGGGCAGCCGCGGGCATCGCGCGCCAGCTCGCGGGCGGTGAAGTCGGCAGCGGCGTGCAGAGCAAAACTCAGCACCCGCCGACCGCCGGCGCGCTGCTGCCAGGTGGCAAAGGCTGGGTCGTCGCGGTTGAGCACCGCCACGCCGTCGGCCGCCAGTCCCTCGAGAATCTCGCCCTTGGCCTCGACGATCTTCTCCGGGCCGCCGAACTCGCCGACATGGGCGGTGCCGGCGTTGGTGATGATGGCGACGTGCGGTCGGGCCAGACCAACGGTGTAGGCGATCTCGCCCAGGTGCGAGGCGCCCAGCTCGATCACCGCGCTGCGGTGCTGCGGAGCCAGTTCGAGCAGGGTCAGCGGCGCGCCCAGATCGTTGTTCAGATTGCCGCGGGTGGCCAGCACCGCCTCGCTGTCGCCACCGTGGTCGGCGCGCAGGATGCTGGCGAGCATCTCCTTGACCGTGGTCTTGCCGCTGGAACCGGTGACCGCTGCGACCCGGCCACCGAAGGCGGCGCGGTTGAGCGCGCCCAGCTGACCCAGCGCCAGGCGGGTATCGGCCACCACCAGTTGCGGCAGCTCGACTTCCTCGACCTCATGCTCCACCAGCGCGGCGGCGGCACTCTTGCTGGCCACCTGCTCGAGATAGTCGTGGCCGTCGAAGCGCTCGCCGCTGAGGGCGACGAACAGCTGTCCGGGCTCGATGCTGCGGCTGTCGATGCTCACCCCGTTGAAGAAGGCATCGGCCCCGACCAGCTTTCCCTTCAGTGCTCCCAGCACACTGCTCAGCATCCAGGCTTCAAGCATCCTGCACCTCGCGCTCAGCCAGCGCACTGGCGGCCTGTTCGATATCGGAGAAGGGCTGACGCACCCCGGCGATTTCCTGGTAGTCCTCATGGCCCTTGCCGGCCAGCAGGATCACGTCCTCCGGGGAGGCGCTGGCGATCAGCTGGCGGATCGCCGCGCCGCGCCCGGCGACGAAGGTCACCCGCTCGGGCTCGCGGAAACCGGCACGGATGTCGGCGACGATCTGCTCGGCCGGCTCGCTGCGCGGGTTGTCGTCGGTCACCCACACGCCATCGGCCAGGCCCTCGACGGCGGCAGCCATCAGCGGACGCTTGCCGCGATCGCGATCGCCGCCGCAGCCGAACAGGCACAGCAGGCGGCCACGGGTATGCGGACGCAGGGCCTCGAGAACCTTTTCCAGGGCGTCGGGAGTGTGGGCGTAATCCACCACCACCAGCGGCCGATTGCCGCCGCCGAGGCGCTGCATGCGCCCGAGCGGCCCCTGCAACTGCGGCAGCACGCGGAGGATCTCGTCCAGCGGATGGTTCAGCCCCATCAGCGCGCCGACCACGGCCAGCAGGTTGCTCAGGTTGAAGCGACCGAGCAGCGGACTGACCAGCAGGCCGTCGCCCTGGGCGGTGATCAGGCGGGCACGCACGCCCTCCTCGCTGAATTCGGCTTCGGTGCAGTACAGGGTCGCCTGCGGGTCGATCTGGCTGTAGCTGATCAGCCGCGACGGCGCCTCGCGGGCGGCCAGTTCGCGACCGAACAGGTCGTCGAGGTTGATCACCCGGGTGCACAGCCCCGGCCAGGCGAACAG
>LNAP01004489.1_pt1 | contig 21881 bp, 22 predicted proteins | sample 602601 | NCBI WGS metagenome assembly LNAP01 (sample SAMN02440304, study PRJNA202911) | soil metagenome | biome: Subtropical and temperate rainforests or woodlands; isolation source: soil samples (1 kg each in a 20% v/v slurry with milli Q water) were... ...
TCGCTGACGTAGCGATCGACGGCGCCGATCACGGTCGCGGCCTTTCCCTTGGGCTCCTGATACTGGGTGGCGATGCCGGTGAAGGCCGAGAAGGCCTGCTTCTGGGTGCCGCCCATCAGCAGCAGGGTCGGCTTGCCGCCGGCTGTCCACGCCGACCTGATCACCGTCTTCAGCAGCGGCTCGGTCGAGGCGCGCTGCGTGCCGTCGGTCGGGGCCACGGTGTTGCCGCCGGTGAAGCCGCCCGAGGCGCCGCCGGTGCCGCGCGAGACGTTGCTGGTGAGCCAGCTCTCGAAGCCGCCCATCTTGCGGGTCACCGCACCGGACTGGGCGACCGAGGCCTGGTTCTGACAAGCGATGGCCTCAAGATCCATCTTCACGCGGCGGCCGGCCAGCGCGGTCTGGTAGCTGACTTCGCTGTCGCGGCCCGCCTTCTTCACAGCCTCCTGGGTGTTGGAGATGGTAAAAGGCTTCTTCAGGATCTGCGTGCGGTTGCCCGCGCGCACCGTCGGCACCACCGGCGATGCGGTGCTTTCATCGCCTTCGAGGTTGGAGTTGTTGGTGTCGGCGTTGCCCAGCGTATCGAGCTGCCATTCCTCGTAGGTGGCGTCGGCGTCGCCCGAGCCGATCATGCTGATGAACGGCGTCTCGTCCCGATTCAGGATGGAGATGATGTTGTGCAGCGATTCGCGGTTGCCCACGGCACTGTTGGTGATGAAGGTGTTGGTCGGTGCAGCCATGTGCTGCGTTCCTCCTTGGCGTTGGAGAATGGTTCGCGGCTTGACTACAAACCGCTCAAACGGATGAGCTCGGCCGCGTCGGCGATCGAGGCTCCCCCGCTCTGCCTGAACCGCTCGCCGACTTGGCGGGCCGCAACGCCTTCCCGGTTGTCGAGCCTTGCGGCAGGTCCAGGTGCGATGCGGGTCGGTGTCGTCTTCGCGGTCCCCCCTCCTTCGCCGCGTTCGCGGCTTCGGAGGGCAAGCTGTGCGCGCTCCCAGCGCATGGCGGCGAGCGCCAGCTCGATGACGGGAGCTTCGTAGATATGGGCGATGCGGTCGGCCGGGATGCCCTTCTCGAACAGGAAGCGGCTGAGCGCATCGTAGGTCTGCCGAGCGCGGTCGGGGCCGAAGAATTCCGGCAGCTTCTCGGCGAGCTTGGCGTGCTCAGCGCGGCGCGCGGCCTGCCTCTCCTGCTCGGCCCTCTCCTCGGCCGCTGCCATTTCTGCCTGGCCGCGGCGCTCCGCCTCGGCAAGCAGCGCCTCTTCCTCCTGACGCTGCTGGATCAGGCGCTGGACGCCCTCTGGGTCCTTCTCGGCCAATGCTTTCCAGTCCGTGCCCGACCACTTGTCGGCGAAGGCCTTGCGGAAGGCGGGACCGTTCTGCTGCCACCAGGCCGCCGCTTGCTCGACGACCTTGCCTGCCGCCTTGGCTGCGTGGACGGCCTCGTCGCGCGCCTTGGCTGCCTCGCGAGTCTTCTCATGCAGGAAGGCCGCCCGCTTCTGCTCGTACTTCCGCAGCACCGGTCGCAAGTCTTCCGGAACGTCGCCCCAGCGCGCCTTGTCCTCGGCGCTCCAGTAGTCGGGCGCGTCATCGGCCACGACGCGTTCCAGCTCCTCGCTGTCAGGGACGGCCGTCGCGTTCTGGACCGACTCTTCCACGAGCGTTTCGGGCAGCTCGGCACCTAAGTCCTGCTCGGGCGTCGCCTCGGCTTCGGTCTCGGCCATCAGGCCAACAGCCTCCCGGACGTCGACCGACTCCGGCGCGCCTCCATCCATGTCAACGGCCATGGATCGCCTCCCTGACGCTGTCGCGCCGTTCCTTGCGGCGCGCGTCAGCCTCGTCCTCCCGAACCAGAGCGGCGAGGCCAGCCTTGAGCTCGGTGGCGATGCGGGCGCGATTGTAGGCGATCTCGCGCGTCGTCATGTCGTCGGGATCGCTGGTCAGGACCCGGCGCATCTCGGCGTTGACGAAATCATCGAACAGCCAACCGGCGTCGGCCAGCAGCTCGCGGGCGCGCTGCACCTTGTGCTCGCGTGCCTGCGCGGGTGTCTTCTCACTATCGTGGCAAAGGTAGGGGCCGTTGTTGGCCATGGTGCCGATCCCTCGTGATGAGCGTCGGCAGGGATAGGCCACAAAATCGGGTTAGGAAGTCAAAACGTTTTTTTGAAATGAACCTGATCGATGAGGTACCTGCTGCATTTATCAATATGGACAAGCCGTATGGTAAAAGTCGGCAAAACTTTCTCTGTAGTGCAGCCCGCAGGTTGGACTGACGAGCGACGTCATCACTCAATGCGGCGAGCGCCTCTCACCGATGCGGATCAGAGTCGCGAACCGATGGCGCGTCATCACCGGCTGGACAAGAAAATATCATTGATGCTTGAGCGTCTCGGCGTGAGCCGAATAATCCAAACCGCTCTTGATACGCTGCATCTCAGCCCAGTGTCGCGCCTTGAACCGTGCGATCTCTATCTCCGCTGTGGCCTTCTGTTCCTTGATGCGGATTTCGGCCGCCGTCTGCTCGCGCATGCGCTCGATCTGGGCATCGGCGAGCATCATGGCCGGATCGATTGCCGTTGTCGGCGGCGATGAAGGTACGGCCGCAGCTGCCCGCTCCGCCGTCTGGAAGAACAGCCCCGGCGTCCTGTACCCAAGCGTCTCCGCCAGCTTCTGGGCGCCGCTGGCAACGTTCGCGGCGGTCACGAACGGCCCGTCCGTGCGCCCGCCCTGCAGGGCGATCAGCTTCTCCTGCAGGCTGCCGATCAGCGCGAGGTGGCCCAGCGACTGCTCGCGGTTGCCGATGCCCACGACGTCGACCGAGAGGTCCATGTTCTCGGGCCACCGGGTGGGATCGCAACCGGCAAAAGTGCCCGCCGCGCCAGCCCAGTAGCGCACGGGGCCCGTCGCCGCCCGCCGGATGGCACGGTAGATGAGGCGGTAGAGCCGTTTGATCGCGGTCTCGGCGAAGACGCGCGCGATCAGGTCCTGGCGCTGCTGGCTCGCCGACATGATGCGGTCGAGTCCGCCCAGCGTCTTGTTGAGGCTGTCGGCATCGAGGCCCTGATTGTAGCGGGTGACGCCAGTGCGGTTCTCGCGCACGCTGGCCAGGTGCTCCAGCGCGGTCAGCGCGCCCGCGGTGACATTGGGCACCTGCAGCCACGCGACGTGGTCATCCCCCGGGCGTGCGCCAGCGCGCAGACGGATGGGCGAGCCCGGCGTCCAGTCGATCAAGCTGTCGATGTTGACGTGGTCGGAGATCACCGGGCGCGGCCGGTTCGCCAGGTAGAGGTTGTCGAGCAGGCTGCGCGTGATCACCGAGCCCAGTTCCTGCAGGTCCTGCACTTGGTCGAACAGGCAGCGGCCGACGAGGGCGTGGGGCATCAGGATGGGGGTGGCGAGCGCGACCGAAGCCGGTCCGTCCCACGGCATGCGCTGAATGATGTGCCCGACCTGTGTCTCGCCATTGGGCGCGCCGCTGTACGCATAGACAACGCGCAGCAGCTCGGAAATGCCGTCCCCATCGTCATCGGCCCGGATGTAGGCCACGCAAAGCCACAGCGGGCGCTCGCTGTCGCCGTCACCCGATCGCTCCTTGCCGGCGACGAAACCATCGTTCCGCTCGCTCTCTTCCGCGGGCGCCGGACGATGGCCGCGCAGGGACTCGATCTGCTCCTCGTTCAGGCCCAGTCTCGCCAATTCCGAGGCCGTGGCCCGCTTCACGTAGCCAAGGAACGACGCCTGGTCCTCATGCCGCGCGCCGGGGCTGAAGCGGATATCCTCCGGCGCGATGGCCTCGACCGCAACGCGCGACCGGCGATACGTGACGGCGAGCGCGCCCGACAGGCGCCGCTCGTCCGGCAATGAAAGCGGCAAGTCGGGCAGCTCGCGGGCGAGGGCAAGGTGCACCGGCGGTTTGCTTGTCGGTTCGGCCGCGAGATCCAGGTCGACGGTGGCTCCCTCCTCCCTATGCGCCGCGACAAGGAGATGGATCGCATCGCTTGGCAGGCCTTGCACGGGGATGGTGTGCGTTTCATCGATTTCCTCGAGATCGACCGTAACGCCGCCCAGCCGGAACATCAGCGCGTCCTTGAGGAGGCTGGACAGGATTCGGAAGCCGTCGTTCTGACGCATCAGAACATGCGGGACATACCGACTCGCCTCCTCCGCCCACCTTTCCTCGCCCGGCCGGCTGGGCGTGAACCGCACCAGCTCGTCGGCATCCGTGAACACGCGCATCAGGCCGGGCATCAGGGATTCGACGACGTCGGCGAACTCGGATGTCACGACCTGGGAGGCGCCCTCCTGCTCGTCGCCGAAGGGCTTGCGGTCGTAGTAGCCGAGCGCCTCGTGGCGCAGGGCGGACAGAACGCTGTCCTGATAATCGGCGGCGGCCTGCTCCTCGCGGCGCAAGAGGTCGAGCAGGTCGCTGTCGGAGAGCGACGGATCCACCGCCCGCGAGGACATGCGATCGGCCATCAGCGTGGGTTGCGCCGGCGGAACTCGGCGATCAGCTCTTCGAGCTTCGTGTTGGTGACGGCGGACTCGACACGCAGTCCTGTCATCTCCTTGCGGACATCACGCAGGTCAGTCTGGATGCCGGCGAGGAACCAGCCCACGCCGACCACCAATGCGCCAAGAAGGCCGCTGACGATCCATTTGAAGGTGTCCATGGAGATGTCCCTGCTTCGCGCCGTTGGCGCTACGCAGGGCAAGCCCGCTGCCGGATCAGCGAGTTCGCGCATTAGACCACCCATCGCTTGAGCCTCGCGAGCTTCTCCTCGAGACGGCGCGCCGATGGCGCTACGCAGGGCAAGCCCGCTGCCGGATCAGCGAGTTCGCGCACTAGACCACCCATCGCTTGAGCCTCGCGAGCTTCTCCTCGAGACAGCGCGCCGTTGGCGCTACGCGGGGCAAGCCCGCTGCCGGATCAGCGACTTCGCGCACTAGACTACCCATCGCTTGAGCCTGGCGAGCTTCTCCTCGAGACGGCGCTCGTTGGCCCAGTCTTGCTTCAGGACGGGATAGGCGAAGGTGAGGGCGAGGGCATCACCGTCGTCGGGTGAGGCAAGCCCGCGGCGGCGCATGTCCTGCTTGCGTTCCAGCAGCAAGGCATTGGCGGCGTCATAACCATATTCGACCCCGGTGAGATCCGCCATGAGGTCGCGATCGTCGGGCAGGCAGCCATGGGCACACCAGTCCTTCATGAACCCCCACATCTCGGCGCGCTTGTTGGCATAGCGCGCCGTGGCGTCATGGCGGTCGGCCTTGCCGCCGAAGTCGATGCCGAACAGGTTGCGGCAACCCAGCTGGTTGAGGCGATCCTGAACGCCCCAGCCGATGCCGGTGCAGTCGACGAACACCGCGTCGGGCCTGTGCTCGGCCACCGCCTCCATGACGCGGCCAGCGATCAGCATCAGGTCCGGAATGCGCAGCTTGACCGGCGGGATGGAGCGGGCGTCGAGGCCACGGCGGAAGCGGATGACGGTCTGGTCGCTACCCTGGCGGGCGATGTCCACCCCCATGATGAGAGGAGAGAGGCCATCGTCGACAAGCTCGCGACGTGCGGCGTCCTCGACCCGTTGGGAGTCGATGAACTGCAGGCTGCCGGCGCGCGGGAACTCGCCGCGGACGCGCACGCGCACGAAGTCGGAATCCTCGCCCCAGTCCCTGACCCAGGTCTCGATCTGACGCTTGTTGGTCATCGCGACCGAGCGCGAATCGATCTGGCGCGGCTGCCAGCGATGGGCGAAGCGGCCGCCGGCAAAGCATTCGCGGAAGCGGCCTGTGTTGCGCGTGGGGTTGCCGAAAACGCACCACAAGAGCTCGGTGCCGCCATCCGTCAGGGCGCCTTCGATCGTGTCCCACACGGGATCGGGGATGGCCGAGGCCTCGTCGAGCAGGACGAAGGCGCGCCGGCCCTTGTTGTGCAGGCCGGCGATGGCCTCGGTGTTGTTCTCCGACCAGGTGATGGCATCGACGCGCCACGTGCGGTCACGGCCGTCCAGCACGGAGTGCAGCGAGGTCGCCGTATACTCGAACCAGTCGCGGTTGAGGCAGAGCTGATGCCATTTGGCGAGCTCGGGCCAGGTCTTGGTGCGCAGCTGGCCCTCGGTATTGGCGCTGACCACGCCGCGCGTCTCGGGCAAGGTCGACATCGCCCATAGGATGATCCAGGCGACCAGCGCCGACTTGCCGATGCCGTGCCCCGAAGCAACGGCCGACCGCACGGCCTCGCCGCCGTCATGCACGCCGTTGCCCAACGCCACCAGGATCTCCTCCTGCCAGGGCTCGGGCCCATTCTCCCGAGCCAACGCCGTACCGTCGATGCCCCAGGGAAAGGCGTACATGACATAGCCCAGAGGATCGAAACGGAAGGCGCCAATCTCGCGGTGCAGGCGGCCTTCAAGCTCGAGAGCGGTGGACATCGCGCGATCCTTCAGCGGCGGACCTTGCGGGCGCGTTCGCCCGCCGCCTCGAGCATGGCCAGCATGTCGGGTGACGCCCGATGCTCGTGCTCGATGCGCTCGCGCCACTGGTCGCGGCGGCGGTTGCGCAGCCAGAAGATGCAGGCCGCGGTGTCGGCCTCGTAGTGCCTGGTGTAGCTCATCACCTCCGGGCCATCCGGCGTGGCCACGATCTTCTCCACCTTGCGGTCGTAGCCGGTGGCCCGGCCGTAGAGACTCTCGGCCACATCGGCATCGGCGACGGCGCGGCCCTGGTTCACGGCCTGCTTGAACTCCGGGAACTGCACCAGCCAGGCGCCAAGGGTGGAGAGGCTGATCTCGAAGAACTCGGCCAACTGCTCGTTGGTCGCGCCCAGAATGCAGAACTTGCGCGCAAGCTTGCAGTACTCGGGCTTGAACCCACTGGCCGGTCCGCGCTTTCCCATGATGCCGATCCTCCACCAGACGAAAGAGCCGGCAGGGATAGGCCACAAAATCGGGTTAGGAAGTCAAGCGCATCGCGCGCTGGTGTCGTGGGCCACTTTTCGCCATGGCTTTCAACCCTTGACCGGCGCCTCGTCCCGAAACCGCGCCGCGCGCGGTTTCACGACAGCTTGCCACCTCGCCACGGACGCCAGCGGCGCAACGGCGACGTCCACTGGTTACGCCCAGGCGGGTCGAGATCGAGCAGAGCACGGCGCGTGTTCACGGTATCAAGGCTGAAGTGCAGGCCAGTTTCCGATTCGATCAATTCAACGAGCGCGGCGTTGGTGAGTTCGTTCGCATTGGCCACGAGAATGTGCGTGCAGCGCGCGGTCCATTTCACCCTTGGCTTGCGGGCGTGCCGGGTGTCGAACAAAGGCAGCGAAGATCGGGGCGCGTCGAACGGCGCGACAGCAGTGCCAGCATCATGCGGCGAGGCCGTCACGGCGCCGGTGGACGTGATGGCCGTGATGGGCGTGGAGCGTTCATTCCAGGTGCGTTGCGAGGGCCCATCCAAGTCGAACTCGGGCAGCCGGAAACAGGGGATGGCGCCCGGTGGAGGCGCCGACAGCATCGGCGGATATGGGGTGCTGAACATGGGTATAACTTGACACAACAAGGGTCATCAGTCAATAATCATGGTCATGCATTGCATGACAGCAGTGCATGCAACCCACGGAGCTTCCATGTCGACACTGGGCGAACGGGTCAAGGAGGAGCGCAAGGCCAAAGGCTGGTCGCAGGCCGAGCTGGCGCGACGGGTCAGCCGCGCGGGTTATCAGATAACGCAGGGCGGCATCGCCCAGATCGAGCGACGCGGCGAGACCGAGCCCAAATCCATCGTCCAGCTGGCCACGGCGCTGGGCGTCTCGGTGCACTGGCTGCAGAGCAGTCGCGGCGACAAGACGGCGGGCATCGCCGCGGCGGATGGCGAGCAGCTCAGCATGCTGGCCGGCGGGCGTCGCGCCCGCTCCGCGGGTGCGAGCCTTGCGGTGCCCGACCCGCGTCTGCGACTGCAGGTCTTCGCTTCCGCCCAAGGCGGCAGCGAAGGAGCCCTGGTGCTCAGCAGCGAGCCGGTCTCCTGGCTGCCGCGCGATCCGCGGCTGGAGGGCGTGACCGACGCCTATGGCTGTTTCGTGTCGGGCGAGTCGATGGAGCCCGCCTACGAGCGCGGCAACATCGTGTTGGTCAATCCTTCGATGAATCCCGAACCTGGCGACGACGTCGTCTTCATGCGGGAGAGCAGGGACGGGCAACGCTATGTGCTGATCAAGCGCCTGGTCAAGGTCAACGCGCAGAGCTGGACGGTGAAGCAGTACAATCCGGCGAAGACGTTCGCACTGTCGCGCAAGGAATGGGCGAAGGCGCATGTGGTAATCGGCAAATATAACAAGGCGGGATGAGGCCTTCGTCACGTCACCGGACGAACAAGGACTCCGCAATAGTGGGGGCAGCCGCCGCGGCGATCCAGCCACCGAGAGCCCGAGAGCCCCGATCGGGAGATCACACGCGTCCCGTGGCGATGCCGTAAGTTCTAGTCTAGCCTCTCTGGCTGGTGCCAGAACGGCATTGGTCGTCAGAGATCGTCCGGCCGCGGTTGCGGACCCTCGGCCAGTCACGCCATGCCGGCGAACGATGTCGTGGCAGGCTTGATCGCCTTGTGGATGCCGGCTGAGTAATGCTGCTAGGGTGTGTAACGGTCGAGCCGAATCTCCTCGATCTCGGTATCTGGCCAGCCCCAGATCTAGTGCCGATGAGCCAGGGAAGAGTGCCGACGCCTCCATCCGCGAAACATCGCCTCGCATCGTTAACAATACCATGGACCCTGTACGGGTCTAGGCGCGCAGAGCCGTCAGTCCCTCCCGCACACGGCCAACTCTTGTGGAGGTTGAGATACCGGCCCGCTGGAAGCGCCGGCAAGACGATGTCATCCGCCCATGGATTTCCCGGCCTCCGGCGGGATGGTAACATCTGACGCGTTCCAGGGACACCCGGGCGCGGCGCGGGTCGGCCGGCCTCGGCTGATGGGAAAGGCGCGCGCTGCACTACGGCTGGATGGCAGCATGTGCGTCGCCAGCGAAGCTTGGTGTCGCCGGAAACCCGATGCCTGGAGGAATCGTCTGATGAATAGAATTTGGCCGAACGGGGCGACGCGCAAAGAAGACGTCATCCGGCGATTGGATCGCGCGGAACAGCTCCTACGAAAGCACATGGACCCGCCGAGACCGCTGCGCTATCGATGCGCCAACCATTTGGCCGACGCACTAGGATCTCTGGCGAAGTGCCTCGTGGACTCCGCTGATCGAGCGCTCGATGCCGCAGAACGGGAGGCAGCCCGGACCGAGCCGGACGTGACCAGACCGCCCCGCACTTTCACGTTGCCAGACCTGCTCCGCATAGTGCGCGATCAACGTGCTTCATTGCCTGCGGATGCAGGCCAACCTCGCGACGGATGGCCCGCATAGGGCCTTCCACGGGCAGGACGCGCTTTTCCTCGGTTTCCTCTAGGTCGACGGTGACGCCGCCCAGGCGGTACATCAGGGCGTCCTTCAGAGGTCGGAGATGATGCGGAAGTCGCCGTTCTGGCCCATCAGGACGTGCGGCGCGTACCGGCTCGCCTCCTCGGCCCATTTCTTCTGGCCGGGCGCCAGCGGCCCAAAGCCGGCGAGATCGTCGGTGCCGGTGAAGACGGCGACAACAGAAGCAACGCAATCAGTGCCGCGTGCTCACTCGGATTTGGCAAGGAGTTCATCGAGTTCTGACGACACGCGGCGCGCGACGATGTCGACGCCCTTTTTACTCCAATGTCCGTCAAGCTTGCGGTACGTGCCTGCGACTCCTGCGAGGTCATGGCGCAAGTCGGCGAATCGAACTTTCTTCTTTGCAAGCGCCGTGGCCAGCTGAGAGTGCCATTCGTCGCATATGTGGTTCCAGCTGAAGGCGCGCGGCCAGGGGCTCCAGAATTCGGCATAGTCCGGGTCGACGCTGCCGACCGGCGCCAGAAAGACCTGGAAGGGCACGCCATGCTCGCGTGCAACGCGTTCGGCAGCCTCGATCCACGACAGCGTCGCTTCGACCTGGCCGCGGGCGGCAACCCGGGCAGCGTCCTGGCTGTCCTTGGCGACGTCGAAGTTGCCCGTCTCCCAACTCACGAGAATGTCCATCATCCAGCCCAGCAGATACTCCTGCTCGGGTCCGCGCGATTCGGTGACTTTCCAGTAGCGGCCATCGCCCCGCGACAGAATTTCCGCAATCTGGGTCTCCGACAGGTTCGGGTAGCGATATTTCTTGACGTGATCGACCAGGCGCGGCAGCTGCTCGGCCGCCGGCGCGCGCAGAGCCTGGTAAAGCAAGCTTTCCTCATCGACCGGCGCCGGCGTCCTGGCGCGGAAGAACTGTGCCATCCTGAACCTGTTCACCAGCAGCCAGTTGGTCCGCGGCATGAGGGTGCCCAGGATCGACGAGCCCGGCGACTCGTCGGCCAGGGACGGCCAGATCGAGACTCCGTCATCAGGGTTCATGAAATCATTCCCGGCGTAGATGAACACCAGGATCGCGTCGGGCGAGAGCTTCAGCCCGACGTCGCGGATCCGGAAATAGTAGCTGCGTGGATCGGTGCCCGAGATGCCGAAGTCGATGGCTTCGATCTTGCGCTTCGCCTCGGCCTCACGGCGCTCTACCGCCGCCGGCAGCGACAAGGGCGTGAAACTCGATTCAACCAGACTGTCGCCGACGAAGACCACGCGCGTCGTGCCGGCCGGCTTCACAACCGTGCGCTCGACGTCCCGCATGCCCCAGGAGTTTTGCGGTTCCCCCAGCCACGGCATCACGTCGAAAGGCGGCAGCGGCGTGCTTGCCGTCGTCACCGGCTCGACCGTACGCAAGGCCCTCGCCGGCCATGCAGGGACATAGAACGACGACAGGAATTCGACGCCCACTGCGGTGGCGATTACAAGAATCAGACCGTAAGCGAAATCGAACAAAAGACGCTTGCGCCCGCTCATATGGTGATGACCCATTGAGTGGCGCCCGTTCGGCCCAAAGTTGAACGCCTCGCCTCATCCGCACTGTGAAGCATGGCTGATACTTAGGCCAACTGCCGGTCTGATGCTACCGGGATCACGCCGCAAACCGACTGACGCGTTGACCACTTGCGGGCAGCCGCTAAGAAACTGCCGTCGCGTCGCCGGCGGTCGACATCGTCGGCCACGAGCGTCCGCACCGCGAAGAGAGGAGCCGGTATGCCGGGTGAGATCACGGCCAACATTGACGTAACCGAAGCGACAACAACGCGCACCACAGGGACGATCGATATCATCGGCGACGGCAAATGGCACCTCGGCGTGATGGCTGCGAGTTCGCCAGGCGCCGCCTGGGTGAAGATCATCAAGGCCCACGTGACCGGGCCGCGCAGCAGCTACAATCTGGAGACCGGCGAAGCGCCGGGATGCTACGCTTTCAGCGGCGTGCCCGATCTCGTCGAGGGGCACTACGAGTTCGAGGTCGAGGCCCACGACAAGGGCGGCACCATGCAATGGGTTCGCGTGTTCATCGCCAAGATTTGAATTGCCCGAAACAAATGCACATGGTCCGAACTGCGCACTCCGTGTGCGCACGAGAGCATTCTTGTTGCCTGACAAGGCGTGCATTGCCGATCGGCACAAACGACGCACCCTGGTTGCACACATCGATGTCTCATGATCTGATTGGAGCGATGGCAAGAAAAATTGCGACGTCGCTCGCGTTCTGGATAGCGATCGCGGGGCTCAGCTTGGCCCTTATCGCTCCGGCGAGCTGTCTGGTCGTGGTGGCATGTGCCGTCAACGCGGGCTCGCAGCTCGGCGTTGGCATCGCCGGTGTCATCAGCGGCGGTTTGACCGTCTTCCTGTGGCAGTATCGTCGCTCCCGACGGGTAAGCTAGGTCACAGAGCATGGTGTAGAGCGCCGGCCTCAAGCACGACCAGCAACGCATTGATCAGGCGTAGGAGAAAGACCGATGACCGATGAACGGGCGCGGGACAGGCCTGCGCGGAACATCTATGGAGCGATTGTCGACAAGGGGTGGACGCCTGGCGGAGCTTGCCCGCCAGTCGGACCTGTCGCGAAGTGACATCTTGAGCTACATGCGCGAAGTGTCTCTACCGCCTAGCGAGGACCTGGCCAAACTGGCCAAGGCCCTCGATATGACGCCGGAAGAGCTTCTGCCAAGAGCGACTCCCAAGCGGGGCTAGCGGCCGTCCGTTACGACCTTGGGTTTCCGGCTGATTGTTCCAACTCAAGGCCTCGCTCCTTCGCGTGTCGGTGGATGACAGCGACGGAGGCATTCAACGGCGCCCTCTTCGCCGTTCTCTCCGGGCTGGCGTTTACGATGGCGCGCTTGAAAGGCCTAGATGTTAGCGCGAGGATACCGCATGCCAACCAACCGTTCCGATCACCCGGATTTTGCAGACCGACGTCGCCGCATTGGCGCCTCGCGCGAAGTGATGGCGATCGGTCTCGGCCTGACGGCTGCCCAGATTCAAGAAATCGAGGAAGGCCGAGCATCGGAGGCGATGCAAAACCATTACACACAGTGCCTCGACCGTCTCGAGGCCTGGCCCGCCGAAAAACGCGCGCAGATACTGCTCGCTGTGATCGATGGCGCGAAGCCGTTCCCCCCATGACTGTCCACCACAACAGCCGATAGCGTTCGACCAACTATAGGGGACTGATAGCATTTATAAAAAGGGAGGACCGTCGCGATTCGCGGTCGCGACGGTCCAACGCCCCGCCATCAGGCAAGCCCAGACGGGGCGCTTATTGACGTTCCGGGATCAATCCCGTCACGGCCACTATGCCCTAGCGGGGCTTGTCCGAGAAATACTTATCGAACTTGTCTTTTTCGTCCTTAAAATTATCTGCGTCGGCCGGCGCCTCGCCCTTGCGGGTGATGTTCGGCCAGGCGAGCTCCAGCCACTTCTCCAGGCCCTTCTCGGTGTCGGGCAGGATGGCGTTGGGCGGGCATTCCGGCTCGCAGACGCCGCAGTCGATGCATTCGTCGGGATTGATGACCAGCATGTTCTCGCCCTCGTAGAAGCAGTCCACGGGGCAGACTTCGACGCAGTCCATGTACTTGCACTTGATGCAAGCCTCGGTCACGACATAGGTCATCAAACGCTCCTGAGCGGCGGCGTGCTTAACGCGCTGAACCGGCATGCGCAAGATGGCACCAGCTGGTACCAGCTGGACATCTTCTCCTTTAGGTGAACCCGGTATCAATGCGCAACATTTGGCCGACGCGCTGAGATCTCTGGCGAAGTGCCTGCTGGATTCCGCTGATAAGGGGGCCAACGCTCCTCACACATGGCTGCTTCGGCCGCAAACAACTCTGGATCGTGTGCACGGCCAGGGCCGCGCCAAGCCAAGACCGAGTATCACTCGGCGGTGGTGAGTTCCTCGAGCTTGGCTTTCATCCTGGCGATGAGATCGAGCAGCATTAGGCGCCGTCGCTCAAGTCCGCCTCCCTCGACTGGCCGCGGATAGCTTCTTGCCGCGATGGCGGCGTTGACTTCGGCCAGCTCCTGCGTCGACGTTTCAATACCGCGCCTGAGGACAATGATCCGCCGAGCAACGGTCATATCATTGTCGTTTGCGCCGCTCATTCTCCAACCTCGCCGGCCTTCCGGGCGAGTTTGCTTGCGAACTGCTTCGTCGACAAGGATGCATCGCTCGGCCTGGAAGCCGTGCCGGGCAGACGGTTTATCGGGCGCTGGTTTCGGTGTCGTTGCAAAGAAAGACGCTTGGCCGACATTAGGCGATCCAGTATCGGCAGGCCAGGCCACAAAATCCGAGCGGGCAATCAACGGCATTTCGGCACACCATTGTTGGTGCTGTCCATGCAAACAACAAGTGCTGACAGAGCGGTGCCCCCGTCGCAAGGTGAACTTACGGGAGCCGCGGTCGCATTGCCAAAAACCTGACGCTTGCTATTTGTTGCCCGCGGTGAAGAGAACGGAGTCGGTCGTGCGCATTCTCGTCTTGTTGTTTGTCTTGCTCGGCCTGCCGGTGCTAGCAGCCGACTACACGTCATGGAGGGGCGGAAACGAGAACATGGCCGGACGGGAAGGTCCCGCTTTGGCGCAGCTATCGCCGCAGATGCAGCAGCAGATGCAGGAACAGCAACAGCAGCGCCCAGGGCAGAGCGGGCAACAGCCTCAGTCTTCGCCACAGCCGCAGCGCCATCCCGGCGACTATTGCTGTCGTCATTGCCGGCACAACGAAATTCCTTGCGGTAATGGGTGCATAGCGAAGAGCGGTAAAGACAATGTCTGCAAAGAGAAGAGGACTTGCGCCTGCCCTGGCAAGCCATGAAACGATCGGGAATGGCTACATCCTACCACTGTCGTTGAGAGGCTTCGGCAGTGCGCATGCCGTGCCGACGCCTCGCATCACCAACCTCCGCAATGCTGCTAACCAGCCAATGCGGAGGCTAGACGGGCCGGGGCCCATCGTATGTTATTCTGGCCACTGGCGGACCCAACGCGATCGCCGGGCGCCGTGGCATAGGAGGTGCGGATGGCCGATACGCCACCCACGAACGGAGACGTCGTGAGGAAGTGGATCGAGCAGCTGAAGCGCGGCGGATCAGATTGGATCCTGGCGGCTTTGGTTGCGCTGTTCATAGCGTTCGGTGTCGAGATACTTCAATGGACAGGCCGCGATGGCTTGGCGTTTCGCCATTCTCATGGCTGGTTGGCGCTCTTTGGATTGTGGCTGATTTGTTACTGGGCCGTTGTGCTGCTGCGCGGGTTGTTGGCGGGTCGGTAGCGACGCTGGTCAATGCTGTTTTCTGCCTGACGCAAGGCGCAACTCGCCGCTAAGCGAATGTGGGCTAAATCCGCAATTTTTCCAGGCCGATGTCCGCGGCGTCACGAACCAGCATTTGTAACCTGAAGAGACAGGCAAGCTGGGACGACGACATGACAATGTCGCCGCGAGCCAGTCGTCGGTTGAAGTCGTGCCAAGGCAGTTTGCATACCACGAGCAATTCACCGCGATCCAACCGTTGCCGGTCTACCTCGCGAACGTCGAGCGCGAGAAACGCGTGCACGCTGTTGGTATGCCGCGCCCCGTTCGCGGGGTAGGTCCCGAGGAGACGCCAGTCGTCACCGGCGAAACCGGTCTCTTCGAGAAGTTCCCGCCTGATTGCTTGCAGCGGCTGTTCCCCGGCATCGACGGCACCTGCCGGCAGTTCGGTCATTACGCGCTTGGCGCCATGACGGTATTGCTCGACCAACACAATCTCCAGTGCAGACGTCAAGGCGACAACACACACCGCATCGGGAAGCTCGAGCAGGTGATACGGCGATAGGACCGTTCCGTCCGCCAGCTGAACCGTTTCGCTGCGAAGGGAGAGCCACTTGTCCTTGAAGGAGTAGGACGACTGGAGCACTCGCCAAGGAGCAGTCTTTTGAACCATCACCCCTCACAATCCCGGGCCTCTGCTCTGCCCCGCGCGTCGTCACCGAAGCCCGCCATGGCCTTGCCCATCGAGGCCAGGCAATAGTACGGGACAGAAGAGCTTCGGGTAAACGTCTCGACCAACGGTTTCGACGGCAAGGCTGGAGCAACAGCTGCAACGTCTCGGCCTACTGCAGCTTCGTCAGCAACAGCTTCTACGTCGACGCTTTGGCGCGCTACGCCAACAACCAGAACCAGATGGAGCGCAACCTCCCCCTTCCCGGATTCAGGACCTTCGTCACCCAGGGTCAGACTACGCCAACCAATTCCTCGGCCAAGTCGAGATCGGCTACCGGATCGGCTTTGCCAATCGGCCAAGGCATCGGTGACGCCGTTCGTACGCCTGCAGGGGTCACCAATGCGCGACAAGGCTTCAGCGAATCGGGCGCAGGCTTCGTCGACCTCAACGTGGCGCCGCAGACGCAGTTGAGAGGCGAACCGGGTATCGCCCCGAGTGGCCTACAGGCCCAGTCGCATGCCAGAAGCGATGCAGCCAGGAGGAATGAGCGTTGCCATTCCGCGCGAAAACTCCCAAGATGGCCGATGCTGCGTCAGGTTGTATCGATGACGAGATGATCGTGGTTAGCGTACGCCGGCAGCGGACATCAACGGATACAGAGGGAACCTTGGGAAAAGATCTTCCGGTCGACATCCATGTCGGCGCGCGCATGCGTCAGCGCCGCACGCTCCTGGGCATGAGCCAAACCAAGCTGGGCAATGCCGTGGGCTTAACGTTCCAGCAGATCCAGAAGTACGAGCGCGGCTCCAACCGCATCGGTTCGAGCCGGCTTTATGAATTCGCCAAGGTGCTCGACGTGCCGGTGTCGTACTTCTTCGACGAGATGCCTTCCAACGCGCTGTCGGGCCGGCCGATGTCGGGCCGCGGCCGCAAGGGCTTCGGCGAGGCCGGCACGCCGTTCGAGCAGGAGAAGGACCCGCTGATCAAGCGCGAGACGCTCGAGCTGGTGCGGGCCTACTACAAGATTCGCGAAGGGCGCATGCGCAAGCGCATATTCGAGATGGTCAAGGCCGTGGGAGCGGCCAGCCACGCCCAGGTGCTGGGCGGCCGGAAGAAGCGATAGGCGGCGCGGCCGGCCTGTGACCAGGGTCTCCCCGTGGCAGGCCCGGACACTCCGATCGCCGCGGCCTCAGGCCTGCGTCATAGGCTGACGGAACAAGGTATGAAGACCGACACCATCACCGCGGAGTCCCTGGCTGAAGTCCAGAGGATGCTGGCCGATTGCAGGACAGCACACCCGAGAGCTCGAATTGTGCAGGAGGACGCGCCGGTTGCGCATGACACTGACGCCATAGGCGGCGGCTGGACAATTCGGCTCACCTACGAGGAGTGGGCATAAGGGGTGTTGGTGGTGACGGTCCCGGCATAGGCGGCGTAGCCGAGGCGGCGCGATCGTCTTACCCGGGCAGATCGAGGTTCATCCTCCTGAGACAGCCACGCATCCCGTTCCTTGGCGTGCTTGAACGAAACCTTCTTCTTGGGATCGGACGGCAGCCATCCGCCGCGATTGACGTGGCGTAGCGTTTGTCCATGTGGGTGGAGTATTGAGTGATGGTTTGGACGGCGCGCACCGCGAGATGCTTTGGCACCTGTTTACCGGCATCGTCGTAGTTTCTTACAGTCATGGTAACGGCTCTGCCGCGTTCATCGCACGCGGCGCTCCTGCTTGGGAGACAGTCTGCGTCTTTCGCTTACGTCTCTGGGTCGGGCGGCAAAAGGACACCGCCAGTCTCAATGCAACGGCTTCCTACCAGCGCTCCTTTGCTGAGCCACCGGATCTAATGCATAGCTTATCGCATCATGCAGGTGCCACCAAATCTCGGGCTGGCGTCAACGCGGCGACCAGCAATCAACCTTGTCCACAGCCCCTTCAAGCTGAAAGTATGGTCCAAATGCCGCGGGGAACGCTCACCACAAGAGAAACATCGATGAGGAATCTCTAAGGCCATGCGTGTCGCGCACATGACCCCGCGGCGCCACTGCACTCGCGCCGCCGCCAGTGTCTCCCAGGCAAAAGTCATCAAGAACCCGCAATGACCAGTGCTGTTCGCCCAACTGCCATCTGCAAGTGGTGGACCGAGCGGTGCAGGAAGGCTGGCTGCCGCCTCGACCGGATGGGCTGCTGGCTGCTTGTGCATGCTCCGGCGTTCGGCCGCCTGTACGCGGCGCTCCTGATCGGCCAACGGGGAGCACCTCGGGTCTTCCCTGGCTGGACCTTCGGCTTCGAGTACTACATCGCGCGTCGCTGGCTGGCGTTGCGTCGAGGTGCGCTGTGGGAGTTCGCGCTGGAACGGGACCTAGCTGTTCCTCTCACAGTAGCCTGGCATGGGGGCACGCGTGTCGAGGTGACACTTGGCAACGACATGAGCCTTTGCCTGTATGTCGCGGGCTCCTTCGAGCCCAACGAGTTCGCTTTCCTCGACAAGCTGCTAAAGCCGGGCATGACCTTCATCGACATCGGCGCCAACGAGGGCCTGTTCTCGCTGTTCGCGGTGCGCCGCGTCGGGCCATCGGGACGGGTCGTATCCGTCGAACCCAGCTCGCGCGAGCGTCGGCAGCTGGAGCGCAATCTTCGGCGTAACCGCATCAACAGTGTCACAGTCGTGCCGCATGCGCTCGCCGGCGAGGCCGGGACGGCACGGCTGCAGATCGCCGCCAAGCTGCATGGAGGGCACAACACGCTCGGCCGCTTCAGCTATGACGACGTCAACGTCGTCGATACAGAGGAGGTGCCCGTCGAGACGCTCGACGCACTTGCCCGACGGCTGTCGCTTGGCCGCATCGACGCGATCAAGATCGACGTAGAGGGCGCCGAATTGAAGGTACTGCGCGGTGGGGCCGAGGTCCTGAAGACCTCGCGGCCCGTCCTGCTGATCGAGGCCAATGAAGGTGCGCTCGCGGGCCAGGGCGCCAGCGCGGCCGCGATGACCGGATTGTTGGAGGAGCTCGACTACGAAATTCGCATTTTCTCCGAGCGCACAGGCGAGGTCGAACGTCGCGTCCCGGGCGGCTCCCTGTCGGCCAACATTGTCGCCATCCCGCGATAGCGACCCGCGGAGGGCGCCGCGTCGGCACGCCAGCTATTTCCACGAAGGCGTAGGAAGGCCTAACATGCCGGACACACCGCTCGGCACGGCCCTTTACGGCTCGCGTTCGTCGAGGAAGCAACGTCGTCGGCCACGCCTGGAACAATTTTCGCGGGCGAGGAAAGGAAGCTTGAGTAAACTGCCATCCTCCAGGACGGCCTCAAAATTCGCACTCACCACCACAGCGATTTGGAGGATTTTGCTGCTGGTGTCGGCGGCAGCTGTTCTCCTCCTCTTGCTTGCGGTTATCGTAGAGGTTGAGACCGGCCTTTTCAGTGAACATCAGCGGCGCAATATCGTGTGCAACATTGCCATTGAGGCGATACGTGACGCCGTTCCGTCATCTCAGCCTGCGCGGTTTCGCGACTGCACCATCACAGCAAGCCGAATAGACGTTCCAGAACCCAAGGGAGCAATCATTATTCGGCGTGTTGTCTCCATCAATGCCTACGATGAGGCGTCGGGGCAACACATTGGCCAGCATACGGTCACCCTGCATGATAGCGTTGTCCGAGATGTCCGATAGAGAGCGACATGCCGCGACGGGGCATGAGCATGATCGCCGGCGAAGGTGCGCCTGACCTTCGTCACACCCCTGTCGGCGATTTCCTCAAATCCGCGTGCCGTTCTCGAGCCGCCAATTCGTGGCTTGCCGTCGGCTCCTGCCCTTAAAAGATAGCTTGGCGGCGTGATTGCATGACGTACTTCATCGCCCGGAACTCACTGTCTCGGCGAATGTTGGCCGTAACCACGACATCACCGTCAAAGTTGGCTGCAGTGACCAAGCTCTCGGTCTCGGAAGCGCAGGCCATTGCCACAGCGTGTGCAAGTGTCGCGGGATCGGTCGCTGTCGTGCCATCGGCAGCGGCGTTTCTTGCAAGGCAGGCCTCGCGGGCCTCGTAAGTTCTTTTGATTTGGACCTGCCGGCCCAGGTTCTCCGGTCGCACAAAACTGCCTTCACAACCACAAAGGAAAGGAACAACAATCAAAAGCCCAAATCGCATCACGTGCCTCTATCAAACCTGTCGGAGCTCCTGCTTCACTTAACTTCGGTATTGCGTCAACGCGGCAAAGACACAGCGAGACGTGGTAAGCATGCACATGCCCATCGCCGTCGGCCGCTTCCCGTCTTTTCGCCACTTTTAGACCGAGCAGTGAAACCATCAACTACCGCAGCTATTGGCAGTCCGCGCAATTCATTCGAAGGGAAGAACAGGGCCAGACCATGGTCCCAAAGGCCGACGACCAGAAGACCGCGACGGTCAGCGCCTTGCGAGGGTTCTGCAGACAAACGTGCTCCCTCCAAAAAGCGCAAAATAGTCGTCCAATTGACATACAATTGGGATGAGGTGCTCAATTAAGGGATGTCCGAAAGGCTGGAAGAGCTGTGCTTGAGGAAAGCTGCGGTAGGGAACCTACCGCAATGGCGGCCGAGTCAAGTGGAGCGCAACCAAGTTTATGGATGGCGGAGTGGCTTTGACAAGTTCAACTCGAACCTGAACCTCGGACCTTGCGCGAAAATTCGATACAAAGCGCGGCGATGCTAGACGCTGCCGCTTCGCAAACGCCCGAGCCGGATATCGAGGTCTCGGGTCAGGCACAGGCGGATGCATCGCTGGTTCGGCTGGACCAGTTCCGGGCAGATCTCCGGTTCAGCGGAATCGATGGCCGTGGTGTTTCGGTCGTGGTCATTGATACCGGCATCGATCTCAATCACAGTTTCTTCGGTCCGCTTGGCTACAACGGAGTGGCGAGCCGCATCGTCTACTCCTACGATTTCTCCGGCGCCAACGATTCGGACGCATCGGATAGGCATGGCCACGGCTCGAACGTCGCGAGCATCGTGGGATCGCAGGACGGCACCTATACCGGCATGGCGCCGGGCGTGAACATCATCGCGCTCAAGGTCTTTCCGGACTCGTCATCGTCCGCGACCAGCAGCGATATCGTCGAAGCCCTGAATTGGGTGATCGCCAACCGTTCGGCCTACAATATCGTGTCGGTGAACATGTCACTCGGCCAGGGTGACAATCGCAACAGCCCGACATCGTCCCAGTATGCCAGCCAGTTCGCCACGCTTGCGGCAAGCAACGTGGCCGTCGTGGTAGCATCAGGCAACAACTACTATAGCTATCAGACCCAGGGGGTGGCTTCTCCATCGGCAGACCCGAACGCATGGGCATCGGTCGGCGCCGTCTGGGATCGCGACGCTGGCGGCAATTTCAATTGGTCGAGCGGCGCGATCGACTACACCACCGGCGCCGATCGGATCATCGCGTTCTCGCAACGCAGCAGTTCGATGACCACGATATTCGCCCCGGGCGGCCAAATCACGGGAGCGAATTATAACGACGGAACGGTCACCTACTCGGGAACCAGCCAGGCGGCACCGCACATAGCCGGCCTGGTTGCCGACATGCAGCAGCTGTCGCTTCAGGTGAGCGGCCACTTTCTTTCATTGAGCCAGCTGAAGCTCGCGATGATCAACGGCTCCGTGCCGATCATCGATAGCAATACCGCCGGCGACAACGTGATCAACACTGGCGCCACCTATCGTCGCGTGGATGCGTTGGGCTGGGGCATACAGGTTCTCGCCGACCTGTTCGCGGGAACGGGGGGCAACGATACCCTCAATGGAACGCCAGCCGGCGACACGATCCGCGGCGCTGCGGCCGACGACGTGCTCAGGGGCAATGGTGGCAACGATGCGCTCTTCGGCGACGCCGGCAACGATCGACTCGAAGGCGGTGCAGGCGACGACGCGCTCGACGGCGGCGCGGGCGACGATACGCTCGACGGCGGCGCGGGCGATGACCCGATCAATGGCGGCACGGGGGTCGACACGATGGCCGGCGGGACCGGCAACGACACCTATGTCATCGACAACGCGGCCGACGTCGTGACGGAGGCTGGCCCGCCGTTCACTGTGCCGCTGGGCTGGATCCTGAAGGGGGCAGCGGACTTCGACGGCGACGGCCAGCTCGATGCCGTGGCCAGCGTTGGCAATCGCAACGAGCTGTGGCTGCTGAACAACGGGTCGATCCAGACCAATGTGATTTTGCCCGACTACAGTGGCGGGGGCTGGACGCTGCTAGGGATCGCCGACCAGAACGGCGACGGCACCCCGGACCTGCTCTATCGCCATGGCTCGCTTGGCCTGATGTTCTCTCGGTACATGGACGGCCCGACGGTGGCTGGCCAGGGGCCGGTCACCAACCCGATGCCGGATGCATTGCCGTTCGCGCCGTCGAACCAAGGCATCGACACGGTGCAGGCGTCGGTGAGCTACACCCTCGCCAATGGGGTCGATAACCTGACGCTGGCGGCCGGCGCGGGATCGATCGACGGCACGGGC
>LNAP01002978.1_pt1 | contig 21880 bp, 20 predicted proteins | sample 602601 | NCBI WGS metagenome assembly LNAP01 (sample SAMN02440304, study PRJNA202911) | soil metagenome | biome: Subtropical and temperate rainforests or woodlands; isolation source: soil samples (1 kg each in a 20% v/v slurry with milli Q water) were... ...
CCGCCGCTACGATATTTTGCATGCGCAAACCGCCAATATGATGACCTGGCTGGCACTGCTGAAGCCTTTGCTGGGGCGCCGCGTCGTCTTCACTCGGCGGACCGCTTTCCCGGTAAAACGGCGCGAACGCCAGACTGCCTGGAAGTGGCGTAGGGCCGACGTGCTTGTTGCCATCAGCCAGGCTGCGGCTTCAGAGCCGCGTCGACTTGGCCTGGTGGCAAGCATCATCCCGAGCGCCATCGAGGTTAAAGCATTGGACCAAGGACACATTGCAGCATTTACCCGGCAATTTGACCTGGCCGATAAACGAGTGCTTGCCACCGCAGCCGCATTAACCGCCGACAAAGACCCTTGCACGTTGATACGGGCTGTACATCGCCTGCACCAGTTGCGCAGCGATTTTGTGTTTTTGCATTTGGGGGCGGGCGGTGGATCAGAATCAGAAGCACGCGCACTGGTGCGCGAGCTGAGCCTCGAGAATATCTATTTGTTCGCGGGTTTCCAGTCCGGCATCGATGATCTGTACCGGCTCATGGACGTATTCGTCCTGAGCTCCCGAAGCGAGGCTTTGGGCACGAGTGTGCTGGATGCGTTCTTGTACTCGGTTCCCGTCGTCGCCACCAATGCAGGCGGGCTGGCTGAAATCCTGGCGGGCGGCCGAGGAATCATGTGCGCGGCGGGCGATCACGAAGCGCTGGCGGCCGGCATGGACCGCGTATTAAATGATCGCAGCCTGCGGGCCAGCATGGTCGAGAACGCACGCGACTATGTCTTGCGTGAGCACGATGCCGGCGTCATGGCCAAGCGTTACCTGGTGCAGTACCAACGTTTGATCGACCGGAACACCTAGGCATTGTCGGGTCAGTTTCCTTTTCTTGCGAGCGTCATGCGCGTCTCGAACTTGCTTCGATGCATGGAGAAAAACGTTCGGACATTGCGCACATTGGCGCGAGAAGTGAACGTCCGATGCGCCAGTGCGTGGTAGGCAGGCATGTCAGCCACCTGCGCAATCACAATGAAGTCGGGCCCGGGCGACACGCGATAGCACTGCAGAATGGCGGGATCGTCGGCCAGGCTTGCTTCAAACGCATCTAGATGCTCGGCGGTTTGCACGTCCATCGTGATTTCAATAATGGCAGTCAGCCCTTGACCGACTTTTTGGGGGTCGAGGATGGCGACCTGTTTGTGGATGATGCCTTCCTGTATAAGGCGGCGGACACGCCGCAGGCAGGTCGGGGGCGAGGCGTGCACAAGCTGTGCAAGGTCCTGATTGGTCATGGAGTTGTCGGCTTGTAGGTGTTCGAGTATCCGAAGGTCGAGCTCGTCGAGCTCCAGGGGAGCAGTAGGTTCCGTCATTTATTTCTATTCACTATTCAATTTGAAATAAAATTACATAGTAAGCTAGTATGGAAATAAAATACCATTTATGCCTTCAATAAGAAACCTTATTTCTTTCAATGTTGCGCACAATAGCCTTTCTTTGACATCGGCCGGAGTTTATCTATGTGCGGAATTGTTGGCGCAGTGGCGCAACGCGACATCACCCCTGTTCTTCTAGAAGGGCTTAAACGCCTGGAATACCGTGGATACGACTCCTGCGGCGTGGCCGTGTACGCCGATGGTGAATTGCGGCGCGCGCGCAGTACAGAGCGGGTGGCCGAACTCCAGTCGCAAGTCGAAAAAGACAAGGTCGCTGGCTTCACAGGAATTGCACATACCCGCTGGGCGACCCATGGCGCCCCCGCCACCCACAATGCCCATCCCCACTTTTCGGGCCATGCCAAGAGCTCGCCGCGCATCGCGCTCGTGCATAACGGCATTATCGAGAATCACGACGAACTTCGCGAAGAACTGCAGGCTGCGGGTTATGTATTCGAAAGCCAGACCGACACCGAGGTCATCGCACATCTGGTCGATCACCTGTATGCCGGTGATCTCCGTGACGCGGTGCAGCAGGCAATCCGTCGTCTTTCGGGCGCCTACGCCATTGCCGTATTCTGCCGCGACGAGCCCCACCGGGTAGTCGGCGCACGCCACGGATCGCCATTGGTCGTGGGCCGTGGCGTCAATGAAAACTTCCTGGCATCCGATGCATTAGCGCTGGCCGGCACCACCGATCAGATCATCTATCTTGAAGATGGCGACGTCGTCGACCTGCAACTGGCACGCGTATGGATCACCGACAGCGACGGCCGTGCCGTGGACCGCGAAGTCCACACCGTGCAAGTGCACACCGGAGCTGCCGAGCTGGGCCCGTATCGCCACTACATGCAGAAGGAAATTTTCGAGCAGCCGCGTGCCGTGGCCGACACCCTGCAAGACATTGAAAGCATTACGCCCGAATTGTTTGGCGACCAAGCCTATAAAGTATTCAAGGACATCGACAACGTGTTGATCCTGGCTTGCGGCACCAGCTATTACGCCGGACTGACCGCACGGTACTGGATAGAGTCCATCGCCAAGATACCGGTGAACGTCGAAATCGCCAGCGAATACCGTTATCGCGACAGCGTGCCCAACCCCCGCAGCCTGGTCGTCACCATTTCCCAGTCCGGCGAAACCGCCGACACCCTCGCGGCGTTGAAGCACGCACGCGGCCTGGGCATGGAACACACCCTGACGATCTGCAACGTTGCCACCAGTGCCATGGTGCGTGAATGCAAACTGGCCTACATCACGCGCGCCGGCGTGGAAATCGGTGTGGCGTCCACCAAAGCGTTCACCACGCAGCTGACCGCCTTGTTCTTGCTGGCGTTGGCCTTGGCCCAGGCCAAGGACCAATTGAGTGAAGTGAAAGAGGCCGAGTCCTTGAAAGCGCTGCGCCACCTGCCGGTTGCCATCGGAGCCGTACTGGCGTTGGAACCGCAGATCATGGCCTGGGCCGACCGCTTTGCCAGCAAGGAAAACGCCTTGTTCCTGGGGCGCGGCATGCACTATCCCATTGCCCTGGAAGGCGCGTTAAAGCTTAAGGAAATCAGCTACATTCATGCCGAGGCTTATCCCGCGGGAGAACTGAAGCACGGGCCGTTGGCGTTGGTGACGGAAGCCATGCCTGTGGTCACGATCGCACCGCGGGATGAACTGCTGGAAAAGTTGAAATCCAATATGCAGGAGGTCCATGCGCGCGGCGGTGAGCTGTATGTGTTCGCTGATGCCGATACCAGGATTGGAAGCAGCGAAGGGATACACGTGATTCGCATGCCGGAGAATTACGGGAAATTGTCGCCTATTCTGCATACGATACCGCTGCAGTTGCTGGCGTATCACACGGCGTGCGCAAGGGGGACTGATGTCGATAAGCCGCGGAATACGGTGGAGTAGGGGGAGGCGTGAAGTTGCGATACTGTGAAGACTAGAAATAAAGTCTGTCCGGAGGGAATAAAGTCTCCGCACCTCCAAGGGGTCAAGATTCAATTGCCGTTGACAATGATAGAGACGTGAATGCCGCGCCTAACATTCTCGCGGCCAGGCGTGGTCGTCTCGCAGGAGCAACCCTAAGCTGTTGTGGCTTAGAAATCCCCGTCCTTACCGCGCAAGCAGAAGCCATAGCCTGAGGTCTGGGAGGACATCAACTATCTGACCTTCGCGGCCTACGGACGGATCGTCCAGCTCATCCGTTGAGATTCCTGAGATTCCGGGCATCGACATCAAGACGTGGTTGCCCGGGTATGAGGGGGGGGTAGGAGATGCTGGACGCCGCCGATCTTACAAGCGCGAGGACCCAGGGTCAGCGTCGTCACTAGGCTGGCAGAAGGATGCTGGTGGCGAACTGCCCCCAGAAATTAACCCGAGTGGGCGCGCTTGCCGGGATTTTTCTTGTAGTGGGTATGCGAGCCACGCTCCTGGCTCACACGTTGGCCGCGGACTTGTGTAAAGGGAGCGGCGGGAGGGGGAGTGCGCTTGCGGTCGGCTTCAGTAACGATTTTGTTGCCCATGGAAATCTCTCTAGTTTGGTTAAGCTTGCTATTGTTCCACATTCGCCCGGTTTATTCTTGGCAGCAGGAAACACGCAGAGTATATGCCCGGCAATGCCTTAATTTGCATGGGCATTGCTGAACGGTCGGATCATCACGGATAACCTATCGCCTAAGCCAGCATAGCAGGCGTTGACCAGGCTGAACCGCCCGGACAGGCGAAGAAGGGGAACTGTTAAGGGGTACGTGCGCTCGGCCTGTAGTCAATAGGAAAATTTAGCCCATTGACAGCGTAGCTGGCTCTGGTCACTTCAATTTGATATCCAGCCGCACCACATCTCCGCGGTAGATGCCGTCGCCGATAAACACGATAGTGCCGTTGCGGTCGACTGCGGAACGATGCACATGCGCTACCGGGGCGTTTAGCGGCAGTTGGAGTTGTTCTGCTATCTCGGGGTCAGCCGAACCCAGGGTGAGCGTCTGATGCGCTGCCACGATTTCAAGGCCCGGGAGTTCACGCAAGATTCGCATGGACGTCTTAGTTTCGAATGCCTTGGCAGGAATGCGCTTGCAGATTGTCTCGTCGATATAGACTTCGCCGAGGTAATAGGGCTTGCCATTACGCCAGTGGCGCCGGCGCCAATATTGATAACTTTTGGCCATCTCGCCCAGGCTAGGGTCGGCGGTGGCGGGAGTACGTCGATCACGGGCTGCCAGCACTTCGATGCTCACGCCTTCCGGGGCGATCAGCTGCCCGTCCCAGTTTGAAGCGACTTCGCACCAAAACTGCTCCTGCGGCTTGCCAATAACGAAAGTGCCCTTAGCGCGGTAGCGCGCAATAAGGTTCTCTTTTTCCAGCAGCGTCAAGGCCTGACGCACGGTGGCACGGGCCACGCTGCATTCTTCAGCTAGATTATCGACGGTTGGTATCTGCTCGCCGACCGGCCATTGACCGGACTCGACGCGGCGCCTGAATAGGCTAGCCAGCTGCACATAACGCGCAGCCGCACTTCGACTGAAGTCGATGCCCCTGGAAGGATTTTTTTGTTTGCTAGTCGTAACCATGATGCTGTTATCCGGAAAATGCGGCGCGCTGGTTGAAGCTTTCCGTTAAACCGGGAGGCCTGCAGGTCAAAACCCACGAGTGTACCAATTGGTAGTACGTTACCGTCCCTTGAAGACCTGTGCGCGCTTTTCCACTACAGCGCGCGTCGCCTCACGTGCGTCGTCGGTCAGCATAAGCTTCGTGCTGTAATACTGCTTGACCCCGTAGCCTTCGTCGACCGGCATATCCTCGATACGATTAAGTGCCTCTTTCATGGTCACCAGACCAATGCGGCTCTACGCGGCAATGACTTGTGCCAGGTTCATAGCCGTCGCCGATGGCAGCATAGCGCGCCAGCGTCAAGGCGTTCACGGGCGGAGCGTCCAGCGTTACCACTGCTATCTTGTCGAATTTCTCGAGATGAAGTTCAGTCATTCTGGGTCCTTAATTGCTTCGGTTTAGCCGTCTTCATACAATGCCTGCGTCCATTAATGCTTGGATGCGCTCGGGGCTGTAGCCCAGTTCCTGCAATACCTGCACCGACTGCTGGCCCAGCAAGGGCGGCGGGATGTCATAACTGAGTGGGTTGTTAGTGAACTTGATAGGGCAGGCGACCTGGGGTAGGTCGACTCCTGTCGGGTGGGGTAATGTCATTAACATCTGCCGATGCAGTACCTGCGGCTCACGAAACACTTCAGGGATACTGTTGATGGGGCCGCACGGCACGCCTGCCGCGCCCAGCTTTGCCACCAGATCACTACGTGTCCGTCGCGCGAACTCGCCCTGCAGGATGTCAGTCAGTTCGCCTACATTTCTGGCGCGCTGAGCGTTCACGGCAAAGCGTGCGTCTTGAGCGAGTTCGGGTCTTTCCAATACATCGCACAGCTTCACGAACTGGCCGTCGTTCCCTACCGCCAGAATCACATCGCCGTCGACGCAGGAATAGACGTCCTGTGGCTGGATATTGGGATGAGCATTGCCGCCACGTTTGGAGGTGTTACCCGAAATCAGATGATTCATGGCCTGGTTGGACAATACCGCCGTCTGCACATCCAACATGCCGATATCGATATACTCGCCTTCGCCGGTCTGGTCGCGGCGCGCTACGGCGGCCAGAACGCCCACCGCGGTATACATGCCAGTCATCAGGTCCACAATTGGAATGCCAACTTTTTGCGGGCCGCCGCCGGGTTTGTCATCCCGTTCGCCCGTGATGCTCATCAGCCCGCCCATGGCCTGAATCAAAAAATCATACGCGGCCTCGCCCTTGCGGGGCCCCGTTTGGCCAAAGCCGGTAACAGAGCAATAGATGATGCGAGGGTTGATTTGCTTTAGGCTTTCATAGTCCAACCCATACTTGGCGAGGGCGCCGGTCTTGAAGTTCTCAAGCACGATGTCGCACTGCAAGGCCAGATCCTTGATGATTTGCTGACCCTCTGCGGTGTCCAGCGCCACGGTTACAGACTGCTTGCCACGATTGACGGCCAAGTAGTAACCCGCTTCTGCCGTATTATTGCCATCCGCGTCTTTCAGGAAGGGAGGGCCCCATGCACGCGTATCGTCACCGACCTTGGGTCGTTCGACCTTGATCACGGTTGCACCCATGTCCGCCAGCAGTTGCGAGGCCCATGGCGCTGCCATGATGCGACTAAGATCCAGGATGCGCAGGTGCGATAGTGGACCGCTCTTCTTGCTCATTTCATTCTCCAAATAGCGGTGGATGGCCATCATCATGGAGGCCGAAGGCTCGTCCGTAGGCACAACCATATAGACCAGAAGTGTAGCCCATATGGGTCAATAATACGAGTTATTGACATTAAAGTCGGTTTCACCTAGGATGAGCGAATGGCCTCACTTTATTCGGCCTTGCTCGTTTGCGCCGTGTCTCACAGTGACGCCGCGGCTACATTCCAGCTGCATTCCATCCACTTCCATTCCAGAGAGTCGTTATGAGACAGCCCGATAGCCACATATTGAACCGACCAGACGCCCGTTTGCGTCGGCGCCATTTCTTGGGCGGCACTGCTGCTTTGATCGCCGCTGTTTCGATTTTTGGTCACGGTCCAGCCATGGCGCAGGAATATCCCGACAAACCCATCCGGGTAATCGTGCCGTTCCCGCCTGGTGGCTCGACGGATACGGCCTCGCGCATCATGTCAGAAAGCCTTAGCGGCATCATGAAGCAAACCTTCGTGATAGAGAATAAATCCGGCGCCGCCGGCACGATTGGAACGGCTTCCCTTACTCGCGCAAAGGCCGACGGTTACACACTGGGGATTGGGCCAGTAGGCTCCACCATCATTTCAAAGCTGATCGGCATGCAAGTTCCTTACGATCCGGTCAACGACCTCATTCCAATCGGCAACATCGGCTCGCTGCCGCTGGTGGTTGCGGTCAAAGCCGACTTGCCGGTCAATAGTCTGGCCGATCTCGTGGAACTGGCCAAATCCAAGCCAGGCAAATTGTCCTACGGAACTTCGGGCGCCGGTACACCGGGACACCTGGCCTTTGAATACTTCAAGGATCTGGCCGGCATCGATATTGTGCATGTAGCTTACCGAGGCGACTCGCCGCTTACGACCGATATGCTGGGCGGTCAACTCGAAGTGGGCATTCTTACCGGTCCGGCGGCCGCTGCACAGGTTGCAAGCGGCAAGATGAAATACTTGGCCGTAACCAGTGGCCAGCGCTACCCCCAACTTCCCGATGTGCCAACCGTTATCGAATCCGGCTACAAAGATTTCAACATCGAGATCTGGAACCTGCTTATTGCTCCGTCCGCTACAGATCCCAAAATCTTGCAGAAGCTGAATGAAGCCATGAACACCTTCCTGCAACAGGACAAGGCCAAGACGACGCTTAAAGCTCAGGGGTATCTGCCACCCGTACTGATGTCGCTGGAGGAAGTCAAAAAGTTCGTTGCCGCAGACCGTAAAAAATGGGAAACCATAGTCAAGACGACCGGCGTGCGTATCGGCGACTAAACGTCGCTACCGTAGCTCATACTAAGGAACATCATGCTGGAAGTGGAAACACCCCAGGACCTGGCCCAGCATGCCGGTCAGGTCCTGGGAAGCAGTAGTTGGTTCACCGTGACCCAACGACATATTAAAAACTTCACGCAACTGACCGGCGACAATCACTGGGTGCATATTGATATCGAGCGTGCAAAGACGGAAATGCCCGATGGCAAGACCATCGCTCATGGGTTCTTCATCTTGTCGCTGATTCCGCTGCTTGCCAAAGATATCTTCAAGATCCGCAAGCGAGGAAAAGGCCTGAACTATGGCATCAACCATTTACGATTCACCGCGCCGGTTTCGATGGGTTCGCGCGTGCGCTTACATCAGAAATTGCTGAAGGCGGAACCATCCAAAGGCGGCACGCTCTTCACGTTCGAAGATACGTTCGAGATCGAGGGCAAAGAGCGGCCCGCCCTGGTCACTGATATGCTGCTGCTGATTTACGATTGAACGATCACGGGGTCTCCCCGGCGATGCCGGGGAGACCGCAACACGCACGCTAGGTGATGCCGCGGGCTTTCAGGTCGGCTATTGCGGCTGGGTCGAGTCCAAGAAGCTCACCCAGGACCTCATCTGTATGCTGGCTTAACGTAGGCGGAGGGCGGTTGTAAATAACCGGCGTTGCCGACATCTTCAGCGGATTGGCGATTTGTGGGATTTGGCCGACGGTCGAGTGCTCTATGTGAATCAGCATATTGCGATGTTGGAGTTGTGGATCCTCAAATACCTGACTGAAATCATTGATCGGGCCGCAAGGCACGTTCATAGCATCCAGTCGTTCTTGCCAATACTTGACGGTATTGGTTTTGATGACGCCCTCGAGCATGGGAATAAGCACTTTTTGATTTTGTGCGCGCAACCGATTGATCGTAAAGCGCGGATCATCGGCCAGTTCGGGCAAACCCAGTAGTTCGACGAACTGCCTGAATTGTGAGTCGTTTCCTACGGCGATCATCAAGTGCCCGTCCGTACACTCGAACGCCTGATACGGACAGGTAATGGGGGAGGCGGTCCCCATGCGTTGCGGAACAATGCCAGAAATCAAATAGTTCATGGCAATATGGCCAATGGACGCAAGCTGCGCATCAAACAGCGCAATATCGATGTACTGGCCCTCACCGGATATAGCGTCGCGGTGATTGAGTGCGGCGAGGATACCGATAATGGCGTAAAAGCCGGCCGTCAGGTCTGACACAGCGTAGCCCACTTTCTGTGGTCCGCCGCCGGGTTGATCGGGGGGATTGCCCGTCATGCTCATCAAGCCGCTCATGGACTGGAAGATGGGGTCGTAGCCTGGACGGTGGCTATAAGGGCCGGACTGACCAAACCCAGTGATAGAACAGTAAATCAGGCGTGGGTTGATTTGCTTCAGTGACTCATAGTCCAGCCCGTAGCGCACCAAGTCGCCCGCCTTGAAGTTTTCGATCAGAACATCGCTTTGTTTGACGAGTTCCTTGATAAGGTTCTGGCCCTCTGGGGTGGACATATTGATGGACACTGACCGCTTGCCACGGTTCATCGCCAAAAACGATGAGGTCTCGGACGTTTCGTTCCCCTGTTCGTCCTTGGCCCGGTAACCCTGCTGGCGTACATCGTCGCCGCGGCCCGGCCGTTCGACCTTGATGACATCCGCGCCCAGGTCGGCCAGCATCTGGCCAGTCCATGGCCCGGAAAATACGCGGCTCAAGTCTAGAACTCTAATATGTGAAAGGCTTTGCGCCATTGCTGCTCCTGAGAAGTGTCATATCGTGGCAACGATCCCGACGGCGATATTGGTCGCGCCGCCACGGATCACCGCCGTATCGTGTTGCCGCGTTAAGTAGGCAAATTCAACACCATTTTGGCGAGGATATTGCGTTGGATTTCATTGGTTCCACTGAAAATCTTGGCTGCTACGGCGTTATACAGCGGCATCTGTACGTCTTCGACCGTGATTGCATCCGTGTGCGCATTCGGGCCGGCGTAAGTGTTAAAACCAGCACTCGCCGCATGCTCTTGTGCTGCTTCGAGTAGAAGCAAGGAGGCGCGCTCATGCGTCTCGGTAGCCCATATCTTTAATAACGACACATTGGCCGGCAAGGGTTCGTTGCGACGTACGATTTCCGAGAACGCCGCATATGCCGCCGACAAGTCCGCAACATCACAGTGCAACTGAGCATAGTCCGCGGCAAACGCCTCGTCCTCGAACAGGCCTGTCTGAGCGGCAATCTTTTCGATGATCCCCATGGTGTTCTGCGAGTGTTTGGGGCTACCCGAGAACAGGCGCTCAAAGCCCAACAGTGCCTTGGAAATGGTCCAGCCCTGATTGATTTCGCCAACCAGATTTTCGCGTGGCACCTTGACGTTATCAAAGAAGATCTCGCAGTATTCCTCGTCGCCCGCAATCGTCTTGATCGGACGCACTACGATGCCGGGCGTCGCGAGATCCACCAGTAAAAAGCTGATACCGGCCTGCTTTTTGACCGCTTTATCAGTACGCACCAGCATGAACATGTGGGTAGCGTCCTGGGCCAGCGTGGACCACGTCTTTTGGCCATTGACGATGAAGTATTCGCCCTCGAGAACCGCTGCACAACTTAGCGAAGCCAGATCCGATCCCGCGTTGGGTTCTGAATAACCTTGCGCCCATACGTGCTCGCCGGACAGAATCGGCGGCAAGTATTTGGCCTTTTGCTCTGGTGTTCCAAAGCGAAACAGAATTGGCCCCAGCATGACGAGACCCTGGTCGGGCGGACGCCCTACACCATAGCGCTCCTGCTCTTCGATGTAAGCAATCATTTTGTCGGGAGACAGCGCCATGCCGCCGTATTCCTTCGGCCAAGCGGGCGCAATCCACTTCTGATCGGACAGTGTTTTGTACCAGTCTTTGATCTGATGCCAATGCAGGCGGGACGCCTTATGGCGCAGATGCTCCGGATAATACACCTTGAAGAAGGAGCGCAGCATCTGCCGAAACACGTCTTCCGGCATCTCGTTCCAGTCTGCTGTCTTGGGAAACTGTTGAGTGTCGGCAGGATTGTGCGTGCTGTCTGCCGGCAACTCCTGATCATCGCGCCGGCCTTGTCTGGCCTGATCAATCAGGGAAAAGTACCGCTTTTTATGCGATCGTGCGTTGCCCAGTTCGCTAGCCAAGCCCATTGCCCGCTTCAAGCCCAAGCCAATGTCGGACTCATCTGAGTAACCCATGCCGCCATGCATCTGTACTGCGAGGCGGGTCACCAGTCCTGCTGCGTGTTCGGCTCTGAGCTTGAGCCGGCTGGCCTGCATGGGCAATGCTGTTTGGTCCTGCTCTACCAGCCCAAGGGCTTGCCAGATGGCGTAATCCAGAAGCTGAATCTGAATATACGCGTCTACCATTCGGTGCTGAAGGCTCTGGAAACTGCCTATCGGCTTGCCGAACTGCACCCGCACATTCATGTATTCCAGTGTACTGTCGAACGATTGCCGCGCCACACCAAGCAATTGGGCGGCCTGTGCAATGCGCGCCCGATCCAGAGATGTGCGAATTGCGCGCAAGACGTCGTCTGCGGTGCCCAGAATATTCTGCGCGGGAATGCGACAGCCTTGTAGCGACAGTGCACCCATATTGGAGGCGTCCACCCGCTCGTAGCGCTGAGCTTGCACTCCTGCTTGCGATGCGGGCACCCACAGCAGTACCGGCTGCTCACCCACGCCAACCAAGACCAGCCAGCCATCGGCCCCGACAGCGGGCGAGGCTGCGACAAACTCGGCATCCAGTGCCAGCACGTCGCCCTGGCGCACGGCGTCGTGCTTGCACTCGGGTTCGATCTGGCCGAGTCGGTGCTGCCAAGCAGTTCCCACAACAAGGGAGCCGCTCGCGATGCCTTCGAGCAATTCGTTGCGCAGATCGCTTCCGGGCAACTCCATCAACAAGGAAGCTGCCTGCACAGCCACTGGTATGATCGGGTCCCCAATATACGCGCGCCCGAATTCCTCGGCGATTGCCGTCATCTCGGTCATTCCAAGGCCCAATCCTCCTTGCTCTCCGGGTATGAGAATAGCCGGCCAACCTGCTTCAGCGATTTTCCCCCAAAATTCACGGTCCAGCGATTGTTGCGTGGACACCATGCGGCGCATGCGCTCGCCCTGATTTTCGCGCGTCAGAAAGTCGCGTGCGCTGTCTTTAAATGCTTGGGTTTCTGCTTCATCAAACGACATTATTGTCCTCGAGTCGATTCAAATCCATAAAGCATCTGGGGGTTATCGACCCAGATCTTCTTCCGCGTCTGCTCATCGCCCATCCACTCATAAGCCAACTCCACCAATTCGCCTACATCGGGCGCGGACTCGCCCATCCGCACATAGGGCCAGTCCGACCCCCATAGAAGACGGTCGACATTGGCCGAGAGCAAGGCATCGTGGAAGGGCCGCACATCGGCATAGTCGGGGGAATTGCGTGAGACTCGACAAACAGATAGCTTCATCCAGAGCTTGCCGCGTTTTAGAAGCTTGCACACAAGCTTGAAGATCGGGTCTTCCACGCCGCGTGCTGGAACCAAGCTCGCCATATGATCAATCACCAAAGGAAGATCAAGATCGGCCAGGCGTTCCAGATGGTTCAGGTAGGTATCGTAAGGGCCCCACATCTGCACGTGCAGACCGGCCTGCCTCATGGCCGGCGCCAGTATGTCGATTGTTTCGAAGCCCACGCTGCCCGCGAAGAGATTGCCTTTAGGATCGCGCGCTTCGACGAAGCGCAAGCCTCTTATGCCGGCCTTGTGCAGACGTTGGAGCTCGTCCACCGACGCATCCGCGGACGCCACGGCGACGCCGCGCAAGGCATGCTTACGCACGGCGATCGCATCGACCAGGGCTGAAGAGTCCGTTCCGTACGGCGCCGGTTGAACCAGGACGCCGCGCGTCATGCCGACCGTATCAAGCATGTGCAGGTAACGCGGTGCAGGCGCATCGGGAGGCGCATAACTCGAGGGCTGTTGCAGGGGATACTGCTCGTAGGGGCCAAAAACATGGCAATGAGTGTCGCAGCTATTCTGGGGCAGCTCCACGCGGGGAGCGCGCGGCATGCGCGGCGTGTCCAGTACTTCGGGAATGTATCCTTTTTGCGTCATGCTACAGGTTCCTTCAAAGTGGCTTTGGGCATGGTCGACAGAGCTGGCGAACCCGCTACGACGGGTGCAATCAATGGGTCCGGCGCCTCGTCCGGCATCGGGATCTCGTGTGCGTTCAACGTCATGGACACCATGGTGTAGTAGCCAATAACTGCCGTAAGCTCGACTACACCCACCGCACCCCACAGTGCGACAGCACGGGCGTATACCGCCTCGTCCACGGTGCCATGCTGCTGTATCTGACGTGCGTATTCATAGACGATGGTCTCGGCGTCGTCAGTAAACGGCGGTACCTGGCCGTCTTTGAGCGCCTGGATCACCTCTGGGTGCAAACCCGCTTTTTCAGCGGCCTGTGCATGGATATACCACTCGATCTGGCTATTCCACCGACGAGCCGTAACTAATATGGCGAGCTCATTGAGTTTGGGCGGGAAAATAGTGCCAAAGCGCAAGATCTCGCCCAGGCGCTGCCACCGATCTGCGAGCTCGGGGTTATGGAGGACGGCCCGCAGTGGACCCACCAACCTTCCCCGTGGGCCGCTTATGATGTTGTCATAAACGACCCTTTGCTCTGGGGTCATTGATTCAACGGTGGGTAGGGGGATCCGGCTCATAGGGGTTTCCACGAAAAATAAATGTTGGCCGGTAGTACGGCGATATAGCGGAGTGACGGCACTTATGCGCCATCTGTCGGCAGCGTGTTTACGACGGAAGGGCGGGTCTCGAACACGTCGCGATGCCAGATTGCGACATGCGGTGCTTTCTCGCGCCAGTTCCAGTCATCAAAACGGTAGTCCATATACGACAAGGAACATCCGATCGTGATGGAGCCGATATCGAAATCCGGCTGCGGCTCCTTCTCGAACGCTGCGTCCAGGTCGGCGAGGACGGCGTCGACCTTCAATGTGAAGGAGTCCAGCCAGGCTCGCGTTTGCTGGGCTTGCGGTTTATTGCGTTCCTGGCGGAATAAAAGCAGAGCGTCCATGAAGCCGTCGCCCAACGCTTGCTGGCGCAGTGCCTTCAGGCGTTTTTCGGTGTCGAAGGGAAAAAGCTCGCTATTGGCGCGCTGGGCAAGGTATTCACAGATAACGCGCGAATCGTACAGGGCATACCCGTCGTCCAGCATCAGGGTCGGCAATTTGATTAGGGGATTGTCGCGGATTAGACCCAGGTTGGGCTCTGACATGGCGACGGGTGTACGCACCAACTCGACACTTTCGGTTTGGCCGGTTTCATGCAGCACTATCATGACTTTTCGCACGAATGGCGAACGGGGCGACCAATGCAGTTTCATAACGTAGACTCGCTTTCAAAAGTTAATGTGGATTGTCAGTCCCTATGCGCAAGCGGCGCCCGGAAACGGACCGCAACTATTCGGGATTAGGTAAACGCACAATCTGGAAACCCTTATCGGCTCGGACATACCATCCGGCACCATGGAGGCGTCCGATCAGATCCAGCTTGAAGCCGTCCACATAGCATTTGTCGGCATCGATCACCGCATCGTCCGCTACATGCACCCCTTCGACATGCGCGAGGAAAATCGACCGGCGTCCGTCGATGTCCACTTCCTTCCACAGACGGCATTCCAACGCAACGGGCGCGCCGACGATGCGAGGTGTTGCCACCTTTACCGAGCTTGTGGTCTCCAGTTTGGCCTGGTCAATTTCGTTCACGTGATACGCATATTCGACGGCCGTGATATTCATGGCTTCGGCCATGGGTTCGGAAACCAGATTGGCCACGAACTCGCCCGTGCGCTCAATGTTCAGGCGTGTGTCTTTTTTGACCGCGCCGCGATGACCGATACCCAGGGCCACCACAGGTGGATCACCCGACAAGACGTTGAAAAAAGAAAACGGTGCAGCATTCAACTCGCCGTCTTCTTTCATGGTCACTACCCACGCAATAGGGCGGGGTAGCACGATGCTGGCCATTAGCTTATAGGCGTTTTTGCCGCTAAGCCCGTTAATATCAAAGAACATCCGCACCCCTGTAGGTCGTATAAAAGGCTATCTATAGGTAATAAAGCCATACTTATGACCTTTGAACTATAACATCGTCGCGAAGATTAAGAAAGATGGGGGGAACGACTGCTGGTATGGGGGTGAAGCTGCTTGAGGATGTTTAGAATGCAAAACCCGGTTCGATTCATTCCGCGCAGCTTGGTCAAGTCCGAATTTGAGCCCTCGCGTTAGCGGGATACGGGGGCATAGGCATCCGGATCCGGATCTGGTGATTTTTGTCGCCATTGTCTCGCACACACGTGCTTGATAAAGCTCGGTACCAAGCGTCGCGGCGCTTTGTACCGGTACAAACGCGCGGCTCGCTTGAGTGCAGGAGTTTCATTAAAACGAACCGAATGACGAGAGCTGCTTGGAAATGTGCTGCGCCAACTGCTTCAGTCGGGGAACTAGTGCGTTCATTAAAAGATTTTCCGTAATGATGAAGGACGGGCCGCTAACCGAAATTATGACCAGCTCGCTTCCGCCCTCCCATCGTATGGCGGTGGCGGCTGCGTTGACGTCGGCATTCCACTCTCCTATCGACAGGCAAATACCATCTTCTTGGTATCGCTTGATCTCCTTTGCCAGTGCTTCCAGTTCCTTTGAGCCCACAACGGGTTCGTTCTTCTGTTTCAGCGACGCCACCAGATATTCACGCTCTTTCTCGGGCAGGGCCGCGAGGAACGCCCTGCCGATCGATGTGCTCATGATGGGCATGCGAATGCCGCGGCCCATGCGCAGGGTGAGGAGGGTATCGCTGGAACAGGCCTCGATATACAGCATGGAGAGGCGGTCTCTGGTGGCCAGTGAAATCAGGGCGCCAGTCGACTCTGCGAGCGCTTGCATGTGCTGCCGAGCGATATCTGCGACGCGAAGGTTGGACAGCGCAGAGTAACCGAGGGCGAGCACCGACGGGCCGACGGAATACTGCCTTTTGCGTGCATCATGCCGTAAGTATCCATGGTCGACCAATGTCTTGGTAAGCCGGGATACCGTTGATTTGGGTAGCCCGGTAAGCCTTGCCAACTCGCTGTTGGACATTCGGGGTTCACGGGCCGAGAAGCACCGGAGAATTTCTAGGCCCCGAGTGAGCGCCGCTACAGTTGACGGAGTCTCAATTCTAGTTTGTTCCATCATTCGGAATCGGCCTCTGTTAGTGTCCATTGACTGGAATCAAATGTAGATATACTACAACGGCTCGGGACCTACTTGAGTAAGGCCGGTTGTTGTCGCTGTGCGGGCGGGGAGCCTTGACGCTTCAAGAAAAGTGCCCCACCCGTAAGGGATGTATTTTTTTCGATTGATTGGAGACTGCAATGAAAATAAAAGTTAAGTTCCTAAGAGCCGGCCTTGTGGCCGCGCTGACTGCATCGGCTTTCTCGATGCCCGCGATGGCGCAGGTAAAAATCGGCGTCGTTAACAGCCTGTCCGGCAATTTCGCCGCATTCGGTTCGCGATACAACACCGGTATGCAGGTCGCCCTGGATGAAATCAATGCGAACGACGGCATCAATGGTCAGAAACTGGAACTCGTCATACAGGACGATCGTTCCGAGGCACAGAGTGCGCTGGCGGCGCTGGAATCGTTGAACAAGCAAGGCGTTCCACTGGTCATCGGCTCTTACGCCTCCGGCATCACCGGCCCGCTGTCCAAAGTTGCCACTCGTCAGAAACTTCCTCTCATCGTGCTGGGTAGCGCCGACGACTCCATCACCAAGCCGGGCTCGGATTGGGTCTTCCGTGCGAAGCACAATTCCACTATCGTCGCCAACGCCTACTTCAACTATTTCGACAACCTGCGCCAAAAGCACCCGGAGCTTAAGAAGATTGCTGTGATGTACGGCAATGGCGCATGGCCGACCTCAGTCAGTGAAGAGGGCGTCCGACAGGCAGAGAAGCGTGGTTACGAGGTGGTCGGGAAGCAGGCTTACGACCAGGGCACCACGGATTTCCGTCCCATACTTAACAAGTTCCGTACGTCCAGCCCGGACATTCTGTTGACGAGCTCTTATGCTGACGACGGCATTGCCATTGCCCGCCAGATCAAGGAAGTCGGCCTGAATGCCAAAGTCGTGGCCATCGACACGGCCTCGTCGATGATCAGTTTCATTCAGCAGGTTGGCGACCAGTCCGAAAACATCGTGTCGGCCGTGAGCTGGAGCCCTGACGTCAAATACGAAGGCACACCACAGCTCTATGAGCGCCTGAAAGCCAAGGCCAAGGAAGAACCCTCGTTCTACGAGGCCGAGGGCTACCTGGCCCTGACGGTCGCGGCCGATGCCCTGCGCCGCGCAGGGTCCCTGGACCGCGAGAAGGTGCGTGACGCACTTGCGAAGACAAATCTCAAGACGCCGGTAACCGATGTCACCTTCGAGAGCTTCGACGGCTTCAAGGGCCAGAACCCGATCAAGAGCGTCATCATCCAGATCCAGGATGGAAAGCACGTGACCGTGTTCCCTGAAAATCTTGCATCGCAGGCAGCGAAGCTTTCCAACTGACGGCATCTGAAACCCGAAACGCATGTCGGCCCGCGCCGGCATGCGCACCCGATTTTTTGACGAGTGCCGTTCGAAATACTGTCGGTCCGCTCTCGTTGACCAAAGGTCTTCCATGTTCGACTACGTTTCATTCTTTCAGAACCTCTCCAACGGGGTGCTGATAGGAGCCGTCTACGCCTTGATCGGCGTCGGGCTCACCCTGGTTTTTGGTGTCATGCGAACCATCAATTTCGCTCATGGCGACTTTGTGGTGCTCGGTATGTACTTCGCCGTGGTGCTCAATGGCGCATTGGGGTGGGACCCCTACCTGACCCTGGTACTTGCCATTCCATTGGGCTTCATCGTTGGCGCGCTGATACAGAAGTTTGTCCTGACACGGGTTATCGATGCCAAGCCCGAAACCATGATGTTGGCGACGCTCGGTGTCTCGCTGGTCATTGGGAACCTGCTGCTGCTGGTGTTCGGCGGCGAACCCAAGTCGGTGAATATGCCGTATGCAGCCAGTACGCTCAAGCTGGGCGAGATCCGGATTTCGGTCGTCCTTCTCTATGCAGGACTCGCCACGCTCGGCGTGATCGCCGCCTTGTACCTGCTGCTGAATAAGACAGAAGTGGGTCGAGCCATCAAGGCGACGGCAGAGAACCGCCTTGGCGCTGAATTGGTAGGAATCAATACGAAGAAGATCCAGGCCATCGTTTTCGGGCTGGGTATGGCGCTCGCGGTGACTGCCGGCGTGTCGCTGATTCCCTTGCTATTCGCCTCACCGGTCACCACCGGCGCGCTATTTACGCTCAAGGCTTTTGTCGTGACCGTATTGGGCGGACTCGGAAATATCGGTGCCGCCATTATTGGCGGATTGCTGCTTGGTGTGGTCGAAGTGATGGGCGCTTCGTATTTGGATTCCGCATATCGCGATGCCTACGGCCTTCTGGTCTTCGTCGTCGTGTTGCTGGTCAAGCCCGAAGGGCTTTTTGGTAAATCGGTGAAAAGAGTATGAGCAAGCATATGCTGTTTCTGGCGGTGATGGTCGTCCTTGCCGCCCTCTATCCGCTAACGCTCTCGGCCTATATAACGGTCGGAATATCGGTGCTGCTTTTCACCGGATGGGCAACCTCGTGGAACCTGCTGGGCGGGTGGGCCGGCCAGCTGAGTCTGGGACACGCCAGTTTCGTCGGCCTGGGCGCTTACATCGTCGCCATTGGTGCTTCGCAATTTGGCTTTGCTCCGTGGTGGTCGATGTTAATTGCAATGGCTGTCGCGGGGATTCTTGCCGTCATCTGGGGAAAGCTCACGTTTGGCCTGCATGGTCCGTATTTCAGCCTGTCGACGATTGCCATTGCCGAGATCATGCGGTTGGTGGCAATCAATGAAGGGTGGCTTACTGGCGGTGCTTCCGGCGTGTTCATCGAAACCTTGCCAGAGCCTTTCGGGATCGACTTGTTCGACAAGACGACACAATATTATATGGCGCTGGTCTATGCAGCGATCACCATTGCCATCACGATACTTATATCAACGAGGCGGTTCGGCTATCAGCTCAAGGCCGTGAGGGACAACGAAGAAGCGGCGATGGCGGCGGGTATCGACCCGACCGTGATCAAGCTGAAGGCGTTCGTCCTGTCGGGAGTCCTGACAGCCGTGGGCGGCGGCATCTATGGCATCTTCCTGTCGTTTATCGAGCCGCACATTATCTTCAATTTGCTGTTGTCCATTCAGATCGCACTGACCGTGATCATTGGCGGGCGAGGCACGATTTGGGGGCCGGCCGTCGGCGCTGTTCTGCTCGTGGTTTCCGGAGAAGTATTCAGAACCGCCTTCGCCCAAGCCAATTTGTTGGTCTATGGCGTGTTGATTTTGATCGTCATTCTTGTGCTGCCACGCGGAATAGTCGGAGAGTATGTGCATAAGCTGGTCAGGAGAAAGTATGCAAATCGTGCTTAAAGCAGACAGCATCAAAGTCCAATATGGTGGGCTGATCGCCGTGAACGATGTTTCCCTGTCCCTTGAAAAAGGCCAGGTGCTTGGATTGATCGGCCCGAACGGGGCCGGGAAATCGACGTTGTTCAATGCAATCACCGGGTTTGCTCCCGTTAGATCGGGCAATGTGACTTTCCTCGGTCAAGACGTCACGAATGTTCCCCCATATGTCCGGACTCGCAGCGGAATGGGGCGCACTTTCCAAACGGAGAGGCCTTACGAGGATCTGACCGTGCTCGAGAACGTATTGGTCGCGGCATTTCTGAAAAACCCGAAACGCAAGGACGCTGAGGAGGTAGCCATGTCCGCGCTCGAGAAAGTCGGGCTGCAGGATCGGGCGAATCAGCTTTCTTCCGACCTGAATCTTGCAAGGCTACGGCGTCTGGAACTGGCCAAGGCGCTCGCCCTCGAACCCAAAGTTCTATTCCTGGACGAAATCATGGCCGGGCTGAACCCGCCGGCCCTGAAGGAAATGATCGAGTTTCTTCGCACGCTGACTGCTACGGGGATGTCCATCGTCATGGTGGAGCACATCATGGAAGCTATTATTCAGCTTGCCGACCACGTTATCGTTCTGGCCAGTGGAAACAAAATTGCGGAAGGATCGGCCTCTGACGTCATTAACGATGAGCGGGTCATCGAGGCTTATCTGGGAACGGACTAAATAATAGTATTGAAGGTCGAGGGCGTCGACCTCGGATACAGCACTCTCCAAGTCGTTTTCGACGTTTCCCTGGAGGTCAGAAAGAAAGAATTAGTGGGTCTGGTCGGCGGTAACGGCAGCGGTAAATCAACCATATTGCGTGCAGTGTCCGGCATGATAAAGCCTTGGAAGGGCCGCATCCTTTTCAAGGGCGAAGAAATATCGGGACTCGAGCCACACCAGATGGCAGAGCGAGGATTAGCGCATGTGCCAATGGGTCGCCAGTTATTTCCAAACCTGACGGTAAAGGACAACATCCTGCTTGGCAGCTACCTGCCGCGTCTGCGCGCCAACCGCGAGCGGAATCTCGAGAAGGTCTTTTCGTTGTTTCCCGACGTCAAGAAGTTTGCACAGACAGAAGCGGGTGCGCTCTCGGGCGGACAGCAGCAGATGGTCGCTATCGGCCGTGCCCTGATGCTCGAGCCCGACCTGCTTATCATGGACGAGCCCAGCCTCGGCTTGTCTCCCCTGTATGTAAAGCAGGTTATGCAGGCAATACGGCAAGTAGCAGATTTGGGCTTTCCAGTTCTACTCGTCGAGCAAAATATCAAGCAGGTGCTCCAGTGTAGCGACCGCACTTACGTGTTGGAAAACGGCCGACTGGTGCTGCAAGGGCCGTCGTCCGAGCTGGAAGGCCACCCCATGATAAGGAAGGCGTATCTGGGTCTGTAAGCGATCTTAAGTTCGTTCATAAACGCAATCGGTGTGACATTGCATACGTAGTTCGGAGAAAGTGATGAAGGATTTACCGTTGGATCCATTCAGCGAGAATGGTCTGGAAGGCTTCGCCAAAGACTTCCGCTCAGGAAAAGTGACGTCGGAAGAGGTCACAACAATCTATCTTGAACGCATCGAGCAGCTCGATCCCAAGCTGGGGGCTTACGAGTCTGTCGCTGCTGAAAGTGCGCTCTCGACCGCGCGTGCCATGGATCTTCTGATCAAATCGGGAACCGATCTGGGGCCCTTGATGGGCGTGCCCGTTGCGATCAAGGACGTGTTCGTGATTTCACAGATGCCGCGACCCCGTGTGGGTTCGAACATGGAGCTTCCCGACATTCTTGGTACCGAGGAAGCTACCTTCATCAAGGCCCTTCGCAAGGCAGGATGTGTATTTCTTGGACAGACCAAAGCAGTGGAGCTGTGCCTGGGCATTACTGGCCATTCAGCGCCTCGCGGAACGCCGTGGAATCCCACCGACATGGTAAACCAACGGGCGCCGGGCGGTTCCAGCTCCGGCTCGGGCGTGGCCATGGCGGCAGGGCTGTGTGCCTTCGCCATCGGCTCCGATTCGGGGGGATCGGTTCGCGTGCCTGCCGCGTTCAACGGTGTGTTCGGCCTGAAGACGACCGCCGGGCTGTGGCCCACCGACGGCGCGTTCCCGCTGGACCCGCGTGTCGACTCAATCGGGCTGCTCACCCGATCAGCGAAAGATGCACTGCTGGCGTTCAAAACGATATCCTCGGTTCTGTTTGGTTGCGGCTACCAGCCGCGCCGCTCCGGCGCCCGTCTTGACCGATTGTGTCTCGGCGTCCCGCAAAATCACTTTGGCGACAACCTAAACCCAAAGATCAGCGAAGCCTTCCTGGTCGCCAACGAGCAGTTAAAGGCGCAGGGATGTCTGCTG
>LNAP01009045.1_pt1 | contig 21880 bp, 21 predicted proteins | sample 602601 | NCBI WGS metagenome assembly LNAP01 (sample SAMN02440304, study PRJNA202911) | soil metagenome | biome: Subtropical and temperate rainforests or woodlands; isolation source: soil samples (1 kg each in a 20% v/v slurry with milli Q water) were... ...
TAATCACGCCGGCGGAATCGTCGCCAGCATACCGATCAGGATGGTCAACAGCAGAAAACCGCCGAGAAAAATCGTCATCTTGGCCATGGGGCCTCCCACACTATGAATTGGCGGTACAGGGGCGGCGTGTGCTGCCCGAGCGGCGTACCGAAGACTTATTGTGGGCTGGCGGCTGTATCCGTTACAGAGGCAGATTGCGCTGAAAAATACGGATCAGATCCGTTTACAGGCTGTGCTTTCGGGGGTTTCCCGGAAGGAGTTTGCGGGCGATGTCCACGAAAGGCGTGACGATCAACCCCTGCAGCGTCAGGTAACGCTCGTGATCCTGTTCACCAGTGCCGAAATGAATGGACTCGGGTGTGGATCGGGTGACGTAGAGCGTGCCGAACATCCAGTCCCACAATGACAGATTGATGCCGAAGTTCTTGTTGAAGTGTCGCGGCGCATCGCTGTGATGAATCTGGTGTTGCGCAGGGCTGTTCAGCACCCGTTCCAGCACCGGCCCGAAGGAAAACCAGACATGGCTGTGACGCAGGTTGGCCGCCAGGCCATTGAAGATGAACACCATGTAGGTCACGCCAAACAAGGTATAGCGGCTGATCTCCCCGCCGCAGGCGTACCAGAAGACCCCGGCAAATGCGCCGATGCAGATGATATCCGTGAGCTTTTCGACCACCTCTTCCAGAAAGTGCACGCGGCTGGCCGTCGCCGGCACCAGCACGGGCGCCGAATGATGGACTTTGTGGAAGGCCCACAGATACCGCGAATGGAAAGCGCGATGGCCCCAGTAATGGCTGAAATCCTTGACCAGAAATACCCCCAGCCCATAGAGCAGGGTCAGCGCCAGGTTCTCTTCCACTTGCGTACGCGCGCCCCACAGTTGGGTGAAGAACGCGATGTAGTCCGCTGAACGCAAGACGTACGGATCGACCAGGCCAACGATGGGCAGCACCAGGGCAACCTTGAGGATGGCGAGTACGAAGTAGTAGCGGTAGTCGAGCAGCGCCGAGCGATGCAGGTACACCCTGCAGCCGCCGATGAACTGCCCGAATGAGCGCGCGTCGGTCAAGCCCCGGGATTTGCGGTAGCGGAACAGGCAATAGGCGACGCTGTAAGACATGCAGAGAAAGGCTAGACCGAGTCTGCCGTTGAAGTCGAAAATGCCCAGGAACTGCCGGGTGACCGGCTCGATCACCCACTGGGATAAATGAAGATGGATTGCGGCGAAAACATCCATGCCAGGCTGCCCGACGTAAATGGAAGGGCAATTGTAAATGAGAACGAGTCTTTAGTGTGTTGAATGATGCCCGGTTTTTATCCACCCAGCGCAATGATTGCAAGGATCAGCACGCCCCCCGTGGCGGCCATGATCACCCCTCCCTGCCATTGCGTGGCGCCAGCGTATCTGGCGAGCAGCCAGCCTGCGATGAACAGCACCACGAGCCCGATCAGGTTGGACAGGCGGATGGCGAGCGCCGTCTGATCGAGCAGAATGAACGGCACCACCAGCGGAAATGTCGAGCACACGACCAACAGGAAAACACCGAGGGCACCCCTGAAGTCGCTCCAGCCGAGGCCGGCCCTGATCGGCAAGGGGGGCTGCTCGAGCAGCCGACGGCGCAACAACTCCAGGCCCTCACTGCCGGCCGCCGTCGCGAACTGCAACGGCAACACTTGCGCAACGAGCGCCTGACCGGCCGCGGCGTCCATGCCATTACGCAAGGCCATGTACAGCTTGATCCTGCGCGTGCGCTCGACCAGTGCGCGCAACAGGTACATGACCGCATCGGCCAGTCCCCAGGCGAGATTGCAGCCGAGTCATCGTGCGTTCGGCGGCCTGGTCTGCCGTGGCCACGCTGATGGTGCCGGTGAACGTCATGGCCATCAGCAGGCCGAAGATCACCTCGGTAATGCGCTCGACAGGGTCAAGTACAGGCGCCCTTTCGAATTGAGCGTTGGTTGGCATGAAATCACCTCGTCGGAGTGTGCTTGCACGATATCGGGCGACGCTTCGGCCAGGCACCGGTTGTTCCGGCTGGATATCCGCATCCCCGTCAAGTGTAGATTGAACGACTACACTCAGGCGCACACGCTATCTGCTTCAAGAGGAATGGCTCATGCTTGAATACTTCGCCCTGGGCGTACTGATATTTGTCGGACTCTTTTTGTTCTACGGAATCATCCTGCTCCACGACATCCCCTATGAAATTGCCGTCCACCGCAATCACCCTCACCAGGATGCAATCCACGCCACCGGCTGGGTCAGCCTCTTCACCTTGCACGCACTCTGGCCGTTCCTGTGGATCTGGGCGATGGCCTATCGGGAGGACCGGGGCTGGGGTTTCAGTGACGGACACTCACCCAAAAGTCATGTGATTCACCTCGAACAACAGGTCGCCGAACTGCAAGGCCGGATCGAGCGCCTGGAGTCAGCGATGGGTACGGCACAGAAACATGTGCCAACGGACAATCTCGGCGAGGGCATTTGAGCCATGGATCTCTTACTCATTCTGACGTATGCCGCTCTCTGCGTAGCCATCTTCAAGATCTTCCGCATCCCCCTGAACAAATGGACGGTGCCCACGGCGGTGCTGGGCGGGATCGTGATTATCGGCACGCTGATTTTCACGATGAACTACAACCACCCCTACTCCGAGGTGGCGCGCTCCTATTTCGTATCGGTTCCGGTGATACCCGTGGTCAGCGGCCAGGTGATCGATGTATCGGCGAAGACCAACCAGCCCCTGGAAAAAGGCGATGTGCTGTTTCGCATCGACCCTGCGCCTTTCGAATACCGGGTGAAATCCCTCAAGGCACAGCTGATTGCCGCCCAGGCCGATCGCGCCCGGATCACCGAGTTGATCAAGCGTAACTTCAGTACCCAACGGGAACTGGATATGGTGGTCGCTCGCAGTGATGACCTGAAGGCGCAACTGGACAACGCGCAGTACGAACTCGACAACACCACCGTCCGTGCGCCGAGCAAAGGCTTCGTCACCCATGTTTCACTGCGTCCGGGCATGATGGCGACCAAGTTGCCGCTGCGCCCTTCGATGGTCTTCATTCCCGCCGAAGGGCATTACTTCTCCGCGTGGATGCGCCAGAACAGCCTGTTGCGCCTGAGCGAGGGCGACGAGGCCGAGGTCGCTTTCGACGGCATTCCAGGCAGGGTTTTCGAAGGCAAGGTCAAGACCGTCGTTTCGGTCATCGCCGAAGGCCAGATCCAACCGTCAGGCACACTGATCAGCTTCACCGGTTCACCACCGGCCGGCCGGGTTCCGGTGATCATTGAGATCACCGATCCCGACTATGCCCAGTACGCCGACCAGATGCCCGGCGGCGCCTACGGCCAAGCGGCGTTGTACAGCCAGCATTTCCACCACATCGCGATGATGCGCAAAATCCTTCTGCGCATGGCGGCATGGATGAATTACATCTTTCCGTTCCACTAACCTGACAGCATCGGCAACTGGCTCAATCCTTGATTGGGTCCGGTTGCCGATTCCGCGAACCGACCTGAATGCGTTATTGCAGCGACTGATCGAGCAGGTTGAGGGTCAGAGGGAGAAGGCCAGACAGTGGATCGCACCATTGTGGTACTGGAAGAATCGACAAGGAGGAGCGAAGCAGCGAGGGTCGGCGCTAAATAATCCAATACAGCAGCAAGCGAGAAGCAATCCAGTGCGACGCCTGGATCACCCCCCATGCCAGCAGGACACACATCAACAGGTAGCCCGCAAGGAACCTGAACATCGCGTCCCTTTCCATGCAACCCTCCCGGCTTTACAGCCCTACAGGGCGTTCAATGCGAATGCGTAACCCATACTACGCCCGTCTCGCCCTTTACGGTTTCGATTCCCAGCATGGTTTGCAGTTCCACGGGCTGGGTAATTGCACAGACTTGCCCACCGTTTTTCCAGTCATCCCATTGCCCTGTATCAAGCGGCCAGAGGCGTGTCAGTGGTTGCCCTATATGGTGACTGTTGGAGGTAGCTCCACTCATTTCACCTTCAGGACGAGGATCAATCATGCGGATATGAATGGAGGGCACGGCGGCTTCATTGATTTTTTCTCAAGTCCAGTAACAGTCAGAATGGCGTTGGGATTTTTTCAACACAAAAGACCCGAAGTGGACGTTGAGATCTATTTGTTGTCGCTTTATGTTGTTCGTTTTCATGGAGGATTCGGACTGATGGCACGCTTGGGCTTGATACTGACACCCGGTTTTGCGGACTGGGAATACGCTTTCATTGCAGGAACCGCATCCCCGTTTTACGGGATCGACGTCAGGTTTTTCGCCCCTGCTACAGGGCAGTTCCGCTCGCAGGGTGGATTGGCTGTAACTGTGGATAGCAGCTTGCAACAATGCCTGGACTGGAAGCCGGACGTTGTTGTCGTCATCGGTGGAATGATCTGGGAGCGTGCAGATGCACCGGACATTCGGGACTTTCTTCATACGAGTCGTTCAAGTGGAGCGACAATTGCCGGTATCTGTGGGGGGACGCTGGCACTTGCGAGGGCCGGGCTTCTCGACACGGTCCCTCATACTTCGAACAGCGCTGACTTTTTACAACAGAATGCCGCAGGTTATGACGGGGCCACGCTTTATCGAAGCAGTCAAGTAGCGGTGGTTGCCGACCGCATCATAACTGCTCCAGGTCCTGCACCCGTTAGCTTTACCTGCGCAGTGTTCGAAGCTGCCGGGTTATCTTCAGAGATCATTTCGCAGTTCAGGTCAATGTTGGCAGCGGAACACGGGTGACCACTTCGTCCAAAAAAACAGCCTATCAGGTGATGTGTTCGAGGTCCGCTCCTGGCCGGTTTCTGCCCCTCACGGACGGCCGCTATGGTTGCGATAGCGTTCGGTCAAGGACTGCACGAGGGTGACGTAGGATTGCGTCTCGGCGTAGGGAGGCACCCCGTTGTACTGGACCACGGACGCTTCGCCGGCGTTGTAACCTGCCAACGCCAGCATCTGGTTGCCGTTGAAGCGCTTGAGCAGCCAGGCCAGGTAGCGCACGCCGCCACGAATGTTCTGTCGTGCGTCGAACGGATCGTCCACGGCGAAGCGCTCGGCGGTGGCGGGCATCAACTGCATCAGCCCCTGGGCGCCGGCTTCGGAAATGACGTTGGGGCGAAACGCCGATTCGGCATGTATCACTGCGCGGACCAGCGCCCTGTCGACACCATAATGACCCGAAGCGGCTTCGATCTCCATGGGTGTCCAGGCGCAGTGAGGCGACCTTGAAATCCTTCGGCGCCATGCACAGATAGCAGCCCTTGATGTAATAGAGCTCAAGGACATCGACCCGTGCGGAGATCCCGACGGGGCGCCGGCTCACATATTGACGATTACCCTTGTGGATGAAAGTCCACACCCGGATCCGCACCGCGCCTGGGGTGTCGTCCCGCACAACCCGTGGCAGCGCCATTGCCTTGGCGCCGACACCGGCGCCCGTCATGCCATTGAGGCGAGTGCAGCGGGCGCTGGCGATGGCTTGGCTGGTGTAGCTGATGGCTCCGTCCCTGGCTTGGCACTTGAACATGGCGCTGGCGCACAGTGGAGTGACCAGCACGGCCAGTTCGATGCAGCCAAGAAAGCTCTTGCGAGCCCATCGCCATGCTCTGGAACTCATCACATCGCTCCGCACCGTAGGCGTCGATCAGGCCTGGGGCGCCCGGACCGGGCGCTGCCTTTGGAGGGCCGATTCTGGGTGACCCGCCTTTTGTTCTGATAGTTATACCCCTTGTAACCGGCCTTGGAACTTGCGTTGACGTACGGGCTGCCGACGTTCCCGGGCGAGGCACAGGTCTGATTGTTCGCACGACGCATCGTCCCGGCTTGCCAGGGCCGGGGCGGGACAGGCCCAAGCCACTGGATCTGATGTTTCGAATATCTGCCGTAAATTTTTTACGCTTTCTTTACGGCTGCTGTTTGCGCCCTCAAAGATACTGGCCGCGACTTTTTAGATCGTCCATGCGCCTTGAGGCTTCAGTGGCCCAGGCACATCGTTTTGCCCAAGGATGGCATGCATTTCCTCCCCGTAATTCGAGAGAAGCGACCTTGAGTGAAACAGCAATCGGAGCACATGAAAACTCGCAATCCAAAGCGTCAGGAGTGGGCTTGCTCGTCGCCGCGGTCGGAGTGGTTTACGGGGACATTGGCACCAGCCCCCTCTACACGCTCAAAGAAGTCTTTTCTGGCCACTACGGAGTTCAGGCCAACCACGACGGCGTGCTGGGTATTCTGTCGTTGGTCTTCTGGTCACTGATCTGGGTCGTCTCGATCAAATATGTGCTGTTCATCCTGCGTGCCGACAACCAGGGTGAAGGCGGCATCATGGCGTTGACAGCTTTGGCTCGCCGCGCAGCCGCCCCTTATCCGCGCATGAGTAAAATACTCGTTCTGCTTGGCCTGTTTGGTGCGGCACTTTTTTACGGGGACAGCATGATCACCCCGGCTATCTCGGTGCTCTCTGCGGTTGAAGGGCTACAACTGGCGTTTGACGGAATTGAACACTGGGTCGTGCCTTTGTCAGTGATCGTGCTGGTGGCGCTGTTCTTGATACAGAAACACGGCACGGCTCGCATCGGCATTCTGTTCGGCCCAGTGATGGTGCTGTGGTTTGTCGTGCTGGGTGCGCTGGGGGTCTATGGCATTTTACAGCGGCCGGAAGTGCTGCAAGCGCTCAATCCATACTGGGGAGCGCATTTTTTCATCGCTCATCCGGGAATCGGTGTGGCCATCCTTGGTGCAGTGGTACTCGCGCTGACGGGCGCCGAAGCATTGTATGCAGACATGGGGCACTTCGGTCGCAAACCCATTGCCCGCGCCTGGTTCATTTTGGTATTGCCAGGACTGGTGCTCAATTATTTTGGCCAGGGTGCCTTGATCCTGGAAAACCCTGAGGCGGTGCGCAATCCATTTTATTTGCTCGCGCCGGGCTGGGCACTGCTGCCGATGGTCGCACTCTCTACACTGGCAACCATCATCGCTTCTCAAGCCGTGATTTCCGGCGCATTTTCCCTGACACACCAGGCCATCCAGCTTGGGTATGTCCCTCGCATGTTTATCCAGCATACCTCCAGCCAGGAGCAGGGACAGATTTACATCGGTACCGTTAACTGGGCGTTGATGGTCGGTGTTGTGCTGCTGGTACTTGGTTTCGAGTCGTCCAGTGCTTTGGCCGCCGCTTATGGGGTCGCTGTTACGGGCACCATGCTGATCACCACCATCCTGTCCTCGGCCGTCGTCCTGCTGCTATGGAAAACCCCGCGCTGGTTGGCCGTTCCGATGCTGCTCGGTTTTCTGCTGGTAGACAGCCTGTACTTCGCGGCCAATGCTCCGAAGATCTTCCAGGGCGGTGCGTTCCCGGTGATTGCTGGCATTGGCCTGTTCATTTTGATGACCACCTGGAAACGTGGGCGCAAGATCATTGTTGAACGGCTGGACGAAACCGCGCTGCCTCTACCACTGTTTATCGGTAGCATCCGCACGCAGCCTCCTCATCGGGTACAAGGTACGGCGGTATTTCTGACCGCCAGGTCCGATGCCGTTCCGCATGCGCTGCTGCACAACCTGCTGCATAACCAGGTTTTGCATGAGCAAGTGGTATTGCTTACGGTGGTGTCTGAAGACAGCCCTCGTGTGGATGCTGATAGACGGTTTGAGGTTGAAGCGTATGGCGAAGGGTTCTTCCGGGTCAGTCTGCACTTTGGTTTTATCGAGGAGCCCGATGTCCCCTTGGCGTTAAGCCTCTGTCACTTGGCCGAACTGGATTTCAGCCCGATGCGCACCACCTATTTCCTGAGCCGGGAAACGGTGATCCCGACCAAGCGCATCGGTATGGCCCGTTGGCGAGAAAGCCTTTTCGCCTTTTTGCTCAAGAACGCCAACAGCAACCTTAAGTACTTCAAGTTGCCGTTGAATCGGGTGATAGAACTGGGCACACAGGTGGAGATGTAAGGAACTGGCAAGATCGCACTGGCGGTCTTGTTTGCTCGGCAACAATCGGCCCATTCCCGAAGAGCGACAATCGGCCAAAAGCACTCTCTGACAACGAACCCTGCCCTTACGCAGTAGTCAAAGCCAGTGACGGCATCGCCACTCGCTATCACCGTCCTCACAAAAAGGGGGCCTGATGAATCTTCGTGCCACATGTAAGGCTGTGTGTGTTCCTCTGGCTCTGTGCATGGCTGTGCTCCTGGCATTTGTGGTTTCCTGCAGTACATTGCCCAGGATAGTGCCCGATATGGCTCACGCGCCCTCTGCACCAGTGCAGCTCGACGGGGTACACGGGCCTCTGTCAGCCGAGCGCAGCAAGGCCATTCTCGAGCGACTCGAGTCCACCGGCGCAGAGACCAACATCTTCGACGTACACCTCGCAATCGAAGAGTCCATCGTCGGCAGCCCGCTAACGGAAGGAAACAAGGTCGACTTGCTGCAAGACGGCCCCACCACCTACCAGTCGATGATCAAAGCCGTGGAAGCAGCGCGCGACCACATCAACATGGAGACCTACATCCTCGACGATGATGAAGTCGGCCACCGCGCTGATCGCCCGGCAACGCAAAGGCGTACAGGTCAATCTGATCCGTGACAGCGTCGGAACCCTTGGAACATCATCAGCGTTTTTCTCTCAATTGACCGACGCGGGCGTCAAGGTGCTGGAGTACAACCCAGTCAATCCGGTGACGGCCAAAGCGGGTTGGGACGTGAACCAGCGCGACCACCGAAAGCTGCTGATCGTGGACGGCCGTATTGCCTTTCTCGGCGGGATCAACATCAGCAGCGTCTATTCGGGGAGCTCGTTCAGTTCTTACTCAAAGACACGCCCAAATGGTGATTTGCCCTGGCGCGATACCGACTTGCGCATCGAGGGGCCTGTGGTTGCGGAACTCCAGAAGCTGTTCATCGGAACCTGGGCTACCCAGAAAGGCGAACCACTCGCGGCTCGCCACTACTTTCCGCCGCCTGAGCGCAAAGGCACCGAGGTGGTGCGGGCCATCGGAAGCTCGCCAAATGAGCCGTTCAGCCTGATCTATGCCACGCTGATTTCGGCGCTGCGTAGCGCGCAATCTGAGATATGGCTGACTAACGCCTACTTTGTTCCCGACCCGCAGTTGCTGGCGGCACTCAAGGAGGCTGCAGCACGTGGAGTCGACGTCAAGCTGGTGCTGCCCGGCAGCACCGATTCGTGGCTGGTGTTCCATGCTGGACGCGCCTACTACAGCGAGCTGCTGAAAGCCAACGTCAAGCTTTACGAACGCAAAGACGCGCTACTCCACGTCAAGACAGCAGTAATCGATGGCGTGTGGTCGACTGTCGGCTCCACCAACCTCGACTGGCGTAGCTTCCTGCACAACGATGAAGTCAACGTTGTTGTGCTGGGCGCCGGGTTTGGAAAAAAAATGCAGGAGGCATTCCTGGCCGATCTAATCAAGATGGAAAAGTGGCAGCGCCGCTCGCTCGGTGTGAAAGCCAAGGAGCAGATGGCGCGCCTTTGGGAGTACTGGCTATGAGTTGAATGGCGTATCACTAGGATGAGCTGTTCTACACCCTGACGGGTATGTCGTTAACCCAAGCCCAAGAAGCAGCGTAAACTTTCGCCAGCGACCTTGCCCCCTGTGAAACTGAAATCTACGACCCGACCGCTACGTCTGGCTGCTGACGCACCTGATTGCGCCCGTTGCGCTTGGCCTGGTACAGCGCGTCGTCTGCGCGGGTCACCAGGCTTTCCGGTGTATCGCCGGGTTGTGCATGGGCCACGCCGAACGACGCGGTGATGGTGTCCAGCACCGTGTCAGTGCCCCGGGCCTTGACCCGCAGCGACTGGATTTTCAAACGCAGGCGCTCGGCAAAAGCGCCCGCGGCGGCCAAGTCCGGACAATCCTTGAGCACTACGCAAAACTCCTCGCCGCCATAACGCGCCGCAAACGCTTCGCCAGGCAGTGAATCACGCAACACCCGGGCGACATGCTGAAGCACGCGGTCGCCCAAGGGGTGGCCGTACTGGTCGTTGAATTGCTTGAAGTGGTCGATATCCAGCATGACCAGCGCCACGCCCGTCGCCACGTTGCTCAAGGCCTGTTCAAGCTGGCGGCTGAAGGTGGTGCGGTTGAGCAATTCGGTCAGGCCATCGAGGGTCGCGGCCAGTTGGGCGCGCTCCAGCTTGTCACGCAGGCTTTTGATTTCATGCTGTGCCGATTGCAACTGGGCGAGGAAATGTTCCTGCTGCCCCTGCATCAGCCGGGTGCTCTGCTGCAGTTGGGTCAGGATGCTCGGCAAGCGCTCGCTGGCGGGCTCTTCGAGCATCTGCAGGTATTGGCCGAGGCTGGCCTGGAAATCCTGATTGCCCTTCACGCTGCGCGATACATCGCGCTCCATGTCGTCGACCAGATTGATCGCGTCCTGCTGCCCGGAGCGGGCGTCCGCCAGTTCATCGCGGATGATGTACTCGCGAAACAGTTTGGTGGCCGACTCCGGCGGGAAGTAGTCGAAGTCGTTGACCACCCGGTCCAGGTGCCGATTGAGCTCCGGCTCCTGGCCCTTGCTGTAGGTGTACCAGAGCGCGTAGTGCACCGGGTTGGGCGGAATGTTGTGACGAACCATCAGCGGCACTGCCTGCTTGAGCAATGCCGCCGCCTCGCGGGAGTCTTCTGGATACAGCGCTAGAACAGTCGCACGCGTGTCTGATTGGCTCATGGTTTCACTGTGATTGTTATCATTGGCGTTTGGCAAACTCGCTGAGCATAGCCATACGCCCGGCAAACGACCATCCCGAATTACACAATCATTTCAACCCGGTACGCTTGTGCCACAGGCCCGTTCAACTGTTGGTCGGCATCAGACCGGCCATGTTCTGGCGCCGACGATAAGCCGTATCACGGTTCGCCAGCCAGTAGTACAGCGGTGTGGTGACCACCAGCCCGACCAGCCATGATAAATCCGCACCATCAATGTGCACTGCCACGGGGCCGGTGTAGATCGGTGTGTTCATGAACGGGATCTGCACCACGATGCCGATGGCGTAGGCCAACAGCGCCTGCGGGTTGAAGCGACCATAGATGCCGCCGTCGACGCGGAAGATCGAGGCGATGTCGTACTCGCCCTTGTGGATCGCGTAGAAGTCGATGAGGTTGATCGCGGTCCACGGCACCAGCACCACCAGCAACGCCAGCACCAGGTCGACGAAATGCCCGATGAAATCCGCCGAGGCGCCGATGGCCGCCACGCAGCAACCGGCCAGGATGATCAGCGACAGTACCGCCCGGCTCGAAGCAGTCGGAATCCAGCGGTGGGCGAAGGTTTGCAGCAAGGTGATCACCGACAGCACGGCGCCATACAGATTCAGGGCGTTATGGCTGATCACGCTGAGCAAGAACAGCACCAGCATCAGCGGGCCGATGGCGCCGGTCGCGAGTTTCACCGCGTCCATGGTGTCCATGCCCACCGGCGTTGCCAGCACGGCGACGGCACCGAACACGAAGGACAGGATTGAACCCAGCGAGGAGCCGAGGTAGGTCGCCCAGAACGTCGAACTGACCTTCACGTCTTTGGGCAGGTAACGCGAGTAGTCGGACACGTAGGGCGCGAAAGCGATCTGCCACAGCGCCGCCAGCGACACCGTGGCCAGCCAGCCGGAGATGTTGAAACTGCCACGGGTCAGGAAGTCATCGGTCTGCACGTGAGTCAGGATGTAGCCGAAACCGAGCACGATGCCGAGGCCCAGCACCCAGGTGCCGATGCGATTGAGCACGTGGATGAAGCGGTAGCCAATGATGCCGATGATCCCCGATCCAAGGCCGCCGAGGACGATGCCGACCGACACCGGCACGCTCTCGACCACGCCATGCAGCGATTTGCCGGCCAGGACGATGTTGGAAGCGAAGAAACCGATGTACATCACGCCGGCAATCACCACCACCAGCAACGCGCCCAGCGAACCGAACTGAGCGCGGCTCTGGATCATCTGCGGAATGCCCATCTGCGGGCCTTGCGCCGAGTGCAGCGCCATCAGCACACCGCCGACCAGGTGGCCGACGATGATCGCGACAATGCCCCAGACCAGGTTCAGGTGAAACAACTGCACGCCAAGCGCACCGGTAACGATGGGCAACGGCGCGATATTGCCGCCGAACCACAGGGTGAACAGATCTTTGACCTTTCCGTGGCGATCCTCAGGGGGGACGTACCCGATCGTGTGTTTCTCGATGAGCGGGGCGGATGAAGCGGTGGTGGACATGACGAACTCCAAGGCAAGGATGAGTACGTGTTCGTACTTCGGTGTGCGCGGGCATACCTGCGCATTTCTTGTTGGAGGCGATCATGGACAAAGAGCGCGGGGAGGAAAATTAGTTAATTTATGCCCTTAAACCTTATAAAAGATTGCGCGATTTTCCGGAAAAACCGGCAGAAAAAACCAATAAAAATAAAATATCGATCAGAACACCATGAAAACTGAACGACGAAATCCCTGTGGGAGCGGGCTTTCTCGCGATGGCGGAGAGTCAGCCAACGACGATGTTGAATCTGACGGCCTCATCGCGAGCAAGCTCGCTCCCACAGGGTCCAGCTCCCACAGGGGTTATGTGGTGCCTGTGTTAGCGCGCAGCCCAGGCATTGAAGCGCTGCTCAAGCTCCTCGCCATGGTCAACCCAGAACTCCGCGTCCACGGCCCGCGCGCCGGCCAGGTTGGCCTCGGCGGTCGGCAATTGGTCCTGCACGTCCTTGGGCAGCAATGGCAGGGTCTGGCGATGCACCGGCCCGTAGGGGATGGTTTCCGAGAAGACTTTTTGCGTCTGCGGCTGGCTGGCAAAGGCAATGAAGTTTTCCGCCAATGCCTTGTTCGGCGTGCCTTTGACCACCGCCCAGTATTCCGGGTCGTACAGGCTCTGCGGCCAGACGATGCTCAGTTTCATCCCTTCCTTTTGCGCCGAAGCAATCCGGCCGTTGTAGGCCGCGCTCATCACCACGTCACCGGCCACCAGCCATTGCGCCGGCTGTGCGCCCGCCTCCCACCACTGGATGTTCGGCTTGATCTGGTCAAGCTTGGCAAAGGCCCGTGTCACGCCTTGCGGGGTGTTCAAGACCTTGTACACGTCGTCCGCCTTGACACCGTCGGCAAGCAACGCGATTTCCAGGGTGTACTTGGCGCTCTTGCGCAGGCCGCGCTTGCCCGGGAAGTCGGCGACGTTCCAGAAGTCGGCCCAGGACTGTGGCGCCTTGGCCTGCTTGCTCTGGTCGTAGGCCATGACCATCGACCAGACATAGGTTGCGACACCGCACTCGGTCAGCGCGCCCGGCACGAAGTTCGCCGATTCACCGAAGCGTCCCGCATCGAGCTTCTCGAACAGGCCCTCTTCGCAGCCACGCAGCAGCTCGGGGCTTTCGACTTCCACCACGTCCCAGCTGGTGTGACCGGCGGAAACCATGGCCTTGATCTTCGACAGCTCGCCGTTGTACTCCCCGGCGATGATATTGCCCGCGCCGCTGGCGTTGAAGGGCTGGAAATAGGCCTTATCCTGGGCCTGTTTGGTAGCACCACCGAAGGAAATCACGGTGAGGTCCTGGGGGGCCGCCCACACACTGGCACTCAACAACGCCAGGGCAAACGGAACACTGCAACGCAAGGATCTGGACATGGATCGCTTCCTCGGGGCTTATCGGCCCGTTGTTGTTATGGGTGTTCGGATTCACTCAAGTAAGCCGCCAGGCGATCCATCAGGCGGTCACAGGCCGCCATCTGATCAACGCTGACAAATTCATCGGGCTTGTGCCCCTGGTCCATGCTGCCGGGACCACAGACCACTGACGGAATGCCGGCCTGATCGAACAGCCCGCCTTCGGTGCCAAAGGCCACGGTGCTGAACTCGTCACTGCCGCACAGCTGGGCAATCAGCCGGGCCGCTGCGCTGTCGGCGGGTGTCGCCAGGCCGGGATAGGCCGAGATTTTTTCAAAGCGGATACCGGTATCGGTGTCCACGGCCTGCATGGCCGGCAGCAACGTAGGCCTGCAACTCATCGACGACCACTTGCGGGGCGAAGTCTGGCAAGGCGCGGATTTCGAAATCGAAACGGCAGTCCGCTGGAACGATGTTCAGCGCCGTACCGCCCTGGATCACTCCGACCTGCACGGTCGAGAACGCAGGATCGAAGCGCTTGTCGTGCAATGGGGGCCGAGCCAGGGTGGCGCCGATGTCCCCCAGCCGACCGATCAGGCGCGCGGCCTGCTCGATGGCATTGACCCCGTAAGGTGCGTAGGCCGAATGACAGGCGGCGCCGCGCACGTGACACCGCATCGCCAGTTTGCCCTTGTGACCGAGCACCGGCTTGAGTTCGGTCGGCTCGCCGATCAAACACAGCGCCGGTGCCGGGATGCGTTGGGGCAGCACCTCCAGCAAGCCGCGCACGCCGAGGCAACCGACTTCTTCGTCATAAGAAAACGCCAAATGCACCGGGCGCTTTAAAGGGCTGGAGAGAAACATCGGCACAGCGGCCAGCACCGAGGCCAGATAGCCCTTCATGTCCGCGCTGCCGCGGCCGTACAGCTTGCCGTCCGCCTCGCTCAGGCAGAACGGTTCGACCGTCCAGGCCTGGCCATCCACCGGCACCACGTCGGTATGCCCGGACAACACGATGCCGCCAGCCACACGCGGGCCGACCGTGGCCAGCAGATTGGCCTTGGTCCGCTCGGCGTTGTAGATCAGTTCGCAATCCACGCCCAGTTCGTGCAGGTAGTCGCGCACGAACTCGATCAGCTCCAGGTTCGAATCGCGGCTGACCGTGGCGAACCCGATCAATCGCGCGAGCATGGCGCGGCTGCGCAACTCACTCATCGCCGGGCACTCCATACGCGGGGGCCAGGGTCGGATTGAGGGCGCGGGTCAGGTAGTCCTGCAATTGCGGCTCGTAGGCCGTCCACAGTTTGCCCAGCTCGCCAATCGGGTTTTCCTCGGCCCAGTCCACCCGCAGGTCGACAATCGGCCAGGTCAGGTCACCGACCACCGACAGCGCTGCCGAGTGCACCGCGCCGGCTTCGCCACCGGCATCCTGCCCGGTCTGCAAGGCGCTCATCAGCCGGGTGGCGAGACAGCCTTCGCTGTTTTCGAACGCCGCGACCATCGCCTCGATCACCCCACTGTTGGCCAGCAGATTGCCGGCCGCCACGCATTGGTCACCGGCCACAGCGTTATTGATGCCCAAGGCATGGTTGCCACTGAACACCGCCGTGCGCCCGTGGGCATCCACCACCGCCACCTGGCGATACTGGCTGTAGCCGTTGCGGGTCAATGAGTGGTCCAGCGCCTGGGGCGGCGCCGAGCCGTTGGCCAGTTCATCGAGGATCTGCGGGCCGAGGGCCGGCAGCGTGATGTTCTGGCTCGACACCGCGCCGACACCGGCCCGCAGCCACGGGCAGCGCGCGCCGACGGCAATGCTCGAAGAACTGATGGCAATGCCCAGCTGGCCGGTCTCGGCGCAGCGACCCACGATGGAAAAAGTCATGGTGAATTCCTTATTCAGGGATGACAGCGATCACATCGATTTCCATCAGCCACTGCGGCTGGCCGAGGGCGCTGACCACAAGGCCGGTGGAAATCGGGAACACGCCCTTGAGCCACTTGCCAACCTCCTGGTACACCGGCTCGCGATAGCGCGGGTCGATCAGGTAGGTGGTGGTTTTGACGATGTGGCTCAGGTCGCTGCCCGCCTCTTCCAGCAGTTGCTTGACGTTGCGCATGGCCTGCTCGGCCTGGGCGCGAGGATCACCGAGGCCCACCAGTTGGCCGTTGAAATCGGTGCCGACCTGACCACGCACATACACGGTGTTGCCGGCGCGCACGGCTTGGCACAAATCGTTGTCCAGCGTCTGGTTCGGGTAGGTGTCTTTGGTGTTGAACATGCGGATGCGGGTATGAGTAGGCATTAACGAACTCCCATGAGGCTGGCTTTGTGAATAGGTGCACGGGCGGCTTCGGCTTGACGCTGGGTCGCATCCCGGTAGTTGAGATAGGTGTGCTGTTTAACGATGTGATCGGCGATGTGCTTGGCGTCGTGCCAAACGCCCCAGATAAACGCGGAGCCACGACGGGACTGCCAAGGCAACCCCACGAAATACACCCCTGGCTCGGCCGACACACCGCGCTGGTGCTGCGGCTTGCCGTTTTCCTTGAAGGCATCGACCTTCAGCCAGCTGTAATCGGTGGAGTAACCAGTGGCCCAGATGATCGTAGTGACGCCTGCCTTGAGCAGATCCAGCTCCAGGATTGGATTGGTCACGCAGTCCGGGTCCGCCAGCATGGCCCGGGCTTCGGGTTCCAGCGGCAAGTCCAGGCCGTTGCGTTCGATGTAGGCATCGGCCTTGTCGAGTAGCGCGAGGTAGTTTTCATCGCCGCGCCGAATGTTGTCGGCGAGGTTGTCTTCGAAACTCACCACCGCGCCGTTGAAAGCTTGGGTCAGGCCGACCAGGGTCATGCCCTGATGGGCCAGCCGACGGAAGTCCACGGTGTGGCCGCCACGGGCACCGCTCACGGCGATGGTCACGTGCTCCTTGCCCGGTTGCATGGCCTCGGCATCCCATTCGCCAAGCACCCCCAGCCACCAGCAGAAATCACGGTTGCGATAGGCACGGGGCGGACGATCATGGGCGCCAACCGACAGGTAGACCTGCTTGCCGGAGCGTTGCAGCTCATCGGCGATCTGCACGCCAGAGGAACCTGCGCCCACCACCAGCACCGCGCCTTCGGCCAGTTGCTGCGGGTTGTAGTATTGGGCGGAGTGAATCTGCGCGATGCCGGCGATTTGCGGGGCAATCGGCGGAATGGCCGGACGCTGGAACGGGCCGGTGGCGACCACCACATGCCGGGCCTCGATCACGCCATCAGAGGTTTCAACGGTGAAACCGGGACGGTCGGTATTGCGTTCGACTTTCTTCACGTCCACGCCGGTACGGATCGGCGCATTGAACTTGCGGGCGTAGGCTTCGAAGTACTCAGCCACCTGCTCTTTCCCGGCGAAGGCATCCGGGTCCAGACCGTCGAACTCCAGTCCCGGGAAGCGGTCGTGCCAGGCCGGACCGTTGGCCACCAACGAATCCCAGCGACCGGTGCGCCAGGCCTCGGCGATACGATTGCGCTCCACAACGAGGTGAGGCACACCGAGCCTGCTCAGGTGTTCACTCATGGCCACGCCGGCCTGGCCGGCGCCAACAACAAGCGTATCAATTTCGGTTTTATCAACTGTCATGGCTGTGCACTTCTGAAAGGTGGTTTGATTCAGGTCGGTCATGGCTGCCGCCTCGATTCTGATCACTGTTGTTCTTCTGCTGCGGCTATCGGTGTCAGGGTGTTGGCCGCATTCTGTTCGGAGCCGGGAAATAGCGAAATTATGTTTTTTGTGGTTGCTGGCGAGGAAAAAGCGTCGAGCCGACCGGTCGGCTGTGCAAGGTTGCGGGAGACCAGATCCCGGCCTAAGGTCCTAGCGATGCAATGCCGGCGATTGACGCCTGATGGCACAGCGCCGGTCGATGTCCACCCAGTGCGAATAGCGCAAGGAAGTGACGACATGACTGACAACTCCCGCCCTGCCGTGCTCGAACTGATCGGCAATACACCTCTGGTACGCGTCAGCCGATTCGATACCGGCCCGTGTACGCTGTTTCTCAAACTCGAATCCCAGAATCCCGGCGGCTCGATCAAGGACCGCATCGGTCTGGCGATGATCGACACCGCCGAACGCGATGGCCGCCTGCGCCCCGGCGGCACCATCGTCGAAGCCACCGCCGGCAACACCGGCCTGGGCCTGGCCCTGGTCGGCCGCGCCAAGGGTTACCGAGTGGTGCTGGTGGTGCCGGACAAGATGTCCACCGAGAAGGTCTTGCACCTCAAGGCCATGGGCGCCGAGGTGCACATCACCCGCTCCGACGTCGGCAAGGGCCATCCCGAGTATTACCAGGACGTCGCCGCACGGCTGGCGGCGGAAATTCCCGATGCGTTCTTCGCCGACCAGTTCAACAACCCGGCCAACCCGCTGGCCCACGAATGCAGCACCGCACCGGAGATCTGGGCGCAAACCCAGCATGATGTGGACGCCATCGTCGTCGGCGTCGGTTCGGCCGGAACCCTCACCGGGCTGACCCGTTTCTTCAAACGGGTGCAGCCGGACCTGGAAATGGTCCTGGCCGACCCGGTCGGCTCGGTAATGGCCGAATACAGCCGCGGTGGCACCCTCCCCACCCCCGGTTCCTGGGCGGTGGAAGGCATTGGCGAAGACTTCATCCCGTCGATTGCCGACCTGTCCAGCGTGCGCCACGCCTATTCGATCAGCGACGAAGAAAGCTTTGATCACGCCCGCCAACTGCTGCGCGCCGAAGGGATTCTCGGCGGTTCGTCGACCGGCACCTTGCTGGCGGCGGCGTTGCGTTACTGCCGCGAACAGACCCAGCCGAAACGGGTGGTCAGCTTCGTCTGCGACACCGGTACGCGTTACCTGTCGAAGGTCTACAACGACCAGTGGATGAACGATCAGGGCCTGCTGCAACGCAAGCACTACGGCGACCTGCGCGACCTGATCGCGCGGCGCTTCGAGGATGGCCGAGTGATCAGCGTCGGCCCGGATGACACGCTACTGACGGCTTTCCAGCGCATGCGCCTGGCGGATGTCTCGCAACTGCCGGTGCTGGTGAAGGGGCAGCAACTGGTCGGCGTGATCGACGAGTCCGACATCCTGCTGGGCGTGCATGAAGACGTTGCGCACTTTCGCAGGGCAGTCTCCAGCGCCATGACCGACAAACTGCAAACCCTGTCCCCCAATGCCACCCTGGCTGAACTGGAAGCCGAGCTGGGTCGTGGACTGGTGGCGATCATCCAGGATGCCTCGGGCTTTCACGGCCTGATTACCCGAACCGACATGCTCAACCATTTGCGGAGATCCCTGCCATGAGTCAACAGGATAAAAACGCCCCGCCACAGGGCTTCGCCACCCGGGTGATCCACGCCGGGCAAGCGCCGGACCCTTCGACCGGGGCGTTGATGCCGCCGATCTACGCCAACTCCACCTACCTGCAACAGAGCCCCGGGGTGCACAAAGGCCTGGACTACGGGCGTTCGCACAACCCGACGCGATGGGCGCTGGAACGCTGCGTGGCCGACCTCGAAGGCGGCACCCGGGGCTTTGCCTTCGCCTCTGGGCTGGCGACCATTTCCACGGTGCTCGAACTGCTCGACGCCGGCTCGCACATCGTTTCGGGCAACGACTTGTACGGCGGCACCTTCCGCCTGTTCGACAAGGTGCGCCAGCGCAGCGCCGGGCACCGCTTCAGCTTCGTCGACCTGACCGACCTGGCGGCGTTAGAAGCGTCCCTGCAAGACGACACACGCATGGTCATGGTCGAGACCCCGAGCAATCCGCTGCTGCGCCTCACCGACCTCACCGCCATCGCCCGCACCTGCCGCGCCCGCGGCATCATCTGCGTGGCCGACAACACCTTCGCCAGCCCGTGGATCCAGCGCCCGCTGGAGCTGGGCTTCGACATCGTGCTGCACTCGACCACCAAATACCTCAACGGTCACTCCGACGTGATCGGCGGTATCGCCGTGGTCGGGCAGAACGCCGAACTGGCCGAGCGCCTGGGCTTCCTGCAAAACGCCGTCGGCGCCATCGCCGGCCCGTTCGATGCCTTCCTCACCCTGCGCGGCGTGAAGACCCTGGCGCTGCGCATGGAGCGGCATTGCAGCAACGCACTGGAGCTGGCGCAGTGGCTGGAGAACCAGCCACAAGTCTCACGGGTCTACTACCCCGGCCTGCCGTCGCACCCGCAACACGAACTGGCCCAACGGCAAATGCGCGGTTTCGGCGGGATGATCTCCCTCGACCTCAACAGTGATCTGGCCGGTACCAAACGCTTCCTTGAAAGCGTGCAGATCTTCGCCCTGGCCGAAAGCCTGGGCGGCGTGGAAAGCCTGATCGAACACCCGGCAATCATGACCCACGCCACCATCCCGCCCGATACCCGCGCGGAACTGGGGATTGGCGATGGATTGGTGCGGTTGTCGGTGGGGGTTGAGGATGTCGAGGACTTGCGAGCTGATCTGGCGCAGGCGTTGGCAAGGATGTAAATCACCTGAATATTGGGACACCGCAAAACCTGTGGGAGCGAGCTCGCTCGCGATGGACTCAAGAGCGCCGCGTTCAGTCAGTAAACACGCGGCATCGTTAACGACCATCGTCGGAACGCCGCCCGGAGCAAGCTCGCTCCTGCAGGTTTTGCTGGTCTGGCACGCAAGACCCCCTATAATCGCGCCGTTTTCGTCTACCCTCACGAAGCGTCGTGCAGCAATCAGCTTGTGCGGGGCGCATCGACATTTTTCCGCTATTGAACCGGAGAACTTCCATGCTCAAACGTACCCTGGCATTGGCCGTCGGCCTGTCCCTATCCTTTTCCGCCCTGCTGGCACAGGCTGCCGATACCCTCAAGGTCAGCGCCATTCCTGATGAAGCCCCCACCGAATTGCTGCGCAAGTTCAAGCCCCTGGGCGAGTATCTGGAGAAGCAACTGGGCATGAAGGTTGAGTTCGTGCCGGTGTCCGACTACCCGGCGGTGGTCGAGGCGCTGGCCACCGACCGTATCGACATGGCCTGGCTGGGCGGCTTCACCTTCGTGCAGGCGCGGCTGAAAACCGGCAATGCCATTCCATTGGTACAGCGTGAGCAGGACGCCCAGTTCACCAGCAAATTCATTACCGCCGACCCGGCCGTCAAGTCGCTGGCCGACCTCAAGGGCAAGTCCTTTGCCTTCGGTTCGGTCTCATCGACGTCGGGCAGTCTGATGCCGCGTTACTTCATGCTGCAGGACGGCATCAAGCCGGAAACCTATTTCAGTCGCGTCGGCTACTCGGGCGCCCACGACGCCACGGTCGCCTGGGTTCAGGCCGGCAAAGTGGACGCCGGCGTACTCAATGCCAGCGTCTGGGAAAAACTGGTCAAGGCCGGCAAGGTCGACACCGACAAGGTCAAGGTCTTCGCCACCACACCGGCCTACTTCGATTACAACTGGACCGTGCGCGGCACCCTCGACCCGGCCCTGGCTGGCAAAATCAAGGCGGCCTTCCTCGCGCTCGACCCGGCCAACCCGGAGCAAAAAGCCATTCTGGACCTGCAGGCCGCCAGCCGCTTCATCGAGACCAAGCCTGAGAACTACAAGGGCATCGAGGAAGCCGCGCGCGCTGCCGACCTGCTGAAATGACATTGCATCTGAACCGGGTCAGCCTCACCCACGGCAATGGCGTGCATGCGCTGCATGAGGTCGACCTGCACATCGCTGCCGGCGAGCAGGTCGCAATCATCGGGCCGTCCGGTGCCGGCAAGTCGAGCCTGCTCAACGTGCTGGCCACCGCCCTGCGTCCCGGCAGCGGCACGGTCGAGGTGCTCGGCGAGCACGCCTGGCAGCTCGGCGCCCGACAGCGCCAGCGATTGCGCGCGCGCATCGGCCTGGTCCATCAGGCACCACCTCTGCCCCCCCGGCAACGGGTGGTCACGGCGGTGCTGGCCGGAAAGCTGGGGCAATGGGGTTTTTCCAAAAGCCTGTTGAGCCTGTTGCATCCGGTGGATGTGCCGGGCGCGCGGGCGGCACTGCTCAAGCTGGACCTGGGTGACAAGCTGTTCGCCCAGTGCCAGCAATTGTCCGGTGGCCAACTGCAGCGCGTGGGCATTGCCCGGGTGCTTTACCAGGCCCCCGAAGTGCTACTGGCCGATGAGCCGGTGTCGGCGATGGACCCTGTGCTAGCCGGGCACACCCTGTCAGTTCTCTGCCGACACGCCCGGGAACACCAGGTGACACTGGTCGCCAGCCTGCATGCGGTGGAACTGGCTCTGGCGCACTTC
>LNAP01001841.1_pt1 | contig 21874 bp, 19 predicted proteins | sample 602601 | NCBI WGS metagenome assembly LNAP01 (sample SAMN02440304, study PRJNA202911) | soil metagenome | biome: Subtropical and temperate rainforests or woodlands; isolation source: soil samples (1 kg each in a 20% v/v slurry with milli Q water) were... ...
CCACCCGCATCGACAAGCGCAGCTTGGCGTCCAGGTTGGACAGCGGCTCGTCCAGCAGGAATACCTTGGGATCGCGCACCAGCGCCCGGCCCAGTGCCACGCGCTGGCGCTGGCCGCCGGACAGCGCGGCCGGACGCGAAGCCAGCCGCGCCTCCAGTTCCAGCGTCTTTGCCGCCGCCGCCACGCGCTGGTCGATGTCGGCCTGCTTGTGGCCGCGCAGCTTCAGGCCGAAGCCGAGGTTCTCGGCCACCGTCATGTGCGGGTACAGCGCGTAGTTCTGGAACACCATCGCGATGTCGCGATCCTTCGGCGCCACCTCGTTGACCACGCGGCCGTCGATGCTCAGCGTGCCGCCGCTGATCGACTCCAGCCCGGCGATCATCCGCAGCAAGGTGGTCTTGCCGCAGCCGGACGGCCCCACCAGCACCAGCAGCTCGCCGTCGGCGATCTCGAAACTGGCCTCGGCCACGCCGACGTGACCGTTGGGATAGACCTTGCGCAACTGGTCCAGACGCACGGCAGCCATGGTCATCTCCGGTGGGGGTTGGCCACGACGGCCCGTCTTCGCCGCAGCATGCGCTTGTCTGCACATCGGTGAAACATTCGGCTATTCTGCCCATGTAATCGTTTACATCAAGCACTTTGATTGCAGGAACCCCCATGACGCACCCCCGCTTCCGCTTTCCCGACGGTTTCCACTGGGGTGCCGCCACCTCGGCCTACCAGATCGAGGGCTCGCCGCTGGCCGACGGCGCCGGCCCCAGCATCTGGCAGCGTTTCGCGCATACGCCCGGCATGATGGTGAACGGCGACACCGGTGACGTCGCCTGCGACCACTACCGCCGCTACAAGGACGACGTGCAGCTGATGAAGGCGCTCGGCCTGCAGGGTTACCGCTTCAGCATCAACTGGGCGCGCGTGCTGCCCGAAGGCACTGGCCGGGTCAACCCGAAGGGGCTGGATTTCTATTCGCGGCTGGTCGACGAATTGCTGGAAAACGGTATCGCACCGAACGCCACGCTGTTCCACTGGGACTTGCCGGCCGCGCTGGACGACCGCGGCGGTTGGCTCAACCGCGACATCGCGCACTGGTTCGCCGAGTACGCCGAGGTGATGTTCAAGGCGCTGGACGACCGCGTGCCGCGCTGGTCCACGCTCAACGAGCCGTGGGTAGTCACCGACGGCGGCTACCTGCACGGCGCGCTGGCACCGGGCCACCGCAGCAAGTACGAGGCGCCGATCGCCGCGCACAACCTGATGCGCGCCAGCGGCGCCGGCATCCAGGCGTATCGCGCGCATGGCAAGCACGCGATCGGCGTGGTGTTCAACATCGAGCCGAAGTACCCGCACTCCGACAGCGCCGAGGATCTCGCCGCGACCCGCCGCGCGCATGCCTACATGAACCAGCAGTTCGCCGATCCGGCGCTGCTCGGCAGCTACCCGCCCGAGCTGAAGGAGATCTTCGGCGACGCCTGGCCGGAGTTTCCGGAAGACGATTTCAAGCTGACCAACCAGAAGGTCGACTTCGTCGGCATCAACTACTACACCCGCGCCGTGGTGAGGCACGACCCGAACCAGTACCCGCTCAAGGCCTCACCGGTGCGCCAGCCGAACAAGACCCACACCGAGACCGGTTGGGAAGTGTTCGAGCAGGGCCTGACCGACACGCTGACCTGGTTCAAGCAGCGCTACGGCGACATCCCGCTGTACATCACCGAAAACGGCTCCGCGTTCTACGACCCGCCGGTGGCCGAGAATGGCGAACTCGATGATCCACTGCGCACGAACTACCTGCGCAGGCACCTCAAGGCGCTGCACCGGGCGATCGAAGCCGGCGTGAACCTGAAGGGCTATTACGCCTGGTCGCTGATGGACAACCTGGAGTGGTCGCTCGGTTTCTCCAAGCGCTTCGGGCTATACCACGTCGACTTCGCCACCCAGCAGCGCACGCCGAAAGCCACCGCAAAACTGTATGCACAAGTGATCGAGAGCAACGGCGGCGTGCTGGACATGTAGGAGCGCACCCTGCGCGCGGCCTTTGTGTTTCGTAGGGCGGGCACTGCCCGCCGTTTGATGCCAGGACCGGAAGCAAAGGCCGACAGGCGTTGCCCGCCCTACGAAGCTTTTTGTCACGTGACGAAAAGCATCGCGCACAGGGTGCGCTCCTACAAGATCGAGCGCCCCAACACCAGCAGATGCCGCTCGGCCGGCAGCCCCGGCACCGCCAGCTCGTGCACGCCGCGCACTTCGAAACCAGTGGGGATGCCCGACAGCTCATCGTCCGGCCGCTTGCCCTTCATCGCCAGCCAGATCCCGTCCGGCGCCAGCAGGTGGCCGCCCCAGCCAAGCATGTCGGCCATGCTGGCAAAGGCGCGCGCGGTGACGCAGTCGTACTGGCCCGCGACGTCTTCCACCCGCGACTGCACGGCGCGCACGCCGTCGAGTTTCAGCGCGCGAATCGCCTCGCGCAGGAAGCGCACCTTCTTGCCGTTGGAATCGACCAGCAGGATCTCGCGGCCGGGCGCGGCGATCGCCAGCACGATGCCGGGCAGGCCGGGACCGGTGCCCAGGTCGGCCAGAGTCCGGCCCTGCACGTACGGCAGGATCGCCAGCGAATCGAGCAGGTGACGGGTGACCATTTCCGCCGGATCGCGCACCGCGGTGAGGTTGTACGCCGCGTTCCAGCGCTCCAGCAAAGCCTGGTAGTCGAGCAGCCGCGGCACCGCGCCGGCCGGCAGCTGCAAGCCCAGCGCGGCAAGGCCTTGTTCGAGTCGTGCCTGCAAGGCGTCGCGCGTGGTCATCGGGTCACTCAAGAGGCGTGGGGCGCAAAGTATCCGCGGCGCGACCGGCATTGCCAACAAAAGAAAACCCGCCGAGGCGGGTCGAAGGCTTTCAAATCCCCTGCGGCGCGGGCGCTCTCGGGCGCCCTGGCGCAACACCCGTGGTCAGGCGACGTCGAGGTCGACCCGGGTCACCATCATGCCGCGCTCACGCAGCGCGCTGTTCAAGGCCTGCTTCACCCGTGCACCGAGATCGCGGCGATCGGCGCGATCGGCCGCCGGCTCGCTGCGCAGGGCTTCCTGGGCGCCGCGGCGGATCAGCTGATCGACCTGCTCGAACACCGCATCGGCCCGCTCCGGCTCCAGCACCTGCCAGTACACCGTGCCGCGCACGTCGTGCGCCTCGGCCAGCGGCTCCTCGAAACGCAGGGTCTGGCCGGCCAGGTTGATCTTGTGCGCGACCCGGTCAAGCAGCGGCAAGACCAGATGCGTACCCGCCTGCAGCACGCGCACCAGCTTGCCGTGGCGGTACAGGCTGTAGACCTGACCGGCCGGCACATGCCTGACCGCGCTGATGATCAGCACGGCGGACAGGAGCAGCAGGGTCGTCAGGAGGGTCATGGTATGCAAATCAGCTACTTGGTAGGTGTTTCTTCACTATCGCGGCAACTTGAGGATACAGTCGGTTGAGCAGACATAGATTAACCCTGATTTAACGACGGGAAGAAATTTTTAACAACAGGCAAAAACGACCCGAATTGCGACGCCGTCCACAAATGCCGTTCATCCGTTCCGGCCCGACGGCCGCCCCACCTACGGCATGCTGCATTGCCATAACGCGATCCGCCCGATCCGGCCGCGTGTTTTCCGCTCGGCCAGCCGCTTGTCCAGTGCGCTCATGAAAACGTTTGCGTAAACCTTCCGCAACGCAGCAGAAGCCTTGTTAGCGGACGCTTTACAACGCTTCATGAAAACGATTACGTTGTCGCCGCAATGGAGTTCAGCACTCGGGGGCAACTCGCATGGCAACAGTGACGATCAAAGACGTGGCGCGTGAGGCCGGGGTTTCCGTGGCCTCGGTGTCGCGTGCGCTGAATGGGAGTGGCGGCGTCACCGCGGCCACCAGCCAGCGCATCCGCGACGTGGCCACGCGCCTGAACTACGTGCCGCACGCCGGCGCGCGCAGCCTGATCACCCGGCGCACGCACACGATCGGCGCGCTGCTGCCGGACCTGCATGGCGAGTTCTTTTCCGAACTGATCCGCGGCATCGACCTGGCCGCGCGCGCGCGCGGTCTGCACCTGCTGGTCTCCAGTTCGCACGACGGCGCCGAGGATGCCGCCGCGGCGCTGCGCGCGATGCAGGGCCGCGTCGACGGCATGCTGATCCTGTCCGGGCATGTCGATGCCGCATTTCTGCGCGCCAACCTTCCCGCCAGCGTGCCGGCCGTGCTGCTCAACAGCGCAGTGAAGAGCAAGTCGTACGCGGTGCTCAACATCGACAACTACGGCGGCGCCTACGCCATGGTGCGGCACCTGCTGGAGACGGGCCGCTCCAACGTGACCTTCATCGCCGGTCCCGCCGGCAACTTCGATGCGCAACAGCGCGAGCTCGGTTATCGCGCGGCGATGGCGAAGTACGCCCCGCACGCACCGCTGGATGTGGTGGCGGGCGATTTCAACGAGGAGTCCGGCTACCGCGCCGGGCAGCAATTGCTCGCACGCAGGCCGCGGCCCAACGCCGTGTTCGCCGCCAACGACATGATGGCTGTGGGCTGCCTGTATGCCTTCAAGGAAGCCGGCGTGGACGTGCCGCGCGAGATCGCGCTGGCCGGCTTCGACGACATTCCGATCGCGCGCTACGTCACGCCGCCGCTCAGCACGGTGCGCGTGCGCATCGTCGATCTGGGCAGCAGCGCGCTCGACCAGCTGGCGGCGATGCTGGAGGAACCCCGCCAGGACGCGGCATCCGCACACACGCTCGGCTGCGAGATCGTAGCCCGCGGAACCTGCGGCGCGGCGCGACAGCCCGCCGCAGCAAGAGGCAAGGTTTTCGATTCGGGGAGTCAACCATTCAAGACGGGAGGGAAATCATGAAAGCACCAACACAATTCAGAAAAAAACTGCTCGCAAGCCTGATCAACGCCACGGTGATCGCGGTGGCCAGTGCACCGATGGTGTCGTGGGCGCAGAGCTCCGACGCCAACCTGCGCGGCAAGGCCGCGGCCAGCGCCACGATCACCGCGCGCAACGTCGCCACCGGCAGCACCCGGCGCACCACGGCGGGCGCGGATGGAGGCTACACGCTGGTCGGCCTGCCGCCTGGTACCTACCAGGTCGACGCCGGACCGGGTACCGCGCACACGGTCACCCTGACGGTCGCCTCTACCGCCACGCTGGACCTGACCGCCGCGGCGACGGCAACGGCAAACGCGACCACACTCTCCGGCGTGTCGGTGAGCGCCACCACGTTGACGGAAGTAAAGACGTCCGAAATCGGCAACACCGTCTCGCTTCACCAGATCGACACCACGCCGCAGATCAGCCGCAACTTCCTTGAGTTCGCCGATACCGTGCCGGGTATGGTTTTCACCAACAAAGGCGGCAAGACCTCGATCCAGAGCGGCGCGCAACCAAGCAGCAACGTCAACGTCTACATCGATGGCGTCGGCCAGAAAAACTACGTCCATGGTGGCGGCCTGAGTGGACAGGCCGGCCCCAATCACGATGGCGACTTCGGCAATCCGTTCCCGCAGCTGGCGATCGGTGAATACCGTGTCATCACGTCCAACTACAAGGCCGAGTACGACCAGATTTCCAGCGCGGCAATCACTGCCGACACCAAGTCGGGCACCAACGAGTTCCACGGCGAGGTGTTCGACACGTTCACCAGCGACAAATTTCGTGCAGAGACGCCGGCCGAAAGCAATGCCCATGAAAAGGCGCGGTCGGTCAGTCGTGAATATGGTGGCGCGATCGGTGGCCCGATCATCCAGGACAAGATGCATTTCTTCCTGACGTACGAAGCCAAGAGCTTCGCTACGCCGACTACGACGGTCGGGCCTAGCGGCACCTACAACGGAACCCCGTACGCAACCTTTCTTCCCGCCGACGCTGCCGCTCAGTTCGGACCCAGCTCGCTGCCGTTCAAGGAAAACCTGTATTTCGGCAAGATCGACTGGGAGCCGACCGACCGCGACCGCGTCGAGTTGAGCACCAAGATCCGCAGGGAAACCCAGGTAAGCGGTGCAGGTGGCACGGTAGCCGCCTCGGCCGACTACAACTACCGCAACAACGACACGCGTATCGACGGACGCTGGCAGCACAGCACGAACTCATGGTTCAACGAACTGTTGTGGACCTACGAAAAAACCCTCGACACGCCGTCACCGATCACCGACAGCCCGGCCACCACGTACCAATGGCGTCCGTGGCTGGAGAATGACCAGATCCTGCTGATCAACGGCCAGGATCCGCGCCAGTATTTCGAGGCGTCGCAGAAGGGTAACGGTATCGAAGACAACCTCACCTTCAACGATATCAATTGGCACGGCGACCACGTGATCAAGATGGGCGTGAAGTACAAGGAAGTCACTCTTACCGATCGTGACAGCTCGGATGGCGCCAACTATTACTTTGCTGTCGACCCCAACGGCGTCGCCGCCGACCCCTATCAGGTCGTGTTCGGCAAGGTGAATTCGGGGTTGCCGTTGACTGCGGTGTCCAAGAACAAGCAGTACGGCGTGTACATTCAGGATGACTGGGCGGTCAATGACAAGCTGACCTTGAACCTGGGCGTGCGCTGGGATTACGAAGAGTCGCCGCAATTCCTCAACTACCAGACGCTGCCTTCGGCCCTCGCTGCCATCCAGGCGCCGACCTACGAGTTCAACGGCGAGACGATCACGCATTCGTACGCGGACAGCCTCGCAGCCGGTGGCATCAACATCAACGACTACACCAGCAACGGCCACAACCGGAAAGCAGCGAAGAACGAGTTTCAGCCGCGCCTGGGATTCTCCTATGACCTCAACGGCGACGAGAACCATGTGATATTCGGTGGCGCTGGTCGCGCCTACGACCGCAACCTGTTCGACGTGATCTCGCTGGAGAACAGCAAGAATGCGCTGTCTGAGCCCACCGTCTACTTCGAGAATCCCAATGGCGTCGGCGGCTGCGGCCCCGGCCAGGCTGACGGCAACCAGTGCGTCGTGTGGGATCCGAAGTACCTCAATGCGGCCAACCTCCAGGGTCTTGGCAGCGGCGTGGGCGAAGTGGACATGTTCAACAACAAGCTGAAAGCGCCGTATTCCGATCAGTTCAGCATCGGCATGCGCAACAAGCTGGGCGACTGGAACACCAGCGTCACCCTCGCACGCATCAACCAGTACGACGGGATCATCGGCACGCTGGGCAATCGCTATCCGAACGGCAAGTTCTACAACTACGAGAATTTCGTCAACACGCAATGGGGTGGCGCTGGCGTACCGGGTATCGGCGGCCTGATCCTGTTCGACAACGGCAAGGAAACCCACAACACCGAGTTGCTGCTGTCGGCTGACAAGCCCTACACCAAGGAAAGCCACTGGGGCATGACGGTGGCTTACACCTTCACCCACGCCACCCAGAACCGCCTGTATTCGGATGGATACGCATTCGACCTGCCGGGCATCCAGTACTACCCGTTCCAGACCTCCAGCGCGGCCGCCAAGCATCGCCTGGTCATGACCGGCGTGGTCGATATCCCCTGGGGCATCACCCTGGCCGGCAAGTTGACCCTGGCTACGCCGACGCCGGTGGCCGCGATCGGCTGCTGCTTCATGGTCCCGAACTCGGTGGGAGCCCAGGGCGAACAGTCGGCCGCCTATCCGGTGGTGGGTACGCCGTCGGGTGGACGCTTCCTGCTGGGTGGACCGGTCTTCGGTTACCGCGATATCGACCTGCAGGCCACCAAGAGCTTCGAACTTGGCCACGGCATGGTGCTCCAGATACGTTTCGACGCCCTGAACGTGCTGAATTTCAAGAACTACAGCGACACCATCGACAACTTCGCGGGCGCCAGCTACCAACCGTCCTACAACCGGGTCGGCAACATCCTGGGAACGCCACGCACTTACAAGCTGACGGCGGATTTCAAGTTCTGAGTCGACCGGCGACGAGGTCTTCTGCAATCGTGTTGCTCCACAAGGCCTGCTTCGGTGGGCCTTGTTTTTCACGGCGCTGGTTTTCCCGCCCAGGCCGGTTCAACTGACTGCGGTCAACCTGCGGCCGCTCTTCGAACCATTTGCAGGCCACGCCGCGATACCGGCTCGATCCATCGCCAGTCTCCCCCGCGGCGTGCTTCACTTAAACCAGCGCTTCGACTCCCGATCACCCCATGCAGGCAGCCATGACCGACCAACGCATCAAGAACATCGTCATCGTGGGCGGCGGTACGGCCGGCTGGATGAGTGCCGCCGCGCTGGCCAAGGTGCTCGGTCCCGGGCATTCGATACGGCTGATCGAATCCGAGGAGATCGGCACGATCGGCGTCGGCGAGGCCACCGTGCCGCATCTGTCCCTCTTCAACAAGCTGCTCGGCATCGACGAAGCGGAGTTCGTCAGGGAAACCATGGGCACGTTCAAGCTGGGCGTCCAGTTCGTCGACTGGCTGAAGCCCGGCAAGACCTATGTCCACGGTTTCGGCACCTCGATCGGCCTCGACCTCGGCATGCTCTCGTTCCACCAGTACTGGCTACGCGCCTTCAAGAGCGGCAACGCGAGCGAGATCGGCGACTACTCGTTGAACACGCTGGCGGCAGCACGCGGAAAGTTCATGGTCTCGGCGGTTGACGCGCCGCCGAATACGCCGTTGGCGAACATCGCCTACGCCTACCACTTCGATGCCGGCCTGTACGCCCGCTATCTCCGCCGCTATGCGGAGGCCCGCGGCGTGCAGCGCACCGAGGGGAAGATCCGCGAAACCCTGTTGCGGCCGAACGATGGCTTTGTCGATGCCGTGGTACTGGAGAGCGGCGAGAAAATCAGTGGCGAGCTCTTCATCGACTGTTCCGGTTTCCGCGGCCTGCTGATCGAGCAGGCGCTGCATACCGGCTACGAAGACTGGAACCACTGGCTGCCGACCAATCGGGCGGTGACGGTGGCCTGCGAACGGACCGGTCCACCGACACCGTACACGCGCGCCACCGCGCAGACCGCCGGCTGGCAGTGGCGCATCGCTCTGCAGCACCGCGTGGGCAACGGCCACGTCTATGCCAGTCCGTACATCAGCGATGACGAGGCGGCGGCAACCTTGCTGCGCAATCTCGATGGCGCTCCCCTTGGCGAGCCACGGCTGCTTCGCTTTGTCGCCGGCACGCGCAAGAAGGTGTGGAACCGCAACGTCGTGGCCATCGGCCTCGCCAGCGGCTTCCTCGAACCGCTCGAATCGACCGGCATCTTCCTTATCCAGTCGGCGATCACGCGATTGCTGACCCTGTTCCCCGACCGGAATTTCAGCGAGGCCGTGATCGATCGCTACAACGCGCTGTCACGTTTCGAGCTGGAACGCATCCGCGACTTCCTGATCCTGCACTTCCACGCCACGCAACGCGACGACACGCCCTTCTGGAACTATTGCCGCACGATGGAGATTCCCGAAACGCTGCGCAGCGTGATGGCGCTGTTCCGGGAAAGCGGGCAATTCATCCGCAACGCCGAGGAACTGTTCGGTCTGGTGAGCTGGGTCGAGGTGATGCTTGGCCAGGGCATCATGCCGACGGCCTGGCATACGGGCGCCGACCAGATGTCGGAAAAGGACCTGAACGAATTCGTCGCACACGTGCAGCAGGTCATTGCCACCTGTGTCGACGCCATGCCTCCACACCAGGCGTTCATCGATCGCTATTGCAAGGCCGCTGGTGTCTGACTCCGGTGCGGTAATGCCGTGGCACGGATGGGCGAACGCCACCGGCGGCCATGGCGGCCGCACCGTGATCGCGACACGCCATTGAAGAGAGGGTTGTGATGATCTTGTCCAGGTTTCTTTCCCATACGCGAGCAACCATTCTCTTCGCACTGCTGGTCATCGGTGCGGGTTGGCAATCGCCCGCCACGGCGAGATCGCACCCCGGGCACTTCGCTGCGTCGCCACAGCAGCAGGCGCTGGTCGACGACCTCGAGCGGCGCAGCTTCGACTGGTTCTGGCAGGGTGCGGATCCGAAGACCGGGCTGGTGCCCGACTCGTATCCTGGCCAGTCGTTCTCCTCGATCGCCGCGGTCGGCTTCGGGCTGACTGCCTACGGCATCGGCGCCGAGCGCGGCTACATCACGCGCGGGCAGGCGGCGGCGCGCACCCTGGCGACATTGCGCTTCTTCGCCGCCGCGCCGCAGAACGACAGCGAGGACGATGCCGCCGGCTACCACGGTTTCTTCTACCACTTCCTCGACATGAAGACCGGCCGGCGTGCAATGCGCTACGTCGAGCTGTCCAGCGTGGACACCACCCTGCTGCTCGGCGGCGTGCTGTTCGCGCAGTCGTACTACGACCGCGACACGCCGCAGGAGACCGAGATCCGCCAGCTCGCCGACACGATCTACCGCCGCGTCGACTGGCCCTGGATGCAGCCGCGCAAACCGCTGATCAGCATGGGCTGGACGCCGGGCGGCCAGTTCATCCCGGCCGACTGGAAGGGCTACAACGAAGGCATGCTGGTGTACATCCTTGCGCTCGGCTCGCCGACCCATCCGGTCGGACCCGAGGCATGGGCGGCATGGCTGTCCACCAATCACCTGACCTGGGGCACGTTCAAGGGCCAGACCTTCCTCAACTTCGCGCCGCTGTTCGGCCACCAGTACAGCCAGAGCTGGGTCGACTTCCGCGGCATTCGCGACGCCTGGAGCCGCGAGCACGATCTCGACTATTTCGAGAACAGCCGCCGCGCCACCTACGCGCAGCGCAGCTACGCGATCGCCAACCCCGGCCACTGGACCGGCTACGGCGCCAACGTGTGGGGCCTCACCGCCAGCAACGGGCCCGGCGGCCTGGTCGTGAAGAGTGCCGAGGGCGATCGCACGTTCCAGGGCTATACCGCGCGCGGCGTCGGACTCGACTACATTTCCGACGATGGCACCATCGCACCGACCGCAGCCGCCGGCTCGATCGCGTTCGCGCCGGAGATCGTGGTGCCTGCGCTGGAAACCATGAAGCAGCGCTACGGCAAAGATATCTACGACGACTACGGGTTCGTCGACGCGTTCAACCTCAGCTTCCACACCCCGACCACGCTGCGCACCGGCAGACTGGTACCCGGCCTGGGTTGGGTCGACACTCTGCAGCTGGGCATCGACCAGGGCCCGATCGTGCTGATGATCGAGAACTGGCGCAGCGGCTTTGTATGGAACGTGATGAAGAAGAATCCGTACATCCGCAAGGGACTCGAACGCGCCGGCTTCGAAGGCGGCTGGCTCGCGGGAACACCGGAAAAATGACGCACGGTCCGCGCCCACGGCGATCGCGGCGCGGCCTGTGGCTGGCCGCGATCGCCGTGGGCGGCGCACTGCTCGGCAGTTGCGCGCCGGCGCCGGCGGGGCACGAGCTCACGTTCTGGACGATCGGCCGCGAAGGCGAGGCGATCATGCAGCTGCTGCCGGCGTTCGAGCGCGCGCACCCGGACATCCGCGTGAAGGTGCAGCAGCTGCCGTTGACCGCAGCGCACCAGAAATTGCTCACGGCGTTCGCCGGCGGCTCCACCCCCGACCTCAGCCAGCTCGGCAACACCTGGCTGCCCGAGCTGGCGGCGCTGCACGCACTGGAGCCGCTGCAGGCGCGGGTGGATCGTTCGACCGTGATCCAGCCGCGCGACTACTTCGCCAGCATCTGGGCCACCAACGTGATCGACGGCACGCTGTACGGCGTGCCGTGGTACGTCGACACGCGGCTGCTGTTCTACCGCAAGGACCTGCTGAAGAAGGCCGGCTTCGACGCGCCGCCGCGCACCTGGGCCGAGTGGCGGCGCATGCTCGCGGCGCTGAGCGATCCGCAACGCCACGTCTACGGCATCCTGCTGCCGACCAACGAGTACGAGCAGCTGATGTCGCTCGCGTTGCAGCAGCCCGGACCGCTGCTGCGCGACGGCGGCCGCTACGGCAATTTCGAGAGCGCCGGCTTCAAGCGCGCGCTGGGCTTCTACGTCGATACGTTCAAACTGAAGCAGGCGCCGGGTATCACCAATGTCGAGGCCGGCAACCCGTGGACGGAATTCGGCCGCGGCGTGTACGCGTTCTACCTGTCCGGCCCATGGAACATCGGCGAGTTCCGCTCGCGCCTGCCGGCATCACAGCAGGACGACTGGGCCACCGCGCCGCTGCCCGGCCCGGATGGCGCCGGCATCGGTGCGGCCGGCGGTTCCAGCCTGGTGATCTTCCGCACCTCGAAGCACAAGGACGCCGCGTGGCAGCTGATCGAGTACCTGTCGCAACCGGCGGTGCAGCAGCAGTTCTACGACCTGCTCGGCGACATGCCGCCGCGGCGCAGCTCGTGGGAAGGCGGCGCATTGCGTGACGATCCGAAGGCGCGCGCGTTCCGCGAGCAACTGGAGCAGGTGAAGCCGACGCCGCCGGTGCCGGAGTGGGAGCGCATCGCCAACGAGATGCAGCTGGTCGCCGCCGAGGCGATCGCCGGCCGGTTGACGATCGACCAGGCCGCCGCCGAGATCAACCGGCGTGCGGACACGATCCTGGCCAAGCGCCGCTGGGTGCTCGACCACGCGCAGCCCGACCTTGCCCGGGAACACACGCCATGAATTCGCAGCGCAGCGCCTGGTGGTTCCTCGCTCCGGCACTCGTCGTGCTGGGCGTGTTCTTTCTGCTGCCGGTGCTGGCCGCACTCGCGCTCAGCCTCACCGACTACGACCTCTACGCGCTGGCCGACATCCGCAACCTGCGCTTCGTCGGCCTGGGCAATTACTGGGAACTGCTGCATCGGCCGCTGTTCTGGTCCGCGCTGGGCCACACCGTGTATTTCGTGGCGGTGGGCGTGCCGTTGTCGATGGGCGCCTCGCTCGGCGCGGCCCTGCTGCTGAACTCGCCGCTGGCGCGCTGCAAGCCGCTGTTCCGCACGGCGCTGTTCGCGCCGGTGGTGACCACGGTGGTGGCGGTGGCGGTGATCTGGCGTTACCTGTTCAACACCAAGTACGGCATGGCGAACTATGTGCTGGACCTGCTCGGCATCCAGCCGGTCGACTGGCTGGGCGACCCGCACTGGGCGATGCCGACGATCATCCTGTTCGCCGTGTGGAAGAACTTCGGCTACAACATGATCATCTTCCTGGCCGGGCTGCAGGCGATCCCGCCGGACCTGTACGAGGCCGCGCGCATCGACGGCGCCTCGGCCTGGCGGCAGTTCCGCCACATCACCCTGCCGATGCTGAAACCGACCCTGCTGATGGTGGCGATCCTCACCGTGTCCGGCTATTTCCAGCTGTTCGCCGAGCCCTACGTGATGACCGAGGGCGGACCGCTGCAGAGCACGGTGAGCGTGCTGTACCTGATGTACGACGAAGGCTTCAAGTGGTGGAACCTCGGCTCCGCCTCGGCGGTGGCGTTCCTGCTGTTCCTTATCATGTTCGCGGTGACCGTGCTGATGGTGAAGCTGTCGCAGCGTGGCGAGCATCCTGATGGAGAGCCGGCATGAGCCCGCGGCTGATGAAGGCGCTGATCAACGGCCTGCTGATCGGCGGTGCGGTGGTCGCGCTGTTCCCGCTGTTGTGGATGCTGTCGGTCTCGTTCATGGCGCCGGGCGAGGCCAGCGCGCTGCCGCCGCCCTTGCTGCCGAAACATCCCAGCTGGGCGAACTACCGCGAACTGTTCGTGCACGCCGGCATGGGCCGCTACCTGCTCAACAGCCTGCTGGTCGCCGGCGCGATCACCGCGCTGTCGCTGGTGTTCAACCTGATGGCCGGCTACGCCTTCGCCAAGCTGCGCTTTGCCGGACGCGAGCGCTTGTTCCAGGCGCTGCTCGGCGCGCTGGTGATCCCCGCCCAGGTGGCGATGCTGCCGCTGTTCCTGCTGCTGAAGTACATCGGCCTGGTCAACAGCTACGCCGGCGTGGTCGTGCCGGCGCTGGCCACCGTGTTCGGCATCTTCCTGGTGCGCCAGTACGCGCGCGGCATCCCCGACGAATTGCTGGAGGCCGCACGCATCGATGGCGCCGGCGAGTGGCGCATCTTCGCGCAGATCGTGCTGCCGCTGCTGAAGCCGATCGTGGTGACGCTGGCGATCTTCACCTTTCTTGCCGCGTGGAACGACTTCATGTGGCCACTGATCGTGCTGACCGGGCAGGAGCACTACACCTTGCCGATCGGCCTGGCCTCGCTGGCGCGCGAACACGCGCAGGACAGCGAACTGATGATGGCCGGTTCGGTGGTCACCGTGCTGCCGGTGCTGCTGCTGTTCCTGGCGATGCAGCGCTACTACCTGCAGGGGCTGCTGCTGGGCAGCGTGAAGGGCTGAACCCATTCCTCGCCGACCGCCGCGCCGCGCATCGCCCGGTAGGAGCCCGCTGGCGGGCGATGCTTTTCCGAATCCCGAATCCCGCGCCAAGAGCATCGCCCGCCAGCGGGCTCCTACCGGGCGGCGATCTCAGAACTTGCCCGCGCGGAAATCGGCGATCGCTTCGTGGATCTGCTCGGGCGTGTTCATCACGAACGGCCCGTAGCGCGCCACGCTTTCGTTCAGCGGCTTGCCGGCGACCACCAGCAGACGCGAGGGCTTGTCGCCGCCGGCCAGCTGCAGTTGCTCGCCGTCGGACAGCACGCCCAGCTCGCTGCGCTGCAGCTGCTCGCCGCCGACCAGGGCCGACTCGCCGTCGAACACGTAGGCGAAGCCGTGATGCCCGGCCGGAAGATCCAGCGTGAACTGCGCGCCCGGCTGCAGGTTGATGTCCAGGTACACCGGCGCGGTGACGATGCCCTCGACCGGGCCGGTCGCACCGGCCAGCTCACCAGCGATCACTTTCACTTCAACGCCTTCGGCCGGACGCACCACGGGAATCCGCTCGGGGCCGATGTCCTGGTAGCGCGGCGCGGTCATCTTGTCCTTCGCCGGCAGGTTCACCCACAGCTGGAAGCCCCACATCAGACCGTTTTCCTGCTGCGGCATTTCCGAGTGCAGGATGCCGCGGCCGGCGGTCATCCACTGCACGCTGCCGGGGGTGAGGTCGCCGCGGTTGCCGTGGTTGTCCTGATGCTGCATGTGCCCGGCCAGCATGTAGGTAACCGTCTCGAAGCCGCGATGCGGGTGTTCCGGGAAACCGGCGCTGTAGTCACCGGCGCTGTCGGAGCGGAATTCGTCCAGCAGCAGGAACGGATCGAGCATGTCCAGCCCGGGCTGGCCGATGATGCGCTTCAGCTTGACGCCGGCACCGTCGGCGGTGTCGATGCCGCGGATGCGGCGGGTGATATGGCGGTCGCTCATGGCGTACTCCGATCAAGGATGACTGGCCGCCAAGATGGCCCCGTTCGCGCGCAGATCCAAGCACCTGCGCAGGAACGGATTGTTCCGCCGCGGCGACAAAGGGCGAGGAGTGAGTGAAGAGCGACGGCGCTTCGCACACCACTCCTTTCTCACTTCTCTCCACTCACTCCTGCTTTCAATGCACCCAGTGCCCGCTGCGCTGGCGCGGCGGATTGCCGTCGTCGCCGGTGTCGGGCTGCTGCTGACGCACCATCGCCTCGACTTCCGCCTCGGTGGCGGGCTTGGCTTGCCAATACTGGTTCACCGCGCCAAGCACGGCCGGCACCTGCGCCAGGCATTCGTCGTACTCGTCGTCGCTGAGCTTCTCGAATTCGGTGTCCGCACTGAGGATGCCTTCGTCCACCGCCAGTGCCATCACCGGGCCGAGCAGTTCCATCAGCTGCGGATCCTCGGCCAGGCGGCCTTCCCACAGCCCGGCGCGCAGGTCGATGCCGCGGCTGAAACCTTCGCACCAGCCGGCAGCGGACAGCATCGGGCCGCCTTCCATCTCGACCTCGCCGAGGATCGGCTCGTAGGCGTCCACCTCGAGCTCGGCGACGATCGAATCGTTGAGCTTGGCCAGCAGCGCCAGCACGCGGTTGCCTTCGTCCTCGTCGGCAAACGGTTCGTGCAGCACTTCGGGCAGCCATTCGTCCGGCAGCACCAGCAACGGGCCGACCGCCAGCGCGCTGAGCAGGCCGTGCACGCCGTCCAGCAGCAGGTCGCCCTCGCCGGTATGCGCACGCAGGTAGCGATCCAGCTCGTCCAGTTCGTTGTCGTCCAGCGAGCTGGGCCATTCGGTTTTTGCAGTCATTTACTTTAGATGTCCAGTTCCAGCGTCACCGGCGTGTGGTCGGAAGGGCGCTCCCAGCGACGCGGTTCGCGGTCGATTGCCGCCGCCGTGGCGGCGGATTTCAATGCCTCGCCGATCAGGATCAGGTCGATGCGCAGGCCCATGTTGCGACGGAACGCGGCCTGCCGGTAGTCCCACCAGCTGTAGTGTCCGGCTTCCGGCTGGAACAGCCGGAAGCTGTCGTGCAGGCCGAGGTCGGTGATCGCCTTGAGTCCGGCGCGTTCCGGTGGCGAGCACAGGATGTCCTCGCCCCAGGCGACCGGGTCGTAGACGTCGCGGTCGTCCGGACAGATGTTGAAATCGCCCAGCACGACCAGGTTCGGGTGGCGTTCCTGTTCGCGCGCCAGGAACTCGCGCACCCTGGCCAGCCAGTCCAGCTTGTACGCGTACTTCTCGTCGCCGACCGCCTTGCCGTTGACCACGTACAGATTCACCACACGCACGCCGCCGACCGTGGCGGCGAGGATGCGCCGCTGCGGGTCGTCCAGGCCGGGGATATCGGTGACGATATCGGTGAGTTCGCCGCGGGCCAGGATCGCCACGCCGTTGTAGGTCTTCTGGCCCGAATACACCGCGCGATAGCCCGCCGCAGCCAGCTCATCGACGGGAAACTTCGCGTCTTCGAGCTTGGTTTCCTGCAGTGCCACGACATCCGGCTGCGCGTCGGCCAGCCACTGGGTCAGGTGCGGCAGGCGCACCTTCAGCGAATTGACGTTCCACGAGGCGATCTTCATCGCGGCATTGTAAGGGAAGCGCCGCCGGGGGTTGCCGTGGACCGGAAAGCCACCCGGCCCGGCTGGCATCACCGCCGTGGACCTGCTGCCGCGCTGCCGGCCGGAATGGCGCCGTGCCGCGGTTCAGACCGGGAAACAGGGGGTTTTGACCGGCCCGGCAGGCCCGTTCGCGGAAGTTTGCGCAAAAAACCCACCGAAACCCGACATTCCAGTGTATGCTGGTCAAGCAAGAGTCCGAGGTAACTCCGATTTCCTGCTTCTATTGCGGTCAAGTGCGCTTCGCTCCGAGCCGCAAACCATCCATGCTTCAAAGGTAATGTTACATGTCGGATCGTCAGAGCGGTACAGTCAAGTGGTTCAACGACGCCAAAGGTTTTGGCTTCATCACCCCGGAAAGCGGTGACGACCTGTTCGTGCATTTCCGCGCGATCCAGGGCACGGGCTTCAAGTCCCTGCAGGAAGGCCAGCGCGTCACGTTCGTCGTCACCAAGGGCCAGAAGGGCCTGCAGGCTGAGGAAGTCCAGGTTGCCTGAGTCCTTCGGGATTTGAGCGAATCTGAAAAGCCCGCTTCGGCGGGCTTTTTTTCGTCCCGACTTCGGGTTCGCCCTCGCCCGTTCCCACTGAGCGTAGCCGTCCGCAGGACGGCGAAGTCGAAGTGCTACCGGCGAAGCACGCCCTTCGACTCTGGCCGCTGCGCGGCCGACGCTCAGAGCCTGCCCCGGACCCGATCCGGGGGAGAACGGACAAGTGGCGTCGCCGACCGGGAAGTTCAGGCCAGCCCGTGGCTGCGCAGCAGCGCCTCCGGCTCCGGCTTGCGCCCGCGGAAGGCGACAAAGCTTTCCAGTGCCGGGCGGCTGGCGCCGACCGCGAGGAACTCGCGGCGGAAGCGCTCGCCGGTGGCGCGATCAATCACGCCATGCTCCTCGAACTCGCCGAACGCGTCGGCGCTGAGCAGCTCGGCCCACAGATAGCTGTAGTAACCGGCCGCGTAACCGCCGGCGAAGATATGGCTGAAGCCGTGCGGGAAGCGCTGCCACGCCGGCGGATGCATGACCGCCACCTGCTTGCGCACCTGTTCCAGCACCGCCAGCGGGCGGGCGCCTTGCGCCGGGTCGTACTCCAGGTGCAGCAGGAAATCGAACAGCGCGAATTCCAGCTGGCGCACCAGGAACAGGCCGGCGTGGAAATGCCGCGCGGCCAGCATGCGTTCGAACAACGCGTCCGGCAGCCGCTCGCCGGTCTGCCAGTGCTTCGCGAACAGGTCCAGCGCCTCGCGGTTCCAGCCGAAGTTCTCCATGAACTGGCTGGGCAGTTCCACCGCGTCCCACTCGACGCCGTCGATGCCGCCGATCGAGGGCAGCGCGATCTCGGTGAGCAGGTGGTGCAGGCCGTGGCCGAACTCGTGGAACAGGGTCAGCACGTCGTCGTGGGTGAGCAGGGCCGGCTTGCCCTCGGTGGGCGGCGCGAAGTTGCAGGTGAGGAAGGCCACCGGCAACTGCCGTTGCTCGCCGTCGTCGAAGCGGGCGCGGCAGACGTCCATCCACGCGCCGCCGCGCTTGCCGTTGCGCGCATACAGGTCGACATAGGCGCCGGCGAACACGCGGCCGTCGGCGTCGCGCACGTCGTAGTAGCGCACCTGCGGATGCCACACATCGATACCGTCGCGCGGGGCGAGGGTGATGCCGTACAGCTGCGTGGTGAGGCCGAACAGGCCCTCGATCACGGCCGGCAGCGGGAAGTACGGCTTCAGCTGTTCCTCGTCCAGCGCGTATTCGCGCTGGCGCAGTTTCTCCGCGGCGTAGCCGACGTCCCATGGCTCGAGGTTGTCCAGCTTCAACTCGGTGCTGGCGAATTCGCGCAGCCCGGCCAGCTCGCGCTGCGCCACCGGCTTCGCGCGCGCGGCCAGGTCGTGCAGGAATTCCATCACCTCGGTCGGCGAGACGGCCATCTTGGTCGCCAGCGATTCTTCCGCCGCGTTGGCGAAGCCGAGCAGCTGCGCCGCCTCGTGGCGCAGCGCCATGATCCGCTCGATGCGCGCGCTGTTGTCGAACTTGCCCGCGTTCGGACCCTGGTCGGAGGCGCGCGTCTGGTAGGCCCAGTACACCCGCTCGCGCAGGCCGCGATTGTCGGCATAGGTCAGCACCGCCTGCACGCTGGGCTGCTTCAGGGTGACCAGATAGCCGTCCAGCTGCTGGTCCTGCGCATACTGGCGCAGCACCGCGCGGCCGGAGTCCGGGATGCCGGCGAGGTCGCGCTCGTCGCTGACGTGTTCGTGCCACGCCTCGCTGGCGTCGAGCACCGCATTGGAGAATTCGGTGGAGAGCTTCGACAACTCCACCCCGATCTCGCGAAAGCGCGAACGCGCCGGCTCGTCCAGCGCCACGCCGGACAGCCTGAAATCGCGCAGCGCATGTTCGACCAGCGCGCGTTCGGGGCGCGGCAACGTGGCGAAGTCCGGCGCATCGGCCAGCGCCTGCACCGCGGCATACAGGTCGCGGTTCTGGCCCAGCTCGATCGCGTGCTCGGTGAGCTTCTCCTCGGCCGGTCCGTATACCGCGCGCAGGGCCTCGCTGTCGGCCACCGAATGCAGGTGCGACACCGGCGCCCAGGCCCGTGCCAGGCGCTGCTCCAGCCGCTCCTGGGTCAGCATCACCGTGGCGAAATCGCGTGGCGCGCCGGGCGCGACCAGCACGTCGATGCCGGCGCGATAGTCGGCTAGGATCACGTCGACCGCCGGCGTGACGTGCCCAGGAAGGATCTGCGAGAACGCCGGCAGAGTGTCGTCGGCCAGCAGCGGGTTGTCGTGACTCATGAACGCTCCTTTTCTGGCCATCAGCGTGGCGATCGCGCCGGGCGAAATCAAGCACGACGATGTGACGGCCCGGCCGCGCCGCTAGAATGCCCGGATGAACCCCCTGCGCAGCTTCAAGGGCGTCGCGCCCACCCTCGGCCAACGCGTCTACATCGACCCCGCCGCCAGCGTGATCGGCGACGTGGTGCTGGGCGACGACGTCTCGATCTGGCCGGGCACGGTGCTGCGCGGCGACGTCAACCACATCCGCGTCGGCGCGAGAACCAGCATCCAGGACGGCAGCATCGTGCATGTCGCCCACGCCGGGCCGTACGGCCCGGGCTTCCCGTGCCTGATCGGCGAGGGCGTCACCATCGGCCATGCCGCCGTGGTGCACGCATGCACGATCGGCGACTACTGCCTGATCGGCATGCATGCCAGCGTGCTGGACGGCGCGGTGGTGCACAAGTACGGCTTCGTCGGCGCCGGCGCGCTGATCCCGCCGGGCAAGGTGGTCGGCGAACGTGAACTATGGCTGGGCAACCCGGCGAAGTTCGTGCGCCTGCTCAGCGACCGCCAGATCGAGCACCTGCACTATTCCGCCGACCACTACGTGCGCCTGAAAGACGCGTACCTGGCGTCCGTCTGATGCGAAATCACATCGCCGCGCCACGCGCGGCGTTCGCCTGGCGGATGCGCTCGGCTTCGGCCTCGTGTTGCCGCATCACGATGTTGCGCGCGGCGGAGAGCTTGCCGCCGAGCAGGGCCAGCGTGAAGTTGTCGCGGTCGAATTCGCGCAGCAGGTCGATCTCGCGCCGCGCTTCGTCCAGACCCTTCTGGTTGATGGTGCGCTCGATCTCCTCCGCGGCCCGTGGGAACGATTCGCGCAGGGCCTCGCTGGCGGTCTTGTTGCCCGGCTCCAGCTGCAGCACGCTCAAGTAGAACTCGAACGCGTTGCTGCCGGCCGGCGCCAGCAGGCGACCGTCGCGCATCGCATCGCGAGCCAGCCCGAGCAGGATGCCGCTGCCGCTTTGCGCATCATCGGCCGGCGCATCCGCCCATCCGGCGGACGATGCCGCAGCATCGTTCGACGCGGCGTTCGCGGTCGCCCGGCTGTACCAGAAAATGCCGCCGGCCGCGGCCAGCAGCGACAAGCAGAGCAGGGCGAGCGCGTATCGGTGCGATACGGCGGAAAGGAAACGGGGCATGACACCTGCTGCGCAAACGACGGCCGCGCGCTGGAGTCTCCGTCATCGACGTGCTCCCGGCGGATTCCGCCACGTTAGCGGAGCGGTGTTTCAGTCGTGTGGCGGCACGGCTTCAACGCGTCGCCGTGGCCGCTTCCAGCCGCGCCAGCCAGGCCAGCGCATGGGTGCGGTCCGTGCCGCACATCGCCGGCTCGGCGCGCAAGCTGGCACACACGGCGGGACGCTCGGCGCGGCCGAAGATCGCGCAGCGGTTGTCGTCGGTAAGTTGCACGCAACGGATGCCGGCGGGCTTGCCACCGGGCATGCCGGGGATCGGCGAACTGATCGACGGGGCGATGCAGCAAGCGCCGCAGCCGGCGCGGCAAGCCAGCGCGTTCAAGCGGATTGCCGGCGCAACGCCTGGTACACCGGCTCGGTATCCGGTCGCTGACCATGCCACAGCTCGAACGCGTCGGCGGCGGTTTCCACCAGCATGCCGAGGCCGTCGAACGCGTAGCGCGCACCCGCGGCCGTCGCCCAGCTCAGGAAGTCGCTGGCGGCGGCGCCGTAGGAGAGGTCGTAGCACAGCGCCCGCGCACCGACCAGCGAGGGCGGCAACTGCAGCGACACGCCCAGCACGCCGGCCGAGGTGGCGTTGATGATCATGTCGTAGCTGCCGATGTCGGCCAGGTCGGACCAGTAGCGGGTATGCGCGCGCGCCGGCTCGCCGATCGCGTCGGCCAGCGCATCGGCGGTCTCGGCGGTGCGGCTGACGATGGTCAGCGTCTCCACCCCGGCATCCAGCAGGTTCCAGGCCACGCCATGCGCGGCACCGCCGGCGCCCAGCAGCAGGGCGGTGTGGCCGCGCAGGTCCACGTTGTGACGCTCGGTGAGATCGCGACCCCGGCCGTCGCATGCGGCACGAGACCGTCAGCAGCCCATCCCCTCCCCCGGCCTGCGTCGGGGCGAGAAGCTGCACGAGACCCTGTTCCATGCCGATGAGCTGTATCAACCCACGGCCCATTCCAAGATCCTGGA
>LNAP01001851.1_pt1 | contig 21871 bp, 25 predicted proteins | sample 602601 | NCBI WGS metagenome assembly LNAP01 (sample SAMN02440304, study PRJNA202911) | soil metagenome | biome: Subtropical and temperate rainforests or woodlands; isolation source: soil samples (1 kg each in a 20% v/v slurry with milli Q water) were... ...
CGACGACAACTACCTGCTCAAGCACCGCGACATGACGCCCAAGATCTCGCAGGGCGTCACCACCGTCGTCACCGGCAACTGCGGCATCAGCCTGGCGCCGCTGGCCCACGCCAGCCCGCCCGCCCCGCTGGACTTGCTGGACGAAGGCGGTTCGTACCGCTTCGCGCGCTTCTCCGACTACCTGGACGCCCTGCGCGCCACGCCCGCCGCCGTCAACGCCGCCTGCATGGTCGGCCATTCCACGCTGCGCGCCGCCGTCATGCCCGACCTGCAACGCGAAGCCACCCCCGACGAAGTGCAGGCCATGCAGACGCTGGCCCACGACGCCCTGGCCAGCGGCGCCATCGGCATTTCGACCGGCACGTTCTACCCGCCCGCCGCCCGCGCCACCACCGAAGAAATCATCGAAGTCTGCCGGCCGCTGAACACCCATGGCGGCATCTACGCCACCCACATGCGCGACGAAGGCGAACACATCGTCGAAGCGCTGGAAGAGACTTTCCGCATCGGCCGTGAGCTCGACGTACCCGTCGTGATTTCGCACCACAAGGTCATGGGCCAGCCCAACTTCGGCCGTTCCCAGGAAACCCTGCCCTTGATCGAAGCCGCCATGGCCAGGCAAGACGTCTCGCTGGACGCCTACCCCTATGTGGCCGGCTCCACCATGCTCAAGCAAGACCGGGTGCTCTTGGCCGGCCGCACCATCATCACCTGGTGCAAGCCGTTCCCCGAACTCAGCGGGCGCGACCTGGACGAGGTCGCCGCCGAACGCGGAAAATCCAAGTACGACGTCGTGCCGGACCTGCAACCCGCAGGCGCCATCTACTTCATGATGGACGAGCCAGACGTCCAGCGCATCCTGAAATTCGGCCCCACCATGATCGGCTCGGATGGCCTGCCCCACGACGAACGCCCGCACCCCCGCCTGTGGGGCACCTTCCCCCGCGTGCTCGGCCACTACTCCCGCGACCTGGGCCTGTTTCCGCTGGAGACCGCCGTCTGGAAAATGACCGGCCTGACCGCCGCCAAGTTCGGCCTGGCCGAACGGGGCCAGGTGCAGCCCGGCTATTTCGCCGACCTGGTGGTCTTCGACCCCGCCACCGTCGCCGACGCCGCCACCTTCGAACGCCCCACCGAACGCGCCGCCGGCATCCACTCGGTCTATGTCAACGGCGCTCCTGTCTGGGAAGATCAGGCCTTCACCGGCCAGCATGCCGGCCGTGTCCTGAACCGGACCGCCGCCTGAACCCGCCCACCCTTTACAATCCGGCGTAGACGCGGCAGGGCTTGCGGGCCCTGCCCAGCCCTCAACCCCTTGATGCCAGACCGCTACATGGCCCTACCCGGCAATACGTCCCCGCCCGAGATCGTGGGCAAGGAAGAGATGGGCGCCCGCCTGCGCGCGGAGCGCAAAGCCAGAAAAATGACCTTGCAGGCGCTGTCACGGGCCAGCGGCATCGCGGTATCGACCCTGTCAAAGGCCGAACTCGGCCAGATCGCCCTCAGCTACGAGAAGTTTGCCGCCCTGGCCCGCGCGCTGGACATCGACATGACCCGCATGTTCATGCTGCGCGACGCCTCCCAGGCCGCCGTCGCCCCCACTTACGTCAAGAACAAGCTCAGCGACGCCCGCGACTACATCACCGAAAACTATCACTACCGCCTGCTGATGGGCGAATACCCCGGCAAGAAAATGCTGCCGATGGTCGCGCTGATCGACTCGCGCAAGGTCGTGGAGTTCGAGGACTACATCCGCCACCCCGGCCAGGAATTCGTGGTGGTGCTATCGGGAAAGGTCAGGATCCAATTCGAGAATGGCGATAGCGTGGTGCTGGGCAAGCTGGAATCGGCCTACTTCGATAGCAGTATCGGGCACGTGTACCTGTCGCTAAGCCGCAAGCCGGCCGAAGTGCTGGCGGTGTGCAGCGATACGGAGGACGTGCCTTCCAGGTTGAAGGGGGCCTGAGGCAGTCGGGGTCAAGGCTGGCATATGACTGTCACATACGCCGGGCATACTCGTCGACGAGATGCTTGGGGGGAACCCGGTCTGGACCGGGCCAGCCCTGGATATTCATATGAATGGTAATTCGTTGGCCCGGGCGGAAAGCCGGCTTACGATGCCTGGCATCTACTGGGCCCGGTGCCCGCAGGAATGCTCCGACATGCAACGCTTGATCTCCCCCATTTTGACCCGCCGCCCGGCACTGCTTGCCGGCCCGCGCAGTGGCCGCCGCTATGACGCGGTGTATTCAGTGAAAGCCCATCGTGAAGCCAAGATGCTGAATGAGTCGGCGCAGCGAATTCTTGCTGTGTCGGCGCGGTATATGTTGGCTGGCGCGTAATTCGTATTGCTGAATGGCTGGCATGGCCGGTGGCAATGCCCAAGCAAACATCCCGCTGAGACGTCCCGCGTCGGCGGGATTTTTTTCGCTTCACGGTTTGAGCACAACGAAGCCGGCCTGATCGCCGCCATGCTCGACACCCGCGTCAACCCACATCAACCCGCGTCGGTCCCCGCGAAATGCGGTGACTGCCCGAAATGTTCGATCAACAATTCCGTCAGGACCCGTATCTTTCGTGCGGGATGCTGGCCTGGCGGGCGGATCACGTAGGCGCCGGCCGGCGGCGGGGGATAGCGGGTCATGATAGGCACGAGTGCGCCGGCGGCCACATCGTCGTGGGTCAGGCAGTCGGGCAGATAGGCAATCCCGAGTCCTGCCGTCGCGGCGGCCACCAAGGCTGCGCCATTGTCTGCCTTGAAGCGTCCCTGTGGGCGGACCGTGATGATCTTGTCGCCATCCATGAACTGCCAGGTTTCGGTGCCCTGCATGAGAGCCTCGAACCCAACGAGTTGCTCGGGCGTTTCGGGCGCCCCGTGCGCCTTGATGTAGTCCGGGCTGGCCAGCAGCTTGCCGTGGATGGGGCCAACGCGTCTTGCGATCAGGCTGGAGTCCTGAAGATAGCCCACCCGTATCGCGCAGTCGTACCCCTCGGCGATAAGGTCGACGAAGCGATCGCTATAGCAAGTCTGCACATGAAGTTGCGGGTGGCGTCGCGCCAACTCCGCGACCACGGGCGCGAAATGCGTCAGGCCGAACGACACGGGCACGGCAATACGCAAGCGGCCACGTAGCTCACCGGCGGGCACGATCGTTTCCCGGGCCATGTCGATTTCGGCGCAGGCTCTGACCGCATGGTCGCGGAAAATCGCCCCGGCCTCGGTAAGCGCTGCGCCGCGCGTGGTGCGTGCAAGCAACTGGATGCCCAGCTCTGCTTCCAACCGCAGCAATCGACGGCTGACGATCGACTTGGAAACGCCAAGCCGGAGCGCTGCGGGTGACACGCCGCCCGCGTCCGCCACTTCGATGAATGTTTGAAGTTCTTCGATATCCAATTTGCGTGGCTCCCCATTTTCGCAACGCAGTTCGCCGCAGAATAGCACTACCGGGGCAGGCATCGAATCGGCATGGCGTGCAAGACAAGATGGCGTTCCTGATCGTGCGACACAGCTTGCCCCGGAACGGAACTACCGCATCGAGATCGACGAAAACATAATGTTGAATCTGGTCGGCGTCGCCACAAGCGCACGCTTTCTGGAAAGGCTTTGCAATGCAACTCGCAATGCAATTTCCGCAAAACACAGCAAACCAGGGATCACTAATGACTTTTCGTAATGGCCTCGATTCGCTTCTACGTCCTGAGGATTCGGTACTCGTTCTCATCGACCACCAACCTTTTCAACTGACCAACCTGAACAGCCACGATCCGCATGCCGTGGTCAACAATTCGACGGCGTTGGCGAAGGCGGCAAAGGTCTTCGGCGTGCCCACGATTTTGACGAGCGTGATCGCGGATCGTGGCGGCTACATCTTTCCCCAAATCACTGATGTGTTTCCGGGCCAAGAGGTCATTGACCGCACGCTCATCAACACCTGGCAAGACAAAAAAGTGGTCGATGCGGCCAAGGCCACGGGCCGCAAGCACCTGGTCATCGCCGGTCTCTGGACCGAGGTCTGCGTTGCGATGCCGGCAATCCAGGCGGCGGGCGAAGGATGGGATGTGACGGTCATCACCGATGCATCGGGTGGGGTGTCGGTCGAGTCGCACGAAGTCGCGCTGCAGCGCATGGCGGCCGCTGGGGTGAACCTGATGACCTGGATGGCCCTGGCCGCCGAGTGGCAACGCGACTGGGCCCGCACGGAAACCGCCCCGGGGCTGACCGACATACTCGTTCAGCATGCCGCGGGTAGCGGCATCGCTTATCTGTGGGAACAGCAGTTGCTGAACACGCCGGTGCCCGCCACGGCAGGCTGACCAGGCCGGGCGCTTAACGTAAAAATCCCGCCGAGACATCGCGTCTCGGCGGGATTTTTTTAAACGCGACTATTGCAGCGGCAACGAGGCGCAACGCCAACGATCAGTTGCTGTTGATCCAGTCCTTTGTGTCGTCGATGAACCAGGGCAGATTCAATCTTTCGCCCTCGCCGGACTGTATGGTCAAGCGCTGACCCGAGGATCCGGGGGTGCCTTTCGCACCCTGCGTGGTGGAAGATGGCCGGCTCCGATAATCCATGTCGGTTTGCCGCGGCGGATTGTCCGCGCAGGCGGCAATCGACGCGCAGGCGGCCGCGACAAGGATGGGCCGCACGACTGAACAAAGGGTCTTCATCATGCTCTGGTTCCGCTGGGGCACAGGCCGACGTGCCGGGCAATCAAGGCCTTAACCCCATACCTTACTCTCAATACGAGGCCGTCGTCAGCGTCTGCGCCCTATTCATCGACGCACTTTGGCATCGAATGGCAAGCCCTGGCCCGGCATTTTCGGTAGCCTCGCAGGCTGCGTCAAAGGCACCCATCCGCGGCGGTCGGTCTTCATTGGCGGCCTTCGCAATGCAACCGCACGGTAATCCAGCCAAACACATGAACGTTTACCCCCACCTGGTGGCCTGTGAACACTGCGACAGCGTTTACCAACGTTGCGCATTGGCGGCAGGCGAGGTCGCGCGATGCCGTCGATGTGAGGCCGTGCTCCAGCGCGCCAATCCGGGGGATGTGAATCGGTGGTTGGCGTTGACCCTCACAACGGCAGTCGTGTTTCTGATCGCGAACGTTTGTCCAGTCGTGCGCATCAGCCTCAATGGAACCCGCCGAGAAGCAACGTTGTGGGAATTTGCATGGGCCCTGGCCCAAGGAAGCGTTGCGCCTCTTGCGATAGTTGCCGCGCTGGTGATTATCCTGGTGCCGCTTGCGCAGATCGCGTTGCTGTCGTGGGTGCTGATCTTCGCGCGTGCGGGCCAACGCGCGCCGGGCTTTGCCCCGGCCCTGCGGATGCTGGCGCGGTTGCGGCCCTGGAGCATGGTGGAAGTCGGCATCCTCGGCATTCTCGTGGCGATCATCAAGCTGGTGAGTCTTGTGGAAGTCACCCTCGGCGCGGGTGTCTGGGCGACTGCGGCCCTGATGGTATTGCTTACCGTGATTGCCCACCGAGACCTCTCTTCTCTGTGGGACCAGACCGAACATGATCCGAAAGTGCTGAGCAGAAGCGCGGTATGAACAAGCCGCCATTCGCAAGCGATTTATCAGTCGTGGGCTGCCACTCATGCGGCCTGGTTTGCGAACACCAGGACACGCCCGGGCGAGCCGTTCCCTGCCCGCGCTGTGGCTCGCCCCTCCACCATCGGCGTCCGAACGGTATTGCACGCGCCTGGGCGCTGCTTCTGACCGCCGTTATCTGCTACATCCCCGCCAATGTATTGCCGGTCATGCACACCAGCCTGCTGGGCAGAGGCAGCAGCAGCACGATCATGGAAGGGGCGGTGGAGTTCTGGACGTCGGGCTCCTATGGCATCGCACTGGTGATTTTCATCGCGAGCGTGGCGGTCCCTTGCGCCAAATTCCTGATTCTTGGGCTGTTGCTCGCGACCTCCCAAAGGCGTAGTCGATGGGCAACGCGAGAGCGCGCCAAGTTGTACCGCATGGTGGAGTTTGTCGGGTATTGGTCGATGCTTGATGTGCTGGTGGTGGCCGTCGTGGCGGCACTGGTGCAGTTTCAAGGTCTCACCGATATATCGCCTCGCATCGGCATCCTTTTCTTCGGCATGGTCGTGATTTTCACCATGCTTGCAGCCATGTCGTTCGACCCCAGACATATTTGGGATGGTGAAATCAATGGTGGTGATGCATGAATGATTCTTCCAGGGCGCTTCCTGAGCCCGGCGCTCCTACGGTGATACCACGCAGGAAATGGCGGATCTCGCTCGTCTGGCTGGTTCCTCTCATTGCCGTATTGGTCGGCCTATCCATGCTGGTGCAGACCTGGATGACGGAAGGCCCCGTGATCAATATCACGTTTCGTACTGCCGCCGGTCTGGAAGAGGGCAAGACCCTTGTGAAATACAAGGACGTAAACGTAGGCACGGTGACAACGATCGGACTCAACGAAGACGGTTCCCGTGTGGTTGCAACGGTGGCGTTGGATAAAGATGCGGCGAGCCTGGCGCGCGAGGACTCTCGATTTTGGGTGGTGCGCCCGCGCATCGGCATCGACGGCGTTTCCGGGGTAGACACGCTCCTGTCGGGTGCATATATCGGCGTCGATCGGGGGCAATCGACGGAGCCCGGCAAGGAGTACACCGGCTTGGAAAGTCCGCCCACGGTCATCGGCGACACGCCCGGCCGATCTTTCGTTCTGCATACCGAAGATCTTGGCTCGTTGGACGTCGGATCGCCCGTCTATTACCGACGCATTCAAGTCGGCCGTGTTGCGTCATATCAGTTGGGCGAGGATGGCAAAGCGGTCGCGCTGCGGGTCTTCGTCAATGCGCCCTACGACCGTTTTGTCACCACGGAAACTCGCTTCTGGAATGCCAGTGGTGTCGATGTCTCGCTGGGCGCGGACGGGTTCAAGCTGCAAACCCAGTCGATCGCCACCATTCTGGCCGGAGGAGTTTCCTTCGGCACGTCTTCGGGCGTATCCGGCGAGCCAGCGGCGGCGGACGCCGCATACGAACTGGCCAAGGATCAGCAGGCAGCGCTGGCCCCGCCCGACGGGCCATCGCAAACCGCCTACTTGGTGTTTGAACAATCGTTGCGGGGCCTGACCGTCGGCGCGCCCGTGCAATTTGATGGCATGGACTTGGGTAAGGTCGTCTCCATCAAGCCAGATTACGATCCGGTGAAGCGTCGCTTTCAATCCCGGGTCGGCATTGTGGTGTTTCCGCAGCGGCTGAGCGACATCATGGAGAAAATGCCGGCGCTCGACGGCACCGACGAAGACCGGCTGGTACGCATGCTGCAAGAAATGGTAGCGCACGGTCTGAGGGCGCAGGCCAGGACGGGAAACCTGCTGACCGGCCAACTGTTCATCGCGCTGGACTTCATACCCAACACGCCAAAGGTCGCCTTTGATCCTCAACATCGTCCGATAACGCTGCCGACCGTCAGTGGCAGCTTCGATCAATTACAGGAGCGGGTCGCCAGCATCGTGGGCAAGATCGACAAGATGCCCCTGGACAACATCGCGCGCAACCTTGACGCCTCCTTCGCCAACCTCAATAAAGCGCTGTCGCAGGTGAATGCCCAGGTTCTGCCGCAAGCCACGCAGACCCTTCGTCAGGCGCAACAAACCATCGGCGCCGCGCATGGAATGCTTGCCGAAGATGCCACGTTGCGACAGAGCGTTGGCCAGACTCTTCAGGAGATTCAACGTGCCGCCCGTTCGGTCCGCACGTTGACCGACCTGTTGAGCCGGTATCCCGAGGCGGTGGTGCGAGGCCGCCCCAAGCACGCCACACTCGAGGCTCCCAGAGAACCGCCCGCCAGCACGATAGAGACGCCCCAACGATGATCCGACCCATTCGCTTCTGCCTGCTTGCCATGGCACTGGGGCTTGCGGCTTGCACCGCTTCCGCGCCTGTTCGCCATTACACGCTGCTAACCCCCCAGGGGGCCATTCAACCTCCGGGCGCCCCGGCGCGCTTCGTCATCGAAGTGCTGCCGGTGAGTGTGCCGGAATACCTGAATCAGCCCCAACTCGTTGTGAGGCAGGACGACAGCGGCATGCTCGCCGTCCTGGATGACGAGCGGTGGCTGGGGCCGTTGGACGAAGAGATACGTAACGCCCTGTCGGCGCAGCTGGTCGATGACCTGGGCACCCAGGATGTCACCGGATTGTCATGGCCGGGCGATGCGCAGGTAATCAGGGTGAAATTGCAAATTCGCCGGTTGGACGCATGGCCTGGAAAGCGCGCGCAACTTGAGGCCGGTTGGACCCTGGCGGATGCACGCAAGCCCGGGAATGCCAGGTTGGTGTGCCACGGACGTTTTGAAGAAGCCGCCAGCGACGGATATCCTGCGCTTGTGCAAGCGCAGCAGCGCTTGATTGCTGCGTTGGCCCGGCAGATCGGCCAGGACGCAACGACGTGGTCGGCCTCACCCCAGGCGAAATGCGGACTTTCGAAAGCGCCTTAGCCGGACTCTGATAGCCTTTGGCGGTATCGCGGTATGGTCCGCCATTGGAACCTCCCAGAAGGCGCAAGATCCTCATGACGATTGAATTGGAAAAACAAACCCGAGCCACTGCCATCGCGTCGATTCAACGGTATTTCGACGAGCACATGGAAGCGCCTATCGGCAATATCGCGGCAGGAGCGCTGCTTGGGTTTTTTCTAGAGGAAATCGGCCCGACGATATATAACCGAGCGGTCGCCGACGTGCAGGAGCGGCTGCAGCTGCGCGTATCTGAACTGGACCTCGAGGTACGCGAGGACGAGTTCGCCTACTGGCGCAAGTACGCGCGGGGAAACAACAAGGGGCCGAAGTAGCGCGGCGTTCCGTCATGAGCGCGATACGTGGATGCGGAACCGCCCCGCGCCCCACAGCAAAAAGCCCGCTGAAACGTAACGTTTCAGCGGGCTTTTTACGAGGAATTCTTGGTGCCGACGGCGAGACCCGAACTTCATAGCATGCTTCCTAACGCTATCACCAAAAAGTACCTAAAACGGTACCAAAAAATGAAGGCTTGGCCGATATGCACAGATACGACGCTAGACAATTGACGCGAATGGCTCACTTTTGAGCCTGTCTAGGTCAGCATGCTAGCGGCTCCGCGCAACTCAAGACGCTGGGTGCGGCATTTGGCCCCCTGCCAACTCCGCCCGCAAGGCGAGATACTTTCGAGCCTGCTCCTTCACCATCATGTGGCGTGACAAGGTGTCCGAGATTCGGACATGTCCCAGTTCGGGACTAGCGACCCGTGCATTCCGGTCAATGCCGCCTAAGCGGGGTTAACAATTCGAGCGCAGATTAACAATTTTTTTGTTAACCGTGCCCGACTCGACCATACCTAGTAATTGCTTTCCATCGTTGTGGCGCAAGGCTTTGCGGCAAACAGGGCTGACCCATGGCAGCCCTGTTTGATTAACAAAAATCAAAAGGGGGGAATTTTCTGCGCATGCGGGAACAGGTGGTTTCCAAGACCAAGCCGCCCCAGACTTTGACCGCCCCCCCCCGGGGGTGGCCCTGGGCCGTCGAACCAATTGCGGCGGCGCGGAATCTCGGGAACGTTCGGCCTGGAAGCCCGGATACACAGTAAATCAGATCCTCGGGGTCGGCCGCCCACCGCTGATGGCTGGATCGTTCAATTTCATTTTTCGCGGGCATAAGAAAGCGACGGAACGGGCCGTCCCGGTGTCGTTTTGGCCCAGGGATTAACCCACCCCCTCCCCTGGTTAGCCCTCCGACATGGCATCAGGGATGGGCGCAGCGGCCCATCAGGGTTTGATCAGATGCACAGCAAAGGACTGTGGGCCGTACCTTGTCCTTGCTCGCCCTCTGTACCGGCAAGGCCCTATAGGCCGGGCATCGGAAGCGACGCGGGCCGCTTCGGGGGAGGCACGGCCGTAAGGCAATACGCCGGGATGCTCAATGCCCGTCGTCGCTGGGCGGTTCGTCGCCTGCTGCCTGCCTGCGCTTTTTGACGTGGTATGCCGTCAGCACTGCATGGGCCTGCATATCTAGGCCAGGTCGGACCACGCCGTCTCGGTCAGTCCAGACCTTCACCGTCAAGGGGCCGGACAGTGACACGCTCTCCCCGTCACCCAGGGCCATCAATGCCTGGCCCGCCGTATCTGAAAACGTGATGACGTTGACGAACAAAACTTCGCCATCGCCACCCGCTGCCCGGACCTTTGCAGTCACATACGGGCTGCCGTTCTTGCCCATACCCTTCTTGGGCTGGCCGTAGACCTTCCCGGCTATCAGTGCATCAATCATGGTTCACCTCGGTGTGTGCGCCTGGTGGCGATCCGCAATGCGCGCCCCAGGTCAGGTTTTATCAGGTTCAGCTTTGCAGGCTGTCGTGGCCGTAGCGGTGGAGGGTGGTATTGCCACCGCTGCGGCCGCGCCATCAAAGCAGATTCTTGGAGGCCCGGGTGGGCCTTGGGCCGGATTGTGTTTTCTCTTGCCATTTTTCCGGGGCAACATGGGCAACAGAGGCAACGCCCTTTATCCGTGCGGGTTTCGGTGTTGCCCAGTCCCTGGCAACGCGGGCAACAGAGGCAACGCGAAGCCTGGAATAGTGCGCAAGATTTCGCCCCCGGCGAGTATCGAAAGGCAGGGGACTGCTCATGAAGGCCTTCCGTCGTCCAGCTTGGCCGGATCAATGTGGTAAAGGCGCGGGGTGCCCGTAGGCGTGCGAGTGGTCTTTGACCGCCTGCCCGTATCGGCATCGGCCAGTGCCCCCACCTGATCCAATGCTGTCAGCACGCGCATCAAGTCGTAGCCCTTGGTGGCTTCGCGCAAGCCCCCCGACGTGAACAGGTACAGCCGCCGCCCCATGTCATCTTTCCACCATCCAGCCCGGTCGCGCACCATGGGGGCGTCGTAATCATCCAGGCCGGAGAAACGGCTGTCGCTATGCCGGTCGATGAAGTCTCCCACCGTGCGCAGGATCGTCACATGCTCGGCGTTCTGGCCTGCCGCACCCCGACCTCCCCGCCACAACCTAAACGCCGCCAGTGCCGCCCGAATAGCGGTATCCGGCGTCCAGGGCAAGATGCCCGCCTTGATGGCTATTTCTCCTGCCAGGGCGCTGACCGCCAGCATCCGGGCCGCCCGCCCTTCCTGTCCGTCCAACTGCCCGAACCGACATTCAATCACCGCCAGCGCCTCGGCCTCATTCAGCCCGTCGCGCCTGTCTTCAATCAGCGCCCCCACGAATGCACGTCCGGCATGCCCGTAGTGCTTGGCGGCGGCATCGCGCACAGCCTGGGACAAGCCCGCCCCCGATGTGTGTCCGTGCAGGTCGTCAAAGATGCCGAACTTGCCCGCAACGGGGATATCCAGCATACGCACGGACTGCCCAGCTTTGGCCTCAAAGCCACCCGCCGCCATACGGCTGGAAATGGTCATTTCGCCCGTAGAGCATGAGTACACCCGCCAGCGCGCCACCTTGCGAGCGTCACCGTAGACCGTTGCGCGGCCTTTACCCTGACCGTTGCCCAGCGCATAGATGGCCTCATACAGTTCCTTGGGGCTGATTTCACCAATCTCGTCCAGCGCCAGCAGCGTGCTGGTGTGCATCTTGGCCGCGCCTTCCAAGCCATTAGCCGTGGCCCGCCAGGTGCGACGGAAGTCTGGCCCACCCCAGGCAGAGATGGCCGCCATTAATGCCGTGGTCTTGCCGGTGCTGCTGTCACCATAGAAGTGCAGGCCGCCCCCGTCGATGTTCAAGCATTCCAGCAAGGGGCCTGCCAGCGCCGCGCAGATAGCCAGGGCGATGGCAGGATTGCCCACAGCCTTGGCTGCCACCTCGTTTTGCCAGCCTTCCATGGTGCCTGCTGTGCCATAGGGGGCGTGACGGCCAGCCGCCTGGAACCATATGTCATCTGCCCCGATCACCTCATCCGGCAAGACAAATGCACTGTCATGCCAGCCCGTGACCGTGGCGGCCCGCAATCGCTCCTTGGGCTGCTGGCTGGCGATGTAGTGGATGATGCGCGCACGCTGCTTCAGGTCGAACACCAAGCCATCGGATAGCAGCACCTGACGCGCTTCGCTGCCGTCGCCTGCCAGCATCGCCATGGGCATGGCCCATTTCTTCCAGCGGCCTGTTGCCGACACGAAGCGCAGCAAGCGGCCATGCTCGCCGTCCTCGCGGTCCGTCGTGATGGCATCCACGTGCAGCGGAGCCGATATCCAGTCGTCCGTAAGCGTCGGGGGCGCTTCATTGTTCTCCTTGATCCCGTGGTAATAGACGCCCGGGCGGTGCTTCCTGCCGTGGCGCGTGGTCCATTCGTCGTAGACGTTCCAGCAAGGCCGGTCGGACTTACCGGGAAAAGGATCGGCGGGGGCGCGCTCATCCAGCGCGATGCTGGAACCGACACGGGTATCCACCGCGTCCAGGGGTTCAAGTTGGATTTCCGTCATACCGGCTGCCCCATTCGATCCATCAACACGTCCGCCCAGTCCTGGCCCACTCTTTCAGGGATATAGACACGGGCGGTCAGCCCCTTGCCTGCCGCGTGCATGGCGAGCCGTTGCGCCGCGTCCTGGCCGGTGTTGCTGGCGTCGTTGTCCCCCATGACATAAAGGTTCTGGACCTCGCCGGGCCACTCGAACGATTGCAGTCCGTGAGCCGACACAGCGGCCCAGCACCCAATGCCGTGCATAGCCATGACCGCCAGTGCCGTTTCGATGCCTTCGGCCACCGCCAGCCCGGGCCGCCCGTCGGGGCGCGTCTGTAGCCTGCCCAGGCGAATGGCCGCCCCCGCCATCGGCCCGGATGTTCCGGTCAGTTTCTTGACCGTCGGTACGTCTGCCTTGCGCCCGTCCCAGGTCAGGTAGGTGCGATGGACTGCCACCACTTCCCCAGTGGGCCGCGCCACCGCCGCCAGCATGGCCGGGAATAGGCCTAGCAACTTGCCATCGTCCCAATATGCCAAAGCAGCCTCAAAGCGCAGCGACGGCGTATCAGGAATGGGCAGGCCGCGCCCGGCCAAGTACAGCGCCACCGGATCGCCCGCCGTGATAGGTGCTGCCCCCTCGAATAGATCGCGGTTCTTGATGGCGTGGGCCTCCCACTGCCTGGCCTGCTCGGCCTCACGCTCAATCTTGGCCAGCCTGATGCGTTCGCGGTGCGCAGCGGATTCAGCGGGTGACATACGCTCACGGGCTACCCAGGTGCCCATTGCGCCGCTCTTCCAGTTCCACCAAATGCCCGACGGATTGTCGCTGTCACCGAAGTAGCGATACGCGCCACTGCGCTTGCCGCCTCTGTCGCCATCGACCTTGACGCGCATCAGCTTGCCCTCTGTCACCGTGTCCATGCGCAGGCCGCCCAGTGCCGCCGCGTTGATGAATTGCGAGTAGTGGAGGCTCATTCCTGCTCCCCCCGTTTGATGCCAAGGTAGTCGCGAAGCCGATACCAAGCCGCGTGGTTCTCCACAATGTCTTTAGCCACCTCAATCAGATGCAGCAACGTCACGTCCTCCGCTGACGCAGCATCCCGTATGGCAATCAGCATCGCTTGAAGCTTGTCTTTTTGATCCTCCATGCAGTCCAGATGCAGGCCCACCATGTACCGGTCATACGGTGGGCGGGATTGGGCTGTGGCGTGAGCGGTCATTGCGCCACCTCTGCCCCGTTTAAGCACAGCGCCTTACGCAGATTCGTCAAGGGGGTTTGATCTTCGTGCAGCTTGTAGGCGGCCCATATGAGCGATTCGAGCACTTCGTTTTGTGGAAGCATCATGCTGATAGCTCGCAGGATCCCGCCTATCCGCTTCTTCTCGCTCTCAATTCGCTCCAGGCACATTTCTGCCTGCAAAAAGTTGGGCTTGCCGAAATCGGGATGATTGGAGGTGAAGATGCCGGTAGGCGTATAGCCCGCGATGCTCACGCTTTGGTGAGCATCGCGGTCTTGGGGAGATACAAGCGTGATGTCTGGATTAGCCACGGTGCGCCCCCGCGATAAAGGTGGCCAGCCCTTCGGCGAAGCCATCATCAAAGCTCTGACACAAGGTCACGTAATCGGGCAGTTCGGGGCGGCCCAGCGCCAGCAGGAACGAGGCGCGCTGCTGGTCGCGGAATACGGCCAAGGTGTGCCCATGCTGCAAAAACCAGTCAGCGGCGCGTTTCTTGCCCACGTCATGGGCGGATCGGCAGTCGGGGGGCGTGTTTTGCGCAGACGTGCGCGGGGAATGGTTAGCCATGGCGGCCTCCTATCGAGTCGTAAGACCCGCTCCCCATCGCCAAATGAGGTGGGCGGGCAGAAAGCAGGGTTGGCGAACCGGCTCGATAGGACACCGGCAGGGCGTAAGCCCTCCCCGCAATCGCCCGCCCAAAGAGGGTGCGCAAAAGCGTGCGGACGTAAAAATACCGCCAAGGGGCGGCGGTCGTCCGCCTATCGAAAGTCTGGTCGCCAAACCAGGCCCGCGATGTTTCGCAGGCAGAGCCAGTATACGGCACAGAGGCGCTCATGCTCCACCCCCATGCAGCGAATACAGGGCCACCCCGTCATGCCGGTACCCCTCATCGTCCCAGATGCTTACGCGCTCGGTGCTGATATTGTGACCCTGGCGGCGCAGTTCGATGATGCGCGTGGGGGCCTGGTAGCAACCCATCTTGCGCAGTTCGTAGGACGTGTGGGGGCGTAGGGCCAGGGCTTGCAAGATGCGGATGCGCTGGGCCGCGCCGCTGGTGGACTTATCGCGCATGGCCGTCCCCCAACAAGGTGACGCCAAAACGGTCAAGAGCATACTTCGCGTGCGCATACCCTTCCCGGTGGTCCACCGCGCCATGCTTCGCCGTGCTGGCGACATACAGCGGCGCGATGAGAATGGAGCGGCGCGGCACACCCAAGCGCCCCCGTTGGCCCGGGCCGATGCCCACGGCCTTGTTAATGAGGCGGTTCACGTTCATGTGAACGAACCGTTCATTGGGCGATTGCCCGACCGGTGCACGGATTTCATCGTGCAGCGCGTGGTACGTCGGCAGGTATTCCGTGTGGGTCACGTCTGGCGCCTGGCGGGCCTCACGGAAAGCCTTCACCAAGCGGACCTTGAGCGCCCGCACTTTTGCTGTGTTGCGGCTGTAGGTCAGCAGCAAGTACGCATGATCCTCATTCAGCATGGCGTACTTCTCAGGCCGGCCGGGGCCCAAATACAGCGCCAGCAGGCGGCTATCAATGCACGGCTCGCCCTTGACGGGATGCAACGTCAGCGCGGTATCATGCGCGCTGGTCGTCGGGGTCGCGCTCTTGCAGGAGTCGCGGCCCTTTTCTTTGGTCGTCGTCACCATGGTTCAGCCCCCCACCATGTTGGCCGACTGCCATGCGCACGGATCCGCCAGCCAAGCACGCACATCGGCCACCGGCCAAGCGCTCACTCGCGGCGACAACTTCACGGGTTTGGGGAAGCGCCCTTGGGCGGTCCAGGCCCAGAGCGTGGACACCGCGATGCCCAGCACGCCGGACACCATAGGCGCGCGCGCGTACCCCACGGCGGGCAAGGTGGCGCTATAGGTTTCGGTGGTGGGTACCGGCTTAGACGGTGCGGTACGACCCGGTTTGATGATGGCGGCTTGCATGGCTGCTGCGCTCCTGTTGTTTGAAACAAGAGGCAGCTTGCCGGGCTACCCAACCCTCAGGGCAAGACCCTAAGGGTTCAGGGTTCAGCCAATTTTTACCCTTAGGGTTGCCGGAAACCCCCGCCAATGCAGGGTTTAAACCCTGAGGGTTAAGGTGTGATTTCGCACCGACCCGCAGGGTAGGTGATGCCTAGATTCCGCCGTTCTTGTTGGCTGGATTCCGATCCACCGGGCAAGCTACGCGGTCCACTGCGCGGGCGTCGGCGTCAGATAGGGTGCTGAAATGCTGCTTGATCCACGGGATAATTGCTTCCGCGCTTTTAGGGCGCGGCGCTCCGTCCTTCCAATTGATCCAAAACTGACGCTGGGTGGCGATAACAGCACCCATTAAGCGGGCGCTTGGCAGAGGCGGATGCAATCTTTTTAATCGGTCAATTTCGGCGAGTGCAACCACCAAGCGTTCGTCCAGGTTGCTTGCCGACGGTTGTACTTCGTTGGCAGGTTGTTGTTGTTCGATTGCAGAGGGGAGCGATTCCTCGGCCAAGCGCCGCGTTTCGTGCTGAACGGCATGCCGTTTGATGTCCTTTTGGCTCTCGTAGCTGGATGGCCCCATGTTGCCTGGGTCGTACCAAATAGCATGGTGCGCTTCGAGATTCGGGCGATAAAGGTAAAGCCGGCTTGCCCAGTCCTGCGGCTGGTGAATCCTGAGGTTATCTAGCCCGACGCCCAAGATCAAATTTCTTGCAATAGCGAAATCTGAATCTGTATCGCGCGCAGGACGAAAACTGCCGTCATCTCCACGAACGTATAGGAATAGCCCCTCGTCATAAAACGCAAACGCCATGGGGTCAGACAGTGCGACCGCATGCTCGGCCATCGCCAGCTCGTGCCAGCTGTCATGGTTGCCCTCTCCGTAAGGGGATGTAGACGTCAAACGCCACTTAGACCGCAGGACAAAATTTTCCTCGATAACGTCGATGACCTTTTTGTACTCCCAGGGCTGTTGGGCCCTGTTGGCCACGTCGTCACTTGCCAAAATAAGCCGGGCTAAGTAACCCGTGTAATGGTCTGCGACCGCCGTATGTAGGAAATCAATACTTGAGAAATGTGCTCGTAGCACATCCAGAACAGTGTCTTGCGGCATGGCGTCCATGTGCTTGCAGTCTTATGCGCCGTCCAGGGAGTAGATGCCAGCGCCAAGCCGGTGGACGATCCGGTCTTTCGGGGATCAGCCTAGGCGCTAGCCAAGATGAATCTAGATGACATCAGATGATACTGGACAAAAATCCAGGACGGTCAACGTATCGCTTTTCAGCCGGTGGACTTCAAGTTTTATCAAGCTGCGCAGTCCCTCGCCGGGCGGGTACTAAATTCTGCTAACGTGCTCGGCGGTCCAACGGCGACGCCGGTGCTAGGCGGGCAAAAAAGCTGGGCTGAGAAAGCCGGCGTCCAAGGGAACCGGCAGGCCGAAGTCTCCCCGCAATCGCCCGCCCAAAAAAGGGCGCGCGACAGCATACGGACGAAAAAACACCGCTAGGCGGCGGCCGTCCGCCTTAGAACATTCGGGTTTCTCAGGCCTGGCTGCCGTTGATGCTGTCACGCAATTTAAATACGACACGGCGGCGCTCATGCTCCACCCCCATGCAGCGAATAGAGGGCCACGCCCTCATGCCAGTACCCATCATCGTCCCAGATACTCACGCGCTCTGTGCTGATGTTGTAGCCCTTGCGGCGCAGTTCAAGGATGCGCGTATTGGGTTGGTAGCAGCCCAGTTTGCGCAGTTCGTAGGACGTGCGGGGGCGCATTGCCAAGGCTTCCAGAATGCGGCGTTGCTGGGCCGCTCCTGAGGTGGATTTGTCGTTACGCATGGTGGCCACCCCCAAGCAAGGTCGCGCCAAATCGCTCAAGGGCGTCTCTGGCCTGCGCGTATCCTTCATGGTGGTCTGCTGCGCCGTGCATCGCCGTGCTGGCCACGTACTGCGCCGCGATAAGCATGGACTTGCGCGGCACATCCAAGCGCCCCCGTTCACCTGCGCCGACGCCGATGGCCTTGTTCACCAACTTGTTGACGTTCATGTGAACGAACCGTTCGTTCGGGGACCGTCCTGCCAGCGCGTGGATTTCGTTATGCAGCGCGTGGTAGGTGGGCAGGTATTCGACCTGCCTCAGGTCTTGCGCCTGGCGGGCCTCGCGGAATGCCAGCACCAGGCGGACCTTGAGCGCCCGCACTTTTGCTGTGTTGCGGCTGTAAGTCAGCAGCAAGTACGCTTGATCCTCGTTCAGCATGGCGTACTTCCCCGGGTGGCCGCGCCCCTGTATTTCTCCGATTTGAAATCGGAGTATTCCCAGCTCGCCGAAATCGTCGGCATAGGCCGTCAGCAGCTTGGACACGCTCTCATACTGATTGCCCAGGTGCTGCGCCAGCACGCGGCTATCAATGCGCTGTTCACCCTTGACCGGGTGCAAGGTCAGCGCGATATCATCCGGCTTGGTCGTCGGGGTCGCGCTCTTGCAGGAGTCGCGGCCCTTTTCTTTGGTCGTCGTCACCATGGTTCAGCCCTCCACCTTGTTGGCAGCCTGCCAGGTGACAGGATCAGCCAGCCATGCACGCACGTCGGCCATCGGCCATGCGCTGACACGCGGCGACAGCTTGACGGGCTTGGGGAAACGGCCTTGGGCGGTCCAGGCCCAGATGGTGGACTTGGCTACACCGCAGACTGCCGACGCGAAGGGGAGTCGTACATAGCCCGTGGCGGGCAATGCGGCAGCGTCGGTTTCGGTGGTGTGTACTGGCTTGTTATACGGGGCAGTACGACCCGGTTTGAGAACGGCGGCTTGCATAGGGATGCATCTCACGAAAGTTGATCGTGATCTGAATACTATGCATCGCTAACCGCCAATCCTACCCGTAGCCGCAGAGCATGCGGCAAGCGCTGGACGGACTTCAAGCGCAAAAATCACGTTGTGCGCAGAGCTTCCTCTTTGCGCAGACGGGAAATAATCTCAGCAATTTTCTTGTACGAGAGAGGCACTGCGTTGGCGCGGATTACCTGCTCTGCCGCCCTCTGCGCTGACAGGGAAGGATCAATGTGAGTGCGCCAGTAACTTTCAACATCAGCACGCAATGCATAGTTTTCCTTATGGCGCATCTTTGCAAGCGCAGACGCCGGGCTCTCCCCTCTTCCTTTTGAAGATGTTGCCCCAAGGATAATTCCAGACCAGTACTTAGCTTTCGTTGCGTATAGCCACGCCTGATCCCAGTCCCCTGCTTTTTCAGTCTTTATTGTCTGCACTACGTAGGCAGCGCACGTAATCATGCATTGGATGCCAAATGGGAGTCTGTCCGGATCAGACACATCGCCCATCAATTCGACGTGGGCATCACCGGACGTTTCAGGGTCATCCAAAAGAGGCCGTACCACTGCGGTAGCAAAGAAGGTTAGCGGATCTAGCGTCTCGCCCTCATCAGATTTGAGGTGCTCACCTGCGTTTCCGTGAAATATTTCCTCCCATACTCCGAGGACCGCATTCAAGGCTGTTGCAGCCTCCTTTATGGGGCTTGTGCCTTGCTTTGGAATAGGGATTTCATTCTCGGCAAGCGGCTCTGCGGGTCGCCGTGGGCCTAGAGCTTCAAAAGCAACAGCCCCGACGGCGTAGAAATCTGCCGCCTTTTCTAGCAACTGTTCGCGGGTTTTCCCCTCCAAGAAACTTAAAGCCTCCGCCCTCTTTTTTGCAAACTCAGCTTCTGCCTTTTTTTGCGCCTCGTCCATCACTCGCCGTCCTATGCGTCGTCCACAGAATAAGGCCCAGCACCAGGCCGATGGACGTTTCGGCTTTTCACCCCGTCGGGTTAGGCTGGCGTAAACGAATCTAGATGACAGCACATGATACTGGGCAAAAAAACAAGGTGCCACGTGTGCCTTGTCTACGGGCGGCCATGTCAGACGATCCTGAGAGCAGGCCTTGCGGGATATAACTTCCCATGGCCACGAAGATGCTGGAAACGTCGGCGGGTCGCCCGGAAACCCGCATGAATACTAGGCTAGGGAGAAATATTATTATTACCCCCCTTAGGAATTTTCCTGACTAGAGAGAGTCTAGGGATCGAATCACCCTTACCGCCAGCCGTCAGCTAGGGGCCCCCGGGCGTTGGCTGTGCAGAGGGAACAGGCTTCACATCAGATGGCTTGAGCCACTGGGGGCGACATGACTACCGGATTTGTTGCCTCTGTTGCCTCTTCGCTAGAGTAGGGGCAACACAGCAAACCCGCGCCAATGCTTGCTGTTGCCCCTGTTGCCTCTGTTGCCCCAAGCCGATAACTCTCTATTGCCCATTTTTCCCCTTGCGACTACGCCGTGCGCGCCAGGGGAATCACGTTGTCAGCGTCCTCAATCGCGGCCAGCTCGTCCAGATAGTCAGCCCACCGCTGCATGGCTTCGCGCCGCTCATCATCGAACTGCGTGCGGTCATAGGCGGCCTGGATCTGATCCCGTTTGGCGTGCGCCAGTTGAGCTTCCAATACGTCAAAGTCGATGCGCAGCCGTTCACGCGCCACGGTGCGCAGCATGGCCCGAAATCCGTGCGGCGTATGCGCTCCGGCAAAGCCCATCAGACGCAAGGCCCGCGACAGCGCATCGCGGTTTAGGTGCGGATTACGCATCTTACCCACGGCGGGGAACACGTACTCAGCGCCCCCAGAAAACTGCTGCATGTCCTTGAGCATGTCCACCGCCTGGCGCGGCAAGCTCACGATATGTTCATGCCCGGTTTTCATGCGGCGGCGGCCATCTTCTTCCAGGGCGGCGATATGCCACTCAGCCCGATCAAGGTCAACCTCCGACCATCGAGCGCTGGCGATCACGCCGGGCCGAAGCGCAGTCCAGGCGGCCAGCAACAAGGCCGACCGCACCACCGTCCCCTCGTAGGCCCGAATAGCCCGGATCAGCGGGCCTATGCCCTGCTCCCGCGTGACTGCCGGGACGTGCCCGCCACGATGGGACGGCAGCACTCCACGCAGTCTCAATACCCGGTCGTCATCGCGGATGCCTTCAAGGATGCAGTGGTCCACCACCCCATTTAGGTACTGGACGGCCTTTTTAGCCAGGCTGGGAGCGCTTGCCGCAATCTGACGAAGCGGCTCGGTAACGTCCTTGGAACGAAGGTCGCGCATATCCAGGCGGCCTATCTTGGGCTGTAAGTACGTGCGCACGACATAGACCGCCTTGCGGTAGCTTTCCGCCGCCCAGCCCGCTTTGCGAACCTCTAGCCACACTTCAGACAGCACAGCGAACGAATGACGCTGAGCGTCCTCGGCGGCGGCAATGGCGGCCTGGTCAGCATCGGACCGATTGGCGGCCTTGGCCCGGGCCTCGGCACGCACGCCAACGATGGGCGCTCCCGTGCGTGCGGCAAGGTGTACATCCGCCGCCTTGCCATGAGCCTGCGCAACAGACAGATCGGGATAGGTGCCGATCACGACCTTGCTGCGCTTGCCATCGACGGTCTGGTAGCGGACAAGCCATTGCTTTCCGCCCCCAGGCAGCACCAGCAAGAACAAGCCATTCCCGCTGGCCAGGGTGTAGGAATCGGCCTTGGGCCGCGCCTTGTCCGCCGCGATGGCGGTTAACTGTTTGGTGAGCTTAGGCATGGTCTATGGCGATGGTACTTTTTGGTCTCAAAACGAGACCACCTTTGGTACTTTTCAAAAAAGTACCAAAAACGGTACCAAAAGACCATAGATTCAGCGATACGACCCTAGACTCATAGGCAACAAAAAACCCGCGTCTCTCTAGGAGAATCGCGGGTCTGATGTACTTCCATGTACTACCTGATAATGCTTTTTGGTGCCGACGGCGAGACTCGAACTCGCACAGCTTTCGCCACTACCCCCTCAAGATAGCGTGTCTACCAATTTCACCACGTCGGCATTCACCAATTTCCTGACGTCGCCATAGGCATTGCCAGAAAGTCGAGCATTCTAGCACGAATTGAACGAATGACGGAAGCGGCCCCAAATACTCCGACTGCCGCCGCGTCCATCCTCCCGATCCCCCCGCCCCAAAGAAAAAGGCCGGCATCCGCCGGCCTTCCTCTGGATCTGCCCGAACTTACTTGGCAGGCGTTTCGGCCGGCTTCTGGCCCGCAGCCGGCGCGGCAGGCGCCGGGGCAGCAGGCGTGGCGGACACAGCGCCCCAGCCACCAGCGCCTTCGATCAGGGTGAAGTCCGCCTGCATGCCCAGAATCTGCCGCATCGGCGTCAGCAACGACTGCACCGTCAGCGCCACG
>LNAP01002264.1_pt1 | contig 21867 bp, 20 predicted proteins | sample 602601 | NCBI WGS metagenome assembly LNAP01 (sample SAMN02440304, study PRJNA202911) | soil metagenome | biome: Subtropical and temperate rainforests or woodlands; isolation source: soil samples (1 kg each in a 20% v/v slurry with milli Q water) were... ...
CGTCCATGAAACGTACCTACCAACCTTCCGTTACCCGCCGCAAGCGCACCCATGGCTTTCGCGTGCGCATGAAAACCCGCGCTGGCCGCGCCATCCTGAGCGCCCGTCGCGCCAAGGGCCGCAAGCGTCTGGCCGTCTAAGTCCTGGATTTCCGGTTTTCCGGAAAACCTGACTATTTGCACGGACCGGCCATATTGCAAGACCTCTCGCAATCTCGTTCCGGTTCCGCGCAAACGCCTGACCCGCAGTCCATGCCGCGCTCCACGCTTCCCCCGGAGGCGCGGCTGCATCGCCCCTCCGAGTTCGCCGCTGCCCTAAAAGGCCGGCGTCTTGCCCGAGGGGCGTTATTCATTGTGACTTCGGCTCCCAATGATCTGCCCCCCGGCCAGGATGCCTGTGCCCGCTTGGGGCTCATCATTGCCAAGCGGTTCGCCGCCCACGCCAGTACGCGCAACGCCATCAAGCGGGTCATCCGCGAAGCGTTTCGCCACCGGCGTCTGGCGCTGCCCGCCAAGGATTACGTCGTGCGCCTGCATAGCAAGGTCGCTCCCACCACGCTTACCTCGCTTAAACGCTTGGTCAGAGCCGAAGTGGACGCTCACTTCGAGCGGATCGCGCGATGATTTTCAAAGCACTGCTCATCGCTCCCATCCGGTTCTACAGGTTCTTCCTGAGTCCCTGGATCGGCAGGCAGTGCCGTTTCACCCCGACTTGCTCGGCGTACGCGATTGAAGCAATCGAACGCCATGGCGCCTGGCGGGGCTTCTGGCTGGGCGCCCGACGCATTGGCCGATGCCATCCGTGGTCGCCCGGGGGCTGGGATCCGGTTCCGCCGGGCCCGGGAACCAAAGGCCCCGCTTGCTGCTCCCACAGCCACCGCACCGAGCACGATTGACGCTAAACTGGCGGGCTTTGCTGGCCCGTATTCACTTCAGTAGGCACCATGGATATCCGACGAACCGTCCTCTGGATGATTTTTTCCTTTTCGCTGTTGCTCCTTTGGAACAACTGGCAAATCCATAACGGCAAGCCGTCGCTGTTCGGGGGCCCGACGCCCGCGGCCAGCACGGCTGAACCGCAGGCCGGCGCCAATAACGCCACGCCTTCGGTGCCCAGCGCTCCCACTTCCACGGCCACCACGCCGTCGGCCGTGCCTGGCGCCACCGCACCCGCTGCCGCGCGTTCGGAAGAAATCGTCATCACCACGGACGTGCTGCGCCTGACGTTCGACACCATGGGCGCCCAGCTGGTGCGCGCCGAGCTGCTGAAGTACCCGGCAACCGGCCAGGCCGACAAGCCCACGGTGCTGCTGGACCGTTCCGCCGGCCTGAACTACGTCGTGCAATCCGGCGTGGTCGGTGCCCCCAACGGCCAGAGCTTCCCCACGCACCAGACGCCTTTCCGCCTGGTGACGTCGGAACGCCAACTGACCGGCGACAACCTGGTCGTCTCGTTCGAAGGCGAATCGGGCGGCGTGAAGGTCACCAAGTCGTTCACGCTGCATAAGGGCCGCTACGACATCGACGTGCGCCACGACCTGGCCAACGTCGGTTCCGCCCCTGTGACGCCCGCGCTGTACCTGCAGCTTGAGCGCGACGGCAATGACCCGGCCGATACGTCCAGCTTCTATCACACGTTCACCGGTTTCGCCGTCTACTCCGAACAGGACAAGTTCCAGAAGAGCACATTCAGCGACATCGAAAAGAAGAAGGCCAACTACGTCAAGCAGGCGGACAACGGCTGGATCGCCGTGGTTCAGCACTACTTCGCCACCGCCTGGGTGCCGCCGCAAGGCAAGCCGCGCACGAACGAACTGCTGGAAGTGCAGAAGAACCTGTACGCCGCCCGCAGCATCGAAGCCGTCGGCGAAATCGCCCCGGGCGCCGCGTCCCGCGTGGACTCGCACCTGTGGGTCGGCCCGCAAGACCAGAAGGCCATGGCGGCGCTTGCCCCCGGCCTGGAACTGGTGGTGGACTACGGTTGGCTGACCATCATCGCCAAGCCGCTGTTCACGCTGATGACCTGGCTGCATTCCCTGCTGGGCAACTGGGGCTGGACGATCGTTGCGCTGACCGTGCTGATCAAGGCCATCTTCTACCCGCTGGCCGCCGCAAGCTACCGCTCGATGGCCCGCATGAAGCAAGTGGCCCCGCGCCTGCAGGCCCTGAAGGAAAAGTACGGCGACGACAAGCAGAAGCTCAACGCCGCCATGATGGAGATGTACCGGACCGAAAAGATCAATCCGCTGGGCGGCTGCTTGCCGATGGTGGTGCAGATCCCGGTGTTCATCTCGCTGTACTGGGTGCTGCTGGCCAGCGTGGAAATGCGCGGCGCGCCGTGGATCCTGTGGGTGCACGACCTCTCGATTCGCGACCCGTTCTTCATTCTGCCCGCCATCATGATGGCCACCATGTTCCTGCAGATCAAACTGAACCCGACGCCTCCGGACCCCATCCAGGCCAAGGTCTGTTCGGCGGGATGATGTTCTTCTTCCCGGCCGGCCTGGTGCTGTACTGGTGCGTCAACAACACGTTGTCCATCGCGCAGCAGTGGTCCATCACCCGCGCCATGCAACGCAAGACGGAAGCCTTGGCCAACCGCTGAGCCTGACGCTTGCAAGCACGAAGAACCGGCCCTTGAGGGGCCGGTTTTTTTTGTGCCCACGCCCGCGCCAAAGGCCCGATCCTGTTGCTGCACCGAGACATCATTGCGTCATCATAATAGTTAATATCTATTAAGACTTACTGTTCAATCAACTTCACAAACCTCACCTTGACCCCTATGATGTGTCGGACATGTCCCCCAGACGGTAACGCGGAGGCATCGACAACACCGCGCGGGCCGACCCGGCCCGGCGCATTCCAGAATCACGCAGGGAGTGAGCTATGACCGACAAGAAGCATCTGACCACCGCAGCAGGCGCGCCGGTGGCGGACAACAACAACACGCTGACCGCCGGCCCTCGCGGTCCCGCGCTGTTGCAGGACTTCTGGCTAATTGAAAAGCTTGCCCACTTCGACCGCGAACGGATTCCGGAACGCGTCGTCCACGCCAAAGGCTCCGGCGCCTACGGCACCTTCACCGTCACGCACGACATCTCGCGCTACACGCGCGCCAATATCTTCTCCCAGGTGGGCAAGCAGACCCCGCTGTTCCTGCGCTTTTCCACCGTTGCCGGCGAACGCGGGGCGGCGGATGCCGAACGCGACGTGCGCGGCTTCGCCATCAAGTTCTACACGGAAGAGGGCAACTGGGACCTGGTGGGCAACAACACCCCGGTCTTTTTCATCCGCGACCCGCTGAAGTTCCCCGACTTTATCCACACCCAGAAGCGCGACCCCAAGACCAACCTGCGCAGCGCCACTGCCGCATGGGACTTCTGGTCGCACAGCCCCGAATCGCTGCACCAGGTCACCACGCTGATGAGCGACCGCGGCATTCCCGCCAACCTGCGCCAGCAGCATGGTTTCGGTTCGCACACCTTCAGCTTCGTGAACAGCAGCAACGAACGCTTCTATGTGAAGTTCCACTTCAAATCGCAGCAGGGCATCGCCTGTCTGACCGATGAGGAAGCGGCGCAGGTGGTCGCTCATGACCGGGAAAGCTCGCAGCGCGACCTGTTCAACAACATCGCGCAAGGCAACTTCCCGAAGTGGTCGCTGAAAGTGCAGATCATGCCCGAGGCCGAAGCCCAGACTTATCACATCAACCCGTTCGACCTGACCAAGGTCTGGCCGCATGGCGACTACCCGCTGATCGACGTGGGCGTGCTGGAACTGAACAAGAACCCGGAAAATTATTTCGCGGAAGTCGAACAGGCCGCCTTCACGCCGGCCAACATCGTCCCCGGCATCGATTTCTCGCCGGACAAGATGCTGCAGGGGCGCTTGTTCTCGTATGGCGACACGCACCGGTACCGCCTGGGCATCAATCACCATCAGATCCCGGTGAATGCCGCGCGCTGCCCGGTCCACAGCTTCCACCGCGACGGCGCCGGCCGCGTGGACGGTAACGCGGGTGGCACGCTGAACTACGAGCCCAACAGCGCAGGCGAGTGGAAGGAAACCCCGTCCGCCGGCGAACCGCCGCTGGCGCTGGACGGCCAGGCCGCCGCGCGCTGGAACCACCGCGAGGACGACGACTACTACTCGCAGCCGGGTGCTCTGTTCCGGTTGATGACGCCCGCCCAGCAGGAATTGCTGTTCGGCAACATCGGCCGCCACATGGCGGGCGTGCCGGAAGAGATCCAGCGTCGCCAGCTGGAGCACTTCAGGAAGGCCGATCCGGCATACGCTGCCGGCGTGGCCCGTGCGCTGGGCTTGAAGATCTAAGCGCTGGGTAGACCGGCAGGTAGCAAAGCGGCCCCTTGTCGGGGCCGCTTTCATCACTTCAACGCTGCATCCCCCAGCGGCGCACCGTCAGCCGTTCCAGCGTATCGAACCCCAGGTTTTCCACAAGCAGGCCGATGATGACCACGGCCGCGAGGCCCGCGAACACACGGTCTGTGTATAACTCGTTGCGGTTCTGAAAGATGTACCAACCGAGCCCGCCCTTGCCACTGGACGCGCCGAACACCAGTTCCGCCGCGATCAGGGTGCGCCACGCGAATGCCCAGCCGATCTTCAAGCCCGCCAGGATGGCCGGCAGCGCAGCCGGCACCAGGATCTGCAACACGTAGCGCAAGCCCGTCAGCCCATAGTTGCGGCCCGCCATGCGCAACGTTTCCGACACGCCCAGAAAGCCGGCATACATGTTCAGCGCCAGCGCCCACAGGACGGAGTGGATCAGCACGAACACCAGACTGCCTTCGCCCAGCCCGAACCACAGCAAGGCCAGCGGCAACAGCGCGATGGCCGGCAGCGGATTGAACATGGCCGTCAGCGTGGACAACAGGTCGCGTCCGAACCGCGTGGACACCGCCAGCGTCGTCAGCACGAACGCCAGCGTCACGCCGGCCAGATATCCCTGCACCAGCACGCGCAGCGACTGCGCGGCGCGCGCCAGCAGCTCGCCGGTGGCGATGCCTTGCGCAAAGGCCTGCGCCGTTTGCCACGCGCCCGGCAGCAGCAGATCGTTGTCGGTATAACGCGCGGCCAATTCCCATAATCCGGCCAGCAGCGCCAGGATCACAAGCTTGCGCAGGCTGGCGTGCTGCCACAGCCGTTCAAGCCTGGGCAGCGGCGTTTCCGCCGCCTGCGCGGGCAAAGGCGGCAGGACGTATTCGACTTCGGGACGGATGGGGGGCGTGGCGGGATAGGCGCTGCTCATCGGACAGGACTCATGGAAGGGGCGCGCAAGAAAGGGTGCGCAAGGAAGGGCGCGCAATGCGTTCAAGCCGCCGCGCGCTCGGCCAGCGGCGGGGGCGATTCGAACAACAGGTCGTGGATGCGTTGGGCCGCCGATTGAAAGGCGGCGGAGCCCTGGCTGTGCAGCCCGAAGGCGTGCGCGTTCAATTCAGCGCGCACCCGTCCGGGATGCGGCGACAGCAGCAACACGCGGCTGCCCAGCACCAGGGCCTCTTCGATCGAATGCGTGACGAACAACAAGGTGAAGCGCACGTCTTCCCACAAGGCCATCAGCTCTTCCTGCATGCGGCGGCGGGTCAGCGCATCCAGGGCGGCGAAGGGCTCGTCCATCAGCAGCACGCGCGGCTGCATGGCCAGCGCCCGCGCGATCGCCACGCGCTGCTTCATGCCACCGGAAAGCGTGTGAGGATAGGCGTCGGCGAACGCGGCCAGGCCGACCTTGTCCAGATAGTGCATGGCGCGCTCATCCGCCTCGCGGCGGCTGAGCTTGCGCGCCGCCACAAGCGGGAACGCCACGTTTTGCCGCAACGTTTTCCACGGCGGCAACTGGTCGAATTCCTGGAATACGACGATACGGTCCGGCCCGGGACCCTGCACCGCCTGCCCGTCGATCGCGATGCGTCCTTCGGTAGGAGGCATGAAGCCGGCCACCGCTTTCAGCAGCGTCGATTTGCCGCAACCGGAAGGCCCCAGCAAGATGAAACGGTCCGCGCCATGGACGTCAAAACTGACCTGATGCGTGGCGCGTACCCGCCGTTCGCGCGTCTTATATTCGATCGTCACCTTATCCACAGCCAGCAGCGGCGACGCCTTTTCAACGTTATCCACAGGCCTGGCGGCGGTTACCGGCATCTCAGCTGCCCTTGGCCGTCAGCACATCGTCGAAGAAGTAGTCGCGCCAGTTGGCCGGCGCATTCTTGATGGCGCCCACCTTGTGCATGAATTCGGCCAGCGCAAAGGTGTTCTGCGGCTCCAGCTTGAATTGCACGTCGGGGTTCTTGATCACTTTGATCAGGAAATCTCGGTCTTGCTTGGCGCCCGTGACACGCAGGTAAATATCCGCGGCCTTTTCCGGATTGGCCGTGGCAAAAGCCGCCGCTTCCTTCAGTGCTTCCTGGAATGCCTTGTACGTCTTGGGATTTTCCTTGCGGAATTTCTCGGTGGCGAACAGCACGGTGGACGAACTGGGGCCGCCCAGCACGTCATAGGAATTCAGCACGATGCGGGCCTTGGGATTCTCGGCCAGCTCTTGCTCCTGGAAGGGCGGGTTGCCAAAATGGCCCGTGATTTCCGTGCCGCCAGCGATGATGGCCGCCGCCGCGTCCGGATGCGGCAGCGCCACCGAAATCTTGTCCAGCTTATTGAACTGCGCATCGCCCCACAGCTTGGCGGACGCCAGCTGCAGCACGCGCGACTGCACCGACACGCCGACGGCCGGCACGGCGATGCGATCCTTGTCCGTGAAGTCCGCGATGCTCTTCACATTGGGATTGTTCGTGACCAGGTAGTAGGGAAAGTTGCCCAGCGACGCCACGCCCTTCACGTTCTGCTTGCCACGGGTGCGGTCCCAGATCGTCAGCAGAGGCCCCACGCCCGCCCCCGCGATATCCACGGCGCCCGACAGCAGCGCATCGTTCACGGCCGAGCCGCCGGACAACTTGGCCCACTCGACCGAGATATCCACACCCTCGGCCTTGCCGTGCTTTTCGATCAGTTGCTGGTCGCGCGCCACGTTCAGCAACAGGTACACGATGCCGTACTGCTCCGCGATGCGGATACGGCCTTCGGCCAGGGCGGGCGTGGGCGAGGCCAACGCCAGCACCCCCAGAATCAACGCCAGGCCGGCGGCGGTAGCGGTTTGGACCAGACGATCCCGTAGGGCGGAGGACATGCGCATGGAATTCCTTGTGGATAAGTGCTTGGCGTCGAATACCGCGTATGGCCTCAGAAGGGCGTATCGCCTTCGATGGTGGTCCGGTACAGCTTGCGCCGCAGATGGTCCGGCGTGCCGCCCGCCAGATGGATCAGCGAACGGTTGTCCCAGAACACCAGGTCATGCGGCTGCCAGTGGTGGCGGTACGTGTTTTCCGCACGCACGCTGTGGGCAAACAACTCGGCCAGCAATGCGCGGCTTTCATCTTCCGGCACATCAAGGATCCGTGTCGTGAAGCCTTCGCTCACGAACAACGCGCGGCGGCCGTTCTCGGGGTGCGTGCGAACGACCGGGTGCACCACCTCCTGCACCTGCGCGATCTGCTGCGCGCTTAATGTGGGACGCCAATTGCCTTCTTTTTGCAGTTGCCCGTATTGCGCCAGATACGAATGCACGGCGCGTTTGCCCTCGACCGCATTGCGCAGCGCCGCAGGCAAGGTGTCGTAGGCCAGGTGCATGTTGGCGAACAAGGTGTCGCCGCCTTCGGCCGGCAGTTCCTGCGCGTGCAGCAACGAGCCCAGGCTGGGCAGTTCCTTGTACGAGATGTCTGAATGCCAGTACTTGCCCGCGTCGCCCAAACCAATCGGTTTGCCGTCTTCCACGATGTTGGAAACGATCAGGATCTCGGGGTGGCCCGCCAGGTGAAATTGATGCAGCACATGGATCATCAAGCGGCCAAACCGGCGGCTGAAATCAATGTGCTGTTGCGGCGTGATGCGCTGGTCTCGAAACACCAGCAGGTGATGGTCCAGATGCGCCTGGTGCACGCGGGCGAAATCGGCCGCCGCCAGTTCGCGCGACAAATCCAGGCCGATGATCTCGGCGCCCACGGGGCCGGGCAGAGGGCGCAGTTCAAAGGCCTGCGCCTGGGGGACGGGGGCGGCTTCTACTTCGCGCCGCAAGGCGTTGCTCTGGGACATCGATCGCTCCGGTTCGCCTTGCGGCATGTCTGGAACGATCGATTATGGAAAGCGCGCCTTGTATCTCAAACGAAGTTATTGGCGTTTGAACAAAGCTCTACGTCATATAGAAAAGCCGCAGGGGGAAACCCCGCGGCCTCATGCCGGATGCCTATAAGCAAATAGCGCATCGATCGATGTTAAGCGTCGGCCAGCGTCAGCCCGCGCCAGCCTGCGCCGGCCCGTCAGGCGGCCGGCAGATAGGCCTCGACCAGCTTCACCCAGTACGTTGCGCCCACCGGCAGCAGGGCATCATTGAAATCGTAGTTCGGGTTGTGCAACTGGCACGGGCCCATGCCGTGATAGCTTTCCATGCGGTGGTCGCCATCGCCGTTGCCCAGGAACAGGTAGGCGCCCGGAATCGCTTCCAGGAAGAAGGAAAAGTCTTCCGCGCCCATGAAAGGCGGCATGTCGCGCAGCACGTTCTCGGCGCCGAACGCGTCTTCGGCGACCTGGGCCGCGAAGGCCGTTTCCTTTTCCCAGTTGACCAGCGGCGGATAGGCCCGCACGAAGTCCAGTTCGCCCGTGCCACCGTACACCTGCGGCAATGTCGTGGCGATGCGGCGCATGTCGGCTTCGATCTTGTCCAGCGTTTCGACGGAGTACGTGCGTACCGTGCCGCGCAGCACGGCTTCGCCGGGAATCACGTTGTACGCGTCGCCGGCATGGATCTGCGTGATCGACAGCACGGCCTGATCCAGCGGGTTCTTGCTGCGCGAAATCACCGTCTGCAACGCATGCACCATGTCGGCCGCCACGATGATCGGGTCCACCGACGCGTGCGGCTGCGCCGCGTGGCCGCCCACGCCCTTGATGACGATGTCCCAGCGGTTGCTGGACGCCATCGTCGGCCCCGCGCGGAAACCGAACTGGTTCACCGGCATGCCGGGCATGTTGTGGATGCCGAACACCGCGTCGCAAGGGAATTTTTTGAACAGGCCGTCCTGCATCATGGCGCGCGCGCCCGCATTGCCGCCTTCCTCGGCGGGCTGGAAGATAAACACGACGGTACCGTCGAAATTGCGGTGCGTGGACAGGTATTGCGCCGCCCCCAGCAGCATGGCGGTGTGGCCGTCGTGGCCACAGCCGTGCATGCGGCCGCTGATGGTGGACTTGTGCGCGAAGCGGTTGTGCTCGGGCATGGGCAGCGCGTCCATGTCGGCACGCAGCCCCACCGTCGCCTTGCCGCTGCCCGCGCGCAGCACGCCCACCACGCCGGTCTTGCCCAAGCCCGTGTGAACTTCCAGGCCCCATTCCCGCAAGCGTTCGGCCACCAGATTCGACGTGCGCGTCTCCTGGAAGGCCAATTCAGGGTGGGCATGGATATCCCGGCGCAAGGCCGTCAGTTCGGGGTGCGCGCGTTCGATTTCGGCAATGGTTTTCATGGCGGTGGCTAAACAGTAGGTGTGATCGGGAATTCTCGCGCTTCACCCATTCCGCGTCCAGTACCCATGCGGACGGGTCTACGCCGCATCATTCAAATGGCAGGCGCTTTGCTGGCCAGGCGCGATCTCGCGCAGCAGCGGGCGTTCCGTCTTGCAGCGCGCCATGGCGTGCGGGCATCGCGGATGGAACGCACAACCACTGGGCGGGTCCAGCGGCGATGGCAGCTCGCCCTTGATGGGCTGGTAGTTGCGGCGTCCGGGAGTCAACGTCGGCAGTTCTTTCAGCAGCGCCTGCGTGTAAGGATGGTTCGCGCGCTGGAATACGGTGTCCGTGGGCGCAAGCTCCACCACACGGCCCAGGTACATGATGGCCACGCGGTCAGAGATATGGCTGACGACGCTCAGGTTGTGGCTGATGAACAGATACGTCAGGTCCAGGTCATCGCGCAGCTGCTCGAACAAATTCAATACCTGGGCTTGTATGGACACGTCCAACGCGGCCACGGCCTCGTCGCAGACGATCACCGACGGCTTCAGCGCCAGGGCGCGCGCGATGCCGATGCGCTGACGCTGCCCCCCCGAGAACTGGTGCGGATAACGCTGTGCGAACGTCGGATCCAACCCCACCTGGCGCATCAGGCCCGCTACATATTCCGCCTTGTCGCGCGCGCGAATCAGGCCATGCGCCACCGGCGCCTCGCCGATGATCTCGCGCACTCGCATGCGCGGATTCAGGGATGCATAGGGGTCCTGGAAGATCATCTGCACGCCCAGCTCGTAGGCACGCCGCTCGGTGCCCGTCATCGCCTTGACCGCCTTGCCGTGGTAGTGCACATCGCCCGCCGAAGGCGGCAGGATGCCCGACACGATACGGCCCAGGGTGGACTTCCCACAGCCCGATTCGCCGACGATGCCAATCACTTCGCCACGCTGCACTTCCAGGTCCACGCCGGCCACCGCGTGCACCACCTGCGTCTTCAACCCCGCGCCAAGCAGGTTCGCGATGCGTCCGGCCAGGTCCACGGGCTGCACGAAGCGAAGTTCAACGCCGCGCAGGGACAGGATGGGGGCGGGGGCGGGGGCGGCGGCGCCGCGTTCTGCTGCGCTCATTTGATGTCTGGGTCTCCGGCATGCCAGCAGCGCACCCATTGCGCCGGGCGGACTTCCACGGGCTGCGGTTCGATCAGACAGGCGTCGGTCGCGCGCGGGCAGCGCCCGCGGAACGCACAGCCCTGCGGCAGGTTCAACAATGACGGCGTCATGCCCGGAATCGGCACCAGCGGCCTGCCGCGTGATTCCGGCGTGGGGATGGAAGCGATAAGCCCGTGCGTGTACGGATGCATGGGATGGGTGATCACATCGCGCGTGCTTCCGGTCTCGACGACACGGCCGGCATACATTACCGATACCCGGTCCGCCAACCCGGCCACCACCGCCAGGTCGTGCGTGATCCAGATCAGGCCCGTGCCCGTCTCGCGGCACAGCTTTTGTACTTCGAAAAGAATCTGGCCCTGGATCGTCACGTCAAGCGCGGTCGTGGGTTCGTCCGCGATAATCAGACGCGGCGAATTCAGCAACGCGATCGCGATGGCCACGCGCTGCCGCATGCCGCCCGACAACTGATGGGGGTACGTGCGCAGGCGTTCCTGCGGCGACGGGATGCCCACCATCGTCAGCGTTTGCAGGGCGCGCTGGCGCGCCTGCTCACGCGACACCTTATGGTGTGCCTGCACCGCTTCAATCATCTGTGTATCCACGCGCAGCACCGGATTCAGCGTCATCATCGGGTCCTGGAAGATCATCGCGATCTCCTGCCCCCGCAACTGTCGCCAGCGCGCCGGCGTCGCCCCGCGCAGGTCTTCGCCGTTCAAGCGCAACTGCCCGTCCACGATGCGTCCGGGCTCGTCCAGCAAGCCCATCAATGAAAACCCGGTGATGCTCTTTCCAGATCCCGACTCGCCCACCAGGCCCAGGATCTCGCCTTCCGCAAGCGTCAGGTCCACGCCGTCCACCGCGCGCACGATGCCGTTGCGCGTGAAGAAATGCGTCTTCAGACCTTGAACTTCCAGTATGGGCCGGGGCGCCGCCAACGGTTTATCCACAGCTTGCGTCTGCATCGCGTCCGCCTTCAATTCGCGTGGCGCGGGTTGAGCACATCGCGCAGGTGGTCCCCCACCAGGTTGATGGCGATGATGGCCAGCGCCAGGGCGATGCCGGGAAAGAACGAAATCCAGTACTGGCCCGACAACAGGTATTCAAACCCGTTGTAGATCAGCATGCCCAGCGACGGTTCAGTCACCGGCACGCCCACGCCCAGAAACGACAGCGTGGCCTCTAGCGCAATCGCGTGCGCCAAATCGATGGTGGCGATGACAATGAGCGGCGGCATGCAGTTTGGCAACACGTGGCGGAACAGCACGCGCCCCCAGGACAAGGACATGCAGCGCGCGGCCTCTACATACTCTTTGCCGCGCTCCACCAGTGCCGCGCCACGCGCCGCCCGGGCAAAATACGCCCATTGCACGACGATCAGCGCAATGATGACCTTATCCACACCCTTGCCCAGAATCGCCAGCAGCATCAGCGCGACAAGAATGGCGGGAAACGACAGCTGGATATCCACAATGCGCATCAGCAACGCATCGATGCGGCCACCGAAGTAGGCCGCGATCAAGCCCACGGTGGCGCCGATGCCGAAGGCCGCCAACACCGACACGGTCGCCACCAACAGGCTGGTTCGCATGCCGTAGAGGATGGCCGAGAACAGGTCGCGCGCCTGCCCGTCGGTGCCCAACAAATAACGCATGGATCCGTCGCCGCTTTCGCTACCCGGCTTGAGCTTGGAATCCATGATGTCCAGCGACGCCAGGTCATAGGGATTCTGCGGCGCGATCCAGGGCGCCAGCAACGCGGCGCCCACGATCACAACCAGCATCACCAGCCCCAGCGTGGCCAGCTTGCTGGCGAAGAAATCCGAAACGAAACGCCGCCAGGGCGTCTGTTCCTTGGATGCCGCGGCAGGCGCGGCCGTGGTGGCAGGGCTGTTCATCGGCGACTATCCAAACGTACGCGGGGGTCCAGCACCGTGTAGATGATGTCCACCACCAGATTCAACATGACCAGGAAAAACACGATCAGGAGCAAATACGCGACCACCACCGGCCGATCCAGATTGATGATCGAATCGATCAGCAGCTTGCCCATGCCCGGCCACGAAAACACCGTTTCCGTCACGACCGCGAACGCCATCACCTGTCCGAATTCCAAGCCCGCGACCGTGACCACGGGGATCAGGATGTTCTTCAACAGATGCACGCCCAGCACGCGCTTTTCCGACAAGCCCTTGGCGCGCGCGAACTTGATGTAGTCCATGGGCAGCGCTTCGCGCGTGGCCGCTCGCGTCACGCGAATGATCATGGCGCACTTGGCGAACGCGATGGTGGCCGCGGGCAAGGCCAGGCTCAGCCAGCCGTTGAACGTCAGGACGCTCAGTTCCAGCGAGCCGATGTTGACCGTCTTGCCACGCCCGCCTGCGGGCACCCAGCCCAATATCACGGCGAACACCATGATCAGCATCAGGCCGACCCAGAAATTGGGCAGCGAAAAGCCCAGCACCGACCCCGTCATGATGGCGCGCGAGCCCGGCGCCTGAGGCTTGAGGCCGGCCAGGATGCCCAGGGGCACGCCGATCAGCACCGACAGCAGCATGGCCACACAGGCCAGTTCCACCGTGGCCGGCATGCGCTCCAGGATCAGATGCATGGCGGGTTCGCCGGTCAGGAAGCTGTTGCCGAAATCGCCGCGCACCGCCTGGCCCATGAAGATCAGGTACTGCCGCCACAACGGCAGGTCCAGGCCCAGCGAAGCGCTGATCGCCGCGCGCTGCGCCTCGGTGGCCTCGGGGCTGGCCAGCATCGACACCGGATCGCCCACCATGTAGATGCCTGCAAAGACCAACGCCGACATGACCAGCATGACGACGATGGTTTGCAGCAGTCTTCTTACGATTGTTGCCAGCACTGGAGACCGCCCGCGATGCGCGTTACTTCTTCAAGGTCGCGAACTGCGCCAGCGTGACCTGGTCAGGACGGCCTTGATAGCGGATATCGCCCTTCATGGCCCATACCGACAGCTCGAAGTGCACCGGCAGCATGGCGTAATCGTCCATGGCCATATTGCTGGCCTTCGCAAGCAGTTCGGCGCGTTTGGCGTTGTCCATCGTGGACGACGCTTCCTTCACCAGCTCGTCCATCTTGGGGTTGGAATAGCGGCTGCGGTTGGTCGTGCCCAGTCCGGCTTCCGGATTGCGCGTCACCAACAGCGAGGTCAGCGCGTTGGACATCTCGCCGCTGGTCACCGACCAGCCCGCCAGATAGGCCGAAAACGCGTAGCTGTCGCGGTTCTTGAAGAACACCGGAGGCGCCATCGCGTCCACGCTGGTCTTCACGCCGATGCGGGTCCACATTGATGCGATGGCCTGCGCCACCTTCGAATCGTTCACGTAACGGCCCGACGGCGAACCCAGCGTGATCGAAAAGCCGTTGGGATAGCCGGCCTCCTTGAGCAGGGCGCGGGCCTTCTCGACGTCAGCCTTGGGCGCCTTGGAATGCTCTTTGCTGGAGCCGAACATGGGGTAGGGCAGCAGGTTGCCGGCAGGCAGCGCCACACCGCCCATCACGCGTTCCACCAGGGCGTCGCGGTTGATGGCAAGCGACAGCGCTTCGCGCACCCGCTTGTCCTTCATCGGATTTTTGTCCGTGCCCTGGATGCCGGGCGAAGGCTCCGCGTGCTGGTCCAGCGCGACGTACACGACGCGCACCGACGGGGTTTCCTCGACAAAGAGCTTTTTGTCGCCCTTGAGCTTGGGCAGATCGTCGGTGGGGGGATCTTCGATCATGTCCACGTCGCCCGCCAACAGCGCGGCCACGCGCGCCGCGGCGTTGCTGATCGGGCGATAGACCACGCGATCCCATTCCGGCTTTTTTCCCCAATAATTGTCATTGCGGGCCAGCACGAATTCCGCGCCGCGCTTCCACGATACGAATTTGTACGGGCCCGTTCCCACCAGGCCATCGCCGCTGTTCAGTTCGGTGGTCGTCTTGCCTTCAGCCGCAGGGCCGGAGGCAGCCTTCTTCGACATGATGGGCAACTGCGCCAGGTTCACGAGCAGGTTCGGCGCGACTTCCTTGGTGGTGATGCGCACGGTCATGGGATCGACCGCTTCGGTTTTGGCCACCGATCCCAAATACAGCGTGAAAGGCGACGGGCTGTTGGGCACCTTCGGCACGCGGTCATACGTAAACACCACGTCTTCGGCGGTAAACGGCGTGCCATCCGAGAACTTCACGCCGGGACGCAGTTTGAACGTCCAGACCTTGCCATCCACGGTCCACGATTCCGCCAAGCCGGGCTGCGGCTTCAATTGCGCATCGGTGGCGACCAGCGTGTCGAAAATGGTTTGGGAGATCTGCGTATTCGGCGTCAGCGCGTGGTACTGCGGATCCATCGATGAGGGCTCGGTCTTCAGGGCGATCACCAGATCGCGAGCCAATGCGGAACTGAAGGTGCCAAAGGCCAACATCACCGCGGCCGAGCCGCAGGCCAAGACGCGCGAAAACCGAGATGCCATCGTGATCTCCCAGAGTTGTTTCGGGTTTTGAACCTCTGGGGCACATTAACCAGCAAACAAGGGGCCGCGCAACAGTTATATTCCCCTATTGTCCTTGCCTCGCCCCCGCTCAGATATGTCCGCTTATTCCCCCATTACCGCCATTGCCACCGCCCCCGGAAGAGGCGGCATCGGCGTCGTGCGCGTTTCTGGTGCGGACCTGTCCGAATTGGTGCGGCGCTTGTTCCAGCGCGAGCTCACCCCGCGTCACGCGCATTACCTGCCGTTCAAATCCGTCGATGGCGAACTGCTGGACGAAGGCATCGCGATCTATTTCCGCGCGCCGCATTCGTATACCGGCGAAGACGTTCTGGAACTGCAAGGCCACGGCGGCCCCGCCGTGCTGCGCCGCGTGCTGGACAGCTGCCTTGCCGCAGGCCGCGACCTTGGCCTGCGCCTGGCCGAACCCGGCGAATTCACGCGCCGCGCCTTTCTTAACGATCGCATGGATCTGGCCCAGGCCGAAGCCGTGGCGGACCTGATCGAAGCCTCGTCGGTGGCCGCGGCGCGCGGCGCGGTGGCCTCGCTGTCCGGCGAATTCTCGGCGCGCGTGAACGACCTGTCCGACCGCATCATCCACCTGCGGATGCTGGTTGAAGCGACGCTGGATTTTCCCGAAGAAGAAATCGACTTCCTTGAGAAATACCAGGCTCGGCCCACGCTGGATGCACTGACGGCAGACCTGTCCAACCTGATCGCGCAAGCGCGCCAGGGCGTCATCCTTCGCGAAGGCTTGCACGTGGTGTTGGCCGGCCAGCCCAACGTCGGAAAGTCCAGCCTGCTCAATGCGCTGGCGGGCGACGACATCGCCATCGTCACCCCCATCGCGGGCACGACACGCGACAAAGTGGTGCAGGAAATCCATATCGACGGGGTGCCGCTGCATATTGTGGACACGGCCGGCCTGCGCGAAACCGAGGACACCGTCGAGAGCATCGGCATCGCCCGCACCTGGCAGGAAATCGAACGCGCCGACGTCATTCTGCATCTGCAGGATGCCACGCAGCCGGGCGACGAACTGGACGCGCAGATCACCGCGCGCCTGCCACCACGTACCCCGGTGTTGAAAGTGTTCAACAAGGTAGACCTGTTATCCACAGCGTTCACGCCGGGCGCGGGTGAACTCGGTATCTCCGCCAAGCGCGGCGCCGGCCTGGATGCATTGCGCGCCGAGTTGCTGAACATCGCCGGCTGGAACCCGGGCGCTGAATCACCCTGGCTGGCGCGCGAACGCCACCTGCATGCGCTGCAGGACGCGGCCGAACATCTGGCGCTTGCGGGTGAACACGCGGGGCAGGACGACCGGGTGCTGGACCTGTTCGCCGAAGAGCTGCGGCTGGCCCATGACAGCCTGTCGAGCATCACCGGAAAATTCACCAGCGACGACCTGCTGGGCGAAATTTTCTCCAGCTTCTGCATTGGAAAGTGAAGTGATAAGACTCGCCGCGTCCGACGATATTCCGGTCATCGAACGGATCGTCGCCGAGGCTTACTTTCCATATATTGCACGCATCGGTGCCACGCCGGGTCCCATGCGCGATGACTATGTGGCGCGCGTCGCGCAAGGCGTGGTGCACGTCTTGCAGGAAGACGACGCCATACAGGCCGTGCTGGTTCTGGTTCCCGAGCAGGACTGTCTGCTGCTGGACAACATCGCGGTATCTCCGGCCGCGCAAGGCAGGGGGCATGGACGCGTGTTGATGCACTACGCCGAAACCTTTGCGCGCCAGAAGGGCTATTCAGTCATCCGCTTGTACACGCAAGAAAAAATGACCGAGAACATCGCCATCTATTTGCGGTACGGCTACGTGGAAACGCATCGCGCGCAAGAGGCGGGATTGCATCGCGTCTTCATGAAAAAACGGCTGGGCTAAACGCCTCATCCGCCAATATGCGAGTCTTTACTCGCTTTTATTTGAAGCCACTTTCACCACCGCCCGCTGCGCACGACGGTTGTTCGCCAACGATTTCGCGTACACCGATTCCGGCCGTATTCGATGCGCGACCACGTAGCCGGTAATACAAGCCAGCATCAGCGGCAGCATCACTTCATAGCTCAGCGTCATCTCGAAAATCATCAGAATCGACATCAACGGCGCATGCGTCGTGGCAGCCAGCAGTGCGCCCATGCCCACGACGGCATAACTGGACACCGCCGACACGTCGCCCGCAGGCAGCACAGCCTGCAGTCCGTTTGCATATAGCGCGCCCAGCGCCGCCCCCACAAACAAGGTCGGCGTGAAAACGCCGCCCACGGCCCCCGATCCCACGCTGGCGCCGGTTGCCAACATTTTCATCAGCAAAATGGCCGCCACGGCCTGCCACGCCCATTGCGTGTGCAGCATGCTGTTGACGACGCTGTAGCCGTTGCCCCAGACCTCCGGGTTGATCACCGACAGCGCGCCGACCAGCAACCCGCCAAGCGCCATGCGGATCCACAGCGGGCACGGCATGCGGGAAAAGGCGGCGCGCGACAGGTCCAGGAACCGTAGGAATTGCGGCGCGACCAGGCCGGCCACGATGCCCAGCACCAGATAGTTGGCCACCTCCCAGCCCGACACGAATTCAAAGTGCGGCAGATGGAACACCGCGTCGTAATGCAGGATCTGCCGCGTGACGATGTTGGCGACTACCGACGACACCACCAGCGGTACTAACGTATCGGACGAAATAACCCCGAATACGATTTCAGAGATGAACAACGCGCCGGCGATCGGCGCGTTATAGGCCGAGGTAATGCCTGCCGTCGCCCCGCAAGCCACCAGCAGACGCAAATGCCGGGGCGGCAGCAGCAGGAATCGCCCGGTCAGCGATGAAAACATGGCGGCCAGCTGCACCATGGGGCCCTCCCGGCCGATGGAAGCACCCGATCCGATCGAAAAAATGGACGACAGGCTGCGGGCAAGCGTCTGCCGCAGGCCAATGACGCCCCGGCCAACGGAAATGGCCTCCATATAGTCCGCCGCGCCCCGTTTAGGCAGCCATCGCGCGGCCATTTGCAAGATGGCGCCGGCGATCGCCCCGCCCGCGGCAGGCATCAGCAAGCGTTGCCAGGAATCCAATCCACGGGCTAACGACACCATGCCGCGGGGAACATCTTCACCGGTAAGCAGCATTTGCAGCCATCCCAGCAGTTCCCGGAACACCACCGTTGCCAATGCGCCGAACAGCCCCATCAATGCCGCCGCGAACAAGGTTGCGGGCAGATTATTGGTCAATAAACGGGCTCGAAGGGCGTTCGCCCAGCCCAATTTCCTGATTCTGATTTCTGTCGCCATAGCCGGATTCTACGGTGGAAGTTGCTCACTTTTTGTTCAGTCCCCTGTCAACAAAACGGGTGACTGCCCCCTCGAATCCCCCGTTTCGCGGACGCCTCTGAGGCCGTTTTGAGGCCGCTGCAAGGGCGAAAAACCGGCTAGGCAACGGGCGGTTTTTCGGGGTAAAAGTGCCCCTCTTCAACCCCGTTTCCAGAAATCGCCCTGTGGATAACTCCTAAGTAGCCAGGTTGTGCACATTGTGTGGAGGCAAGTTGAACAAGCGGGGGTTTTTGGGGGTGGGCGAAATGTTGTCCAACTTCAACTTTTTTCCCACACAGAGTTCTTGCACAGGCAAAAACGGCTGCAAGCTGATGAAAAGAATGAGGTTTTCAAGGTTAAGGTAGTTATCCACAGGCCTTATTAATCATTAGTCTTTATATAAAGAGAAATAAAGGAAAAGCCAAACATGCTTTCCCATTCCGCCCAGCCACTCCCCCCCGGACTCCGTCCATGCGCATCCTCCTGATAGAAGACGAAGCCGAACTTGCCCGTTGGCTTTCCAGAAGCCTGGCCAGACATGCGGGCTTTGTCGTTGAATGGGCTGACGACGGATTGGTCGCCGAAAGAAGGTTGGCAATCGAAGAATTCGATGCCGTCGTCCTCGACTTGGGACTTCCGGGCATGGACGGGCATGCTTTGCTGGCGAAAATTCGCGCGCGGGACGACCGTACGCCGGTGCTGGTCTTGACCGCGCGCGATTCGCTAGCCGAAAAAATCGGCACCTTGCACCAGGGAGCGGACGATTTCCTGCCGAAACCCTTTGTTGTGGAAGAGTTGGAAGCGCGTTTGATCGCACTGATCCGGCGTAGCCGTGGACGCGAACATCCGCGTTTGGCGCTGGGAAACCTGGTTTTCGACTCTGCAGCGCAAAAATTCACGGCCTCGGGACACGCTTTGCAGTTATCCCCACGTGAACATGCCGTTCTGCGGGTACTGATCCAGAAAAGCGGCGAACCCATCAACAAGCAGCAGATTCTTGATCGCATCGTCACGGACGATGCGGACATCAACTTGGAAGCCATCGAGGTCCTGGTTCACCGTTTGCGCAAAAAATTGGCGGAAACCGGTGTTCAGATCGTGACCATGCGCGGCATGGGCTACTGCCTGGAGAACCTTGTTGACAACTAGAAGTCCGAAAAAAATCGCTTTTTTTGCGGCAAAAAAACGTAATCGCACGCTGAAAACGCAGTTGCTGTGGTGGTTGATCCCCACGCTGGTGTTCGTGATGATGGCGGCGCTGTGGTTGTCGAACCACCAGTTGCGCAACCAGGTCGACATTGCCTACGACCGATCGCTTTCCGGAGCGCTTCGCGCGATCGACCACAACATATCCACAGCTAGCGGTGGATTAGCCATGGAGCAGCCTTACCTGATGCTGGAATTTTTCGAGCTGACGGCCAATGGCAGCGTGTTCTACCGGGTGGCGACAGAGGACGGGCTGGCAGAAATCGGCCATCCCGGCCTTCCGCTGCCGGACGAGCCCCTGGTATCTGGCGAACCGCGCTTTTTCTACGCGGACTATCAGGGCGCCCCCGTCAGGGTTGCGGCGCTGGCGCGCCCGATGGATCCGCCGCTGTACGCCAACAAAGGGGGACGGGTTATCGTGCAGGTCGCCGAAGGCCTGGAAAGCCGCCAGGCGTTCTTGCACAAGGTGCTGCTGCGCTCGGTGGAGCGGGACCTGGCGGTGATTCTCATCAGCGTTCTGGTGATCATCCTGGGGGTTTTCATGGCGCTACGCCCCCTGGTCCGGCTTCGACAGGAGGTGGAAGGGCGTTCTGGAGACGATTTAAGCCCCGTCAGCGCGTCCGAGATGCCAGGTGAGGTCCTGCCCCTGGTTGCGGCTGTAAACCTCCACATGGCCCGTTTTGCGGCCCAGGCGAGGGTCCAGAGTCAGTTCCTGGACGACGCTTCGCACCAATTGCGCACGCCGTTGTCGGTTTTGCGGACCCAGACGGCATACGCCCTGCGCGAAACAGACCCCCAGGAGGTCCGTACAGCCCTTCTGGCGATGCAAGAGGGGTTGGACAGGGCTGTGCGCACCACCAACCAGATGTTGGCTCTGGCGCGCGCTAAGGACGCTTCCCTGGCGGAAGGGGGGTTCACCGCCGAAACCGTCGACCTGGTGGAATTGGCGGACGGGGTGATCCGTGGATTGTTACCGGCCGCCCGTGCTCGCCAGTTGGACATCGGCCTGGAGGCCGCCGTGCGCCCCATCCATGTCATCGGCACCGAGTGGCTGCTGCGCGAAGCCGCCGTCAATCTCGTCGATAACGCGATCCGCTACGCGTCGCCGTCCGGCGAGGTGACGGTGACCGTGCAGACCGGCGACGGCCTGGCCCGCCTGGTCGTCGAGGACGATGGCCCCGGCATGTCGGCCGAAGACATCGCCCGCGCCTGCGTGCGCTTTCGCCGGGGAGCGGCGGGCAAGAACAAGCCCGGGGCCGGATTGGGCCTGGCCATCGTGGGAACCATCGCCGATATCCTCGGGGCCCGGCTGGTTCTGGAAAACCGCGCCCCCTTGCCCGGCTTGCGGGCGGCCTTGGTGTTTTCCCTTGAACCGGCGCCTGATGCTGCGCTGCGTCACGAAAACGGCAGTTTTTGAAAGGTGTTGGAAAGCTTCGATTTTGTACGGTAGCGTCCGCTGGGTACGATCAGGCGTCACCACGCCGTGCGGCCATCCAGCCATACCAAGACCTATAAATCTCGGAGACACAAGAATGCAGACCAGCCTGAAGCTGCGCACGGCCGCCCTGGCGGCGCTTGGCGCGATCCGGTTCTCCCCTTTGTAGGTAACGCCCTCGACCCGCTGCTGCTCGCTGGAATGGTGATCGAACCACATGCCGCAATTCGGATGATAAGGCACGTTGGCGAGAATGTCGTTATCCGTAATCTCGATGACGCCATCCTGAATATCTTTCGGGTGAACGAACTTCATTTCGTCAATCATGTTCAACTTTTTGAACAGCATCGCGCAGACCAGTCCGTCGAAATCGGAACGGGTAATCAGCCGCATGATGAACACACTCCTGTCAATTAGTTCATTTGACCTAAAGTATTCGCGCTCTCTGGAATCAATTCCTGCCCCGTCGAAGAAAATTTTTATCGCTCCAGGTAGCAAAGGCATGACATATCCTGTAGTATTTTTGTAGGAATGCGTTAGGGGTGTTCATACGATGACAATACTGCAAAATCTAACCACACTTATATTGATCGGAAATATCGGATTGGCGGTGACGATTATATTTCTGGAACGCAGAGATATCGGGGTGACCTGGGCGTGGCTGATGGTGCTGCTGGTG
>LNAP01001852.1_pt1 | contig 21864 bp, 25 predicted proteins | sample 602601 | NCBI WGS metagenome assembly LNAP01 (sample SAMN02440304, study PRJNA202911) | soil metagenome | biome: Subtropical and temperate rainforests or woodlands; isolation source: soil samples (1 kg each in a 20% v/v slurry with milli Q water) were... ...
GACGGAGTGCAAAATGAAGTAGCTGGCGATGCCAAGAGCCACGGCGGCCCACCACGGCAGCAACGCAATGAGCCCGGCGATGTCCTCCAACGGGCTTGTTCTGCTTCTCCTCGCCATCCAGCCACCTCCAGACTCCAGGTGGTTACCGAGGCTACCGGGCGTAGCAATTCAGCGCTCTCCCTACCTCGGTTTGGTCGTTCGCCCTGAGCCGCGTCGCGACCATCTCCCGCGTGACCCTTCTCCAGTCCTTCCGCGACACCTCACCACTTGCGCCCCTTGGATCTGTTCGCCCTCGCGGCTGCCTCCTTGATCGCTTTCTGATCGGTCTTGTTGTACCCGTAAGTGTTCGGGTCAGGCACGTCTTCTCGCTTTGCGCCCCACGATGCAAGCAGCTCAGCCTTCGGGCCAGCATGATTTGATGGGTCAATGCCGACCCCCCGATGCACCACCTCTTTGCGCCACGCAGCAGGGTCCGCAAAGGTCGCACTGCACCCGCTGCATCGGTAGAGACCGCTGTACGTCATCACCCCTTCAGTGCCCCGATGAGTCAACCTCCTGTAGCTCGCAGCCCCACACAGTCGGCAGCGATAGGGGGTCTTCACGGGCTCCATCCGGACACTGTACATCCATACAGTTCATGGGATACGATGAACCGCTCATGAACGTGAACAGGAGCGAAAGATGGACCCGCACGAGTGGACCTGGAGGTGCGCCGAGAAGCTGCACCAGCAGTGGCCCAGGGTAGACCCCGGCGACCTGGTCAACGTGGCCGAGGCACTGCAGCGCGAAGATCGATGGAAGGGGCTGGAGCCTGCCGAGGCAGCGTTGAAATGGCTTCGGCAGGGGATCCCGGCGGGCGATGTCGCCGGCGCCGAATCGGCAAGCCCTCGCGCTTAGCCGTCGACGGTGCGATCCGCAATGCGCTCGTACCAGGGCGCGTACGGCGTGTTGCGGGCCATCCGTCGGTTGTAGTCGGGGCTGCCATCGGTCCACCACACCGGGCCACGCTCCCCTAGGCCGCGCTTTGCCGCATCAACCGCCTCTTTCGCCTTCATTCGGTCTTCAGGTGCCTGCTTCCCTCGGAGCACGCGTCGAGCGTCCATCAATGCTTTCACCAGCAGCTCTCGCTGGTCGTCCGAGAGGGCAGGGTTGGACTTGCGCCAAAGCCGCCCACGGACGACCAGGTAGCGTCCGTCTGGCGTTGACGCGTGCAGTTCAGTGGTCGGGTCATCGCCCGCGGTCACTCGCTCGCTTGACGGCATGCACTCGCTCGGGGCTGGAAGGCTCGGCGCGCAAAGTCAGCGCCACGCTTACCGAGAAACAGTCTGCGGATGCCGGTCAGTGGGCACATCTTCCTCGTTACTGCCACGCTGACATTTCGCTCGCTGCGCAAAGCCATCTCCGATCGAGAGTGCGCGCGGCGCTTTGCGAATGAGCTCATGACTCAACGTCACTTCTCCTGCAGAAGTATTGGCATGTCGCGAGAGTAGCCGGGTGCGGTGATCCGCAGGGTCGATCCGATACCACCGACCGTTATGTAGCTCCCTTGCGCCGAGGCAGCCACGGCTCGGTTCTCGTACACCATACCTTCGAACGTCAAAGAAAGAAGCGGTCTCTGGAACGTGCCGGTCACGGTGATAGGCACGGTGGAGGGCGCATTCGCTTCTTTCATCGTGCCCATGCCGCTTACCTGACCGTTGCCAGTTTCCTGCAGCTTAAAGTCGAGCCGAATTCCGTTGGCTTCGTTGGTCAACCCTGTCCAATCACCCGAGACAGACTGAAGCGTGGCCTCGAGCGAATTGTTGATGTCTTGCTCCGAGGGACCGTATCCGCCTCCACCTCCTCCGCAGGATGCGGTGGCCAGGGCAAGCAGCGCTACGGCCGCGGCTTTTGGGACATGCATGCTTGAGCCTTTCTAGTTGTCCGCGCGACGACTTCACCATTGCACCTCTCGCAGAGACGGCCGGCCCCGCAGATTCGTGCAGGGCCGCTTCCCATTCAGACCGAACTCCCCTTCCTACGCCGCGCGATGAACCCGACCGCGGCCAGTCCCGCCAGCATGAGCGCATACGTCTGCGGCTCCGGAACGGCCGTGACGAACCCGCCGAGGCGTACCTGCCGCAAGTCTGTGAAAGTTGCTCCTGCCAATGCCGTGAGGGAGATGCTTTCCATCAATTGTCCGTTGATACTGGTCACGGTGAAGAAGTTTTCGCCGTTGGCATCAACCGTGAAGTCGTCTTCGAAGAAGCCCCCATCGATGTTGATGCCCTCGACGTGGATGAGCACGCTGCCGTTCACGGCTGCGTTGACATTGAACACCGCCCGGGTGAACGTCTCGCCGTTGTCGAGGTCGAAGCCAATCTGAGTCATTGGGGCGTTGCCTTCGCCTCCAGACACCGTGGCCTGCCCACTTGGATTGGACGTCAGAAGCGTGGAGCCGCTCAACGACGTGAAGTTGACGACCAGATTGTCTGGGCCGACTGTGCCAGTGACCAATGACTGGTTGGTCAGGGGATTGAGAAGCACGTTGTCCGTGCCTTGATTGTTCACTCCGGTCACAACGACAATGTCCGCACGCGCCGTCAGGGCGCTGCCGAGTGTCAGGGCAGAAAGCGCGATGGCACAGAGCCAGGCTTGCTTCTTCAAGGTGACGTTCATGGTTTAGACCTCTAGCTGGTTGATTGCGATCGCAAGATCGCGGTCGCGATGCAGTCTGTAAGCAAAAGTTGCGAACCCGCCACCCCTAACTTGCGTCCGGCGTCAGTCGCGGTTTCCCTGAGTTGTACGATGTCGAAATGTGGCCGCTTTAATGAGCTTGGCAAACACCCATGAACACTCCGCATACGGGAGGCGCGACCTTTCACGCCCAAATCGGAACGTCAATATCCGGCCTTGGGCCGGGAGGCACAGTGCGGCAGGCGAATCTCATTGGCAACTGGGCCGACCACAGGAGGCGCTGCGATTTCACGCCGGAAACGGGCGAAGCTTGTACACAGGAACGCCTGCACGAAGGCCGAACTTCAAGCCATAGAGGGACTTCTCTATCAGGTCTACCGATGCCCGAATCGTTTGACATCGTCCTGCTTTCGGGAACCGGCAAATAAGCAGCATGCGATCGGTAAGGACCGACTTGACGACTCTGTCAGAGTACCGTGAGCTTCTCGACGCCGCGCGCAATCGTTGCGCTGCGTTGAACGAGGCCGCGTCCCTTGAAGCCCTTCGTCGAGCGTCCGGAACCGACGGCGGACCCGAGATGCTGTCGAGCCTTCTTGCGCAGGCGGACGTCGCACACAACGATTTCGTTGACCTGATCGTTGAGCTCTTAAACGGGAAGTGTTCTACGCCCGATCTGCGGCAATGTCTCTGAGCGCGGCTTCAGCCGGTTGCGGGCTTCCAGGCCTTGTCCTTGATCTCGACCAATACCATGCGCGTCCCCGAACCGCCGATGTTCTCCGCGATGTGCGTAGCGGCAGGCTCCCAAAAGGTATCTCCGGCTTTGAGCTCCGCTACAAAACTCGTCCCGTCCGCCCGAGTGACCTTCGCCTTGGCTGGTGTAAGCACGACGGTGACGTGGTCCGGGTGGGAATGCCGACCAGCGCCACAAACACCGAGCCCTGGCCGCGCAGCGTATTCCACTACGCGAACCTTCTCGTTCTCGAACAACACGCGATAGCTGCGTGGCTCCTGCTTAGCCGCGTCCTGCGCCTGAGCGTCGCAAAGGGCTACGCCGAGCCCTGACAAGAACAGCAAAGCATCCCGACGCGCTCCGTCGGCAAGTCCGCAACCGTTTCTCAGCTTCAGCCTTTTCATTAATGATCTCCTTCCTACACTCACATCTGCTTGAAGAGATGATGGTGTTGCTCGCTCACGCTCAACACCTCAGAACGTTGCTTAAGTCGGACCGCCATACCGCCTGTGCTCTCCCGCAGCACACTGTCTACAGCCCGGACGTTGACAAGCACAGAGCGATGTATCTGCCAGAACGCATTCGGATCTAGCTCATCCGCGAGTTCCTTGATCGATTTCTTGATGAGCGACTCGGAATCTGGCGTAACGACGAGTGTGTACTTGTTGTCGGCTTTGAAGTAGCAGATCTCCTCCACAGTGATCATGCGAACAGCCGACCCACGTGACACGCGAATCCACTGCAAATAGGCGCTCCGGGGCGACTCGTGCTGGAGAACCATCATGCGACCCAAGTCGGGAGGTGCCTGACGGATTCGTTCCCTGAGACGCTGAACGGTGGTGACGAGTCGGGGGACGGCCAGCGGCTTCATGACGTAGTCGACGGCGCCGAACTCAAAGGCCCCGAGAGCGTGTTGGTCGAAAGCGGTGATGAAGACAACGTGGCACCCGCGCCCCATCTGCCTGGCCACCTCCAGCCCCGTGAGACGAGGCATCTGGATGTCGAGAAATGCGATGTTTGGCGCGTGCAGCTCGATCGCATGCAAAGCGGCGATGCCATCATCGACCTCGGCCACTATGCGCAAATCTGGCCACAGCGCCGCGAGATGATCTGCCAGTTCTTCACTGAGCAACGGTTCGTCTTCCGCAATGATCGCGGTCGGTCGTCCGTCAGTGCTACTCACGAGGCACCTCCAGTTCCAATACTGCGCCGCCGTACGACTGTGGAGCGGTCGGGTGAAACGTGCACTGCGCCTGTCCGCCGTAAAGGGACTCCAATTGCCCGACGAGCCGCTCTGCCTCGGTGGGATCGATCGGTGAGGAGGCAACAATAGCCACGCGCAGATGGCGGCCGTCGACAGACGCCTTGAGATGCAAGGTCTGGCCCCCCGTCCGCCTTTGGATTACTCGCATGGCGAGGGGCAACAGCAATCCAGCGGGAAACGATTCGACCGAGAGTTGTCTGGGCAATTCTGTCGTGAATCTAATTGGAGCGTCGGCTGAGATCTCGAGCAGGCGGCCGAAGGACGCTACAAGCTCGAACTCTTCGCCGATGGTGGAACGAGACTGGCGCAACCGCGGTAACGCTGCGCGCAGAAACGAAGACAGCCCGTCTAGCAATCGCTCGGCGCGATCGACGTCCTGTTGATAGAAGTTCTTCACCGCTGCGAGCATGTCGAACAGCAACTGCGGATCGACGCGGGCCTGAATCGCCATGAGTTGCGTTCGCGCAAGCTGCTGTCGGACCACCCGGCTCCGATCTTGGGCCGCCTGAAGGCGATCGACGGCGAGATGACGGTCACGAAGATGGTTCATGGTCACCATCGCAAGAATTACGACCACGAGATTGGCCCAGAGCGTGTACCAGAACCATGTGCCGATCGTTGCGGAGCCACCCACACGAATAACCACCGGTGAGTATGGCAATGAGGAGGCCATCAGGGCAGCGGAGAAGAACGCGCACAGGAGCGCCAACGCGAGAACCGCGCCGGTTCTGCGCCATCCTGTCCACGAGAGTCGGCCTGCCGCTCGCAGCGTGATGGCGAAAATCGGCAGCGTGAGCAAGGTCCGGAGCAACTCGTCACCCTTGTAGGCGGCGTAGAGTTGCCAACTGTCGAATGTCAGGAGCTCATCGGTTCGAAAAGACTCACCCAAGAGCTGGGCTACCTTGAGTGCGGCGGCGATCACTGTGCAATGCAACAGGCTGGTCGATGCGGTCGTGCGCCGCAGGAGCGCGTCGATCACGGGGTGACTGCCGGAATTGCGAGGTGCTCTTGGAGCGCAGGCCTTCGCGGATGGTGGCCTGGACTAAAGATCGGCACGACAACGCGAGCACAGACGCCCTCCTGCTCCTCCAGTAACAAGTGGGCCGCCTCCCCGTAGCGCGCTGCGAGTTGACGGCCGATGTTCGCCAGTCCGACTCCAGCACCACTGGTCGCTGCGCCGAACCCGACGCCGTCGTCTTTCACGGTCACCACCAGGAACTGCGCGTCCTGCCGCGCGGTTACCTCAACCTTGCCTCCCATGTCTGCCGGTGCCAAGCCGTGCTTGATCGCGTTCTCAACCAGTGTCACTAGCACCATGGGAGGGAACGGGTAGGCCCGCAGTTCCGGTGCAAGGTCCAGCGTGAAGCGGAGCCTCCGGCCCATCCGCACCTTGAACAACTGCAAATAGGCCTGCACCAGTTCGAATTCGTCGCCTATCGTCGATTCCGTTCTTCGGACCCGCGGGAGTGCCGCATGCAAGTAGGTCATGAGGTTGGCTATCGCCTCGGCGCCAGCCCGCGGGTCCTTCCGACACAGTCGGCGGACATTCGCAAGCGTGTTGAAGAGGAAATGGGGCTCGATCTGAGCTTGCAACAACTGCAGTTGGGCCTCTTCTGCCTGGCGTTCGAGCTCCTGCTGCGACGCCTGTAGTTGTCGTACAGAGTCGTCCGCACTTCGAGCATGTCGATGTAGGGCGCGCACCCCGAAGACGAACGCTCCGAGCAATGCAAAGCGAACCGACTGTCCGAGAACGGCCGTTGGCGGAGCCGTCCACCATGCGCCCGAAAAGCGCCAAGAGAACAGCACGAGCACAAGCACCGCGGGTAACACCAAGGCCAGGCTCAAAAGCGCCCATCGCGCGCTGGCCCGTCGCACGGACGCGTGCTCAACCGCGACCACGGCAAACAGCAACGTCATTCCGATCAAAAGAACTTCAGCGAAGTACTCGGCCCAAGCCTGAGCAATGTCGCTGAGGTCCCACATCTCGAAGAGATGCGGTTGAAACAGGATCTGGGTGGAAAAGACGACGGACAGGCCCACGACCACGCTGATCGAACGCAGCGTGAGGTCACGTCGAACGCGAACCCAGTAGTCGAGTGCGGGCTGTGCAGTCAAGAATCCTGCTCCGAAGCGCCAGCGACACCGTTGGCCAAGTGTCAGTGAACCTGACACGGGATCATCGCGAACCCTGATCTTAGGGCGTTGCCGCGTGCGACGAAAGCGTCAATTCGAGGTGTGAATGCCGCCCGTCCCCGACAAGCGCGCTCGGACCGCTGGTGCGGAGCCGTAGAAGTTTCAGCCTCGAAGCGGGCATTGGGACGGCTGATCCGGGTCTTCGTCGACAGGCGCTCGCTTTCCAGGTGGCGAGGTTCTAACTTCCCATCGCCGGACCCATCGGCGACCAACTACTCAAGGAAACTGCAATGAACTCACTCCGCCTCCCTGTCCTTTGGCTGGTTCTCGCAGCGGCGAACTCCATCGCCCAGGAGGCGCCCAAGGCTCCTGTCATGCAGCGCTACCTGATCGAGCGCGAAGTCCCCGGCGCCAGCAAGTTGACTGCAGAGGAACTGCGCGGCGGCGCAGCCAAGTCAAACGCCGTGCTTCGCGAGCTGGGCCCGGACATCCAGTGGGTTCAGAGCTACGTGGCCGGCGACAAGGTGTACTGCGTCTATCAAGCGCCGAACGAGGCGCTGATTCGCGAACACGCGGCCAAGTCGGGCTTCCCGGCCAACAGGATTACGCCGATTGCGACGGTCATCGATCCGACCACCGCGTCACGTCCGCGCTAGTTCGAACTCAGGAGTTCGGAATGCGCAACCTACACGGCGTCTTGCTAGCCGGCTTTCTCATGCTGAGCATGCTCCCACGATCCGCATTCGCCGACGAAGGCGCAGTGCGGAGTGCGACACAGGCTCTCGTCAACGCGTGGAATCGCCACGACGTGGCTGCCTGGAGCGCTTTCCTTAGCGAAGACGCGTGGTACACGGACATCGACGACAAGTACGAGAGCTTCAAAGGCCGCAAGCAGGCGATCGGCCGACTCGGTTACAGCATTGAGTCCAGTGACCTGGAATGGGACATCGTACGCGTCAAGACCAGAACTGACGGGATCGTCAGCGTTGTCCTGGTGCAGCGCATCTCGATACTGCCGAAGACAGACGGCAAGTACAAGTCGGTATTCACCAGCGACCCTTCGATCGCCCGATGGCGGCGGGATGCCGACGGCCATTGGCGAGTTGTCTTCTTTACTTCCCACTAGGGTTGGGCCTTGGCCGAGATCAAGAAGGATGACGAGGGGATTGTCGCGAGTAACGCGCCTTTGGCTTCCGTCGCTCCCACTGCGCCGCGGACGCGAACCGTCACTCGTGGGGAGCCGCCGGGATACACGGCGACTGGGGGGCGTTGGGCACACAGCTGCAGTTTCTGTCACGGAAGACCACCCGCTCTGCCATCGTCCGAGATCGCGAGCAAGATCGTCGCCGTGGGCGCGTCGACTGTGGACGGGGCTGGGCTGCGAGCTGCAATGCAACGCACCGAGCTGGGGGGACGATGAACGCCCTACTGGCCGATCCAACCCTCACAGACGATACGCTCGAAGCATTGCGTCGCTACTTGGTCGATGTGCGAGATGGAAATTCGCCCCGCGAAGTGACGTTCAGTGGGCCCGGCGTCACTGAAGACTTCGAGCTTCGCAATGAACGTTCGGTACGCGACAAGCCAGCCATCGTGGACGCGATGACCGTTGCCGGTCCGTTCACGCTTGACAAGCGAAGAACCAGCTGCCGTGTGGGATCGAAATTGGCGGGAGGAGCGGCGTGCAAGATCGTGCTCCGTGCCATCGATGCTGCGCGACCAGGCGATCGAGGGAACCTTGAGCTTCGGTTTGCGAGTACCGACGGCCTCACTCCGCAACTACGCCGCACGGTTCTGCGCCTAGGGGCTCAAACGCCATAGGCTTCCGTTCAACCCGGTCGACGCGATCATCGGTCGCAGGCGCTGGGCGCCCTTGGATTAAAAGCAACCAGCACTCGGTGGCGGAGCGAAATCTGCACATGGAATTATTTCGCCGACGACAGACTCAGAAACGGCAGTGCCTCGCCCGCGGTTGTGGTCGGCAGTTTCCCATCCCATTTGTCGATGGCCCTGCGCTGATTCTCTGTACGGCGTAGTTCTATCAGTTGTGGCGTGACCTCCTGTCGTTGTAAGCGAAGCGACTCTGCCTCGGCCGTGGCGCTGGCGACTTTCTGTTCGGCCTCGACACGAATGCGCAACAGATCCCGCTCAGCCATGAGGCGTTGCTGCTCCGCGTTGACCTTGCCCTCGACCGCGGTCGTGAAGGATGGCGAAAATGCAAAATTGACGATCGAGAACTCGTCAAGCACCAGGCCATGCCGCCCGAGCTTCTCCCTTAGCAACCCTGCAATCTGGTCCCGAACTAAAGTGCGCTTCGTGATCAGTTCTTCGGCAGTGAACTGCGCCGTGACCGCTTTGAATGCTTCTGGACGCGCCGGATCGATGATTCGTGCGGCGACTTCCTCGGTCGTCTGAGCAATTGCTCGAAACGCCACAGGCACCGCACGTGGATCGAGGTGGTAGTTCAAGATCACCTTGACCCGGACCTGTTGCAAGTCCTTGGATGCCGCGTCTCCCTCGCCTTCGCTGCGTGCGATTCGCACGTCCATCGGGTGCAAGGTCTGGACGAACGGGATGCGGAAGTGCAGACCTTCGCCGTAGACGTCGTCCGAGGGGTGGCCCCAGGTCGTCATCACCCCGCGATGACCCGAGTGCACGATCGCGAAGGGAGCCAGCGACCAGAGTGCGATCAGCGCGAGCGCCGCCCAGAGTGCGCATGTCGCCCATCCATGTCGAGCCTTGAAGTACCAGACCATGTCGTCTCTCCGGTGAATGGGCGACGACGCGGATCAGCGCGCGACAGCGCCGGAGGTTTTGCCGACCGTAGCGGCCAGTGGGTCGAGCTTCACTTCCTGCCACATCGGCTCGTACGGCCCCTCGCGCAGCGTGAGCAGGTTCCTGCGGATGCAGTCCTTCAGCGTCGCCACCGTGCGGCCGTACGCTCCGCCGGGGGTGAAGGGGCGGGACATCAGCACGTTCGGCACACCAAGGAATGCGAGCTTAAAGCCGTCGACGTTTTCGTAGCTGCGGGTCGAGATCAGGTAGGGCTCCTGCACCTTCGCGTCGTAGCGCACGAGGTGAAAGCCGTCGCCGCGTTTGAGCGCGAGGATCGGGCCGCTTGGCCAGCCGCTCGTGCTCAGCAGTGCGGCGACATCGCCGCGCTTGAGTCGCGCCAGGCCTTCCTCGTCGGTCCCCACGTCGACGAACTGCAGGCCGAGCGACTGCACGCGGTTGAGCTCGCGCGCCAGAGCGCGGGCCGAGCCGACGACGGCCACTGGCAGACCCCGCAGTTCGCCGAACGAGGTGATCGTCACGAACTTGCTGCTCGTGAGCTTTTCGAGCAGTCCCGTTCGAGGCAACTCGTAGCCGCTGTTGCGTGCGACTACGTGCAGTAGGTTTGCGTTCATCGGCATCACGGCCTGCAGCGTCGCGATGCTTGCGTCGCTGTCCTGCATCGTCGCGAACGTATCGACCTGCACGAAGCCGAGATCGGTCTTGTTCGCGGCCAGCGCCGTCAGATTCTGCAGACCGCCTTCGGTCTCGATCTCGACCAGCGGAACGGTGGCGCCGCAAACGCTGCGGATGTCCGCGAACACCTTCGAGAAGCCCTTGCCGGGCTTGCCGGTGGCGATGCGCAACTGCACCAGGGACCCTTGCGCCGAGGTTGCAGGTTGCGCAGCCAGCGGCATGCAGGCGCCGGCGGCGAAAGCAAGCGCGAGCAGGGCGACCGTGTGGCGTGTGGAGAGAAGGTTCATGTCGGTTTCCTTGGAGTGAGAGGGGAACGTGTCTAAAGGCAGTTGGTCGTGCAGGCCGTGGCCTTCACGCGGGGGTTGATGTCGCCGGCCCACCAGAAGGCGGCGACGACGATCAGCCAAAGCGAGACAAGCAGTCCCGAGGCGATCCATCGAAAGCGTTTCCAAAAATTCATGTCGTTCTCCTGGGGTTCATGGGCGGCCGCCCACCTTCAGATCGAGCGCTTCCATCCGTTGCCACTGGGTCTGGTCGGGTAGCTGGCGGGTGGGTGCGTCCACGCTGCACATCTGGACGTCGAGTTCGGCGAACACCGCGTTGAAGCGTTCCTGCACGCTGCGCAGCGCCGTGTCGGCCAGCAGGTCCTGCATCAGGCCTTCGGCGGCGTCCGGGTCCAGTGCGGAAGTCGCCTCCTCGATCGCGAGGGCGATGCGCCACTCGCTCTCCTTGCGTTGGATCGTCGAGCGGAACTCGCCGAGCGCCAGCTCCGCATTGGTGAGGCGCCGCAGGTTCATGTCCTGGAACTGCTGCAGGCGTTGCAGCGCGCGATGTTGCTGCCCGAGGACGTGCTCCGGGTCCTCGTGCCGGCGCGACGCAATCATCTGGTTAATCGATTCGATCTGCCCACCCACCTTCACCAGCGCGCGGCGGAAGGCCTTCAGCCGGTCGGCGCGGCGCAGCATCTCGTTCTGCAGCTGCTCGATCGGGTTGCGGCGCGCCTCGGCCTTTCGGGCGACCAGCAGCCGGTTTTCCAGCTTTTGTGTGAACAGCGGCAACGCATGGACGGCGGCCAGCGCCAGTGCCAGCAGTGCGCCCAGCACCAGGAACCCGGCGCCGCCGGCCGCGGCCAGCCAGACGATGGGTGCGAACGCCGCCAGGGCCAGCACCCCGCCGGCCACGATCAAGGCGCGCAACAGGATCACCGGGCGGGGCTGGCGGCGCGCGGGGCGGGCGACGGGATCGACGATGTTCATGGGGTCTCCTGATGAAGGGGTGATGCGAGATCGATGCGGGCAAGGCTCCGCCCTGGCCGCATCGCGCGCGGCATTCCTGCTCGTTGAAGTGGAGCGGCGTTCAGTCGTCGCAGCAACTGGCGCCGGCTGTCGTCAAGGCGGCGGGCCGGCGGCCTGCCTCACCGCGGCCAGCGTGTCGGCGCTGATCCAGTCGCTGGTGGCACGATAGGTCGGCGCGATCGCCTCGCGCCAGCGTGCCAGCTCCTCGGTGTTCGGCGTCAGCACGAGGATGCGCCCGCTGGCCGCGATGCGGCGCAACGCCTCGGTGTTTTCGCCCTCGGCGATCTGGTTGCCGTAGGTCGTGGCGTCGCGCAGCGCGCCTTCGAGCGTCGTGCGGATGTCCGCCGGCAGCCCGAGCCAGAAGCGCTGGTTTACGATCACCGCGTAGCCGAGGTAGCCGTGGTTCGTCACGGTCAGGTGCGTCTGCACATCGTGCAGCCGCTGGGTGTGGATGTTGCTCGGCGTGTTCTCTTGGCCGTCGAGCTCGCCGGTGCGCAGCGCCTCGCGCACGTCGATCAGCGGCGAAACCGAGCTGCTCGCGCCGAGCGCCTTCATTTGCGCGACCAGCACACGCGAGGCCTGGACGCGAAAGCGCACGCCGCGCGCTGCCGCGGGATCGGTCAGCGCTTTGTTGGCGGTGAAGACCTTGAAGCCGTTCTCCCAGTACGCCAACCCGACGAAGCCACTGCCCTCGAGCTTGCGCAGCATCGCTGCGCCCACTGGCCCCTGCGTCACGGCGCGCAGCGCGGCGCGGTCTCTGAACAGAAAGGGCAAGTCGAAGACTTCCATGTCACCGCCGCTCACGCCGGCCAGCTTCGACAGCGACGGCGCCAGCATCTGCACGGCGCCACGGCGCAACGCGTCGATCTCCTCGCGGTCCTTGTACAGCTGGCTGTCTGCATGGACCTGGACGCGAACCCGGCCCGCCGTACGTGACTCCGCCAATTCTTTGAAGCGCTGGGCCGCTTTGCCCTTGGGCGTGTCGGTCTTCACGACATGGCTGAACTCGATCAGAATGGGCGCAGCCGGTTGCGCATGGGCCGGACGGACCGCCACCAGCACGCTGGCCACCGCCAGGCACAGGACACGGCAGACGGTGGTGATCGGGGAGCAGGTGTGGGACATGGGGGCCTTTCGATGCCTACAGTCTAGGCATCGGCGCGCGAGCGCCAAGTGTGGCGGCCCACAGCTGTGGAAACCCGAAGGTCGCGCCACGAAAGTCGGACGGGGAAGGGCCGTGCGCGCGATAGAGTCCCCGCATGCACCGCCAGACGAACTCGGTTGAGCTCGCCGACACCGCTCACCGCCGCGTCAGGCGTCGCCTATGGCAGCGTGGGCTGTGGCTGTTGCCGCTGGCGCTGTGCCTCGTGTTCATGGGAATCGTCGCAATTTGGGCCGCGTCGAACGAGGCGCGCGACCGGCAACTGCTGCTGCGCCAGTTGAAGACCGACGCGACCAGCCTGCAGGGGCAGCTGGAAGCGCGCCTGGACCTGGAGCGCGCCCGCCTGCGCGATGTGGCGCTGCGACTGTCGGGCGTGCGTGAACCCGTCTCACCGTTAGAGCGCCTGCCCGAGGTGACTGCCGGCTTCGACCGGCTCTGGAACCGCGTGGTTTGGCTGGATGCCGACCTGCGGGTGCTCGGGCTCGCTGCGCGGGAAGTCGTCGCACCGGTCGAGCCGCGGACCGACGCGTTGCGTCTCCAGGGCCACGGCCAGGCCGACCATCTCCAGCAGCCCGTGCCGGCGGCCGCGGGCCTGCGCGAAGGGCAGGTGCTGGCGCGATACGACCTGACCGACTTGTTGGGCAGCACGGACCTCGCCTGGCTCAGCGGGCGCTACCAGGTAACCTTCGTGTCCGAACTCGGTGAAGTCATCGCGACCACCGCGCGCGCAGACCGCGTGCCGCAAGGCGCGCCGATCGAGTGGCCGCTGCAGTCCTTCCGCGACGCGACGCTGAGGCTCGCGGCCTACGAGGCCCCGCAGCCGTGGTTCCGCGGCGGGACCTTGGCGCTGCTGGCTGGCCTGCTAGGGCTGGGCATCGCGGCCTCGCTGCTGCTTCGTCGCGAAGTGAGGCAGGTGCAGCAGGCGGAGACGACCGCGCGCACCGAATCCGCATGGCGCCGCTCGATGCAGGATTCGGCCCTGGTCGGCCTGCGCGCGCGGGACAAGAGCGGTCGCATCCTGTATGTCAACAAGACCCTGTGCGACATGGTGGGCTACGGCCCCGAGGAGCTTGTCGGTCTCGCACCGCCGCTGCCGTTCTGGCCACCCGAGGGCTTGGAGGCCCTGATGGCGAGCAATCTCACGACGCTGGCCGGCGCCGCGCCGACGCTGGGCTACGAAACCCGATGGCGCCATCGCGACGGACACGCGGTGGACGTAGTGGTCTTCGAGTCCCGGCTCGTCGACGGCGAGGGGCAGCACATCGGCTGGATGGGCTCGATCGTCGACATCGGCGAGCGTAAGCGCCTGGAGGACCTGGAGCGCCGGCATACCGACGCGCTGGCTCAGCACGCGCGGCTCAACGACCTCGGGCTGATCGCATCCGAACTGGCGCACGAGCTGAACCAACCGCTGGCCGCGCTGGCCGGCTACAGCACGGGTCTCCGGCTGGCGTTGCAGAAGATCCCCTCGGTCGACGACGACGTGCTGGTCGCGGTCGACGCGCTGCAGCGCAATGCCACCAAGGCCGGCGACATCGTCAACTGGATTCGCCGGCAGGGCGCGCGCGCCGAACCGGTACGCGAGGCATGCGACCTGAACGCGCTGGTCGACGACGTGCTGCTGTCACGGCGGCGCGTGTCGCCGCTGGTCGACACCGCCGTGCGACTGGACCTCGCCGACGCGTTGCCGCCCGTGCCGGTCGACCGCATCAGCATCGAACAGGTGCTGACCAACCTGCTGCGCAACGCCGGCGACGCTATGACCGACAGTCCCGCGACGCAGTCGATAGAGCTGCGCACGCGGCTTGTTCCGGCAGACGATGACCGCGTTGCCCGGGTGCAGGTCACGGTATGCGATGCCGGCCCGGGGTTGCAGGGCCGCAGCCTGGACGAACTGTGCGCCGCGTTTTTCAGCACCAAGCGCGACGGCATGGGCCTCGGCCTGGGAATCTGCCGCTCGATCATCGAGCAGCATGGCGGCGAGTTCGTTGCCACCGATAGGCTCGCCGGCGGTGCGTGCTTTTCGTTCAGCCTACCGGTGGCGCGCGCAGCGCAGGTAGTGGAGGCTCGATGATGCCGACGATCTTCGTGGTGGACGACGAGCCCGACGTGCGCCATGCCGTCGCGTTCGCGCTCAGGCAGCTCGGCCATACCGTCGCCACGTTCGCCGATGGGCCGACCGCGCTCACCGCGGTTGACGCAGCGCCCGCGGACCTGCGGGCGATCTTCGTACTGGACGTGCGCATGGAGCCAATGTCCGGCCCGGCCATCCATGACGCGCTGATCGCGCGGGGGCTGCGACTGCGCATGCCGGTGCTGTTTCTCAGCGGTCAGGGCGACATCCCCGCGGTGGTCGCGGCGATGAGCAAGGGCGCAATCGACTTCATCGAGAAGCCGCGCATCGACGAGCTGGTGGAGAAGATGGCCTCAGCCGTCGCGACCGAGGCCGAATGGTTCACTGCGAACCGGCGCCGGGCTTTTCAGAGCGCGCTGTGGGACAGCCTCTCGCCACAGCAAAGGCGCGTGGCGCTGCGCGTCGCCGACGGCAAGCTCAACAAGGTCATTGCGTACGAACTGCAGGTCAGCGACCGCATGATCGAGGAGCACCGGCGCAAGGTCTATGACAAGCTCGGTGTGGATTCGACTGCAGGTCTGGCCACGTCGTTGGCTGAGATGAGGGCTGGCGGATTGAATTTAGACGACGCCTAGATGAGACCCGCCTCTCGGAACCGGCGTTCCCGCTCATGGGGAAAGTGGTCTCGCCGAATACACAGGCGTCAATGCCGGGTTCCCAGATGCGCGAGGCCTATATCGATGACTGCTTCGTGGCGCTGTAGTACCCACCAGCGGTCAATGGGCGTGTGCGATCGACGGTGGGCCGATGGCCGCTTCGGGCCCCTACCGGGCATCAAGGCCGCCACGACTAGCGACAGCAACCGCTGCTAGTCGGCAACTGCGACCGTCGGCTTCCGGAGCGGACCAGACCTAGCAGAACGCGTCGCGGATGTCAGCTCTAAACGTGAGCATGGCCGACTGACAACAGCCAGTCTTTCGCACCCGCAGTACGTCCAGAGAACAATCGTGTCCGGCTGAAACCTACTACCACGAGCTGGGCGGTTACGTTCGTTTCGACGCGCAGTTCTTGGCGAGCAGTTCGCCTACCAAAGTAGACCGCTCCACCATCGAGTAGTCGAACGCTCGCCCGCTGTACAGCAGGGGGCTCCCGCCGGCCATTGGCTCGTCGAAGCTGAGAAAGTCCAGGGCTAGCAGCGCAGGTTCGCTCTTGCACGCCATGGACAGCTGCATCTGGATGGAGCGCACCACATGCGTCGACAGCTGAAGCGGGACTTGCAGGTTGCGCAACAGGGTGACGGTAACGTGGTCGGACTCCTCATGGCGACTGCGCGAATCGATGTACAGCTCGCCGAAGCCAGACTCATTGCCGAGCAGCGTCCAGCGGCCCTGCGACGTTGCGCGAGCCGTGCGCAGCGAGTCCAACAGCGGCTGGGTCACAGGCGAAGCGGGCAGGGACTTGTTGCGGAAGGCCGACACGCACATGTACGAGCCGCGCCCGACCGCGCAACGCTCCTCGTAAACGTCAGTTTGCGCGTCGTCTTTGGCCGGGCGTGTCGCACGCACCGTCACCACCACGCGTGCACCGTCCTTGCCGGGCTCGGAGGTGAACTGGGGCTGCGAGAGACGCTCTGCTTGCCACATGCCGAGGAGGAAATCTTTAACGTCCTGGTCAGCCGTCATCCCCAGCGGGTTCTTTCCGCACAGAACGCGAAACCGGTATCCGTCACCCCCGAAAGTGGCCAGGTGCATTTGCCCCAACTCGGCGCTCTCGACCACTCGCATGTGGAACGAAGTCGGCAGGGTGACGATGAATTCGCATCCAGGGGCTCCGTAGGTGACCGCGGCAGACGCCAATGCGGGGCCCGCCAAGATTGCGGAAATTGCGCTGCGCATCAGTTGAGCTGCTACCCATTGCCGAACGTGCGCGGTGGTGTCAGGACGTTGAGGGTTCAGCATGGAGACGAGATATAGCATGAGAACGAGGTCCGCCGCCCGGGCTGCGTATGACTGTCAGCGGTGGCAGCGACAAGCATCACATCCGCTGAACACAACCTCTCTCGCCTGGAGAAGCTGTGGAAGATGTGCAACTGCTCGAAGGCGCCATGCTTGAACAAGAGGTGCACTGATGCGAACGCCCGATCGCGTGCGAGTTGAGTGGAATGCGAGCGAGCAGTGGAAACTCCCCGAGATCGTTTTCCGACCCTGCGGACTCGCTGTCTCATGGCTTGACCCTTTCCGACCTACAGCGGGCGGATCTGCGCGAAGAGCAAGGGCGAGTTGCGGCGGACTGGTGGTTGCCTGTAATGCGGCGCGACGTGGTTAGGCGGTTTATTGGATCCGAAGAAGCGCCCGCGCCGGGCCTTCGATGCTGTTGAGCTGGTCACCAAAGAGGTCGCCGACGGGCTTGACCGGCAGACTTGCCCTTTGACAAGCGAAGCTGACCCTCCAAGCGCAAGTAGCGGGCTATCTAGTAGCTACGGCGGAGTCGGGCCGGGCGGTGGCAGTCCCGGCGCGCCCCCGGAGTCACTTGCTGGTCGCGTGCGGCTTGAAGGTGCTGCTTCAGTCCTTCTGTTCATGTCCCGAAGACGCGGGATTCCCGACGCACGCGCGACGCTTTCAACATTCCGATCTCGTCACCCGGATTTGCGGGAGGCGCTGGAGGAAATGACGACATCAGGATGCGAAAGATCAGTTGTAGTAGTACTCGCTCGCCGCACGGTTTCGACCGTGGTCCCCGAAGTTGATGAGTTGGACCAGACTATCGACTTGGTCGTCGAAACGGCCATGAGGAAAGCTCAGAATTTCGTTGACGTAAGGCTCCACCCAACGGTTGGAGCCGGGGCGGTCGACGATGAACACGCGGAGCTGGTGGAATGCTGGAACAGCGTAAGCGGCGCGGGTCACCTTGCCGTCTTTCGGCGGGTAGTGAAAGACGTTGGGAACGCGGTTCCGCAGGAGTTGCTGAATCAGCGATATTCCGGCTCCGGCGCGTTCGATGAGGAACGAGACCTGATGGCCGGCGACTAGGTCTTGGAAAGCCATCGCTTTCCGATACAACGCCTCAAAATCCCACCGTCCGCGCTCCGCGCGCAAGACGTGGTATTTCGTATCGTAGGCGTAGACGAGGCTAATTGCTGAGTAGTCTGCCGTGTCAGATGTCGAAGACGCAGCGTCAATGCTCACATAGATCTTGCCGTTTGGTTGAAACCTTGGGATCTTGGGCGTTCGCTGTAGCCAGGCACGCTTGAACATTGTTCCTTCTGGCGCCTGTGGATGCTGCTGGTATTGGGCAGCAAAGGTCAGCGGTCCCAGCTGATCGGACAGTTTATGCAGAGTTTCCAGGCTCTCGCGCTCCTCATGCAAGACTGTGCCGGCCTGGCGAAAATGAACGCGACCGTTGCGCATGGGAATGTGAGCGTCGTGCGGAGCAATTGCCGGCAAAGACAGTTTCTTGAATTGGCCGCCGGCTTCTAGAAAACCTGTCGGGTCGTTAACGTGCAAGCGCTGCATCACGACGAGCAGAATTCCGCGTTCCTTGTCGTCGAGCCTGCTCAACAGCGTGGTGCCGAGCCATTCGTTTGCCGAGTTACGAGGCCGGTCACTCAAGGCGTCCGTGGGTTTGATGGGATCGTCCAGGATGATGATGTCCGCGCCCCGGCCTGTCAGAGTGCCCCCTACGGAAGTAGCGTAGCGAAAGCCTCCCTGATCTGTGGCGAGCTCTCCCTCAGACGCCTTGATTAGGTGAACGTTTGGGAAGAGCCGCTGATACCACGGCTCGTCCAACAAGCGCTTGAACTCGCGCGATAGCGCCCGCGCCAGCTCGTCGGAGTAGCTCACAACGATAATCTTCGCTGTGGGGTCGTGACCAAGTACGAACGCGGGCCACGCAATCGAAAACAGGAAAGACTTGAGCGATCGCGGAGGTATGTTGACGATGGTGCGGGGCTGCTTCCCCCGCATGGCTTTCTCTAGGCTGCCTACCATGGCATCGATGTGCCATGAATCCATGTACTCCGAGCTTGGGTGCATCGTCGCGAAAGACTGACGCAAGAATACTTTTAGATCGCCTTTGACGGCGGCCCAGTAAGGAAGGGTGTCATCTATTTTCATGCTGTACTCCATGTGGGTTGGTTCATTCACGCGTTGGAGCCATCGGTGCGGGCCTTAACGTACGCGTCGAGAATCGATTCGAAGTTGTCTGGCACTAGGTCGGCTGCGTCGCTGGCAGGCGCGTCGAACCGTCCGGTGCGCCGCAGCACTTCAACCAGGGCCATGAGCGCCTTTTGATCCCCTTGCAGCCCTCCGGCGACGAGCCGCTTGACCATCGCCTGCATGCGCGTGACTGTCTTGCGCCGACCGCCCTCGTTCACGACGATCTTCTGTGCGAGCTCCAGCTCGAGTAGCGTCACGAAGTTGCGCGATCCCTTAGGGCGGCCCTTCGGATTACCAGAACGGCCCTTCGTAAACTGCCCGTTTGTCGGCGGCCTGCGGTACCCGATCTCGTAGCTCATGAAGCCTCCCATTCATTGGACGGCAACCGCTCTGCTGCCACCTCGTCCCAGGTCCGTCCCGTAGCCTCCAGAGTCGCCAGCTTTCCAGTACGCTCCTGCCAGCGCCGCACGCCCACATCGACGTACTGCGGATCCAGTTCGATGGCGCGGGCTCGGCGGCCCGTGCGTTCCGCAGCCAAGATCACCGTGCCACTGCCAGCGAACGGATCCAGAATTACGCCCTTTCGCGTACTGCAATCTCGAATTGCGTCTGCGATCATGCTCACGGGCTTAACGGTCGGATGCAGGGCCAGCAACTCGTACCCCCGACCGGTGAATGTGTTTACGCCGGGGTAATTCCAGACGTTCGTGCGGTACCTGCCGTGCTGGCCGAGCTCGAAGTTGTTGATGTGGGGTGCATCACCGTTCTTGAACACCGGCACGAACTCGTGCTGGCTTCGGTAGAACGTGCCCATGCCGCCGTTGTCCTTCACCCATACGCAAATCTGGCGAGGCGCGCCCAGTACCGGCCGAGCCGCTTCCAAGATTTCGGACAAGTGCCGCCAGTCCATGAACGTAAAAACGATCCCTCCGTTTTGCGTGAACTTCGCGACCAGGCCAAGTGCACGGCCCAAAAAGTCGATGAACTCCTGAGGTGTCTTCTCACCCGACGCCTCAATGAAATTCTTGTGCTGCTTCTTCCCATTCCCGCAAACGTGGCCTGCGATCTTCACGTTGTAGGGTGGGTCAGTGATGCACATCTGCGCGACCTGGCCGACCATGAGCGCGTGATATGCGCTCGGGTCGAGCGCACTTGCGCACATCAGTCTGTGATCTCCGAGCTGCCAGACGTCATTCAGTCGGGTGACGACAGCCAATGTTTCCTCTGGAAGTTCATCGTCCGGGTCGTCGTTCGGCGGCTTCGTGCCGGCGTCGAGCGTTAGGTCGACTTCGGCAGTGCTGAACCCGGTCAGCTCGATCTGAAATTCTTCGCGGATCAGCACCTCGAACTCGGCTTTGAGCAGATCGCCGTTCCAGCCCGATAACTGCGCGGTCTTGTTGTCGGCGATGACATAGGCGCGCTTCTGCGCCTGGGTCAGGCCGCCGAGCACTACGGTGGGCACTTGCGGCAGCTTGAGACGCAGGGCCGCCAAGACGCGGCCGTGTCCGGCGAGAATGTTGCTGTTCTCGTCAATGAGCACGGGGGCCGTGAAGCCGTACTCCGTGATGCTCGCCATCAGCATCACGAGCTGCGCCTCGGAATGTGTCCGCGCGTTGGTGGCCCAAGGTTTGAGCTCGGTCGGGTCGCGTTGGAAGAGCGCACTGATGGCCGACAGCGCTGATGGCGAATGGGCCGGGCCAGCCTTCTTGCTTGCTTTCATAGGATCTCCAGTGGGTTAAAGCGACCATGGAGCCGACGTCAAGCAACAAAGCAAAAGCGCCAATGGAGTGGCGCTTTTGCCGGTTTCCCGACATCAGCCCACTCCATTGGCGCTGGATCAATTGTCGGGGCGCGTCATCCACCTTGCAATAGGCCGGCGATACGTGAGGCGCCCTCTTGGCCCGTTGAAGCGAGGAAGTTCACAATTTTTCCACCTGCTATCGGACACGATGAGCAGGGTCTCGGTGCCATATCGTTTAGCCTGAACCCCTGCTGAGTCACCGAAACTAGCTGAACTGTGCGCCCGCGCGCCCGCGCCCGCGCTGGCGCGCGGGCGCGGGCGTATAGCAGGGCCTCGGCCACCGAGCAAGCTCGTCTAAGCGGGTGGTTAGCATGGGTTCACCAATATTCCTGGCCTTGCGCCGCGGCGCGGGATATTGATCGGCTACGCGCCCGCGGGAGTACGAGCGCGGGTGGGGAGGCGTAGCAGATCCTCGGCTCCCTATCAAGGTAAATTAGAAGCGCGAGCGCGCGTGCTTCGCAAACGCTCGCCCATTGCCTTTGCCCTGCGCCGTGGCGTCGTCTTCGCGCGCCCAGTCCCTGATATGACGCGCCAAATTCCCTGTTTCGATGTAGCTTTTGTCACAGTACGGAGGCCCGTGTCGTCGGCGTCACTAGGCGTGGCTCCGGTGGAGTGCGGATGTCTCGTAGCCAGCCCTTGGCCAATTTCGCTGTTTTTTTCCTTGTTATGGGGAATGCCACAGCAGAGACGGGTTCGCAGGTGACTACGCCCACCTCCAGATCAGATCGACCGCAACGACGGGCCCCAGCGGCCCGTTTTGCATTCCGGCGACCCACCGTGTCAGACGAAGCCGGCATGCCGAAGCGCAATTCTCCGTACTGGCTCGGTTCGGCAGGCGCGCACGATGAAGGCCTCAACTTCCTTGCGGACCTGATCGAGGAGACTCCCATGAACTGGACAAACGCGGCCCTGCCGATGTGGATCATCGGCGCGCCTTTGCTGTTCGCGATCGTCGACTGGATGCGAACGCCGAAGCCCGACTCCTTGCGTCGTTAGGCGACGCAGCGGCCCAGCGCGTCGGCGATCGCGGCCGCGCTGGCGGGGCGCACCAGGCGGTCGACCTCGTGGCCGTCGCGCAGCACGACCAGCGTCGGCCACAGCGTCACG
>LNAP01007801.1_pt1 | contig 21863 bp, 22 predicted proteins | sample 602601 | NCBI WGS metagenome assembly LNAP01 (sample SAMN02440304, study PRJNA202911) | soil metagenome | biome: Subtropical and temperate rainforests or woodlands; isolation source: soil samples (1 kg each in a 20% v/v slurry with milli Q water) were... ...
ACTGATTCACCAGTACCTGCGCACTTTGTGGGTGGTGCGTTATTCGCTGATCACCATTGCGGCGATGCTCGCGCTGGGCTTCCTCACGCGCTACTCGGGCCTGGATGCGACCATGGGCCTGGCTTTCGCCGCGACGGGCATTTTCTACCCGATGTTCGGCACCCTGCTCGGCTGGCTCGGCGTGGCGTTGACCGGTTCGGACACCGCGTCCAACGTGCTGTTCGGCGGCCTGCAACGGGTGACATCCGAGCAGTTGGGCATCAGCCCGGTGTTGATGGCCGCCGCCAACAGTTCCGGCGGGGTCATGGGCAAGATGGTCGACGCCCAGTCGATCGTGGTCGCCTCCACTGCCACCCGCTGGTACGGCCATGAAGGGGAAATCCTGCGCTACGTGTTCTTCCACTCGATTGTGCTGGCGATTCTAGTCGGTGGACTGGTGACGTTGCAGGCCTACGTCGCGCCGTTCAGCCATATGGTGGTGGGCGGGCATTGAGTCGAATACAAGCGTAATCCTGCTTGAACCTGATCCCTGTGGGAGCGAGCTTGCTCGCGATGGTGGAGTGTCATTCAACATAGATGTCGAATGGTCTGCCGCTATCGCGAGCAAGCTCGCTCCCACAGTGGATGGTGCTTTTTATTGAATGAATCGTCTGTCGAGCAGACAACGATCCCATGGACAGCTGAGCCTGACGGGCCAATGATTAAGACAGTGGACCGCGAAAACAGACCTCACGCTTCAACAAAACGAGTGTCGAGCGCCGATGAACATTCTCTACGACGAACGCGTTGACGGCGCTTTGCCCGACGTCGACAAACAGGCGCTGTTGCACGCCCTGCAAACCCGCTTGCCAGCTCTTGAGATCCTGCATCAGCGCGAGGAAACCAAGCCCTACGAATGCGACGGGCTGTCGGCCTATCGCACCACGCCGATGCTGGTGGTGCTGCCCCGATCCATCGACGAAGTCCAGGGGGTGCTGCGGGTCTGCCATGAACTGCGCGTCCCCGTCGTGGCCCGTGGCGCGGGCACCGGGTTGTCCGGCGGCGCGTTGCCCCTGGAGAAAGGCGTGCTGCTGGTGATGGCGCGCTTCAACAACATCCTGCACATCGATCCAGCCGCCCGTACCGCACGGGTTCAGCCCGGCGTACGCAATCTGGCGATTTCCCAGGCAGTGGCACCCTTCGGCCTGTATTACGCGCCGGATCCGTCGTCGCAAATCGCCTGTTCCATCGGCGGCAACGTCGCGGAAAATGCCGGTGGTGTGCACTGCCTGAAGTACGGCCTGACCGTGCACAACGTGCTAAAGGTCGACATCCTCACCGTCGACGGCGAGCACCTGAGCCTGGGCTCCAACGCCCTCGACGCCCCCGGTTTCGACCTGCTGGCGCTGTTCACCGGCTCCGAAGGCCTGCTCGGGGTGATCACCGAAGTCACGGTCAAGCTGCTGCCCAAGCCGCAGACCGCCAAAGTGCTACTGGCGGCGTTCGATTCCGTGGAAAAAGCCGGGCGCGCCGTCGGCGACATCATTGCCGCCGGCATCATCCCCGGTGGCCTGGAAATGATGGACAACCTGGCCATCCGCGCCGCCGAGGACTTCATCCACGCCGGTTATCCGGTGGATGCCCAGGCCATTCTGCTGTGCGAGCTCGATGGTGTTCAGATGACTGCGACCGGGTGCGCCAGGTACTGCAACAGGCCGGCGCCACCGAGTTACGCCAGGCCAAGGACGAAGCCGAGCGCGTGCTGTTCTGGGCCGGGCGCAAGAATGCCTTCCCGGCGGTGGGTCGCCTCTCGCCGGACTACTACTGCATGGACGGCACCATTCCCCGTCGCGAACTGCCCGGCGTACTGCACGCCATCGCCGAGCTTTCGAACGAATACGGCCTGCGGGTGGCCAACGTGTTCCATGCCGGCGACGGCAACATGCACCCGCTGATTCTGTTCGATGCCAATCAACCCGGTGAACTTGATCGAGCCGAAGCCCTGGGCGGCAAGATTCTGGAGTTGTGCGTGAAAGTCGGTGGCAGCATCACCGGTGAACACGGCGTGGGCCGCGAGAAAATCAACCAGATGTGCGCGCAGTTCAACAGCGATGAGCTGACCCTGTTCCATGCCATCAAGGCCGCCTTCGACCCCAGCGGCCTGCTCAACCCCGGCAAGAACATTCCGACCCTGCACCGCTGCGCCGAATTCGGTGCCATGCACATACATGGCGGTCAATTGCCCTTCCCCGAGCTGGAGCGTTTCTGATGCACGGCCCTGAAGATTTCGATGACAGCCAGTCACTGCTGGAACAGGTCAATCAGGCGCTGGAAAACGCCACGCCCTTGCGCATCCAGGGCTCCAACAGCAAAGCCTTTCTCGGCCGCACCACGGCCGGAGAGATTCTCGACACCCGCTCGCACCGGGGTATCGTCAGTTACGACCCGACTGAACTGGTGATCACCGCCCGTTGCGGCACACCGTTGTCGCAACTGACGCAGGTGCTGGACGCCGCGCAACAGATGCTGCCCTGCGAGCCACCGTCCTTCGGCGATGGCGCCACCGTCGGTGGCATGATCGCCTGCGGGCTATCCGGGCCACGGCGCCCGTGGTCCGGTTCGGTGCGCGATTTCGTGCTCGGCACGCGGGTCATCACAGGGCAAGGCAAGCTGTTGCGCTTCGGTGGCGAAGTGATGAAAAACGTCGCCGGCTACGATCTGTCGCGCCTGATGGCCGGCAGTTACGGCAGCCTCGGGCTGATAACCGAAGTTTCCCTCAAAGTGCTGCCAAAACCCCGGCAGTGCCTCAGTATCAGCCTGGAAATGGATGCCGAACGGGCCTTGTTGCGCCTGGCGGAATGGGGCCAGCAGCCGTTGCCGATCAGCGCCGCTTGTCACGATGGTTCACGCCTGCACCTGCGGCTTGAAGGCGGTGAAGGTTCGGTATCGGCAGCCCATGAGCGCCTCGGGGGCGAACGGCTGGAGGCTTGCTGGTGGGACGATCTCAACGAACAGCGCTTGAGTTTCTTCGATGAAGAGCAACCGCTTTGGCGCCTGTCACTGCCACACAACACGCCGCCTCTGTCGTTGCCGGGGCGCCAGTTGATCGACTGGGGGGGCGCCCAGCGCTGGCTGAAATCCGATGCCGAACCGGCGTACATCCGCCAGGTCGTCGACGAGGTCGGTGGCCATGCCACCTGCTTCAGCCACGGCCTGACCGACACTCCATTCCAGCCTCTGGCCCCGGCCCTGATGCGCTATCACCGCAACCTGAAACAACAGCTCGATCCACGGGGTATCTTCAACCCCGGACGCCTGTACGCGGAGCTTTGAACCATGCAGACGACCTTGAGTGAACGCGCCAGCCAATTGCCCCGCGCCGCAGAAGCCGAAAGCATCCTGCGCACCTGCGTGCACTGCGGGTTCTGCAATGCCACGTGCCCGACCTATCAATTGCTCGGCGATGAACTGGACGGACCAAGGGGCCGCATTTACCTGATCAAGCAGGTGCTGGAAGGCAACGACGTCACGCAAAAGACCCAGCAGCACCTGGACCGCTGCCTGTCGTGCCGCAACTGCGAAACCACCTGTCCGTCGGGCGTCGACTATCACAACCTGCTGGACATCGGGCGGGCTATGGTCGATGCGGCGGTGCCACGCCCACTCGGTCAGCGCCTGTTGCGCGAGGGGTTGCGTCAGACCGTGCCGCATCCGGATTTGTTTAAAAGCCTGATCAATGGCGGCCAAATGTTCCGCGCACTGCTGCCCGACTCCCTGCAAAGCAAATTGCCGCGCAGTGCATACCCGGCCAAGCCGCGCCCCATGACCCTGCGCGAGCGTCAGGTGCTGATGCTCGAAGGATGCGTGCAGCCCAGTCTGTCACCCAACACCAATGCCGCGGCGGCGCGGGTGCTGGACCGGTTGGGGATCAGCGTCATCGCGAGCCCCGAAGCCGGTTGCTGCGGCGCCGTGGACTACCACCTGGACGCCCAGGCCGCCGGCCTCGATCGTGCCCGGCGCAACATCGACGCGTGGTGGCCGAGCCTGGAAAAAGGCGCCGAGGCGATTGTGCAGACCGCCAGTGGTTGCGGCGCCTTCATCAAGGATTACGGCCACCTGCTCGCCAGCGATCCGGCCTATGCCGACAAGGCAAAAAAGGTCAGTGCGCTGGCCAGGGATCTGGTGGAAGTGTTGCGCGACGAACCGCTGGAGCAACTCGGCCTCCACGCCTCGCAACGTCTGGCCTTCCATTGCCCCTGCACCCTGCAGCACGGGCAGAAACTCGGCGGTGCCGTGGAAGCGCTGCTGACCGGACTCGGTTTCAACCTGACGTCCGTCCCCGACGGGCACCTGTGCTGCGGCTCGGCGGGTACCTATTCGCTGACCCAACCCGAACTGTCGCGACAACTGCGCGACAACAAACTCGACGCACTGGAAAGCGGCCATCCCGAGATCATTGTCACGGCCAACATCGGCTGCCAGTCGCACCTCGACGGTGCGGGCCGAACCCCGGTGCGGCACTGGATCGAACTGGTCGAAGCCAACTTGCCTTGACCGAACCCTGGAGATGCCCATGAACCGCAAAGCTGTCCTGAGCCAGGCCGAAGTCGGCCAGATCCTCACCGCCGCCCGCGCTGAAGCACAGGCCAATCAATGGGCCGTGACCATAGTGGTGGTCGATGACGGCGGCCACCCGCTGGCCCTCGAACGCCTCGACGGCTGCGCCCCCGGCAGTGCCTATATCGCCACCGAAAAGGCGCGCACTTCAGCCCTCGGGCGGCGCGAATCGAAAAGCTATGAGGACATGGTCAACGCCGGGCGCTACGCTTTCCTCTCGGCACCCTTGCTGACTTCGCTTGAGGGTGGCGTACCGATTGTTTTTGATGGGCAGGTGATAGGCGCTGTCGGGGTGTCGGGCGTCAAGCCTGAACAGGATGCGCAGGTAGCGAAGGCCGGGGCGCAAAGCGTGAAATGAGGTTTTGGCATCGCCCTTTTCCCCTGTGGGAACGGGCTTGCTCGCGATAGTGGCAGACCAGTCGACATCAATGTTGAATGACATTCCGCCATCGCGAGCAAGCTCGTTCCCACAGGGTCCGTGTTAATCCAGTCATGAGGAGTTGCAGCAATGACCCGTCTAACTGCTAAAGACTTCGCCCCCGAACTACTGGAACTGTACGACTATTACGCCCACGGCAAGATCAACCGCCGGGAGTTTCTCGATCGTGCGGCGCTGTTCACCTTCGGTGGTTTGACCGCTGGAGCCCTGCTCGCCGCGCTAAGCCCCAACTATGCACTGGCCGAGCAGGTCTCCTTCACCGATCCGGAGATTATTGCCGAGTACATCACCTACCCGTCGCCCAAGGGCCACGGCCAGGTTCGCGGTTATCTGGTGCGTCCGGCCAAAGCCACCGGCAAAGTACCAGCAGTGGTGGTCGTGCACGAAAACCGTGGGCTCAACCCCTACATCGAAGATGTGGCCCGGCGGCTGGCCAAATCCGGTTTCATTGCCCTCGCCCCAGACGGCCTGAGTTCGGTCGGCGGTTATCCGGGCAATGACGACAAGGGCCGCGAGCTTCAGGCCAAGGTCGACCCGGAAAAGCTGATGAACGACTTTTTCGCCGCCGTCGAATGGATGATGAAAAACCCTGCCGCCAGCGGAAAAGTCGGCATCACCGGATTCTGCTACGGCGGTGGCGTGACCAACGCCGCTGCCGTGGCCTATCCGGAACTGGGGGCCGCCGTGTCGTTTTATGGTCGCCAGCCAGCGGCCGAGGACGTGCCCCGGATCAAGGCTCCGCTGATGCTGCATTACGGCGAGCTGGATACGCGGATCAACGAAGGCTGGCCAGCCTTTGAGAAAGCGTTGAAGGCCGGGGGCAAGACCTATGAGGCCTACATTTATCCGGGCTGCAATCATGGTTTCCACAACGACTCCACGCCGCGCTTCGACGAGGCGGCGGCGAAACTGGCGTGGGAGCGGACGTTGGGGTGGTTTCGCAAGTATCTGGTTTGACCAGGGAAATACTCGGCCAGCAGGACTGGCCTCATCGCGAGCAAGCTCGCTCCCACAGGGACCTTTGGTGAACACAAAATCTGTGTACAGCAGAGATCCAATGTGGGAGCGAGCTTGCTCGCGATGGCGGTATCACTGCCGGTGACTACTTCGGCTGAGCCACAGTCCGCAGATACGGTTTCAGGGTCTTGAAGCCATCGGGGTATTTCTTCTTCGCATCTTCATCAGACACCGACGTCGGGATGATCACGTCTTCACCCGGCCGCCAGTTCACTGGCGTGGCGACGGTGTGCTTGGCATTCAGTTGCAGGGAATCGAGCAGGCGCAGCACTTCGTCGAAATTGCGCCCGGCGCTCATCGGGTAGATCAGCATGGCCTTGACCTTCTTGTCCGGGCCGACGATGAATACCGAACGCACCGTGGCGTTGTCCACTGCCGTGCGTGCGCCACCGCTGGCATTGGGATGGATCATGTCGTAGAGCTTGGCCACCACCAGGTTTTCGTCGCCGATCAGCGGGTAGTTCACCGCTGTGCCCTGGGTCTCGGCGATGTCACCGACCCAACGTTTGTGGTCACTGACCGGGTCGACGCTGAGGCCCAGGACCTTGGTGTTGCGCTTGTCGAATTCCGGTTTGAGTTTGGCCAGGTAACCCAGTTCGGTGGTGCATACCGGGGTGAAATCCTTGGGATGGGAAAACAGGATGGCCCAGCCATCGCCGATCCATTGGTGAAAATTGAGGGTGCCTTCGGTGGTGTCGGCGGTGAAATCCGGTGCTTCGTCGCCAATGCGGATAGCCATGTTCGATCTCCTTGCAGTGATGGACAGAGACGCCGTCAGGGCAGCGCATACGCTTTCAACGGCATGGACGCGACTCAGTATAGGAGAGGTTCGACGACTCGCTGCAACGGGTTGAACACCTCGCTAGCCCACCAGCGCAATCAGTTGCTGACGCTGGGCATCGGTGAGCATCGGGCCGAAACCGGCCCGGACATTTTCCGCCATGTAGCGCGGGTTGCCGGTGCCGGGAATCACGCAGGTCACCGCCGAATGTGACAGCAGGTACTTCAGTGCCAGTTGCGGCCAACTCTTGACCCCGACTTGCGCCGCCCAGCCTGGCAGCGGCTTATCCTTGAGTCTGGCCAGCAAGCCGCCACCGCCAAACGGCCGGTTGCAGATCACCGCCACTCCCCGCTCGCGGCACAACGGCAGCAGGCGTTTCTCGACGCCGCGATCATCCAGGGCGTAGTTGATCTGCAAGAAATCCACTGGCTCGGCCTTGAGTACCGCTTCCACTTCTTCATAGGCCGACGCCGTGTAATGGGTGATGCCGATGTAGCGGATGCGCCCTGCTTCCTTCCAGTGGCGCAGGGTCGGCAGGTGCGTCTGCCAGTCCAGCAGGTTGTGGATCTGCATCAGGTCGATCCGGTCGGTCTGCAACAGGGCGAAGGATTGTTCCATCTGCGCGATGCCTTCTTCGCGGCCCCGGGTCCACACCTTGGTGGCCAGGAAGGCCGGCGAGCGCGGCTCATGGATCGACAGCAGTTCGCCGGTGGTCTGTTCGGCGCGACCGTACATCGGCGAGCTGTCGATCAGCTTGCCACCCTTGTCAAACAAGGCATCCAGCACTGCGGGCAAGTCCTTGTAGGCCGAAGGCTCGACATCGAATCCGCGATAAGTGCCCAACCCTACGATCGGCAAGGACTCGTTGCTTGAAGGAATGGCGCGGGTCTGCATGGTCTTGCCTCCTGTTCCCGTCGACGGCACGGGTTGTGCCCCCGCCTGACCGAACGTGAAGACCGCCGAAGCACCGGCAGCCAGCGTGAGTATTGCTCTACGGGTGTACCCCACAGGATGGCTCATAAAACGCTTCTCACCAGTCGCCAGGGTCCGGCCTGTTGCGCCGACAATACGGATAACCCGCGCCAAGGGTCGATTGACTACACTCAGAAAGCCTTGTGGCGCCAGCCATTTTCAAACCCCGAGCAGTCAATGCCGCCCACTAACGTTAGTCGAATGTCGCGCACCCTGTTGTTACTCGTCGTCATCGTCGCTGCGTTGTACCTGGCGCTGTGCGTGGCGCTGTTCGTTTTCCAGCGAGCGCTGATTTACTACCCGCAACCGCGCGCCGTCGGTACAGACGCGACGCTGCTCACCTTGCCGACTGCCGACGCACAGGTGCTGGTGTCCATCCGGCCGCACGAGGGTCCCAACGCGCTGATTTATTTTGGTGGTAATGCCGAAGACGTCTCGCGCAACCTGCCCGGGTTCTCCCAAGCGTTCCCTGACTACGCCCTGTACCTGCTGCATTACCGTGGTTATGGCGGGAGTTCCGGCTCGCCTTCCGAAGAGGGCATTGCCCGCGATGCCATCACGTTGTTCGACCAGGTACATGCCAGCCATCCGCATGTGGCAGTGGTCGGACGCAGCCTGGGTTCCGGGGTGGCCGTGCGCCTGGCCAGCGAGCGCCCGGCGGCGCGACTGGTTCTGATCACGCCCTACAACAGTCTCGAAGGGCTCGCCGCCCGTCAGTTCCGCTGGTTTCCGGTGCGCTGGTTGTTGAAGGACAAGTTTCAGTCCTGGCGGTACGCCGCCCGCATCACCGTGCCGACATTGTTGATCGCGGCCGAGCATGACGAGGTGATTGCGCGCTCAAGCACCGAGCGCCTGTTGAGTCACTTCACCCGTGGTGTGGCGTCATTGCAGGTCATTGCGGGGACGGGCCATAACTCGATCAGTGACAGCCCCGACTACCTCAAACGTCTGCGTGAAGGGTTGTAAAACCTGAGTGCAACGTGCCTTTCCCATGACGAAATACGACCGTTAATCCGAGAGTTCACCTACGCCCAATAAAAACATATTTTTATGCCTATATTGATATTGTCGAACATTCCCACTCTCAGAGGGTGCCGTCATGAATATCAAGATCCTGGCTTTGCTCCTGCTGGCTTTCTGTGCGCAACCGGTCTGGAGCCAGACGCCTGCCGCCTCACCTGCCGCTGCCGACAGCCCCGCGCTGACCACGCGCCTGGCCCTTCGCGACCTTTGGGTCGAACACATTTTCTGGATCAGAAACTACGCGCTTGCCAATCAATCCGCCGACCAGAAGCAAGCCAAAGTGGCGGCGGACCAGGTTGTCGACAACGCCACCAAAATCGCCAACAGCATCGCCCCGCTCTACGGCCAACCGGCAGCCGATCAGTTGCTCAAGCTGCTTGCCGGTCATTGGGGCGCGGTGAAACACTACAGCGATGCCACTGTCGCAAAAGACGCGAAAGGCAAGCAGGCTGCCGTCACCGAGTTGACCGGCAATGCCAAGGCGATTGCGGCTTTCCTGGCCACCGCCAACCCCAATCTGCCTGAAGCCACGCTGGTCAACATGTTGTCGGCCCATGGCGGTCACCACGTCGCCCAGATCGATGAATTCTCGGCACACGATTACACCGGCGAAGCCCGCACCTGGGCGATGATGCGCACGCACATCCTGGCCCTGGCCGACGCGCTGACCGGTGCGCTGGTCAAGCAATTCCCGGACAAGTTCTGATATCGCGCGAGGGCACACCATGCTGGAAGGACTGGGCCGAACACAGCAGGACCTGCTCAACGCACTGCTGCACCATGGGAGCGGCATGAGCATTGACGAGTTGGCTGAGCACCTGGCAGTCACGCGCACGGCGATCCGCCAACACCTGGCGGCGCTGGAGCGTGACGCTCTGGTGCTGCGCGGCGACACCCGGCCGACGGGTCGTCGCCCCGAGCAGTTGTATCAGCTCACCGACCACGCGCGGGAGCAGTTCCCTCGCCATTATCAGCTACTGGCCAGCGTATTGATTGATGAAGTCGCCGCCATCATCGGTCCTCAAGCCCTGGCCTCGCTGATGCGCAGCATGGGCCGCAAGCTGGCTTCGGAGCGCGAACAGCAGGTCGTGGATGAAGCCAGGATCGTCCAGCACATGAACCAGGCGGGCTACGAAGCCGAGGTGTTTTTTCGCTCAGGCGGCACCCCGGAAATCGTCGCGCATAACTGCGTGTTCCATCGCCTGGCCGCTGCCCACCCGGTGGTCTGCGAACTGGATGGCGCGTTGGGCGGCGGTGAAGTCGAGCACAGTGAATGCATGGTGCGTGGCGGACACGTCTGTCGCTTCAGATTGCATCCGAGCGAAACCCAGGACGTCGCGACAGAGGTCGCTTCAGTCAATACCGATCAGCCAGCCTAGCGCTGGCGTGACCACCGTTGCTGCCGGTTTCCGACGACCTGACACCCTTCGTCGGACTCATGGCTTCGCCCGCAAATAGACAGGTGCCCGCCGTGAACCTTGTTTCAAGGCACCAGTCATAGCCCAGCGTTTTTCCCCACTTTCTTCGTTGTCATCTCATCAGAGTTGTCCGTCCATGCGCCAAACTGTCGTTGCCTTGCGCTTTTCTTCGCTGTGCCTGTTTTCCCTGCTCCCTGTTTTTGCAAGCCCCGCCCAGGCCGATGGGCAACGGCAACTGGTAGACGCCATCAACGACTATCGCGCCCATCCGCAACGCTGCGACCGGCGGCCGGCGCAACGCTTATCACCCCTGACGCTCAAGTCGAACCTGGCCCTGCCCGTTGGCTATGGCGGTGGGTTGCGGGACCGGTTAAAGGCTTCCGGCTATCAGGCCACCATGGTGCGATCCATCCGCGTGGTGGGTGCACAGGATGCCGAAGAAGCCTTCGATATGTTCCAGGACGAGCACTGCGCCGCACTGCTCGACAATCAATACGCCGACATCGGCGTCAGCCGCGCTGGGAGTGAGTGGCAAGTGGTGCTGGCACGGCCGGTGCTCGACGGGAAAACCGGCGATCCACGCAGCGCCGCTCAGGCGTTGCTGGCGCAGGTAAACGCAGCCCGGGCCAAACCGCGACTGTGTGGTCGCCAGCGTTTCGCCGCCGCACGGCCGCTATCCTGGAGTGCCGCCTTGGGCTCCGCAGCACAAAGCCACAGCAAGGATATGGCCTACGGCAACTATTTCGCCCACCAGGATCCCGACGGTGACATGCCCTCCGACCGCGCCAGGGCCGCTGGCTACCGTGGCCGGCAGATCGGTGAAAACATCGCAGCCGGCCAAGGTTCACCCAGCAAGGCCATGGCCGGCTGGCTCGCCAGCCCCGGGCATTGCGCCAACCTGATGAACCCGATGTTCACCCAGGTCGGTGCCGCTTACGCCGCCAACGCGCGCAGCGACAATGGTGTTTACTGGACGATGCTGTTTGGCGCGCCTTGAGCCGCTGACCGGAACCACCTTGCGGGCATTAAAAAGCCCGCACTGAGCGGGCTTTGTGGGTGAATGTAACAAGTAGGTGGCCGGTGCTGGTCTCCGGCTTACAAGGTTTATCAGGCCTCCCACAAAAGAGTCGTGAAACTGTAATGGAACTCTTCTGCTTCACACGGCATAAGGGCTGGATCCCAGCGCGGGGATCTTTCTAACCGTGTACCCTTCGGAACGCGCCCCACGTCTCCTTGCTATCCTTTTGCGCATCAGTCTGCGTCTTCACCTACAGGTTTGAGGATAGCAAAACAGACACATTTGCCAACCGGGCTTTTAGACCGATTTCGACCAGCAGAAAACATGGCAGGACGGAAAAATACTATCGATCCACGGATGACTTCACATGGATGAGTTTCACCACGGCAGTTGCCTCTGCGGCGCCGTCAAATATCGCTTGTCGACCGAGCTGAAAGCCGTTACCCATTGCCATTGCAGCCAATGCCGAAAGGGCCATGGGGCTGCATTTGCAACCTATGCCAGCGCACCCGCCTCGGCGCTTGGCATCATGACCGGCGCAGATTCGCTGCAGGCGTATGAATCGTCCAGGGGTGTCACGCGGCAGTTCTGTTCCCACTGCGGATCTTCACTGTTCTGGACTGACTCGACAGGAGCGTTTTCCGAGTGGATTTCGATTGCCCTCGGTACGCTGGATACGCCGTTACGACCAATCAAGCAAAAACATGTTTTTGTCAGCTCGAAAGCGGATTGGCACGACATCGACGATCAGCATCCTCAAACGGATTGAGTGACTGGAGCGAGCTTGCTCGCGATGAGGTCAGCACATTCAACGTTGATATCGACTGACCCACCGCTATCGCGAGCAAGCTCGCCCCACACAGGTTGCACTTGGCAACCCGGCCACACTCATGCAGGCCGACGCACCACCCTCACCTTGCCGCTATCGCCGCCACCGCAGAACAACCGCTCGCCACCATCGGACTCCAGCCCCGACACGCCCACGCCTTCGGGCATTTTCAGGCTCTGCAGCACTTCGCCCGTTTGCGGATCGATCCGGCGCAGCTCGCTTTCATCGCCTTCCCACGTACCGTGCCACAGCGCGCCGTCCACCCAAGTCACGCCGGTGACGAAACGGTTGGATTCGATGGTGCGCAGGATCTTGCCGTTCTCGGGGTCGACCTGGTGAATCTTGCGTTCGCGGTACTGGCCCACCCACAACGTCCCTTCGGCCCAGGTCAGCCCCGAATCAGCGCCTGCGCCGGGAGCAGGAATGGTCGAGAGGATGCGACCGGTGCGGGGGTCGATCTTGTGGATGCGGTCTTCGGCGATCTGGAACAGGTACTCCCCGTCAAACGCGGTGCCTGCATGGGCAGCGACATCGATCGAGCTCAGTAACTTGCCGCTTTCCGGGTCCAGGGCGTTGATTTTGCTGTTGCATGCGAACCAGACCTTTTCGCCATCCCAGGTGACGCCACACACGTGGTCGACATCGGCAAACGGGCCATATTCACGAATGATTTCAGCAGTTGCGTGTTTCATCTGGCATTCCTCGATGGGGTTTGGTGCCGTTCATCCTAGCCACCGGGCAGCGGTGCCGGGAGTAACAAGATCGTCGCGAATCCCGGAACGGGCGGCGTCATCCAGCGCCGCGCGCGACCACGGCCAAACCACTGCACCTTGCCCCGCTCCGCCAGCGCATCGAGCGCCCGTTGCACCGTGCGCTGGCTGGTACCCAGCGCCAGGGCCAGGGCGGAACTGGACCACGACTCGCCGTCGGCGAGGCAGGCAAACACCGCGGCAAATTTTTCCTCGACCGGTTGCGCCAGCGTCACCACCTGCGTACACACCGGCGATTGCAGGGCATAACCGCGCACGCCGGCCAACGGCTTGAGTGCTTTACGCAGCCTGCCGATTTCCACGCGAAGCCGGGCGCGATGGGATTCATCCGAAAGCTTCAGACGGAACGCCCGGGCAATCAGCACTTCCCGTGCAACATCGGCGGGCCACGCCTCGGCCAACACACGGGCGAGCACGAACAGGATCGGCCGCGTCGCGAGCGACACCGACATGCCACAACCGCGCACAACGTACCGGCAGGCATCCACCACCAGTGACGTTGAACAGAACAACGCTTCAACATCATCGAGCAACAGCGGCCGTACTTCACCCTGGGCAATCAGGCGTGCCGCGGGGGCATCGAGCAGATATATAGCGTGTTGGACCTCAGCCATCAGCGCGGCAATCCCGGCTTGACCGGCAGCCTGCCCGGCCCTGTTCAACGCCTCCCGCGCCGCGTGCAATTGCAGGCGCCGAATGGCAATCCCCGCCAGCACCAGTTCATGGGTTGCCCGCAAGGCCGGTGGCAATGGGCCAGGGTCGAGTCCGGTCAATAACTGCTGCGCCTCGTCGAGCTGGCCGATCAACAGCAAACGGCGGATTTGCAGATAACGCGCATGGGCGGCATTGACCCGGTCACCGTGGTGTTCAAGGGTGACCCGCGCCGTTTCGAGCGCCTTGACCGGCCACCCGAGCTCCCGCGAAGCCAGGGCGATTTCGGCCTCAGCCACCACGCATCGCGCCCGGGCAAGCACTTCCCTGGGCGCAAAGGCCCGTTGCGCCCGCTTGATCAGAGCCCTGGCCCGCACCAGATCGCCCAGTTGCGCCATGGCGATACCGCGCAGAGCCAGCGCCGGCGCATCGTCGCGCAATGCCACGCGGTCCAGAGCGCCCAGCGGGTTCCCCGCCGCCAACGCCTGGGCGGCCGCCGCGATCAGCGAATCCATCGAGATCCCGCCACGCTTGTCACTCCCACCGTTCGATACCCGGGTTTAGTCTAAATCACGACCTTTCACCAGGAGCGCACAACGATGAACACCCACAAAACCGCGACCCGGGAGCAATGGCTGGCAGCACGTTTGCAATTGCTTGAAGCGGAAAAGGCCCTGACCCGACGCAGCGATGAAGTGGCCAGGCAACGCCAGGCATTGCCATGGTTTCGCCTCGACAAGACGTACCGCTTCGATACCGACAACGGCAGCGCCACCCTGGCCGAACTCTTTCAAGGGCGCTCGCAACTGCTGGTCTACCACTTCATGTTCGGCCCCGACTACACAGCCGGCTGCCCGTCCTGCTCAGCCATCGCCGATGGCTTCGCCCCCCTAGTCATCCACCTGGCGAACCACGACGTGACCCTGATGGCGATATCCCGCGCACCCTTGGCGAAACTGCAGGCCTACAAGCGCCGAATGGGCTGGACCTTCCCCTGGGCCTCGGCCGCCGACAGCGACTTCACCGCCGATTTCAATGTCTACTTCACCGAAGCGCAGCAGCGCGAAGGCTTGGTCGAATACAACTACCAGCGCGGCGGCCATGCCATGGACGCCAGTGAAATACCGGAAGCGGTGAAACAGTTCGCCGCGACCTGTGGCACCGATGCATCGACCTACACCCGCGACAGGCCGGGTTTGAGTACGTTTGTGCTGGAGGACGGCGAGATTTATCACTCCTATTCCACCTACGCGCGGGGCCTGGACGGGTTGTGGAGCATGTACCAATGGCTCGACCGCGCGCCCAAGGGACGCAATGAAACGGGGCCCTGGTGGCGTCGGCATGATGAGTACCGGTGAGCGGCAGCGGTGTCGCTGACCGCCGATGAAAACGTCCGCCAGCTTGCTCACCAGCGCAGGTTTGGTCTGCGAGACTAGGTTTTTCAAGATCACGCAAGGTTTGCGGGTAGGCGTAACTTATCTGTCGTGCAGATGCTTTTTCAAGAACGACCGGGTTCGTTCGTGGACAGGGTTTTGCAGGATCTCTTGCGGCGCCCCCTCCTCTACTACAACCCCGCCGTCCATAAAGACAATCCGGTCTGCCACTTCGCCGGCAAAGCGCATTTCGTGAGTGACGATCAACATTGTCATGTGCTCCGCAGCGAGTTGCTTCATGACCAGGTTGACCTCTTCGACAAGCTCAGGATCCAGTGCCGATGTAGCCTCATCGAACAACATGACTTTTGGTTGCATCGCCAGTGCCCTGGCTATGGCAACGCGCTGCTTCTGTCCGCCCGACAGGCGAGAAGGATACTCATCGAACTTGTTGGCCAAGCCAACTTTTGACAAGTATTCCATTGCCAACTCACGAGATGCCTTTTTTGTAAGGCCCTTGAGTTTTATCGGACCAAGAGCGATGTTTTCATACACGGTCAAATGCGGAAATAGATTGAAGTGTTGAAATACCATACCCATCTGCTGACGCACAGCATTTATATGCTGTTCAAACGCACGACCTTTCAATGGCCGATTGACTTGCTCCCCCTCTAACCATATCTCGCCATCGTCAAGCACCTCCAGGTGGTTGATTGACCGCAGAAGCGTGCTTTTGCCAGATCCACTTGGGCCGATGATGGCGACAATTTGTCCGCGAGATATGGAAAGATCAATTCCCTTGAGTACTTCAAGTGCTCCGTAAGCCTTGCGAGCGCCCTTCACCTCAACCATGAATGCCTTGCTGATCATCGTGACATCTCTACCTTGTTTTCGAGAAGATGCAGACCGGCTTCGAGAACTAGATTGGCTGCATAATAAATAACCGCGACAGTCAGATAAAACTCAAACGGGCTATAGGTCTCGCTCACGGCAAGTTGCGCGCTGTACACCAACTCGGCAATACCGATTATGGAAACCAGAGAGGTGTCCTTCAACAGGACAATCAGATTGTTTCCCAGCGGCGCAATAGTCCTGCGAAGCGCCTGCGGTACGATGATGTAACGCTGAGTCTGTCCACGGCTGAGACCAATGGAGCGGGCACCTTCAATCTGACCAGGGTCCACCGATACCACACCGGCACGAATAACGTCGGCATTGTAGACGGCAAAGTGCAAACTGAGGCCTATGATGCCTGCCACCAGGGCAGGAATATCAATCCCCACTTGTACAAGACCATAATAAATCAAGTACAACTGAAGAAGCAGTGGAGTGCCCATGAGCAACCACGTCATAAAACGCACGGGCAGCGCCAGGACCCTGGGCGCATAAAGAACGATGAGTGCAAAGGCTACCCCTGCCATCAAACTCAATATGCTGGAACTTACAAACATCACAACCGTCCACCAAAGACCGGTCGCAAGTAGCTCGGAATAGGGTGTAACTATACTAAGATCCAGGCTTTGCATCTGAATGCTCTCACCTTGCCGCGAAGCGATTATCGAGATAGTCAACAACAAATCTGACCGAGTAGACCATCACGATGTAAAGCAGCGCCGACACCATGAAAATCTCAAAAGGTTTGTACGTTGAACTGATAAAGCGTTGCGCTGTATATGAAAGCTCAACAACAGAGATCGTCGACACCAGTGCAGAACCTTTGATAAGAGCGACAGCGTTCACTCCCAGCGGCCTGATCATCAACTTTGCAGCTTGTGGCAGCGTGATAAACCATAAGGTCTGGCCACGCCCGAAACCAATCGAACGTGCAGCTTCTTCCTGGCCTGGGTCAACGTTGGTGATAGCGCCACGAATGGATTCCGCCATGTAGGCAGCGATGTTCAGGCCCAAGCCGATTACCCCTGCGGCAAACGGCTCCAGTTCAATTCCGATCTGCGGCCCACCAAAGTAAATGATGAACAGCTGAACCAGGCAGGGAGTGCCGCGAAAAACGCTGATGTAGAGTCTTGCAAGGTATCGAAATGCGAGAACAGTGGACAACCGGGCAGCAACCAGCACGATTGCGACCAGAAAACCAAGCAGAAGAGCAAGTACAGAGATTTGCACCGTAATCCAGGCCGCCTCCAGGAAAAACGGGAATGTGCGTTGTATGAGAGTCAGATCCATGGGAACGCTCGGAAAAGTCGGATTGGCTGGCCCGACGACAGGTCGGGCCATGCTGAACATGAATCAGCGGATATCGTTGCCAATCCACTTCATCGAGATCTTTTCGTAGGTGCCATCGGCGAGCATGTCTTCAAGCGCCTTCTGCATGGTCGCCTTGAGCTCAGGGTTATTCTTGCGCAGGGCAATGCCCATGCCTTCAATGCCACCATCGCTATCCGGTGGAGTAATGATGCGAACCTTCTGCCCTGTTTCTTTGACGGCGACCAACACCGGAACACTGTCCATCACTATCGCATCGATGCGCCCGGCCTCCAGGTCGACAAGCATTTCGGGAAGACCTTTGTACGTTCTCACCTTCAGGTTGCCGCGGGCCCTGGCCCATTTATCGTGTGCATCCCCAAGGGTAACGCCGACAACAACATCTTTAAGATCATCAAGACTTTTGATCGAAGAGTTGTCCTTCACTACGATCGTTCGGCCAGCGTGGTAATAAGGCCCAACAAAATCCACTGCTTTCTGGCGTTCCGGGGTAATGGTCATCGAAGCGACGATGGCGTCATATTTCTTCGCGAGAAGTCCTGCAATTATCCCGTCGAATGGCGTCGTGATGATCGTCACCTTTACCCCCATCCGCTCAGCCAGCGCCTCACTGATGGAGGCGTCGAATCCGACAATCTGGTTCTGCTCGTTTGCAAAGCTGAAGGGAGAGTATTGACCGCTCATCGCGATACGGATCTCTTTGGAATCCTGGATCGACTTCAAATCATCAGCATGAACAGCTGAGGTGGAAAGTAGCGCCGCTGCCGCCACGGTAGAAGCGGCAATCAAACCCTTGAGCTTTCTAGTTAGCATGGATGGCACCTTGGAAGAATTGTTTATTATTTTCTTGGGGTTATTCACCCGGCCTTCATGAAAAGTCTTGCATAGGCACTTCTGGAAAGCACCCGGCAAGGTGTCAGCCAACCTGACACATTGCCGGAGTTGGCCGACACTATGTCGGGGAGCCACATCGTCCAACCTGGTTTCTTGGCGCACGCCCCGCCCTCTGCGATCTACCGGAGTGCGGCCTTAAAGCTTTCGTCCAGGACCTCAAGCAGAAAATCAGCGTTTGTCTGACTGAAAATCATCGATGGGCGCATTTTCAGAACATTGTCATGGGGGCCTTCAGTACCGATCAAGATGCCTCGCTCCCTTGCACCATCGGCTACTTTCCTGGCCAGCTCCGTGGCTGGAACTTTCGTTTTGCGGTCCGTGACAAGTTCTATCCCGAGAAAAAGACCCAACCCGCGCACATCGCCTATTGCATCGTATCGCTGCTGCAACTTACGGAAGCCGTCGAGCAGATAGTTACCAACGGTCAGCGCGTTGAATTTCAGGTTATCGCGCTCAATTACATCGAGCACCGAGAGCCCTACAGCACAGGAAACCGGACTGCCGGCGAAAGTATTGAAGTACTCCATGCCATTGTTGAAGCTGTCTGCAATTTCTCGCGTGGTCACAACCGCCGACATGGGATGCCCATTGCCAATGGGTTTGCCCATGGACACTGCATCGGGAACGACACCCTGGGTTTCAAAAGCCCACCAATGGCTACCTACGCGACCAAAGCCGACCTGGACTTCGTCAGCCAGGCAAAGACCGCCCTCTGCACGAACCATTGCATAGACTTCTTTCAAGTAGTTTTCCGGGAAGAAAAGTTGCCCGGCGACACTTGGAATGGACTCCGCCAGAAAGAACGCCGGGGATCTGCCCTGCTTGCGCATGAGTTCAATCTGATCCGCCACGCTTTCAGCGAAACGCTTGCCAAGCTCCTCGAACGACCAGTGATCCACACCACGGTAGGCATCCGGGACAGCCGCCTCAAACACATGATCTGCACGCCCTTTACCAGCTTTACGCTTGTACTTGTAAGGGCTGAGGTCGATCAGTTCCTGCGTAGTGCCGTGGTAAGCCCAATCCAGCACAATTGCATCGTTACGCCCCGTGTGATTGCGCGCCATACGCAGCATGAGGCTGTTTGCTTCACTTCCCGAACAGCCGAAGGAAGCGACTGCCAGACCTTCAGGCAAGGTAGCCGTGAGCCGCTCTGCATACTCCACGATATTATCGTGCAGATAACGCGTGTTCGTGTTCAGGCGTGATGCCTGCCGCGAAAGCGCTTGCACCACATCTGGATGGGAATGGCCGAGATGGCACACGTTATTGAAGCAGTCCAGATACGCCCGACCAAAGTTATCGATCAACCAGACCCCATCACCGCGAACGAACTTGATCGGATCTGAATAGGAAATCGACAGGTTTGGAAGCAACAACTCCTTTCGCTTCGCAACAATCTCTGCCTTGGTGCGTCCGTCCTGGCTGTAGGTTTCCGGAGGAATCCCCGCGAGAGTCGATGCATCGGGAAAAATGTCGGCCCATACCTCAAGATAAGCCCGTTCACCTACGCCGATGAATTCGCTCGCTTTCAACGCGGTGTCCGTGGACATTTGAAAATGCACATGGGGAATCCATCCGCCATTTTCCGTATCCGCCCCCATGTATCCCACAAGCGCGCCAGCCTCCAGGCGGTCACCGGGCTTGAGCCGCGCCAAGGCTTCATGAGCCATATGCCCCCACAGCGTCAGGAATGGCGGGCAACCTTCAGGCGAGTGTTCGAGCATGATCAAACCACCATAGCCAAGCGGCTCATGCTCGACCTCGACGCTCTGCACCACACCGGCAACGGGCGTATAGAGAGGCGTTCCAGCGGGCATGATCAAGTCGACACCGACGTGAAGGATCCGACGCTGCCCTTCAATGAATCGTGATTCAAACGCCGTGTCGGTGTAGATGGTCCTTTCCTCGCCCCAAGGCCCGATACCTAGCGGCACCTTGTGTTCGGCAGAAAAATCATTCCACCACTTCGTTGCCTGCGCTGGACGTTGCTCGGCTGAAGCGATAGTCATCACATGCGAAGCGTCTCCGAACGGAGCAATGACTTTGTTCATCGTCGCAGCGGATGGACGCACGATATCCGCGAAGGACTTGCTGTTTTCGGCCACCCAGCGGCGAACCGCACCAGCGCCTTCGATCGCGTCAAAACCACAGGCTTTACGCAGGATCGCAGTCGCCAGACGAGGGTTCATGCGATCCATCCTTTCAAGAAGGCGCCAGGCCGGCGCTTCGCTGATGCCAAGGTAGGGATTGTCTTGCGTTCGATCAGATCGCGATGCCGACAAGGTGACGCTCGTGACCAGGCGCATCGCAATGAGATTGAAGAGGACGTCAAGCTCCTCCGACTGCAGAGGGTACTTCTCATGGAAACCGGCCGTGAGGGCGGCGGCCGCGCCGATTGGATCTTCCGTGTCGAGAATGGAATAGGCGCAGGTGATGGCGACTTCGGCAATCAGAATTGTATGGACCGCATCGCCAAAATCGATGATGCCCGAGACTTTCTGATGATTGCGGGAATCGACGAGGATATTCCAGTCATTGCCGTCATTGTGAATGACTTGTGCACGCAGTCGCGAAAGCTTCGGTTGAACGGTTTTTTCGAAACGTTCAATGAATCGTTCCAGAATGGCCCTTCTGCCAGGGTCTTTCACGAAATGCAGGCGTGAACTCGAACGTGCGGCGTGACGCAAATCCCAGTCGAGATCACGTACCGCGCCTGGATGCATGAAGCCCTGAAGTGCACGATCTATCTCACCGAACGATTGGCCAAGGCTGCGCATCAACTCGAACGTGCGCTCGACCTCGGCAAGCGGCGTTCCGTGCAACCAGCTGACCAGACGGACCGCATGGATTTCGCCGGAGGGCGCTACCGCAGAGGCCAGGTATTCACCGGCAAGACTTTTCTTGAGAAAAGGCACGGTAAGCTCAGGACTGTGCGTGGCGAGATGACTGAGAATGGCTGTCTGAAACTCGCTTTCAACTCGCGGTTCACTCGAGTTGACGACTTTCAGAATCCATCCTGCATCGGTTCCTGTATTCAACCGGTAGTTACGGTCGCGCTCGCCATCCAGAGGCGTGGCCGTACCAATAACGTTGAAAAGCTGCTCACTCAGTTTTTCGGCATCCCCCGTCGAGAACTGGGGGGCAGGATGGGCAAGATTTGTCATGGTAATTGTTTTCCAAGCCATTTTTTTCAGATAGCTTGGCACGCAAAGCCTTGGACGGCAGTAGGTATACGGTCGGCTTTAGCCTGCATATTGTCGGAATCGACCGGCACAATTTCGGTAGCAAAATTAGGGAGTTCTGATGCGCGACCTGGACACGAAAGATCGCGAAATACTCGAAATTCTTTCCAAAGAGGCTCGAATTGCCCTGAAGGCCTTGGCAGCGAGAATCGGGCTTTCAAGAAGTGCTACCAGCGAGCGAGTCATCAACCTTGAACGCAATGGTGTGATCAGAGGCTACCGAGCTGATATCGGCGAAATCGATGCCAACGTCATTCGCGCAATCCTTCTTGTATGCCTGAAACGCACACCCGCAATCAGCTTGCTGGACCTGCTTGCCCAAAACTCGCAGGTACGACGAGTCTCCTCGGTCAGTGGCCAACTCGATCTGGTCATTGAGGTCGAATCGCGAACTATTGATGATCTGAATCGCGTCAGAGATGCAGTAGCCAGTCACGAAATCGTTGAAGACATCACCACCGCTGTCGTTCTGCGGCGCGATATTGATCGGCAGAGTTCCTGATTGGCAACGGGTGTAATCACGCCGGCGGAATCGTCGCCAGCATACCGATCAGGATGGTCAACAGCAGAAAACCGCCGAGAAAAATCGTCATCTTGGCCATGGGGCCTCCCAC
>LNAP01001853.1_pt1 | contig 21852 bp, 22 predicted proteins | sample 602601 | NCBI WGS metagenome assembly LNAP01 (sample SAMN02440304, study PRJNA202911) | soil metagenome | biome: Subtropical and temperate rainforests or woodlands; isolation source: soil samples (1 kg each in a 20% v/v slurry with milli Q water) were... ...
TATTAGTACAGACGAACGGCGCGGCGCTGTTCGCGCTGCACGTTCTTGGCGTGACGCTTAACTGCGTCTGCAGCTTTACGTTTGCCCTCGGCAGTTGCGGGCCCTCCAGAATTTTCGGGACAATAGCCGCTGTGTTTGGTGTCGAACACTCCCCCCACAGCGGCGCAGCCGTCCGCCGCAGTGGCTGCAACGGGGCGGTTCGAGGCGACGACCGTGTTCGGGCTCGTCGGCGGCCGGCAGTGGCTCGGCTGGCTCGCGGGCGCAGGCGAAACAGCGCGGTCGGTGCAGGCTGCCGTGCAGGTGAATGACATCCTCGCTGCCAGCACGCTCGTGCAGGTCGTCGACGTTCTGCGTGATCAGCGTCAGTTGCGGTACATGGCGCGCGAGGTCGGCGATGGCCAGATGAGCAGGATTAGGCTGGGACTGGAGGACGCGCATGCGCCGCCATTCATACCAGCCCCAGACCAGCGCCGGATCGCGGCGAAACGCTTCGGGTGTGGCCAGCTCGCCCGGATCGAAACGCTCCCATAAACCGGTCAGCGCGTCGCGGAAGGTCGGGATGCCGCTCTCGGCGGAAACGCCGGCACCGGTGAACACGACGACATGGCGCGCCGAGCGCAGGGCGGAAATCAGGGACGCTGGAATCACGTTCGGGCTCCGGGGTGCATGGATGGCGCACTATCAATACCATCGTGCTGCGGGCTTTTTCAAAACGTCGGCGGGTCGAACGGCGTTCGCGAGGGGCTGTTGTTCAAGCAGCACATCGTGTTTCGCGTCGGAGTTCTGACCGTCCGGCTGCTCGCCGTGGCCATCTGTCACCTACTTGACGGACGTCAACGTCGCCCGCAGCGGCTCGCGGATGATGCCGCGTAAAGCAACAGACGCGATATTCGCAGCCGGGAGGCTCTCATGCTTGGCTCAGTGACCTGGGACGACGCGCTGGTACAACGCTACGGACAGATCGGGCAGAGGCACTGCACCTATCCGGCTGCGGCTGATTTCAGCGACCGGATCGCCCCGCTGGATCTGCTGCGTGCGTTGCGCGAGGGGCGTCGCGCCGGCCGCCCGCTGTCGATATCCATCCACCAGCCCGGTGGCGTCGAGCTGCAGCCTGGCGAGGCCGCGGCCTATCAGCTGCGGCTGCACCGCGAGATCGAACAGCTCGGTTGCCATGCCGGGCCGCTGCAGCAGGTCGAGCAATTGCGGCTGAGCACCGGCACGCTGGGCATCGCCGCGTTACGGGAACTGATGACGCTGCTCAGAAGCCGTTTCAGTTTCGTCGATTCCCGTGCCGGCAGCTTTCTCGCTGAAGTCGAGCTGGCTCATGTCGACTGGCCGCTGATTGGCGCGCTGCACGAGCTTGGCTTCAACCAGCTCAGCGTCGCGGTGCCCGATCTGCGCGCGGACGACGGCAGCACGGTCGAGTACTTCCGCAGCTCGGCGCGCATCCGCGCGGTGATCGAAGCCGCCCATGCGTTGCATTACCGCTCGGTGAATCTTGATCTTGGCTACGGCAGGTCCTGGCAGACGCCGGCCAGCTTCGCGCGCAAGTTGGCGTCGATCATCGAGCTGGCGCCCGATCAGGTGACGATGTTCGATTACCGCGACGCGCCTCTGGTCGCTTCCAATCCCGCGCGCCTCGGCCTGGCTTCGGTGGTCGATACGCTGGCGATGTACCGCCATGGTGTCGAGCAGCTCAGCGCCGCCGGCTACCGCTACATCGGGCTGGGCAAGTTCGTCCTGCCTCACGACGATCTGGCGATGGCTCAGGAGATCGGCGCGCTGCACCACGATATCCATGGCTACACCCTGCACGGCGAATGCGATCACCTGGGGTTCGGGGTGGGCGCGATAAGCCGGGTCGATGGCCTTTATTGTCAGAACGCCAGCACCGCGCAGGCCTATCAGCAGGCGCTCGACCAGGACCAGCTACCGAGCATTTGCGGTCTGCACGCCAGCCATGTCGATCCGCTGCACCAGTCGCTGCTCGAACACCTGCGCTGCACCTTCGCGCTGGATTTCGACGCGCTCAGCCAGCACTGCGGCGTGGATGTGCGGCAGCGCTACGCGCGGCATTGGCCCGCGCTGCAGCAGCTGCATGCCGACGGGGTGATCGTGCTGGACGACAGCGGGCTGGAAATCCCGCTCCACGCTCGGCTACTGGTGCCGGCGGTGTGTGCGGCCTTCGAACAGCCAAACGCAATGGCGATTGGTCATTCGGCCGGGCGCCGGCGGCGCTGACTGGCGCCGCCGCTTCACCGAACGGTGAACCGGCCGCTGAGGCTGCCGAGGCGACCGGCCAGCTCGTGCAGCTGACGACCATCGTTATCCAGCTCGCTGGCGTCCCCGGCGTTACGCTCGGCGACCTGCTGCACGCTCTGCAGATGACGCCCCATATCGGCTGAAACCGCGGTCTGTTCGTGGGTCGCGGCGGCAATCATTTCGTTCATCTGGCTGATGCCCTCGATCTCGCTGGCGATGGCGTCCAGCAGGGCGGTGGTGTCCTGGCTGCTGCTCACGCAACGGGCCACGCTGTCGCGGCTGTTCTGCATCGCTTCGGTGGCCTTGCGACTGCCTTGCTGCAGGCGGCTGATGATGCCCTGGATCTCGGTGGTGGAAGCTGCGGTCTTCTGCGCCAGATTGCGCACCTCGTCGGCGACCACGGCGAACCCGCGACCCTGGTCCCCGGCCCGTGCGGCCTCGATGGCGGCATTGAGGGCGAGCAGGTTGGTCTGTTCGGCGATTGTACGGATCACCTCCAGCACGCGGTCGATCTGCTCCGATTGCGCGGCCAGGTCCTGAACCACGCGGTCGGTGCCTTCGATGTGTTCAGCAAGGGTGCCGATCTCGCTGCGCACGCCGCTGACCGCGCTGCGGCCCTGGCCGGCCTTCTGGCTGGCACCCTGGGCAGCCTGCGCCGCACGATCGGCGTGGCCGGCGACGTCATCGATGGCTACGGTCATCTGCTGCATGGCTTCGACCATGTAGGCAGTCTCATCCAGTTGGCGGCTGGCACCGTCACGCAGCTGGCGGGTTGCCTCGCTGAGGTTGGCGGCGGTGCCGCCCAGTCCCGCGGTGTCACGTACCACGGCGCCGACCAGATCGCCCAGTTGGTCGAGCAGTTGATTGAAGCGCTGGGTGACCGGCCCGCTGACCTGGCTGCGGTAGCTCAGATCGATGCGTTCGGGACGCGCGGTGATGGCGGCGGCAGCGCCGAGCAGCGCTTCGCCTTCGCGGGCCTCGGCGGCGGCACGGATCGCCAGATAGACCAGGATTGCGCTTTCCAGCACCACGTAGAACGCATGCAGGAATACCTCGCCCCAGTTGCCATCGGGCATCAGGAATACGTCGGTGCCCTGTTGTTGCAGGGCGAAAAAGCTCAGGTGGTGCACGGCGATGGTCAGCGCGGCGACCACAACGGGCAGCCAGTCGCGGTAATACACCAGGAACGCCAACAGGGCGAAGATGCCAAAATGCATCTCCAGCATGCCGTGTGCCTGGTTGATATGCAGCGCGGAGAACACCATGAATGCTGCGCCGATCAGGCAGCGCAGCAGACGTTGACCAGGGATCAGCATGTACAGCGCCGTTACGGCCACGCCGGTCAGCCCGCCGATGACCAGTGCTTGCGCCCAAGTGCCATGGAAAGCCGCCACGCCGAACGAATAGGCGACCAGAAACCAGATCACACCCAGCATGATGCGATCGGCCTTGAGGTAATGCGCTTGCAGCGTGACGCTTTCGCTGTTCATGGATGACTCCGGGTGAAAGTCCGCACTCCTGTTATCGGGCGCCTCATGTCGCGCTTGACCCGTCGTAGAGCGGTTTCCGACGAGCGCCCGGTTTGGCCAGCAGCAGCTGTGCGGTGCCGATGGCGCGCTCGATGAAGCCGCCCTCGCAGTAGCACAGGTAGAACTCCCAGAGCCGGTAGAAATAGTCGTCGTAACCGTGGCGCTCCAGCTCGCCGCGGGCGCGGCGGAAGTTCTCGTGCCACAGGCGCAGGGTGCGCGCGTAGTGTTCGCCGAAGTCCTCCATGTGCAGCAGGTTCATGTCCGAGTCGCTGGTTACGACATTGAGCATGCGCTGCATGGAGGGCAGGGCACCGCCGGGGAAGATGTAGCGCTGGATGAAGTCGACGCTGCGGCGCGCCTGTTCGTAGCGCTGGTCGCGAATGGTGATGGCTTGCAGCAGCATCAGCCCGTCGTCCTTGAGCAGCCGCGAGCACTGTCGGAAGTAAGTCGGCAGGAAGTCGTGGCCGACCGCTTCGATCATTTCGATGGACACCAGCTTGTCGAACTGACCGTCGAGATCGCGATAGTCCTTGAGCAGCAGGGTGATGCGGTCCTGCAGGCCCTGTTCTTCGATGCGCCGCTGGGTGTAGGCGAACTGTTCGCGCGACAGCGTGGTGGTGGTCACCCGGCAGCCACGGTGGATGGCGGCATAGAGCGCCATGCTGCCCCAACCGGTGCCGATCTCCAGCAGATGGTCCTCGGGCTGCAGGTCGAGCTTTTCGCAGATGCGTTCGAGCTTGTGCAGCTGGGCCTGTTCCAGATCCTGTTCGGGGCTGGTGAACATTGCCGCCGAGTACATCATGGTCGGGTCGAGAAACTGCTCGAAGAGCTCGTTGCCGAGGTCGTAATGGGCGGCGATGTTGCGCTGTGAGCCGCTGCGGGTGTTGCGGTTGAACCAGTGCAACGCCTTGATCACCGGCTGGCCGAACAGCGCCAGGCTGCCCCGCTCGATGTTGTCGAGCACGTCCATGTTGGCGACGAACAGGCGGATCACCGCGGTCAGGTCCGGGCTGTGCCAGTAGCCGTGAATGTAGGCTTCGCCGGCGCCGATCGAGCCGCGCGCGGCGATCAGGCCCCAGGCGGCACTGTCGGTTATATGAATTTCTGCCTTGAGCGGGCTCGCCAGATCGCCGAACTGCTGGCAGACATCGCCGTGTTGCAGTCTCAGCAACCCGTGGCGCAGGTGTTCGAGCTGATTCAGCACGGTACGGCGCAGCAGGCTGCTGGCCAGTCCCATGCCCGCCAGCGGACGGACTTTGACGGTCAGGCTAGGGCTCTTCATGGCGGGCTCCGGTGGGTTGCGTGACGGCTAGCCCGTACGCCTTGGTAGCGGGCTGATGGGTGAAGATTGGTGTGCGCTTGAGCAGCAGGCGCAGCGCCTGCCAGTAGATGGCGAGGAGGGTCTTGGCGGTCATCCAGGGGAAGCTGAGCAGGTAGCGGTGCACCGCGCCGCAAGTCAGCGCCTGGCGTTGCAGACCGAGGGTGGCGTCGAACAGCTTCTGCTCGCCCTGCCAGTCCTCCATGTGCACGCCGATGCGTCGTCCCGGCGGGTTGAAGCGCATGCGGTATTCCAGCTCGCCGGGCAGGAACGGCGAGACGTGGAAGGTCTTCGCCACCGTACAGCGCAGGTTGCGATTGCCGGATGCCGGCAGCACGTAGTGATAACGCTCGCGCCAGGGGATGTTGCTGACTTCGCAGAGCACCGCGGTCAGCTGTTCCTGTTCGTCGAAGCAATAGAAGAAGCTGACCGGGTTGAAGCACAGCCCCCAGCTGCGCGGCTGGGTTAGCAGGCGCACGGCACCGGTGACCGGCCGCCCGAGGGCTTCGCTGACCCGCTGGCGGACCGCGTCGGCCAGCGCGATGCCCTGGCTGGTGTATTGCGGCAGGTAGTCGCGCTCGCGGAAGGAAAATGCGGCGAAGCGAGCACGCCCACTCAGGGGCGAAAGCCCGAGCACGGCGTCCTGTTCGGCCAGATCGAGGTACAGCAACCCCATGCGATAGCTGAACGCATGGGCCCGCGGAGCGAAGCGCCGATGCTGCACCCAGCCGCTGTACAGCGCGCTGTGCACGATGGCGCTGCTCACAGCGACTCTCCGAAGGCGGCGGCGACGCGCAACGCGCTGACCACACCGTCCTCGTGGAAGCCATTGCCCCAGTAGGCACCACAAAAGTAGCTGTGCCGGGCGCCGAGGAGTTCGTCGGCACGGGTCTGCGCTTCGATGCCGGCCAGGCTGTACTGCGGGTGGGCGTAGGAGAAGCGCGCGAGGATCAGGTCCGGATCGATCGCTTCGCTCTGGTTGAGGCTGACGCAGAAGGTTTCCGGCGACTCGATGCCCTGCAGGATGTTCATGTTGTAGGTCACCGCGGCCTGCTGCGTGGTCGGCCCGCCGAGGCGGTAGTTCCAGCTGGCCCAAGCGCGGCGCCGCTTGGGCAGCAGGCGTGTATCGGTGTGCAGCACCACGTCGTTTGCGGCGTAGCCGATGGCTCCGAGGATCTCTCGTTCGACCCGGCTCGGTTCGGCCAGCAGGCTCAGCGCCTGGTCGCTGTGACAGGCGAAGATCACCTTGTCGAAACGCTCGGCACCGGCCGGGCTCTGGATCGTTACGCCGTGCTCATCGCGCAACACCTCGAACACCGGGCAGTTGAGACGGATGTGCTGGCTGAAACCCCGCGTCAGTGGCGATACATAGGCGCTGGAGCCGCCTTCGACGACGTACCACTGTGGGCGATCGCTCACCGACAGCAGCCCGTGGTTCTTGAAGAAGCGGATGAAGAATTCCACCGGGAATTCCAGCATGTCGGCCAGCGACATCGACCAGATCGCTGCGCCCATCGGCACGATGTAGTGATCGATGAAGCGCTGGCTGTAGCGGCCCAGCTCGAGATAGGTACCCAGGGTGACGTGGGCACCGAGGCGACCGTGCTTGTAGTCGTCAAGCGCTTCGCGGTTGAAGCGCAGGATGTCGCGGATCATGCCCCAGAACGGTGGCGAGAACAGGTTGCTGCGCTGGGCGAACAACGTGTTGAGGTCGTGGCCGTTGTATTCCAGGTCGCTGAGCGGATCGCTCACCGAAAAGCTCATTTCGGTCGGCTTGTAGCGCACTCCGAGCTTGTCCAGCAACTTGATGAAGTTGGGGTAGGTCCAGTCATTGAAGACGATGAAGCCGGTGTCCACCGCGTAGTCCCGGCCGTGCAGGCGGAAGTCCACGGTATGGGTGTGGCCGCCGATCCAGCTGGCCGATTCGAACACCGCGACCTGGTGCTGACGGGACAGCAGATGCGCACAGGTAAGTCCGGCAATACCGCTGCCGATGATGGCGATTTTCATGGTTATCCTTCCTTGAGAGGCGTACGCGCCAGTCGCCGGCCGAGGGCGAATTGCAGGCGTGCGGGCAGCAGTGAGAGCAGGCGCAGCACAGAGATGAACGGCGCGGGAAACGCGATGTGCAGCGGGCGGCGTTCCAGCCGTCGGGCGATCTGCCGTGCGGCCTTGTCCGCCGGCCAGCTCATTGGCATGGGAAAGTCGTTGCGACGGGTCAGCGGTGTGTCGACGAACCCCGGGCTGACGAGGGTGACGTCGATGCCTTCGTTGGCCAGATCCAGACGCAGCGATTCGAGCAGGTAGCGCAGCGCCGCCTTGGATGCGCCGTAAGCCCCGGCACGCGGCAGCGGCAGCCAGGTCACCGAGCTGCCGACGCCGACCAGATGCGGGCGCACCCCTTGGCGCAGCAGTGGTAGTGCCGCCTCGATGCAGTAGCCGACGGCGAGCACGTTGGCGCCCATCACGCGCTCCAGCAGCGCCGCGTCGAATCGGCCGGCATCGATGTATTCGCAGGTGCCGGCATTGAGGATCACGCTGTCCAGCGCGCCCCATTGCGTCTGGATGGCGGCGCCGATGTCGCGCACCTGTTCGCTGTCGGTGAGATCGCCGGGCAACACCAGCACACGCCCCGGGTAGCGCCGGGCAAAGGCCTGCAGCGGCTCGGTGCGGCGTGCCGAAAGCGCCAGGCAGTGCCCGTCGGCGAGCAGCTGGCGCGCCAGCTCCAGGCCGATGCCACTGCTGGCGCCGGTCAGCCAGATACGTCGCGAGAGGTTCACGCGAGCCTCCGCTGCAGCCAGCGAATGGCCGCGCCGAGCAGGGGCACATGCTGATAGAGCAGGGCGCCGGCATCGAAGTAGTCGCGGTGGCGGACGACCTTGCCGGCGCCGTTCCAGCGCAGCAGCGAGCAGCCTTCGAGGCTGATCAGCTTGCCGCCGTTCAGCCGCGGATGTCGGTAACTCATGATCCAGCGCAGATAGCCCTGGCCGTCGCATGTCTCATCGTGGCTGATGAACTCGAAATGCAGATGTTCGACGTTGGCATACAGCTCGCTGAAATAGCGCTCCAGCTCGACGAGTCCGCAGACCTCATGCAGCGGGTCGGTGAAGTGCACGTCGGCGCTGTAGAGGTCGCGCAGGCGGTCGAGATTGCTCGCGTCGAGGCGGGCGAACTCGCAGGCGAAGGACTGCAGGAAGCCGCTCATGCTTGCGCATCCGGCAGGTTGCGGAAGGCATCCAGCGCTCGCGCCCGGCTGGCGCCGAGGTCGACGATGGGGGCGGGGTACTCGGTTACGCCGAACAGGCTGCGGTGCGCCGACGGGTTATGCACGTCGCGCCTGCTCAGGTGCTGCAGCTCGGGAAGCCAGCGGTGCAGGAACTGCCCGTCCGGGTCGAAGCGTTGCGACTGGCTGATCGGATTGAACAGGCGGAAGTAGGGCACCGAATCCGTGCCGGTGGACGCGCTCCATTGCCAGCCGCCATTGTTGGCGGCCAGGTCGCCGTCGATCAGGTGACGCATGAACCAGCGCTCGCCCTCACGCCAGTCGATCAGTAGGTTCTTGCTGAGGAACATGGCGACGACCATGCGCAGGCGGTTGTGCATCCAGCCGGTTTCCTGCATCTGGCGCATGGCCGCATCGATGATCGGGAAGCCGGTGCGGCCCTGCTGCCATGCTTCCAGCTCGTACGGCGCGCGCCGCCAGGGCAGTGCCTCGGTTTCCGGGCGGAAGGCGCGGTACATGGACACCCGCGGATAGCCGACCAAGATGTGCTTGTAGAACTCGCGCCAGAGCAGTTCGTTGATCCAGGTGGTGACGCCGGTGCTGCCGCTGTCCAGCTCGCCCTGGTTGTAGCCAAGCGCCGCGTGCAGGCACTGGCGGATGGAAATGACACCGGCGGCGAGGTAAGCCGACAGCTGACTGGTGCCGGGCTCGGCGGGCAGGTCGCGGCGCTGGTGGTATTCGTTCAGGTCGTCCTCGACGAACGCTGCCAGGCGGCGCTGGGCGAAGGCTTCGCCGGCTGGCCAGAGCGCGCGCAGATAGTCCGTGGGTCGCGGAAAACCGGTGACCGTCGTGGGTATCGGGTCACTGGTGATACCCAGCGGCGCCTGGGCCGCAGGCACCGGCTCGCAGGCTGGCAGCGATACGCTCAGGTGGGCGAGGCAGGCCTTGCGGAACTGGCTGAACACCTTGAAGTAGCTGCCCGACTGCGTCTGTACGCTACCCGGAGTGAACAGCAGCTGGTCGAGATGGCCGCGCACGCTGATGCCGGCCGCTTCCAGATGCGTCGTAACTGCCTGATCGCGGCGCTGCTCGTTTACCCCGTACTCGTCGTTGTAATGCAGCCGCTGCACGCCCTGTTCGCGGCAGACCTTCAGCAGCGCGTCGGGTACCGCCTGCCAATCATCGACCTCGCGAATCAGCAGCGGAACGTTGAGCGCGCCCAGTCGCGTCGACAGCTTGGCGAGGTTACGCAGCCAGAAGTCGACTTTGCAGGGGGCGTCATCGTGGGCGAGCCATTGCCCCGGAGTGACCAGATACAGCGCCACGGTAGGGCCGCAAGCCATCGCAGCCGCGAGGGCGGTGTTGTCGCTTGTGCGCAGATCGCTGCGCAGCCAGAGCAGCTGGGTCATGACGCACTCCCTTCGCTACCGGGCAGCAGGCCGGCGCCGTGCAGCTCTTGCAGGGCGCCGAGGGGGCCCTCAGCGAGCATCAGCCCGCGATGTCGGTGCAGCTCGGGTGCATGAATATGAACGGCCGGCCCGGCCACACAGAGCGGCGCGACGCTTTGCTCGATCAGACGCGGTAGGTCGCGTTGCAGGCAGTTGACCGGCAGGCTGTTGCTCGCATAGAGCAACAGGGCGCGCGGCAGGATGCGCTCCATCGCCAGGTTCAGCTCGTTTAGCGGTACCGGCCACTCGACGACTTCGACTGGGCAGTCGGTGCTGGAGGCGAGCCAGGCGGTCAACCACAGACCGGGTGCGAAGGACTCGTTATCCAGATTGGCGAGCAACAGCGGACGCCCGACCTGCTGCCGGTTGTTGAAATAGATGCGGGTCGCCAGTTTGCTGCGCAGCCAGGAATGAACCAGCGCCCGCTCCACCGCTGCACCGTACTGGCCCTGCCAGCGCTGTTCGAGTGCCTCGAGCAGTGGATGCAGCAGGTGCTGGCAGAGCGTGCGCGGCGGATACAGCGCCATGGCCCGGTTGAAGGCATCGTCCAGGCGTCGTTCGCTGAGGCGGTCGATGGCCTGCAGCAGTTCTTCGAGCAGCTCCGACCACTGGTTCTGCCTGGGCAGCTCCGGCGGCGTGGTGGTGTCCAGCAGCGGCTTGATCTGGCTGACCGAAACGCCGCGATTGAGCCAGGTGAGGATGTCGCGGATGCGCTGGATATGTGCTTCTTCGTACAGCCGATGACCCTTGGGCGTGCGCAGCGGGACGATCAGCCCGTAACGGCGCTCCCAGGCACGCAGGGTCACGGCGTTGACGCCGGTGATGCGCGCCACTTCGCGGATCGGCAGCAGGCCGTCGGCCGTCAGCTGCGTCAGGTCCGTTGATTCATTCATGTTCAGATTCCGTTGCGCAGGCTGAGGGTTTCGGGATGCGGCTGCATGTAGGCCTGGCGTGCGACGTAATGATCGGGATGCCGACGGAAGTGGTGCTTGAGCAGGGTCAGCGGCACCACCAGCGGAATGACGCCGGCGCGATACTGATCGATGAGGTGGCGCATCTCGCGGCGGTCCTCCGCGCCAAGCGCGTCCTTGAGGTAACCGCTCAGATGCAGCAGCACGTTGCAGTGGGTACCGCGGGTGGCCGGCTTCTTCAGCGCCTGCATCAGCAGGCTGAAGTACTGCGGTGCGAACTCCTCCAGCGAGTGTTCCGCCAGTTGCGCGACCAGCCGGCCGAGCACCTTGTACTGCAGCGGGTTGCTCGCCATCAGCTGGTACTTGTAGCGCGAGTGGAAATCGACGATGGCCCGGCGGCTGAGGCCGGCCTGGCGCAGGCGCTGCCAGTCGGCATGGGCATAGACGCGGGTGAGGAAGTTTTCGCGCAGCACGGCATCGTTCAGTCGACCGTCCTCTTCGACCGGCAGATCCGGACAGGCCTGCATCAGCGCCTGGGCGAACACGCCGCTACCACCTCCGGGCTGGGTATGGCCGTTGGCGGCATAGACCTTGACCCGCTCCATGCCGCAGGACGGCGATTTCTGCATAAGGATGTAGCCGTTGATGTCGTGCAACTGCTCGGCGATCTGCCGACCGTAGGCGGCGAGGGCTTCGGTGACATCCAGCTCGGGACGTACGGTGCCGACAGCCTTTGGTGCGTCGGTGTCACCGACCAGGCGGATCGGCTCGCGAGGTGTGCCAAGGCCGATGGCAACCTCCGGGCACACCGGCACGAACTCGAAGTGCTGCGCCAGGGTTTCGCTGCACAGGCGTGATTCCTTGTGGCCACCGTTGAAACGCACCGGATTACCAAGCAGGCAGGCGCTGATTCCAATCTTGGGCGTGGGGAGCTTGGTGTGCATGATGGCGACCTCGTCTTGTACAAGTTGGTTTTCTGTACAACTTGTGGCCATCATAATCTTGGTGTTGTACAAGTCAATACATGATGTACAACTAAGTGCATAATCCTGTACAAATATTGTCAGCGAGTGGCTTTGGATAGTTGTCGCCGCGTACGGAGGGGGGTTTTGGTGGCTGAGCGATCTACAGCGTTTGTCGGCCGGCCTGATGTGCGCCATTGGCTCAGCTGAAGCGGTGGCGTGAAAATGCTGTACGGTTCATGTGCCTGTGTATAGGTGTATGCTTTCAAGCAAGTCGTCAAACCCGCGCAATGGCTGCGCGCCAGGAGCTCACCATGAACATCTTGTTGACGGGCGGTACCGGGCTGATAGGCCGCGCGTTGTGTCGGCGCTGGCTGGCGCACGGGCATCGGCTGTGGGTATGGAGCCGCACGCCGCAACGCGTTGCCGCGTTGTGTGGTGCCGAGGTGCAGGGTGTGGGCAGCTTGCAGCAGCTGGATGCCGTGGCGCTGGACGCGGTGGTCAATCTGGCCGGCGCCCCCATCGCCGATCGGCCATGGACCAAGTCGCGCAAGGCGTTGCTATGGGACAGTCGGGTCAAGCTCACCGAACAGCTGGTCGAGTGGCTGGGCCGACGCGAGCAGAAACCGGCGCTGCTGATCTCCGGTTCCGCCGTGGGTTGGTACGGCGACGGCGGTGAGCACCGTCTGACCGAAGCCGAACAGCCGGTCTCCACCGATTTTGCCAGCCAGCTGTGCAATGCCTGGGAAGAGCGCGCGATGGAGGCGACAGTGCTGGGAATGCGTGTGGTGCTGGTGCGCACCGGGCTGGTGCTGGCGCGTGACGGCGGCTTTCTCCAGCGGTTGCTGCCGCCATTCAGGCTTGGTTTGGGCGGGCGCATCGGCGATGGTCGGCAATGGATGCCGTGGATTCATATCGAAGACCAAATCGCCCTGATTGATTTTCTTCTGCGCCAGCCGGCGGCAAGCGGGCCTTACAATGCCGGTGCGCCGGCCCCGGTGCGCAACGTCGAGTTCACGCGCAGCCTTGGCCGCTGCCTGCATCGCCCGACGGTATTGCCAGTCCCGGCAGCGGTGCTCAAGCCCCTGCTCGGCGAGTTGGCCGGGCTGTTGCTCGGGGGGCAACATGCGTTGCCGCAGAGGGCCGAGGCGGAAGGTTTCCGCTTCCGTTTCAACGATCTGGATTCAGCCCTGGCCGACCTATTGACGCCCCCCTGAAGGGTGCACCCTGTGTGAAAATAGCGCGCCCCCCGCTTGGGGTACGGCGCAACCTTAAAAACAGTAGTCAGGAAAGTTGCATGACAGAGCAGGCGTTGTTGTTGGTCAATCTGGGTTCGCCGGCCTCCACGGAAGTCGCTGATGTACGCCGCTACCTCAACCAGTTTCTGATGGATCCGTACGTTATCGATCTGCCGTGGCCGTTGCGGCGCCTGCTGGTCTCGCTGATCCTGATCAAGCGCCCCGAGCAATCGGCGCATGCGTACGCCTCGATCTGGTGGCCGGAAGGTTCGCCGCTGGTGGTGTTGAGCCGCCGTCTGCACGAGGCGGTACGTCCGCACTGGACGCAGGGCCCGGTGGAGCTGGCGATGCGCTACGGCGAGCCCTCCATTGAGACCACGCTGACGCGTCTGGCCGGGCAGGGCATCACCCAGGTCACCCTGGCGCCGCTTTATCCGCAGTTCGCCGACAGCACCACGACGACGGTCATTCAGGAAGCGCGCCGGGTCATCCGCGAGCGCGGACTGTCTCTGCAGTTGTCGATCCTGCAGCCGTTCTACGACCAGCCGGAGTACCTCGACGCGCTGGCCGCCAGTGCCAGGCCGCATCTGCAACAGGATTTCGATCATCTGCTGCTGAGTTTCCACGGGCTGCCCGAGCGTCACCTGCACAAGACCGATCCAACCGGCGCGCACTGCCTGAAGAGCGATGATTGCTGCCAGCGTGCCGAGGGCGAGGTACTCGCCAGCTGCTACCGCGCGCAGTGCATGCGCACCGCCGCCGGCTTCGCGGCGCAGGCCGGGTTGCGTGACGATCAGTGGTCGGTGTCCTTCCAGTCGCGCCTCGGCCGCGCCAAGTGGATCGAGCCCTACACCGAGACGCGTCTCGACGAGCTGGCGAAGCAGGGCGTGAAGAAGCTGCTGGTGATGTGCCCGGCTTTCGTCGCCGACTGCATCGAAACCCTCGAGGAGATCGGCGATCGCGGTCGTGAACAGTTCATCGAGGCGGGTGGCGAGGAACTGGTGCTGGTGCCCTGTCTGAATATCCACGAGGATTGGGTAAAGGCGCTGGTGACACTCTGCGGGCGCGCGCCTCTGGCGCTCTGACCGCAGGCTCGGGGACGCATCGCGCGGCGATGCGTCCCACGTCAGGCTGTCACGCCGTCGTCCGCCTCGGTGGCGCGAACCAGCTCATCGAAGGCATCTGCCGATAGCGGTCTGCCGAACAGATAACCCTGATAGCGATGGCAGCCATTGGCGAGCAGCATCCCCCGTTGTGGCTCGCTTTCGACGCCTTCGGCGATGACCTCCAGGCCCAGGCCGGTCGCCAGTGCGCAGATGGCCCGGACGATGGTCAGGCTGCTGCTGTCGTCCGGCAGGCGGCGAATGAAGGTCTGATCGATCTTCAGCTGATCCAGCGGCAGCTGCTGGAGATAGCTCATCGAGGAATAGCCGGTACCGAAGTCGTCGATGGCGAAACGGATGCCGTGCTGCTTGAGCCGCGTCATGCGGGCGATCGCTTCGGGCATGTTGTCCAGCAGCAGCGTTTCGGTCAGCTCCAGCTTCAGCCGGGCCGGATCGGCACCGCTCCTTTCCAGCAGCTCGAGCACCCCCTCGACGAAATTGTCCTGGTACAGCAGGTGTGCACTGAGGTTGACCGAGAGGCTGAGGTGGGCGAATTCCGGCGTTTCGGCCCAGCGCGCCAGTTGTGCGCAGGCCTGCGCCAGCACCTGTTGATCGAGGGTGTGGATCAGACCGGCGTGTTCGGCCTGCGCGATGAATGCCGCCGGAGTGAGCAGACCGCGCAGTGGGTGCTGCCAGCGCACCAGCGCCTCGGCGCCGATGATGCCTTCGGTCTGCTCCAGCTGCGGCTGGAAATTGAGTATGAATTCGCCGTTCTTCAAGCCCAGGCGAATCTCTTCTTCCAGACGCAACCGTTCCTGCACGGCCAGCTGCATGCGCGGATCGAAGAAGCGCAGGGCGTTCTTGCCGGAAATCTTCGCCTCGTACATAGACATGTCGGCGCGCTTCATCAGCTCGTCGCTGCTGCTGGCTTCGGCACCGAACAGCACCACGCCGATACTGGCGCTGCTGTACAGCGCGAGATCGGCCAGGCGATACGGCCGATCCAGTGAGTTCAGCAGCTTCATGCCGATGTGCTCGGCCTGGCCCGCCGCGCGTAGCGGATCGTCGCCGAGGTTCTCCAGCATCACCACGAACTCGTCGCCACCCAGGCGCGCCACCGTGTCGCTGGCGCGCACCTCGGCGTGCAGACGTTCGGCGGCGATGCGCAGCACCTGGTCGCCGGTCTGGTGCCCGTGCAGGTCGTTGATGTTCTTGAAGTTGTCCAGGTCGATGAACATCAGCGCGCCCAGCTGATTGCCGCGGCGGCTGGCGGCCATGGCCTGGTGCAGGCGGTCGAGCAGCAGTCGGCGGTTGGGTAGACCGGTCAGCGGATCGTAGAACGCCAGATTATGAATTCGCTCTTCGGCCGCCTTGCGATCGGTGATGTCGGTAAAGGCGGCGACATAGTGAGTCACTTCTCCGAGCGCGTTGCGCACCGCGCTGACGGTCAGCCATTCGGGAAAGATCTCGCCACTCTTGCGCCGGTTCCAGATTTCGCCTTCCCATACGCCGGTGGTTTCGATGCTCGACCACATGGCGCGATAGAACTCCGGGCCGTGCTTGCCGGATGCGAGCAGAGCGGTGGTCTGACCGATGGCCTCGGCGGCGCTGTAGCCGCTGATGCGGGTGAAGGCCCGGTTGACCCGCAGGATGCGGCTCTGCGCGTCGGTAATCAGCATGCCCTGTTGCGATTCGAAGGCGATGGAGGCGATCCTGCGCTCCAGTTCGCTGTTCACCCTCTCCGTGATATCGCGGCTCAGCCAGACCACCGCACGCTTCTGTCCTTCCGGCTGCTCCAGCGGCAGCGCGCGGCCTTCGAACACCTTGAGGCCACCCTGTGTCGGCAGGCAGTACTCGATCAGCTGCGGTACATCGCTGTTCAGCGTCAGCTGGATGAAGTCGAGGAAGCGACGTTCTTCCTCTTCGGGCATGACGTCGTGCAGACGGCGACCGAGCAGCTTGCCCGGATCGTCATACAGCAGGCTCCGTTCGGCGCAGAGGATTTCCAGGTAGCGGCCATCCTCGTCGAGCACCATGAGCAGGTCGGGCATGGCCTGGGTGATGGCGCGCAGCCGGGCTTCGCTGAAGCGCAGGGCCTGCTCGATCTTGTTGCGCTCCAGCAGATCCTTGAGCAGGACGCCGAGGGTTGCGGTGGCGATGGGCAGCGCCAACAGCGCCGGCAAGGCAGCTTCCCGTACTGCGGCGGTGCCGAGGTCGCTGGGTAGCATCAGTGCGATCAGCGCCAGTGCGGCAAGGTGCAGCAGCAAACCGAAAGCGAGCAATTGCCAGAAGCCAATGCCGAGCAGACGCTTTCGATATGCACAGCCGTAGGCGAGCCCCAGAGCGATCGGCAACACCACGTTCGCCAGCCCCGGTACCACACCGGGCCCGCCCAGCCAGAGGCGGTAGGCGCCAGCGAGGGTGCCGGCGATCGTGGCCACCAGCGGCCCGCCGAACAACCCGGCCATGCTCAGCACCACGGTGCGTGCATCGAGGATGATCCCGGTGTGGCCGACGCTGGTGATCAGCATGCCGATGATGCAGGCGCTGCCGAACCAGAGTCCGGCGAGCAATTGAGCGGAGAGCTGACCGCTCCGGTTCCAGCTGCGGGTGGTAAAGGCCAGCAGCCAGCACAACGCGAGCAGCATGACCGCGTTCTGTACGACGGCATTGAGAGTCAAGACAGAATCCTAGGGCGCAACCGCCCACTGCAGGATGGTGAAATGGCGATTTGCCAGTATCCCATATCCACCGCTACCGAGTAACGGCCCTTAGGTAGGGTTGTCCGGGGTGCTTGAGGGCGCAGCGCTACCGCATCGTTGAGCCAACGGCCCGCCGGACGCGGGCCGGGCGGCGTGCTCAGTTCTGCGCGAGCTTCGCCTTCAGTTCGCGAATCTCGGCTTCCAGCGCTTCGACGCGTTGCAGGGCGTCGACCTCGGCGGTGACGTTCTTCTGGATGCCGATGAAGTAGGTCAGCTGATCGGCCTCGTTGAACACCGGCGTGATGGAAAGCTCGTTCCAGAACGGTGTGCCGTCCTTGCGGTAGTTGCGGATGATCTGGCGGCACGGCTGGTTGTTCTTCACCGCCTCGCGAATGGCCTGCAGGGCCGGCTGGTCGCGGTCCTCGCCCTGCAGGAAGCGGCAGTCGCGGTAGAGGATGTCGTCGACCGCATAGCCGGTCAGCCGCTCGAACGCCGGGTTGGCGTAGATCAGGATGTTGTCATCGCCTTCCTGTTCGGCGACCACGATTCCGTCGTTGGAGGCTTCGATAACCAGTTGCAACAGCTTGGCATTGATCATGTCACGACATCCTGAAAGGGCATGCCGCGCATTCTAGAACAACTTGGTCCGCTCGGTGCTTGCAAGTGCCATCAGTGGCCTGTTTGGCAAGTTCAGTTGGTCAATTTCGGCGCCCATGGCCCCGATACTGCGCTGCTGCTCCTCACCATAGCCCGCTATGACTCGTCGCAGCGCCTTATCTCGGAACCATGGTCATCCGAACGTGCCTCAACCAACTCACCGCACAGGCCACCCGCTCATTCGTTGCGTTTGCGGAAGAACAGGGTGACCTGTCCCACCTCTACGCCAAACTTGCTCATGAACGAACGGTTGGCCAGGGTGTTCTCGTCGATCAGGTACATCCAGTCGTCCAGGTGTACGTCGTAAACCTTGTCATCCACCGGCAGGCTGAGCACGTAGCGCCAGCGCAGGGCATTGCCGGCCACTTCGCCAACGGCCTCGCCGACCACGTCTGCAGCCGTGCCGCGCCAGTGCCCCGGGCGCTCCTCGGTCAGCGTCCAGACGCGTTGCTGGGTAGTGCCGTCGCTGTAGCGAAAGTGTTCGTCGAGGATCAGCTTGTCGCCATCGAGGCTGCCTTCGATCTCGACATGAAAGCGCTTGACGACCTCGCCGGAGCGCTTCTGGAACATGCCCCAGGCATCCACCGTGCCGACGAAATACTTGCGCAGATCAAGCTGCGGCTCCTCGTCTCGGTAATGCTCGACATCGACGGCGGTGCAGCTGAGCAGCAGCAGGCAGCAAGCCAGGATCAGTACCTTTTTCATGATTTCGTTTCTCCGCAGGGCAGGGAAGTGAGTAGCCGCGCTGCCAGTAGCTTCAGCAGGCAGGGCAGGCCGGCGTAGACCAGCGCAAGGTTCCAGCCGGCCGCGTTGCCCGGTTGGTAGTCGCTCAACGCCAGCAATGGCAAAGCCAGACCGGCGAGTGCGAGCACCAGCTTGGCGAGAAAGCTCCACAAGCCGAAGTAGGCGGCAGTGGAATCACGCTCCTCGACTGGGATGATGTCGGCCAGCAGCGCTGGTGGCAGGGCCAGATCGGCTCCGAGGGCAAGGCCGGACATCATGCAGACGCCGGCATAGGCCCAGGCCGAGCCCGGCTCCAGCAGCACCGCCCAGATAAAGGCGGCGCAGGCGGTGAGCATGCCGATCCGCCAGCTGCGTCGTTTGCCGATGCGATCGGCCAGACGGGTCCAGAGCGGCAGACCCAATGCGCCGCTGATGAAGTAGAGCGCCAGGAACAGCCCGGTCAGTCGCGCCAGTTGCAGGCGGTCGGCGATGAAGAACAGCGCCAGGGTGGCCGGAATCGCCACCGCCACGGCATTGATGAAGTAGACGCCCGCCAGCCGCCGGAACGCAGGGTTGCGCAGGGGCAGTCGCCAGCTGCTGGCTTCGCTACGCACGGTGCGGTGGGGGCGTGGGGCGCCGAACAACAAGGTCGCCGTGCCGGCTAACAGCAGCACGGCGAAGGTGGCAGCAAAGGTTGCCAGCGCCGTCGCCATGCCGTATCGGGTCGCCAGCACGGTAGGCAGCACGCTGGCGAGCACCACGCCGAACAGTCCGGCACCTTCGCGCCAGGCGGCGACTCGGGTGCGGGTATCCGGCTGGTCGGAGAGGCGCGCGCCCCAGGCCAGATAGGTGATGTTGATCAGGCTGTGCAAGGTATAGGTGAGCGCCAGCAACGCGCCGAGCCACGCGGCTAAGCCGAAACTGCCTAAGTTGCCGGGTGGGATCAGCAGTGCCGCCATCGCCAGGCTAAGCAACACAGCCACGCCGCCGAGCAGAATGGTCCAGCCACGTGGTGAGCGGCGATCGATAAGGCGGCCAAGCCAGGGGTCTTGCACGGTGTCCAGCAGGCGGGCGAGAAACAGCACGGCGCCGGTCAGCGTCAGGCCGAGGCCAAGATCGACCGCATAGAAATTTGGCACCAGCACGTAGATCGGCAGCATCGCCATCGCCAGCGGCAGGCCGAGCATTCCATAGGCTGCCAGCGCCGGGCTTTTCATCGCTGGCCCAGCAGGTTGCGCCGCAGCTTCTGGTCGCGGCTGCGCGGGTCGAGCCAGATGGCGAAGAAGGCGTCGGCGAACGCAGCGTCGGCGACCTCATGCTGCAGGCGATCATTCACGTAGAAGCGGCAACCGCGCCCGGGCAAGAAGACGCCAGTGATTCGGTCACCCGCCTCTACATCGACGAAGGCTTGCTGCATGTCTGCGCGCCAGCGGCGCAGTTGTTCGGCATCGAGCGGCTCGCCGGAGAGTCGCTGAATCTCTTCCAGGCTGGTGCGCACCAGGTCGTCGCGGCTGATGGAGCGGTGATAGGTCAGTTCCAGCGCGAACGCCGTACGGGCTTGCAGCGGCGCGATTTCGCTCCACAGGCGCGCGTCATAGATGCGCAAGCCGAAGAAGCGCAACTGGCCTTCGCCAACCAGGAGCGCCTGTGGCACGGCTTCGCGCCAGCTCGCCGCTGCGATCAGCGGGATCAGCGAAAGCAGGCTGGTGAGCACGACGCGGCGGATATTCACGACATCGTGCTCAGCGAATGCCGGCGAGGGTGATCGAGACCGAGTCGGCAAAGCGCAGCGCGTGGGGCTTGTCGACTTCCACCTCGGCGTAGCTCACCGCGGGATGTGCCATCACCAGGTCGAGGATTTCCTGGGTCATGCGCTCGAGCAGGGCGAAGCGGTTCAGCTCCACATGGCGAATGATCGCCTTGGTGATGGTTCGGTAGTTGAGTGCCTGCTCGATGTCGTTGTCGCGCACCGCCTCGACCGCCGGGTAGAGGATGCTCAGGTTGATCAGCACGTCCTGGCGGTTGAGGATCTCGTCCTCGTTGATGCCGATGTAGGTGCGCAGGCGCAGATCCTTCACCCGGATGCGCGCCATGCCAGGTTCCAGGCGCGGCATTACTGGCCCCTCCCGATCAGCTGGAGGAATTCCATCCGTGTGTTGCAGGAGCTGCGGAACGCCCCGAGCATCACCGAGGTGTTCATCACCGAGTTCTGCTTTTCCACGCCGCGCATCATCATGCACATGTGCTTGGCTTCGATGACCACCGCAACACCAGCGGCGCCGGTGACTTCCTGAATGGCTTCGGCGATCTGGCGGGTCAGGTTTTCCTGGATCTGCAGGCGGCGGGCGAACATGTCGACGATTCGCGCAATCTTCGACAGGCCCAGCACGCGCCCGGTGGGGATGTACGCCACATGGGCCTTGCCGATGAAGGGCAGCATGTGGTGCTCGCACAGGGAGTACAGCTCGATGTCCTTGACGATGACCATCTCGTCGTTGTCCGAGGCGAACAGCGCGCCGTTGACGATCTCTTCCAGGCTGCGGTTGTAACCGCCGCACAGGTATTGCATCGCCTTCGCCGCGCGTTGCGGCGTGTCGCGCAGACCTTCACGCTCCGGGTTTTCACCCACCCCGGAGAGTATTTCGCGGTAATGACCAGGCAGATCGTTCATGACGGTTCCTTTTGTGCGCCGGGCGCTGTTGCGTGGAGGGAATGCTGTTGCATCGATGAGGGATGCGATAAAGCTATACGGATATTGCGTCTTGTACAGGTAAATGTACAGGAATATTCTGCTGCATAAGAGCTCCTTTGCCCGAGCCCGCCATTTGGCAGGCAGGTGGGCGATTGCGGGGCTATGCGGCTAACTGAATCTGTACAGGTATCCGAGTATGAAACAGGGCGTGTCGAGGCTTGGGCTGCGTATTGCGCTATTTCGCGGCCGAGTAGAGCGGGTCGAGCTGCATGGTCTGCGCTGCTGCGGGTACAGCGCCTGGGTGGTCGAGCGCAGCGGTCGCCGCCGGCAGTTCGCCGATGGCCAGCGCAATGTCTGGAGCGACCAGGGCAGCCTGAAGCGGGAACTCAGGGCGTGCGGTGTGCGTGAGGTCTACTGGCGGCAGCCGGTCAGCCATGACGAAATGATCGGCCGCCCGGCTGCTGTGGAATCCGGGTTTGGCCTGCGCATGCCTCTGCTTGCCGAGAACTAAAGGCGATCGTCGCTTGCAGCGCTGGTCTTCGACGGCTTTTGCGGCACATTGCACCCGGTTGTGCAACGACTCGCACCGTCGGGATGCGGCAGCCAGTCAAGATGCGGGCGCAGCACGGCGAACAGCTGGTAACCGAGCAACAGCAGCGGCCGCAATGGACGCCAGCCGAGCGGTGCGGCCCAGCGACCGTGGCCTGCCAGTCGCCAGCTCCAGTAGGTGGCGTCCACGCCGGTCAGCCAGGCACCGCTGGCGCTGCGGGCGTGCAGACGGCGTCGGAGCTGCGCCAGATCCCGGTCGAGCCCTTTAGGATCGAAATTGGCAGCGCTGATATCCACCAGCCGCAGCCTTGCCGGATCGGCGCTGCGTTCCAGCCAACGAACTTCTCGGGCACACAGCGGACAGGCTCGATCGACATACAGCGTCAGTGGCAAATCAGGCGTCATTTCATCGCACCTTGCGTTTGTACAACGTTTGTAGAGGGTATGCTGCGAAACGCTGGGTTACAATCTCGGCATTCTTTTCCAGCGAGCCGCCCCATGACCGATTCTTCCGGCGCTTCGAACCTGGCCTCGA